>Ga0222713_10005407_pt1 | contig 12422 bp, 14 predicted proteins | sample C33_649DmetaG_FD_165061 | JGI IMG/M metagenome (GOLD analysis project Ga0222713, IMG submission 165061) | Estuarine water microbial communities from San Francisco Bay, California, United States - C33_649D | ecosystem: Environmental > Aquatic > Marine > Unclassified | place: USA: California...
CGTGCCCAGTCCACAGTTGAACCTGAACGCTTGGTCCGAGCTGCGCTGCTCACCCGCCGACAGCGACGACGACCCCGACATCGAGGCGGCCGTGCGTGCCATTTTCGAGGCCTGGACCACACAATCAAATGGCCGTGTCTCGTTTGCAGCAGTTTCCGGTGGCATCGACTCGGCGCTCGGCGCCCTCGGGTTGACCCACGCGCGTGTCTGTCCGCTCGAACCTTCGCAGGTCATGTCTCTCGTTGCGTGGGCCGGCGCTTCGGGCGGCGCGCACGGACGGAGACGCGGCGGTGCACAGGGTCGATTCGGGGCGTGGTGGTTTGCCACGGCGATGGCGGATGCACTCGACGAATGGCCCCTTCCACAAGGGACGCTGCGCGCAGAAATGGAAGAACTGCAGTGGTTTGCGTGGGCCACCGACGAACCGGCGCTCGGCTGGCAACTTCAGCTTGCGATCTGGGATCCGTTCAACGACATGGCGTGGGCGTTCAGCGCCCGCGACATGTCGTGAGCGAAAACGTCAGCGGGACTTCAGCGCTTCGATGAGCTTCGGCAGAACCTTGTGCACGTCACCAACGATGCCAAGGTCGGCGATCCCGAAGATCGGAGCTTCCTTGTCCTTGTTGACGGCGATGATGTTCTTCGAACCCTTCATGCCCACCATGTGCTGCGTCGCACCCGAGATTCCGGCGGCGATGTAGACACTGGGCTTGACGACCTTGCCGGTCTGGCCGACCTGGTACGAGTAAGGCACCCAACCGGCATCGACGATTGCGCGCGATGCACCCGGTGCGCCCTTCAACAGCTTCGCGAGTTCTTCGACGAGTGCGTACTTGTCGGACTCACCAAGACCACGACCACCCGACACCACGATGTTGGCCTCGTCGAGCTTGGGTCCCGTCGTTTCCTCGACATGAACCGCAGTCACCTTTGCGCCGCCGGTTGCACCCAGTTCGGGTACCGGTGCCGCAACGACCTCGGCCGCGCCGGCCCCGGCTGATTCCGCCGCGAAGCTCTTCGGACGGAATGCGACGAGGTACGGGCCCTCACCGGTGAAGGTGGTGGTGACGAGCGTGTTGCCACCGAAGATCGGCGTGGTGGCGCTGACCGCGCCTCCATCGACCGAGACGTCGATGCTGTTGGTGAGCACGGTCTTGTTCAGCTTGACCGACAGACGCGACATGACGTCGCGGCCTTCGTAGTTCTGCGGGAACAAGACGAGATCGGGAGCATTGCCGCCATCGATGACTGCCTTCATCGCCGCGGAGACCGCGACGCCCGGCAACTTCCCGGCAAGATTTCCCGTTGCGTACACCTTGGTGGCGCCGAACTCTCCGAGTGCGGCTGCAACCGAAGTACCGTCCCCGCCGATGAATGCAGCGACATTCGACGAAAGCGAGCGCGCCTTCGTGAGCAGTTCGAGTGTGGCCGATGTGGGCGCGCCATTCGACACCTGTGCGAATACCCAGACGTTGTTCAAAGACATGGTGTTGACCTCAGATCACTTTCAGGTTTTCGAGGAATGCGACGATCTTGCCGAACGACTCTCCGTCGTCTTCGATGATTTCTCCGGCTTGGCGGGCCTCGGCCTGTGCGACGTTGGAGATCTTCTGGCCTGCACCGGCCCAACCGGCGGGGGACACGCCAAGGTCGGCTGCGGTGACGGTGTCGACCGGCTTGCTCTTGGCAGCCATGATGCCCTTGAAGCTGGGGTAACGCGGCTCGACGACACCGGCGGTGACGCTGATCAACGCAGGCAACGGGCATTCGACTTCGTCGTAACCCTCTTCGGTCTGACGATCGACCTTCAATGTTCCGCCTTCGACGGCAACCTTCTTTGCAAAGGTCACCGACGGAAGACCGAGAACCTCGGCCATCTGCTCGGGAACGGTACCGGTGTAACCATCGGACGATTCGGTTGCCGCGATGATGAGGTCTGCACCACCGAGTTTGTTGACGGCCGCAGCGAGAACCTTTGCGGTTGTCAACGCATCGCTGCCCTGTAATGCAGGATCCGAAACGAGGACGCCCTTTGCTGCACCCATCGCGAGTGCAGTGCGCATGCCGGCCGTTTCACCGTTCGGCGCCATCGACACGAGGTTGACTTCCCCGCCGCCGGCCGCCGCGACGAGCTGCAACGCCATTTCGACGCCGTAGGCGTCGGAGTCGTCGAGGATGAGTTTGCCGTCACGCTTCAAGGTGTTCGTGGCACCGTCGAGGGCACCTGGCGTGGCGGGATCCGGAATCTGCTTCACACAGACGATCACGTTCATAAGGCTCCCATTGTTACCGCTCGGTCGGGCTGACGCCCAACCGAGAAGGCCCACTGATAGCGTCTGAAAGCCGTGAGACTGCTTCTGGTCGTCAACTCGTTTGCGTCATCCGTCACAGCACGGAACACCGTGGTCGTCCACCAGCACCTGGCCCGCCGCCACGATGTTCAGGTCGTCGAGACCAACCGCCGCGGCCACGCCACCAGATTCGCCCAGGATGCCGCCCGCCGCGGACTCGACGCCGTTGTCGCCTTCGGTGGCGACGGCACCCTGAACGAAGTCGCCACGGGCGTCGCCGGCTCGGAAACGGCCCTGGCCGTTCTCCCCGGTGGCTCGACCAACGTCTTTGCCCGCACCCTCGGCATGCCGAACGATCCGGCCGCGGCGGTGAAGCAGCTGTGCACCGCGCTCGACAACGAGGACATCGCTCCGATCGGGCTCGGTAACTGCAACGGACGATATTTCTGCTTCCATACGGGCATCGGATACGACGCAGCGGTCGTGCGACTCGTCGAACGGCGTGCGTCGCTGAAGCGCTACCTCGGGCACCCGTTGTTCGTTGGCGCCGCTCTGCAGACCTGGGCATTCGGATACGGACGCAAGAACCCGCACTTCAACGTGCACATCGGTGAAACCTCTCCCGTCGAGGGCTTCTTCACCATCGTGATGAACACGAACCCGTACACGTTCCTCGGCAACAAGCCGTTGAACATCTCACCCGCTGCGAATCTCGATTCGGGTCTTTCAGTCGTCACGTTCACTTCGCTGTCGGCAGTCGGGCTGCTCGGTTCACTCGGGCGGGCGCTGGTTCGCGGCGGCGTGCGCGAGAACAAGCACCTCGTCGTTCGCGAAAACGTCCCCGCGCTGTCGGTCGACTTCGACCGGCCCTTCCCCTACCAACTCGACGGCGACTACCTCGGTGAGACCACCGAACTGCGCTTCACGCACGTGCCGAATGCGGTGCGACTCGTGATGCCCGCGCGCTAGTTCTCAACGCGAACCACGCAGCGACACCAGCGCAGCGATCGCGACATCGGGAACGTTGGTGCAGATCCCGTCGACACCGAAACCGGCGAGTTCCTTCATCTTCTCCGGGTCGTCACACGTCCACACGTTCACCATGAGACCATGCTCGTGTGCCACACGCACGAGGTCGGCACTCACCAACCCGAACCATGGGTGGATTGCCGAGTGACCCGCATCTCCGAGCGAGGCAAGAACGTTGTGCGCATCGTCGGGTGCGACGCCGGGCGTGAGCCACGCGGTCGCGATGCCGGGTGCGAACTGCCGGAAGCGATCGATCGTCTCGCGACGGAAGGACGAAACAAGGAAACGCTGCGACTCGTTGCGCGAGAGCAGTTCGGCCGCAACGACTGCGGCGATCTCGTCGGTTGGATCGAAGTCGGCTTCGGTCGGATCGTTCTTGATTTCGACGTTCACCCACATTCCCCGACAGGCATCGAGAGCTGCGGCCAGGGTGGGAACAAGCGCGGGAAGTTCCACCCGTGTGGTTTCGATGATGACCCGACCGTCGCCCACCCGTGGGTCGTGGTGCACCACAAGCACTCCGTCCCGGGTGCGCCGTACGTCGAGTTCGACGGCGTCCGATCCGACCTCGGCCGCCCGGCGAAAGGCCGCCAAAGTATTCTCACGTTCGTCGCGCGAGGCCCCGCGGTGGGCCATCACGGCGCAGCCGCTACCCGGCCCGGCGGGGATTCGGGAGCACGCATGGGCTCGTTCGGGGGTGTCGGCCACAAATGTCACGGTAGCCCTTGTCATCGGCCACCCGAGCGCGTAGTTTCAGCGACGCCGTGGCGGAGGGCCTCTGGGCGTTTGCCTCCACGTCACCTGTCAGAAACCGACTTGGCGGCCCGCCGCCCCGAACCCCCCAGGAGATGAAGTGACAATTCTCGCTTCAAGTCTCGCCCTCGGCGCCGCCGACTACACGTGGCGCCAGCAGGCAGTGTGTCGAGACACCGACCCCGAATTGTTTTTCCCGGTCGGCTCCACCGGACAGGCTCTGTTGCAGCTGAGCAAGGCGAAGGAAACCTGCAACCAGTGCACCGTGAAGATCGAGTGCCTGCAATTCGCAATCGACACCAACCAGGACTCGGGTGTCTGGGGCGGAACGTCGGAAGACGAGCGTCGCGCGATCCGTCGACAGATCGCCGCCCGCAACCGTTCGGCCCAGTCGGCCAGCTGAAAACCGTCGACGTCGGTCAGGCCGCGCCGAGCGGCACGGTGAGTTCGATCAGGGTTCCCCGACCTGCCGCGACTCCTCCACCATCGGCAAAGTCGACACCTTCGTAATCCTCGACCGTCGCCCGTCGCATCGCGATCGAGCCACCGAGTTCCGTCGTGACAAGGGTTCTGACGATCGACAACCCGAGGCCAGTGGCGTTGGCAATGTCGAAGTCAGGAGCAAGCCCGGCCCCGTTGTCGATGACGCGAATCCGCAACGTGCGGGCGTCGTCGTCGCCCTGCTGGGACAATTGAACCGCAACCCGACCCTTGCCGGAAATGCCCTCGCGGAAACCGTGGTCGACGGCGTTCTGCAACAACTCGGTGAGAACCACCGACAAGGGAGTCGCAACGGTTGCGGGCACCCGACCACCATCGCCGTGGACGACGAAACCCACCGGCCGGTCGGGTGACTGGAGGCTGTCCTCGACGAGGCGCAACAACGGCCGCACGATTTCGACGAACGTCACGTCGTCACCCGGCTCGCGCGACAGAGTTTCGTGCACCAACGCGATTGTGCGGATGCGGCGCACCGATTCGTCGACGGCGGCCTTTGCCTCGGGCGACTCGAGTCGCCGTGCCTGCAGCCGAAGCAGCGATGAGATGGTCTGAAGGTTGTTCTTCACCCGGTGATGAATCTCGCGAATCGTTGCATCCTTCGACAGGATGAGTCGGTCGCGTCGACGAAGCTCCGACACGTCGCGCAACAACAGCACCGCGCCGGTTACCCGTCGGCCGTTCGCCGTCTCGATGAGCGGCATGCAACGCGCCAACAATGTGACTTCCGCGGTTTGGTCGAATTCCTCGACGACGGGCTCCCCACGCTCGAATGCCTGCCGCACCGCGCTGTCGGTGAATCCCAGCTCGGACAGGGTTTGGCCGACGCTGTTCGAGCCGATGCCGACGCGATGCAGGGCCGACACCGCGTTCGGCGATGCGTAACGAACCTTCGCATCGTCGTCGATGACGAGCACGCCGTCACCGACACGCGGCGAAATGCTGGAGTCGGCCACCCGCCCGGGAAACGGAAACAGACCTTCGCGGATCATGCCGGCGAACCGACCGAAAATCTCGAGATACGTGCGCTCGAGTTCACCCGGCTGACGTCCCGAGCGCGTCGACCATTCGCGTGTCAGCACCGCAACGGGACCCGATCCGTGGCGAACGGGAATCGCCAGCATGCGTGCCGCTCCCTCGGAACCATCGACGGGAATCTCACCCTCTTCAATGTCACCACTTGCAAACGACGCGCCGATGATGGCCCGACGTTCCGCATCGACCGTGGTACCGACGAAGTCTGCGATGTACAGCGTCTGGCCCGTTGCAGCGCGCACGTGCGCCGCAACCAACCACTCACCCGACTTCGTCGGCAGATACAGCAACAGGTCGGCGAAGCAGAAGTCGGCGAGCATGCCCCACTCGGACACGAGATTCTGGAGGTGTCCCACCGCCTCCTTGCCGAGGTCGGTGTGCTGTCGTGCGAGATCTCCGAGGGTCGCCATGTCTGAAGTCTGCCCGACATCGGTCCCTGCACTAGGGCACCGGGCCCCCGATGATCGTTTCAGCCAAGCGACGGACGCCGGCGACATCGTTGACCGTGGATCCGGCGTCGGCCACCGTCACAACTTCGCACCCGTGGCGGACGGCCAGGTCGCGACATGCGCGATCCTCGCGTTCGATGGTTCCCACGACCTCCCGCACCATCCGTTCGGTCGTCGTGGCGAGTGGGACCCCCGACAGACGTACCGCTTCCGAGCGTGTCTCGGCGTCGACGATTCGATTGACCACGATCGTCGACAGATTCAGTCCACGCGAACGAAGTTGTTCCGCGAGAAAATCGGCTTCGGCAATGGGTGCTGGTTCTGCAGTCGTGACGACCAGGAATTCCGTCGTCGGCTCACGCAGCAAGCGCTCGACCTCGCGGGCGTGGGCGGTGAATGTCGGCTCCATCAGTCGGAATAGCGCGAAGAACTCCGAGACATCGGAAAGAAAGCGGGAACCGAGCACCCGGTCGGCAACCGCAAAGAAGGGTTTGGACGTGACTGCCACGAGGCGGTTCGATGCGGGCAACGTCAACCAACGCAACAGACGACTGGCGAAGAATTCGCGCATCCGCTCGGCTGCATCAATGACGCTCAATGCATTTCTGGATGGCGGCGTGTCAACGACGACGACATCGAAGTCTCCGGATTTCGTCACCTCGTAGAGACGCTCGACGGCGATGTAGTCGTGGCTGTTCACGAAACGACCCGTGATGTTGCGGTACATCCCGTTTGCAAGCACACGTTCGGCAACATCGGGACGTGGCGCGACGCGAAGCACCAGGTCGTCCCAACCGCGTTTTGCATCAAGCATCGACACCCAGAACCGGGTTCCACTCCCCACTTCGACAACGTCATTTCCCTCGGCAACGACCCCCATCGACGATGCGAGGCGTCGGGCCGGGTCAACCGTGATCAACAGCACGCGCCCCGCACCCTGCGCAGCAAATCGGGCGGCAAGTGCCGCGGAGAAGGTCGACTTACCGACACCGCCGGCCCCCGTGACGAACGCGACCCGCGTTGCGCTCACAGTGATTCCCCGAATTCGTCGTCGAGTGCGTTCGCAACACCGTCGATGCTGTCGCCTTCGATCCGTGGCACCGAAACGATGTCGACCGGCGCAGCACCCGAGGCCCGTATGAGTCGTTGCATTTGCCCCATTGCCGCATCGTGTCGTGATGCAAGCAACGCGGCGATACGCGGAGCCTCGTCCTCACCGGCATGTGGCGGTGCCAACGGCATGCGGTTGACGACAATGACGGGAACCGCCACACGAGCCTCGTCACGGAGGTCGCGGACGAGGTCGAGTGTCTCATCGACCGGACTCTCCTCGGGAGTCGTCGCAACAACGACCGACGTCACGTCGGCATCCGACAGCATCTCGATCATCCAGTCGGTCTGTTCACGCAGCATTCCGACCTGCGCCAACGAACGAATCGTTCGAGGAGCGGCGAGTTGACTCACGATGTGTCCCGAGCTTTCGGAATCAACGACGACGAGGTCGTAGACCCCCGACCTGGCCTCGTAACACACCTTTCCGACGGCGAGAATCTCGCGCACCCCCGGCGCCGCATCGGCAACGAAGTCGAGCGTTTGGGCGATGATGCCGAGGCGCGACACGATCGGGATCTTGACGTAGATCCTGATGTATTCCCGCAGGGCATCCTCTGTCGAGTACGCCGTGGTGGTCAGGTTCGGATGCGCGGGACACCGCGGCTCTTTCCCGTCCATCGCCACGAGCAAGGTCTTCTTTCCACGCCGTGCGGCGAGGAGTGCGATCGCAGCGGCGACGGTCGACTTGCCGACCCCTCCCTTGCCCGTCACGAACAAGAGGCGACGGTCGGAAATGCGGGTCAGTTCTAGTCTCCGAACCCGATCTTGCGGGCGCTGTCGGGCGAACCAAATTCGACGTAGGCAATCTTGGCCCCGGACACAGCGATCTCGCGGCCCTTCTTGTCGGTCAACCACAACGTGTCACCCGCGCCGGCGAGCACACCGTTGACCGCGGCCTTCATCTTCTCGCGGGTTGCATCGTCGTCGGCGACATCGACGACAACTTCACGACCGACTTGGCTCATACCGATTCGGATTTCCATGACGTCACCCTATAAGGCGCGGGACGAACGTGGACATTCGTCCGACGGACGTCACGAAATCTTGAGTTCGGCGTTGAAGATCTTCTTGGGGCGCAGCGTGGTTGCAATTTCGGCTGCGAGAGCGTGGAACGCGCGCCCGGCTTCGCTGTCAGGATCGACCGCGGCAATCGGACGGCCGTCATCGCCACCCTCGCGCAACGTCGGGACGAGAGGGATTCTTGCAAGCAAGGGGACCTCGAGTTCGTTCGCGAGTTCTTCTCCCCCGCCCGAGCCGAAGATTTCGTAGCGCTTTCCGTCGTCACCCGTGAACCACGACATGTTCTCGATGACGCCGCGAACCGGGAGGTTGACCTTGGCTGCCATCGCTGCCGACAGGCGCGCAACCTTTTGGGCAGCCGACTGTGGCGTCGTGACGACGTAGACCTCGGCGCGCGGCAAGTATTGACTCAGACTGAGCGCGATGTCACCCGTGCCCGGCGGCATGTCGATGAGCAGAAAGTCGGGCTCGTCCCAGAAGACGTCGGTGAGGAACTGTTCGAGCGCCTTGTGCAGCATCGGTCCGCGCCAGATGACGGCCTGGCCATCGGGAACGAAGTATCCGATCGAGATGCACCGAACGCCCCATGCTTCGGGAGGAAGGAGCATCTGGTCGATGAGGACGGGGTCGCGGTCGGCACCGAGCATTCGCGGGATCGAAAATCCGTAGATGTCGGCGTCGACGATGCCGACCGAGTGGCCCCGCGCGGCGAGTGCGACGGCAAGGTTCGTTGTGACGCTGCTCTTGCCGACGCCGCCCTTGCCCGACGATATGAGAAGTGGCCTCGTCTTTGATCCGGGCTGCGAGAACGGAATCGACCGACCCTCGGCGTGACCATGTGCCTGGTTGCTGCCGGCGGTTGCTGCCGCATCACCGTGCAGCATTCGACGTACGTTTTCGCGCTCGGCATCGTTCATCACGCCGAATTCGAGCTTCACCGATGAAACATCGGGATGAGTCGTGAGCGCCCCGTTGACCCGGTTCTGAATCTCGTTACGCAGCGGACAGCCAGCAATCGTGAGCACGACCGTGAGCGATACTTCGCCCTTGCGACCGATGGAGACGTCGCGCACCATTCCGAGATCGACGATCGACCTGTGCAGTTCGGGGTCCTGTACCGGTCGGAGAAGTTCAATGACGTCGTCAGTCGAAATTGCCATGGGGGGTCCTTGCGTGGTCGCTGTGCGAAACGGTGTCCGGCGGTGCGTCGAATTTGCACTATCGCCATAGGTAGAATATCCCCGTGGCTGCAGGACGCATCACCGCACCGAAACAAACAGCCGGAGTTCACACCACTCACGGCTCGTCCCCCGACTCCCCGATGTCGACGGGCTCGTTCACGGCGACTGTCACCGCGATCACCTCGGCTTTTGGCGACCCCACGCGACGCGCCGTCTATCTCTTCGTTCGCGAAAACTCGACGGGCGCGGTTGCCGCCGGTGTCACCGCCTCACAGGTCGCCGACAAATTTGATCTGCACCCGAACGTTGCCCGACATCATCTCGACAAACTCGCCGCCGGTGGATACGTCGAAGCCAGCATCGAAAAACCCCACGGTGGTGGCGCGGGTCGCCCGTCGAAGCACTACCGATCCATCGGCCCCTCCCCGCTCGAATCCCAGGTGCGCAGCGATGATCTCGTCCTCAGCCTGCTCGGCAAGGCCCTCGAATACCTGCCGCGCGACAAGGCCGAGACGATGGCCGAGGAAGTGGGCGCTCAGTACGGCCGCGCACTGGCCACCGGCCTGGTTGGAGACGATCTCGCGAACGGCCAGCGTTCGCTTCGCACCGCGATGCAGGCAGTTGCCGATGCATTGACCGCACACGGTTTTGCCGCGCACGCCGACCAGCGCAACAACCAACTTCGCATCGTCAACAACCACTGCCCGTTCGGCGACGTGGCAATCGAACACCCCGTTATCTGTGCGGTCGACCGCGGAATGGTGAAGGGCATGCTCGGCGCTCTCTACGGCGACACGAGCCCCGAACTACAGGCGTCGCTCCCGCAGGGCGACACCTTCTGCGCAACAACCGTCTAGTCGCCCCAGAAGCGTTGCTCACGGAACGGGTCTCCGTACATGTGGTACCCGTTGCGCTCCCAGAATCCGGCTGCATCACCGACGCGTGCTTCGAGGCCACGCAACCACTTGGGTGACTTCCAGAAATAAAGGTGCGGAACCAACAAGCGCACGGGTCCACCGTGAATCGGTTCGATTGACTCGCCCTCGTATTCCCACACGACGAGCGCGTTGTCGCCCAGCACGTCGGCCAAGGGCAGGTTGGCGGTGTAGCCGTATTCGGCATGACCGACGAAGTGAGTTGCTTCACTGCGCAAACCTGCACGTTCGAACAGATCACGCACCCGAACCCCCCGCCAAGAAGTGTCGAACTTCGACCACTTCGTGACGCAGTGAATGTCGGTTGTGATCTCGACGCTCGGCATCGTCGTGAGTTCGTCGAAGTCGAGCGTGAACTCGCGGTCGACTTCGCCGAACACCTTCAGGTTCCACTGCCCCGGTGCGTACTCGGGCACGTCGCCGACGTGCAGAACGGGAAACCGATCCGTCAGGTACTGGCCGGGCGGCAGGCGCGACGGGTCGTACCCCTGCGCAACGACATCTTCACGGTTGCGGTCGAAAAAGCCCATGGACCGAAGTCTCACCCAGCTGCGTCGAGGTCGGCAACTACTGAGTCCACGAATCCCTTGACCTCCGCGGGCGGGTTTGCCGCCTGACACTTCGCAAGTTCGGTTTTCGCGGTTTCACGATCGTCAGCGAATCGAAAGCTAACGATGCCGAGGAAGCAGTGCGCATCGGGATACGCGTCATCCAGCAGGGTTGCGCGACCGAGGCCGAGAATTGCGGTCTGTACGGCGGCGTCCCGCACGGATTGTTCCGCGTCGCGCGCCGTCAACGCGAGCAACCATGACCTGTAGGTGAGAGCCTCGACGTTGTCGGGATCGACTTTCAATACGTCGCTGTACAGGTTGATGGCGGCAATCGGGTCGTTGAAGTTCAACTGTCGTGCCTGTGCCAACTTGTTCGCCGTGCTGTCCGCGATGCCACCCGATGCGGTTTCTCCGGGCATGCGCTGTCCGCTCTGGCGAGCCACGAACAAGCCGAGAACAACGGCAAGCGCCACCACCAGAAAGCCACCGACGACACGCCTCCACGGCACTGCACGACGGGCGGGGTCTGATGCTTCGCCCGCGTCGTCACCCTCGGACAATTTCCGGATGACATCGGCCGCGCGCGCGGTGTAGCTGCTCCGCAAGGCCTCGAAGTCCGCATCGTCCACGTCGCCAACGGCACGCTCACGCTCGAGATCGCGCAAAGATGCGAGCAGAAAGTCGCGTTGCTCCTCGAGATTGCGCCGTGTCGCGTCGTCGATCGTCACGACGTCAGAGACCTTCGGTTGGATCGTCGTAATGGCGCAACGCCACGGCAACGATGTCTTCGTCATCGGTTTCGGCGCGAACGTCACCCTCGCGCTGCCAACGCCTGAACACCACGATCAGACCACCGAAACCACACACCAGGGCAACCACTGGAAGCACCCACACGAGGGCGTCGACCCCGTCACCGGGAGGCAGCAGGAGGCTTCCCGGGAACCGCGACTCGATGTACCCGACGATTTCGTCATCCGTCCGTTGGCCGGCCGCCACCTGTCTGGCGATCTCGTTGCGAATCGATTCTGCCGCCGACGCACGACTGACATAGACGCTCTCACCGCTGCATGTCGGACACGCCAACCGCTTGGAAATCGAGTCGATGCGCTCCTCTTGGGTCGATGGCCCGGACGAACGGCTGGCACCGAAGACCAGTAGGACGACTGCAAGCAACGCCATGAGCGACCACGAGAAGCGGCCCTTCAAACGTCTCACGAGCCGACTCCTTCAACGGGGCCGCCCATCGCAGCGATGCGCGAGGACAAAAGCGGCGCCGTGATTTCACCTGCGACTCGCATCCGCACGAATCCGGACGGATCGATCACCCACGTTTCGGGAACCTTTGCGACACCGAAGGCAACCGCGATGGTTCCATCGGGATCGCGCACCTTGTTCCATTCTCCGCCGTTCTTGTCGAAGAAGGCCGTGACGGCTTCGTCGGAATCGTCATTGACCACGGTGAACAGTTCCGCGCCGCCAACGAGAGACGCCTGCTGTTCGGCGAACTTCACCAACTCGGGGTGCTCGTTGCGGCACGGCACGCACGTCGAGTTGAAAAAGTTGAGCA
>Ga0222713_10005408_pt1 | contig 12420 bp, 14 predicted proteins | sample C33_649DmetaG_FD_165061 | JGI IMG/M metagenome (GOLD analysis project Ga0222713, IMG submission 165061) | Estuarine water microbial communities from San Francisco Bay, California, United States - C33_649D | ecosystem: Environmental > Aquatic > Marine > Unclassified | place: USA: California...
ACGCCTTGTACAGGCCCTGGAATACCTTGCGTGCCTGCGGCACCGAGCCGTCGGGCACGCCGATCTTGCGGGCAAGTTCATCGGCGGCGCCATCGGACAAGCCAGAGACCGGGTCGATCGACACCTTGTGGATTTTTTCGGGGCTGTGCTCGGCGACTTCCTCGATGTCCATCCCGCCTTCGCTCGAAGCCATCACGGTGACCTGCTGCGTGACCCGATCGACCACCATGCCGACGTAGAGTTCCTTGCGGATATCCGCACCTTCCTCGATCAGCAGGCGACGCACCTTCTGGCCCTGCGGACCGGTCTGGTGCGTGACGAGTTGCATACCCAGGATCTGACCGGCATGTTCCTTGACCTCGGCCATCGAACGGGCCAGCTTGACGCCGCCACCCTTGCCGCGGCCACCCGCATGAATCTGGGCCTTGACGACCCAGACCGGGCCGCCAAGGGATTCGGCTGCGGCCATGGCTTCGTCCACTGAGAAGCAGGGAACTCCGCGTGGCACAGGCACGCCATATTTCTTGAGGATTTCCTTGCCCTGATACTCGTGGATTTTCATCGTTGACGATCCTTCGTTACTCGGGGTCGCACGGCGCCGGATATTGCGCCGCAAAAATGGAAGGATCGTAGCACAGCGATCGGCCGCAAAGCCGTCAAAAAACGCTCAGTTTTCCGAGGATGAGCCCTGCTCGCGCAGCGTTCGGAACAAGCTCGAAATGATCGCTGGCGCGAACCCTCGGGAGGTCAAGAAGCGCTGCTGGCGAGCCCGTTCTGACAGGTCGGACGGCAGGCGGCCAAATTTCTTGCGCCAGGCCTCTTCAGCGCGCTGTAACTCGGATTGGGACAGTTGCCTGAGTGCGGATGCGTTGAGCTCAGACTCAAGACCGTGTCGGGCCAGCTCCTGACGAATCAAGCCGACGCCACGACCGCCGGAGCGTCGGCGCAGCAGGCTTTCGACGAAGCGCTGATCGGACAGGTGGCCCGCAAGCTCAAGCTCGTCCAGCGTGCTGGCGAGTTGCTCGTCGGACTGGGCATGTGGACGCAGCTTGCGGGCCAATTCCACCTTGCTGTGCTCGCGCATTGCGAGCAGCTTGATGGCCCGAGCCTTCAGCGAGATACCCGGTGCTTTTCGCTCGGATCGAGGCGTATCCGGCTGCGCATCAAGATGCCCCAGCCCGCGAGGCTCGCGCACCACCACGAGGCGCTCAGGCCGCCTCTTCGGAAGGCGCCTCTCCTCGGGGCACGACACCGAAGTGGGCACGCACTTTGTTTTCGATGTCTAGCGCCATGTCGGGATGCTCGCGCAAAAATTCGCGCGCGTTGTCCTTGCCCTGCCCGACCCGTTCGCCCTGGTAGCTGTACCAGGCACCGCTTTTCTCGACCACATTGGCCTCGACGCCGAGATCGATGATCTCGCCATGCCGGGAGATACCTTCGCCATAGAGAATGTCGAAATTGGCTTGCTTGAATGGCGGCGCGACCTTGTTCTTGACGACCTTGACCCGGGTTTCGGAACCAACGACCTCTTCGCCCTTTTTGATGTTGCCGGTGCGGCGAATATCCAGACGAACCGAAGAGTAAAACTTGAGCGCATTGCCGCCGGTGGTGGTTTCCGGATTGCCGAACATCACGCCGATCTTCATGCGGATCTGGTTGATGAAGATGACCAGACAGTTGGTGCGCTTAATCGTGCCGGTGAGCTTGCGCAGGGCCTGAGACATCAGCCTGGCCTGCAGACCGGGCAGTGAATCTCCCATCTCTCCTTCGATTTCAGCCCTCGGCGTGAGCGCCGCAACGGAGTCGATGACGATCAGGTCAACCGAGCCGGAACGAACCAGCGCATCGGCGATCTCAAGCGCTTGCTCACCGGTGTCGGGCTGGGAGATCAGCAACTCTTCGAGATGCACACCAAGCTTGGACGCGTATTGCACGTCGAGCGCATGTTCGGCGTCGATGAACGCGCAGGTTCCGCCGATTTTCTGCATTTCGGCGATGACCTGCAGAGTGAGCGTGGTTTTACCGGAAGACTCAGGACCGTAGATTTCGACGACCCGGCCACGCGGCAGGCCGCCCACCCCCAGTGCGATATCCAGGCCCAGCGAGCCGGTGGAGACCACCTGAATGTCTGGCGCGACTTCGCCGTCGGCCATGCGCATGACCGAGCCCTTGCCAAATTGCTTCTCGATCTGAGCCAGGGCGGCTGACAGCGCCTTCGCGCGTTCGGTTTTGGATTTTGCGTCGTCCATCTTGATCACCTTGTCCATGGCGCCGAATTCCTCATCGTTGTTGGCATCGATGAGGCAGTATCGCACAGGACTACTGTATAAACAATCAGTCTTTTGGTTCAGCCAACTAGTTCGATACGCCGCTTGGCGATCCGCAGCCCGCACAGCACGGATCAGGCCTTGCGAGCCCCTGAAATCAGCTGCATTGCGCGGCGCAACGCATGCTGCGCGGTCTGCAATCGTACCTGCGTTCGGTCGCCCGGGAAGCATAGCGTCTGCGTCTGGACTCCACCACCGCGAACCGCCCATCCAAAGCAGACCGTACCGACCGGCTTGCCGGGCGAGCCGCCGCCCGGTCCTGCGATGCCGGTGACCGCCAGCGCGAGCCCCGCCTGACTGCGGGACAGCCCGCCAGCCGCCATCTGCGCCGCAGTCTGCTCGCTGACCGCGCCAAAGTCGGTCAGCACTTGCGCCTGCACGCCGACGAGCTCGCGCTTCGATTCGTTCGAATACGTGACCCATCCCCGGTCGAACCAGGTACTGGAGCCGCCGGTTTCGGTCAGCGCGGCCGCGATCAGCCCGCCGGTGCAGGACTCGACGCTTGCCAGCTTGATCTCCAGGTCGACCAGCCTGGCACCAAGCTCGGCCGCGCAACGCACCACCTCGGCATAGTCGAGAGTCGAATCGGGCGAATGATCGGCTGTGTTCAAACCAGGCTCCTCCAGACGGCCAGCACAAGCCAGGCGTACCCGGCGGCGAGAATGTCATCGAGCATCACGCCAAAGCCATTGGCGATCCGGGCGTCGAGCTGGCGGATCGGAGCTGGCTTGACGATATCGAATCCGCGAAACAGGACGAAGGCCGCCAACTGCGTCGCCCAGCCCCCCGGCGTCAGCGACAACAACATCCAGAACGCAACCACCTCATCCCAGACGATCGCGCCGTGATCATGGACACCGAGCGCATGACCGGTTCGCTCGCAAGCCCAGATGCCCAGCAAGAAGGCCGGCACGCATAACCAGAGGATTTGAGACGGACTCAGCCAGGCCGACATCATCAGCCAGCTGACCCAGCCAAACAGGGTGCCGAAGGTGCCCGGCGCTTTGGGCGCAAGGCCACTGCCGAAACCCAGCGCCACCCAGCGCGAGAGCTTCGGTCGCATGAATGCCAGATCAGGTTTGACGCGCAAATGCATCGATATTCCTCAGGCGAAATGATCGAAACCGCCGAGCGGCAGGGTGACTGGCGCGCCGCGCACGTCCAGAATGCGCACCCCCTCGCCCGCCTCGATGCGCCCGATGCGCGTCAGTGCCGGGCCATACCGGCCCGACAAGGCTGCGATCGCCTGACGGTTGTCCCGGGCCGCCGTGAACAGCAGTTCATAGTCGTCGCCGCCGGACAGCGACAGCGACTGCTGACGCACCGGATCGAGCAGACTTAACGCAGGATCAAGCGGAATACTCGGCCAATCGATCAGCGCGCCCACCCGGGAGCGATGGCACAGATGCCCGAGATCCTGCACCAGCCCGTCCGACAGGTCGATCGCCGCGCGCGCCAGGTGGCGCAAGGCCATCCCCAGTCCGACGCGGGGTTCGGGCCGCTCCAGCCGCGCACGCGCGGATTGCGCGAGCGTTTGCCCGGCGCCTGCGAGCAGTTCACCTAGCGCATAGGCTGCGCCACCGAGTTCTCCGGACACCCACAGATCGTCGCCAGGCTGCGCTCGATCGCGACGCAGTGCTGCCTGCGCAGGCACCTCGCCAAACGCGGTGACGCACAGATTCAGGGGCCCGCGGGTGGTATCACCGCCGAGCAATTCGCAGCCGAACCGGTCAGCCAGCTCGAACAACCCCCTGGAAAATCCCTGCAACCAGGCCTCGTTCGGCTCGGGCAGCGCCAGCGCCAGCGTGAATCCGACCGGCTTTGCGCCCATCGCGGCGAGATCGGACAAATTGACTGCCAGCGTCTTGTGTCCGATGCCGACCGGATCGGCGTCCAGCAGAAAATGGCGACCGCCGACCAACATGTCGGAAGTGACCGCCAGCCGGGCACCGGCGGCGATGCTGCCGAGCAGCGCGCAGTCATCCCCGATGCCGAGCTCGGCGACACGCGCCGGCCCGCGATCGAAAAAGCGTGCGATCAGGTCGAATTCACCCATCGGGCTCGGAGCGACCGACAGACGGCCCCGGCAGCGTCAGCCGCGCCTGGGGCTGGCTTCGTGCGGCCGCAGTCGCACCGCGACCCGGTCGAGCACGCCGTTGACGTATTTGAAGCCGTCGGTTCCGCCAAAAGTCTTGGCCAGCTCGACCGCCTCATTGATGACAACCCGGTACGGAATTTCCGGATGGCTCGCCAGCTCGAATGCGCCGAGCAGCAGCACCGCATGCTCAACCGGACTGAGCTCATCGACCGGACGGTCCAGGTAAGGACGGATCGACGAATGCAGTTCGTCAACCGAGCGCAGCACGCCGTTGAGCAGCGCCTCGAAGTGCTCGGCATCCGCCTTCGGATACCCCGGCGAATCGATCAGGTGCGCCTGGATCGCGCCCGCATCTTCGCGCGAGAGCAACCACTGGTACAGCCCCTGCATCGCCAGTTCACGAGAGCGTCGGCGCGCACTACGCAGGGCCGCTGCCCGCGAAGCCGGCTTGGCACCCGCAGGCGTTTCTGGCATGTCGCTCACGCCTGCGGGGCGTCGAACTCCGACGCCTCCGACAGCGACTCGATCGACGCCGCCAGATTGGCCATTTCGATCGCTACCCGCGCCGCTTCCGCCCCCTTGACCGGGGCTCGTTCGATCGCCTGCTCATCGGTGTCAGTGGTCAGCACCGCATTGGCGATCGGGATCGCCTCATCGACCGAGACCCGGGAGATGCCGGCGGCACTCTCGTTGGACACCACTTCGAAATGATAGGTCTCACCGCGGATCACGGCGCCCAGGGCCACCAGCGCATCGAACTCGTCGGTGCGTGCCAGTTGCGACAGGGCAAACGGGATCTCCAGCGCACCCGGCACCGAACACACGAAGATGTCCTCACGGGCCACGCCGAGCTCGAGCAACTCCGCGATGCAGGCCTCACGCAATGCATTGCAGACTGGCTCATTGAATCGTGCCTGCACGACCCCAACCCTCAGGCCTTCGCCATCGGCATCTGCTTCGAACACATCGATCGTCACGGTTTCTGTTCCTTTGTTCCTGGTTCGAACCCGGCCACTTCCAGATCGAAACCGGTCATGCTGGGCATCTTGCGAGGTTGCGCGAGCAGGCGCATCCGGCCGACGCCCAGGTCCTTCAAAATCTGGGCGCCGATGCCATAGGTACGCAGGTCTAGCTTGCCGGCCCGACGGACCTCATCACGCAACGCATCGTCGTCCTGAATCCGGGCCAGATCCTCGATCTGCGCGAACAGTTTCTCGCTGGGCTGGGCGCAGTTCAGCAGCACCAGCACGCCGGCCGGGCTGGCCGCGATCGCCTCGAGCGCGCGACTGATCGGCCAAGAATGCGTACCGCCGCCATCATGCAGGAAATCGAGCACCGTGAGCGGCTCATGGACCCGCACCAGTGTCTCGACGTCATGCTGCGGTTCGCCACGCACCAGCGCGATATGCGGCGCGCCATGCGGCTTGTCACGATACGCGACCAGCCTGAACTCGCCCTGCGCGGTGTTCACCATGCGTTCGGCCACACGCTCGATCAGACTTTCATTCGCGCTGCGGTACTGGATCAGGTCGGCGATCGTGCCGATCTTGAGATCGTGGAGCGCGGCGAAGTCGATCAGGTCGGGCAGACGGGCCATCGTGCCGTCATCCTTCATGATCTCGCAGATCACCGCGGCCGGTGTGTGCCCCGCCATCGCGCCCAGATCGCAGCCGGCTTCAGTGTGGCCGGCACGGATCAGCACGCCACCATCACGCGCCCGGATCGGAAAAATATGCCCGGGCTGGACGATGTCGGCCGGCCCCGCGTTCGCGGCGACCGCCACCTGAATCGTACGGGCCCGGTCGGCTGCAGAGATTCCGGTGGTCACGCCTTCGGCTGCCTCGATCGAGACCGTGAAGTTGGTGCCGGTGCGAGCGCCATTGCTGGAGGTCATCGGCGTCAGATTCAACTGCCGGCAACGCTCTTCGGTCAGGGTCAGGCAGATCAGGCCTCGCCCATGCTTGGCCATGAAGTTGATCGTTTCGGGGGTAACGAAATCGGCCAGGAGCACGAGGTCGCCCTCGTTTTCGCGGTCTTCTTCGTCAACGAGAATGACCATGCGACCGGCTTTTAGCTCGTCGATGATCTCTGGGATGCTCGAGGTAGACATCCCGCTATTCTACGACGCCGCGTGAGGTCCAAGCTTGAGCCCGAACTGCGCGATAATCTCGAAAACGCTAGGAACAGCGACCATGCCAGCATCCAGCTCCGGCCACAGCCCCCAAGGCGAGCCAGTCTCGCATCCCGTCTCCGGAGCCCAGCCCCCCGCCCAGCCAGACGTCGATGCGCTGGATGCACCGGACAATCCGGCGGCAGTCCTTCGCCAGTTCCGGGTGATCTTTCGCTCGGTCAAAAAACACTTCCAGGTCATCGAGCGCACCTGCGGCATCGGCGGCTCGCAGCTATGGGCGCTGGCCACAGTGTCGGAGTCACCCGGGATCCGCGTCTCGGATCTTGCCAAAGCGATGTCGATCCATCAGTCCACCGCAAGCAATCTGGTCGAACAGATGGTCAAGCTGGGGCTGATCGTGCGTGAGCGTGATGCCGAAGACCAGCGTGTCGTCCGGCTCAATGCCACGGCGCGTGGACTGGCGCTGATCGCGCGCGCCCCGAAGCCGCTGATCGGCCTGCTGCCGGACGCATTGTCCCAACTCAATCCGGATGAATTGCGCCAACTGCACGCCTCGCTGGCCAAGCTGCTCGACGTGATGGATCTGCTCGACGAGAGCGCGGTCAACACGCCCCTCGCCGATCTCTAGACCCCGTAGGCCGAGGCCGGCCTCAGCCAGCCAGATTGGTCTGCGAGAGCATCCGCTCGACGTAACGCGCGATCAGGTCCACCTCCAGATTGACGCGATCGCCAAGCTTCAGATGGCGCAAGGTGGTCACCGAGATCGTGTGGGGAATCAGGTTGATGCTGATCACCGCCGCGCCCGGCTCGTCGACGACGCTATTGACGGTCAGGCTGGTCCCGTTGATGGTTGCCGAACCCTTGTAGGCGAAATACCGCGACAGAGCAGCAGGCACCCGGATGTCCAAGCGCCAGGATTCGCCGACCGGCTCGAAACGCGCCACTTCGCCGAGCCCGTCCACATGCCCGCTGACCAGATGACCTCCCAGCCGATCGGCGAGCGTCAAGGCCTTTTCCAGATTGACTTCGCCAGGCGCGTCCAGCCCGACGGTCAGATTCAGGCTTTCGCGCGAGACTTCAACCGTGAAACGATTTCCGTCGATCGCGACCGCGGTCATGCAGGCCCCCTGGATCGCGATCGAGTCGCCGATCGCAACATCGCTCAAATCCAGCGCGCCAGCGTCCACGACCAGGCGCAACCCGTCGCCCAGTGGTTCGACTCGCTCGATGCGGCCAACCGCGGCCACGATTCCGGTAAACATCGACGCTCCTCGTCTCAGTGTTCAGCAGTCGGCACCGCATCGCGATCGACGCGCGCCAGAACCCGCAAGTCAGTTCCGATCATCTCGACCGTCTCGAACCGCAAGCGGCAGCGATCTTCCAGCCGGTCCAGCGCCGGCAGTTCGAACATGCCGGTTGCACGACCCAGCACCGACGGCGCCAGATACAGCAGCAGCTCGTCAACGCAGCCCTCGCGCAGCAGCGAACCGTTCAGCTTGGAACCAGCCTCGACATGCAATTCGTTGATCTCGCGGGCTGCCAGTTCACGCATCAGACCCGGCAGATCGACTTTGCCGCGCGCATTGGCCAGCTTCAGGACCTCACAACCGCGATCGCGCAGCTGCTGCTCCTTGCCCGGATTGTCGGTCGCGCAAACCACCAGCGTGGGCGCGCCCTTCAGAATCTTCGCGTCCAGATCGACCTCCAGCCGCGAGTCGACCAGCACCTTCATCGGTTGGCGTTCGGCGGACACCATCCGCACATTCATCTGCGGATCATCGTCGCGCACCGTGCCAATCCCGGTCAAAATCGCGCAGGCCCGGGCACGCCAGGCATGCCCATCGGTGCGCGCGGCCTCGCCGGTGATCCACTGGCTGATGCCGTTGGGCAACGCGGTACCACCATCCAGACTCGCAGCCAGCTTCATCCGCACCCAGGGAAGGCCGCGCGACATGCGGGCGATGAAGCCCGGGTTCAAGGCCTCGGCCTGTGCCTGCAGCAACCCGCAACGCACATCGATACCGGCGTCTCGCAGCATGCCGAGACCGCGACCATTGACCCGCGGGTTCGGATCTTCCATCGCGGCCACCACACGCGCGATGCGCGCTTCGACCAGAGCCTGCGCGCATGGCGGCGTTCGCCCGAAGTGGCTACAAGGTTCCAGAGTCACGTAGATCGTCGCGCCACGCGCGCGAGCGCCAGCCTGCGCCAGCGCAACGATCTCGGCGTGCGGCTCACCAGCCCGGCGATGCCATCCCTCGCCGACGATCTGACCGTCCTTGACAACGACCGCCCCCACGCGCGGGTTCGGTGACGTGGTGTTCAACCCGAGCGCCGCCAGCTGCAGCGCCCGGGTCATGAAATCGTGGTCGGCTTCGGTGAACATCGTCAAGGATTGTACCGAGTACCATTCGAAGTTCCGGATCGCTTGCCCGACCGGTCTGTCACGCGACCCAAGCAAGACACTCCAGGAGATCGCGAATGCGTGCAATGACGACACCTCCGAACATGCTCATGCAGGCGCGTCTTAGCCTGTCCGTGAAACGCGCGCTGAGGTTTACCAGTGCAGCTCTCGTAGCGATCGCTGCTGGTCTGGCCCATGCTCAGGAGCCCGCCAACCCCGAGGGTCCGGTCCTCAGAATGCAGGCCCAGGCCAGCACCGAAGTGGCCAAGGACACCGCCACCGCGGTCTTCATCATCGAACGCGAAGGCTCTCAGCCCGGCGCGGTGCAGGCCGAAGCCAATGCGGTGCTTGCCTCCGCACTGGTCGATCTGAAGGCGGACAAGGCGCTGACCGTCAGCTCCGGCAACTACACCACTTACCCCCGGCATACGCGCGAAGGCGCAATCGAATCCTGGCGGGTGCGCGCCGAGCTGCTGGCCCAGTCCAGCGACATCGACGCGGTCTCACGCGCCACCGGCACGTTGTCGGGACGTATGCATCTGGGCTCGATCGGATTTTCGTTGTCGCCGTCGGCCCGCCAAAAGATCGAGAAGACGCTGATGCGCGAAGCGGCCGAGCGCTTTTACGAAAATGCGCGCGAAGCCGCGCGGGCGCTGGGCTTTCGCGACGTCGAACTGATCGAGGCCAGCTACAACAAGAGCCAGTCCGCGCGTCCGGTGCCGATGGCACGCACCGCGCTTTCGGCAGCCGCTGAGATGCCTACGGTGCCGATGCAGCCAGGCCAGACCACGGTCACGGTAAGCTTCAGCGGCTCGCTGCGCCTGAAACGATAAACCCGATACCGCCTGCGCTCATGCGCCTCGCAATCGCCATCCGCGCAACAAGTCAAAATTCCCACCAGACGAACCATGGAGAACTTTTCCGATGACCGCAGGTAAACAATCGCCATCCGCCACCCGCAGCGGCGGCCACGTGCTCGCCGATGCGCTGGCTATTCACGGCGTAAACACGGTGTTCGGCGTTCCAGGCGAGAGTTACCTGGACGTCCTTGATGGCCTGCACAATCAGCGTGAAAGCATCCAGTTCGTGATCTGCCGCCAAGAGGGTGGCGCAGCCTTCATGGCCGATGCCTACGCAAAGCTCACCGGCAAGCCGGGCGTGCTGATGGTCACCCGCGGCCCCGGCGCAACCAATGCGTCGGTCGGCGTGCATACCGCCCGCCAGGACTCAACACCGATGATCGTGCTGGTTGGCCAGGTCGCCAACGACTGCATCGAGCGCGAAGCCTTCCAGGAAATCGACTATCGCCGGATGTTCGGCGAAATGGCCAAGTGGGTCGGGCAGATCGACCGCGCAGACCGCATCCCGGAGTACATCGCCCATGCGTTCCAGACCGCCACCAGTGGCCGGCCCGGCCCTGTGGTGCTCGCGCTGCCCGAGGACATGCTGACCGAGCAGGTCGCCGTTCCCGACACTGCGGCGTTCACGCCGGTGCGGGCCGCACCGCCGCCGACCGAGATGGCCCGCGTGCGCGCCATGCTGGAAGGCGCGAAACGTCCGATCGTGATTCTGGGTGGCAGCGGCTGGAATCCACAGGCGGTGCAGGACATGCAAACCTTCGCGACCACGAACGCGCTGCCGATCGCCTGCGCGTTCCGCTTCCAGGATCTGTTCGACAACAACCATCCGAACTACGTCGGCGACGTGGGCATCGGCATCAATCCGAAGCTGGCCGCGCGGGTTCGTGAGTCTGATCTGGTGCTCGCGATCGGTCCGCGTCTTGGGGAGATGACCACCTCGGGCTACACGCTGTTCAGCATTCCGGTGCCCAGCCAGCCGATGGTCCATGTGCATACCGGCGCCGAGGAACTCGGGCGGGTTTATCAGGCTGCGGTGATGATCAACTCGGGCATGCCCGAGATGGCAGCGGCGCTGGCCCAGATCAAGCTCGATTCGTCCGCCTGGCGCGATCAGGTGGCCCAGGCGCGCGCGGAATATGAAGCCTGGCAGCAACGTCCGCCGGCGATGCAAAAGCTGTCGCCCGCGCTCGATCTATGGGAAGTGGTGCAGACGCTGCGCGCAAAGCTACCGGTCGATGCGGTCATCACCAACGGCGCCGGCAACTTTGCCACCTGGGCGCACCGGTTCTGGCGCTACGCGCCGCTGTCCGCCCACGCCGAGGGCCAAACCCGCTCGCAACTGGCGCCGACCTCCGGAGCGATGGGAGCCGGCGTGCCGTCGGCAATCGCCGCCAAGATCGCGCAGCCGGACCGCACGGTGGTCTGCTTCGCGGGTGATGGCGACTTTCTGATGACGGGTCAGGAGTTCGCGACCGCAGCCCAGTATGGCGCCGGAGTTGTCGTCGTGCTGTTCGACAACGGCATGTACGGCACGATCCGGATGCACCAGGAACGCGAATACCCGGCTCGGGTACTGGGCAGTGAATTGTCGAATCCGGACTTCGTCAAATTCTGCGAGGCGTTCGGTGGTCTTGGCGTTCGTGTCGAGACCACTGCGCAATTCGCACCAGCACTCGACGTCGCGCTCGAATTCGCCCGCCGCGAGAACCGGCCGGCCCTGATCCACATGAAAGTCGATCCCGAGGCAATCACGCCGAACCTGACGCTCTCGCAAGTTCGCGACGGCGTCGGAAAACGCTGAGCCGATCCGCTTGTCGGCACCACCGGTTCCGGGCCTGCTGACGCGGGCCCGGATGCGGTCTCAGTCCGAACGACTCGCCTTGCGCGGACGCACCTCGCGGATCGCGTCGGCGAACTCGTCGATATCCTCGAAGCTGCGATACACCGACGCGAAGCGCACATAGGCGATCTTGTCGATGCGCTTGAGTTCGCGCATCACCAGTTCGCCGATCCGCTCGCTCGCGATCTCGCGCAGCCCCAATCCCAGCAGCTTTTCCTCGATGCGATGGATCGTCGCATCGACCTGCTCGGCGGCCACCGGACGCTTGCGCAGCGCCAGTTGCAGCGAGGCTCGCAGCTTGCGTCGATCGAACTCGACCCGTGAGCCGTTCTTCTTGACCACCGCAGGCAGCGATAGTTCAACCCGCTCATAGGTCGTGAAGCGCTTGTCGCAGTTCGAGCAGCGCCGGCGACGGCGCACGCTGTCGCCATCGTCGGACTCGCGGCTATCGACGACCTGGGTGTCCTCATGGTCACAGAACGGGCAGCGCATCAGCGACTCCTGACCCGGCGATCACCCAGGCGTAATGTTCAGCGATAGACCGGAAAACGGGCGGTCAGCTCAGCGACCCGTGCGCGCACGGAAGCGATGTTCGCCTCGTCATGCGGATTGTCGAGCACGTCGGCGATCAGGTTGCCGACGTGCTCGGCCTCGGCCGGACCAAAGCCACGCGTGGTCATCGCCGGCGAACCGAGCCGGATCCCGCTGGTCACGAACGGCTTTTCCGGATCGTTGGGGATCGCGTTCTTGTTGCAGGTAA
>Ga0222713_10005411_pt1 | contig 12419 bp, 15 predicted proteins | sample C33_649DmetaG_FD_165061 | JGI IMG/M metagenome (GOLD analysis project Ga0222713, IMG submission 165061) | Estuarine water microbial communities from San Francisco Bay, California, United States - C33_649D | ecosystem: Environmental > Aquatic > Marine > Unclassified | place: USA: California...
TCAGGTGGAAACTTTATTTGTTGCCAGCCTGAACGATAGAAATAAATCTTATCGTCAGGATTAGTGTTTAGGTAAAAGACACCAGACACAAAACTGTTTGGGTGAGCGTGTTTGTGATGCCACTGCCCTTGCTCTGAATAGTTAAACCAGCTTTGAGTTATCCGTAAATCAACGTCGTGCTTTGGATCGCTAGTAGCCTTAAAGTATTCAGCAACGCAACCCTCTACCCAATCCCGCAAAGAAGTCATAATCGGATCACGCAGTACAAAGTTATCTACGCTGGTGGTATTGCCTTCATTTGCTCTAGTTTCCTGACTGCGAACAAACAACAGTTCCTCATCGGTAAATTCTCGATCTAAGTCGAACATACCGATTGGCGTAGGAAACAAGTTGTGCATATTCATGCGAGTGCCTTTTCTAGTTCTTCTTCCTCTTGCTTCTGCTGCTCTAGCTGTTCAGGTAGCCAGATTGTCGGTATGCTTTCCTCAAACTCTTTAATCTTTTCCATCACCCAATACACTTCTTCCATACTTGGGCAAGGCCTAGGATCATCCCAACGGGTAAAGACGTTGTTACTGATCTCCCATTTAGCACCCGGACGAAGCATTTGCATTGCAACGTCGATGCCGTAAAAGCGGTAGATTTTTTTCATAGTTATGCGTTAAGTTTAATAATTACGATGCCAGAGCCGCCTGCGCCGCCAACGCCATCGCCAGATGGTCGATCACCAACAGCGCCACCACCACCACCGCCGCCCGTATTAGCAGTTCCGTTTTCTGGAGTTCTTACTGGAGTGGTTCCAGATCCGGTTGCTCCTCTACCACCACCACCCGATCCACCAGAGCCGCCTTGACTATTGAATGAAGCACCTGCCCCACCGCCAGCATAAGTAACACTACTGCCAGAAATGCTTGACGCTGTTCCAGCTCCTCCATTACCTCCCGGTCCTGCGCCAGACGCGCTTTCACCGACAGCACTCGCGCCGCCACCGCCACCACTACCATAATTTGTAGTGATTGAACCGCTACCGCCATTACTTCCTTGAGATGGTGAAGTTGAAGGTGTATTGCCAGAACCACCAACTCCAGCAGGAGAGCTTGTATTGTTTGATCCACCACCACCAGAGCCACCATTACCACCAGCTAGTCCATAAGTAATTGCTCCACGCCCTCCACCATTAGACGTAATGCTTGAGAACACAGAGTTGGCTCCAGCGCTTGCATTCCCCGGACTTATACCTCCAGCTCCTCCGGCACCAACTGTTACAGTGTATGTTGTGCCAGCAGTGACAGACAAACCAGTGCCTGTTCTAAATCCACCTGCTCCACCGCCACCACCAATATAGGCACCACCACCACCACCACCAGCAACTACCAAGTAATCAACGCTAGTCACACCTGTTGGGCAAGTCCAGTTTCTAGTAGATTTGAAAGTGAATACTGTTTGTGATGCAACGGTGTATTTAAGAATAACTACGCCAGAGCCGCCAGTGCCACCACTTTTACTGCCAGACCCTCCACCACCACCGCCGCCGCCACTATTTGCGGTTCCGGCAGTACCTGCGGCAGTTCCGCTACCAGCCCCGCCACCACCTGTGCCACCTGCGCCACCTGGATATGGGTTGCCATTACCACCGCCACCACCACCAGCGTAAGTTACAGATGAACCAGAAATAGAGGATGCAGTACCGTTTCCACCATTACCTCCGGTGGAGGGTGAAGAAATTCCGTTACCACCAACAGCACCTGCTCCACCACCACCGCCAGCAGCAGGGCCATTGCCTGTGCCGCCATTATTACCTTGAGATGGCGAAGTAGATGGCGTATTTCCAAGACCAGCTCCAGAAGAAAATCTAGTACCCCCGCCAGAACCACCATTACTACCCGGTTCCTCACCTGTTGCCACATTATTTGCGCCAGCGCCACCACCTGCTGAAGTGATGGTGCTAAAGACAGAATTTGATCCATTTAATCCATAGGGAGAAGATGCAGATGCTGATCCACCTGCACCAACAGTTACTGTGTACGTTGTTCCAGCAGTTACCGATAGACCAGTTCCAGTTCTAAAGCCACCAGCCCCCGCCCCACCGCCATGATTAGTGCCACCGCCACCTCCACCTGCCACCACAAGATAGTCAACCTGCGTGACACCATCTGGACAAGTCCACGACCCGCTGGATGTGAAGGTTTCAATGATGGTTAAGCCGCCGCCACCAGCTAAAGCGCGACCCAACAGCATTGCCATAATTCCACTCATGTCACGTTCCCTGAGATGACGCAGACTGTTCCGCTAATGAATAGGATTGTTGCAACGCCTCGAGTAGCCAATGTAACGCTAGCTTTATCGGAGTCTGTACCAGCTATGTATGCTGTCGTAATGGTGCAGGTAATCGTTATATTGCCTGTCGTATTGTTAAAAATAGAAATTACGTCACCCTCAGCAAATGTCGCATCAGGAATCGTAATCGAGCCACCTGAGCCAAGTTGAACGTACTTACCGACATCACCAACGGCTAACGTATAAGAACCTGTCTTAGTGCCAACAGCAGGAATATTCCGATAGCCAATAGTGAAGGTTTCGTCAGGAACAGTAACCGTTCTATTCGCAGATAACGTCGTTGGCGTAATCGTTGAAGCATAGGAAGACGTACCGCCAGCCCTACCGGCAATTACAACCGCATCTTGAGTAGAAGCGACCTCAGAACGAATAGCATTAGCCGCCCTAAACGTCTGAGCAGCCGTAAATGTCTGTGCAGCACTCGTTATAACAGCAACATCAGCAGAATACGTTACAAAGACATCCTTAGTGCCAGCACCGAAATTAACAGCACTATTGCTGTTAGATGATTTCAGTACCGTAGTACGAGCTAACGTACCCGTTCCAACAGTACCGAGACCAACTTCCCAATCCGCACCGAGAGTAATCGTGTAATAGCAAGTATTACCATCGCCAATTGCCGATCCGAAAGTACGAAAGCCCGTTACTGCACCGTCCAGTGTTAATGTGCCTGTGCCGGTCGTGGTGGACGTTTCCCGAACTCGGTCAGCAATTACGAGTGCCATAGATTACTCCAGAGTTACGGAAAGATTACCAGTCGAGATCGTGAACACATCACCAGAAGCAATCGACTTAGACGCATCTAGGGCTGTGTAATACAGCAGGTTGCCGCTAGTTGACGCATCCATAATGCCCACATGAGTCACAGTACCCCATGTGCCAGTAGCAGTCGGGAATGTAACTGACGCGCTGTTCGTAGATACACCGTTACTAGGCGCACCAAACGTTACCGCTGTACGAGCATAAGAACCACCAGATACCTCAGTACCAGTGTTTCCTTCACCCGGATCATCAGTGTATAGAGCCACATAAACCGCAGCAGGGCTTGTGTAGCTTGTATTGCGGAGAGTAGCGTTGATTAGCGCGTTCTCCAGATAATTTGACATCTCAGCCATGATTTACCTCACGTTATAAGACATAGACATAGGTTGACCACTATACTCACTTGCTTGGTCGGACGTAGAGATAGAATCAATCGCCCTAGAATACAAGGAAGCCCAAGTCTGCACCCTTGCATCATTCATCAAATACGGCTCTGCCTCTGCTAGAGACGCATATAGCAACGCATCAGGCACATAAGCCAAGAATACGTTACTAGCTGTCGTATCTGATAATACAGGAGGCTTTGCGTAATACAGCATCTGAGCCGTATAAGACGAATCTGGAACCGGAGCTAACTGCATCTCCGCACCGAGAATAGTGTAATCAAGAGGCTTGCCGCCATCCGTTACCCTAGACTCCTGATAAAACGAGTTAGGAGCCTTGTAACGTAGCGTAGTAATCGGAGTCGTGTTGAGATGAATATCCCTCATCTCTAAGAAATCGGTAGGCAATCCAAGTGTTGAATCACCACCCGTTGTTGTCGCTGTAGCTACCACCAACATCTGACGGATTCTCAGGTCTCTCTGCAACCTAGTCTCAGCCAGACGGATAAAGTCTGGAATAACTGAAGTCAAATCACTACGAGCCAGATAGTTAGCTATCGTTGTTTTTAACTCGCTATAGGTCGTAAATGCCATGTTATTCCTCTAGCTGCTCAAAATCTTTCCAACCGTATTCGTAAGTGCCGATATGCCGGATGTGCATCGATAACTCGTGATCTACATACGTCTGGAAGCCCTCAGAACCAGCCTTGACGCAGAAGAACACATCCTCACCACATATACCGTTAGAACCCCATCCAGCATCAAACCAAGGTCTTCCAGTCTTCTCGAACACTTCCCTACGGATCATCACAGCACCAAACCCAACCGCTGTAACTTCCTCAATGCCTTCCTTGCCGCGAGAGTCAATGTTCGACCACTTACGAACCTCTGTATCACCGTCCATATACCTAGTCAGTATCTTGGCTGTAGGCGTTACAGGCTTCCTTCTAGTCGTTGCATTTACCCCAACAATCGGCACTTCCCTACTTAACATTATGCTAATGATGTCATGCGGGAATCGCATATCGCTATCAATAAACAATAGCGCGTCACATCCTTCACCTAATGCCACTTCTGCCAACTTCTCACGCTGGTCAAATATCAGCGTTCCCGGCATTGTGTATAAACTTAAACCGCCTTTACCATCTTTGCAACGTACTGACGCATCATGCGCTGTCATCCGAGCAAAGTCAAAAGCAAAACCAGTATGCACTTCATCCCGGCATGGGACACAAACACCAACTCTCATATAGTTCCTCGATACGTTTTCCACACAGCATTATCAGGATCGTTCAGCCACCTAGCAAAACCGACTTCATCCACCACGTTAAAACCCTTCATAATCCCTTTCTGGTTCAGTACATCTATGACCGTAAAGGGTATTCGAGCAACGTGATGCAGTTCGTTTAGGTGCCCTTGCCGAGATTTATCGTAGTCCAGTTGCTTCTTATTGGCTTCGATAATCTCTGTTACATCCTGCTTAGTCTCGATGACAATCCCGCCATCACCGTCTTCATATGCTGTTTGAGTCCGTATCGGAGTACTCATAAATTCCTTTTGTAGGTAGCCCCCACCGTTAGGCAGGGGCTATTTGCTACTTATTACAGAGACATATCTAGATCGAAAATTCCGCCATGAGCAGCCTCGTTCTTGACTTCCAGAGTAACTTCAGCCAAGAGCTGAGTGTTCTCGCTGTCACCGGTCTTAGCCAGATCATTAGTCTGGAATGGACGCAGGTAAGCAAGTGCTGCGTACTCAGGATCAAGTACCAGAGCATCGCGGGTACGCATGAAGCGGTTAGGAACAACCGACATCGTGCCAAAGTCCGACATATAAACGTCAGCCGCACCGATAATGGTGGTCGGAGTATTGCCCGGAGCCATGTAACGCTGTGCAGCGATACCAGCAAACGACGATACCTTCTGCTTACCAGCAGCACCAACCATCAGAATCTTCGGAGAACCGCCCGATACGAACACCTCGGAAACAACGGTCTTCAGCAGAGCCTCAGTAAAGGTACGCTGAGTACCGTCAGTACGGGTCGAAACACCGATAGTCGCAGGGTCAGCACCACCCGAACCAACGTCCGAGTTAGTCTTGATCCACGACAGGATCGAGCCGAGCTTACGAGCAACAGTCGATGTACCAGCCGAACGACCTTGGTTAGCCAACAGAATGGTTTCCAGATCGCGCTTCAGTTCAGCCGATGCTTTAGCCAACTGATAAGCCTTTTCCGACTTACGACCAGCCTTGTTCACTGTGTCCAGAGTACCCGAAACCTGAACGGTCTTTTGGATGATCTGGGTGTAGTTACCAAGACGAACGGTAGGAGCCAGAGTTGCCGATGTGGCATCAGCACCTTCAATCGCAGCGTTAGCCGTAGTAGCAGCAGCCAACGAGTCAGTCTGCCACTCGTGATAAACGGCAGTAGCCTTAGTCTTGCCAATAGAAGACATGAATGGTGTCTCAGTTGGCGAGATGTCATAGATGATGTCGGTCAAATCTTCGCGCTGACCAATCGCGCTGTGTGCTGTAAATGTTGCCATGATTTAATTCCTCATAAGAAACGTTCAAATGCTCTTGCGGCATCAGCAACCCTTCCGGTCTGCTTAGCCTTCGCTTTTAACTTTCGCAGTTCATCGTTACCATCACGAGGCTGAGAAACACCCGATTTCATTACCTTCGGAGCTTCGTTTACCTTCTTCGTGATTCCCGGCTTTGCAGACTGTAATTTGTCGTACTGCATTGCCTTCCATAACGTTAGAACCTGACGAGAATCATAGATTCCCGCTAATTCCTGTTCTGTAAAACCTAGCTTCTGACCAAACTCCCTCAGTTCTCGCCGAGTTACTTCACCCTTTTGCGGATCAGCATACTCAGGTAATGCCTCTGCCAGTTTACGAGCCTCAGCCTGTATTACCTGACCAAGTTGCTCCTGACGTTCCTGCTGTTGCTGTTCTGCAATTCTCTGTCGTTCAGCTTGGACTTGAGCTAACTGCTCTTTTCTCCGCTGCTGATCCGTATATGCGATGGCATAACCGATTGGATCGTTTTCCTTCAGTGCTTCTAGGTTTTCACCTTCTGGCTGCTGATTGAGCATCTGCTCGATAATCTGCAACCGTTCCGCATACTGGTCTCGTAAGTACTTGGCTTCCTCGATACGCTGTCGTTCTGCCTCGACTACCTTACGTTCTTCAGCTACGGCTTGCGATTTCTTCGTATAGTCTGTGCCAAGTTGATAAGACTTGATAAGCTCGTCAAGGGTTACCTCACGTTCCTCACCAGCGGCTTTCACCCTGTATTTAGGAGGCTCCTCGGCTTCTTCACCGCCTTCATCTTGTTCTACCTCCGGCTCGTCATAAGACTCCTCGGATTCGGCTTCGCTATCATTGGCTTCGAGTTGGGTTTCCGGTTGTTCCTGTTCGGAGCCTTCTTCCCTGCCCATAAGACCCATGATAGCGTCGGCTGCACTACCTACGTCTAACTGTGTATTCCCTTCCGGGGTCATACTTCCAGTATCGCTCATATATATTTCCTAAATTATATCGGGAACCGCCCGACTCGGATTACAAAATCTTTAGTTTTTTAGCATCAATCTTCTTCTGTGCCGTTAGTCCTTCAAGGTACGTTTCGACAATCTCTAGCGTCCTAAGCGTCATGTATGCCTGTTCTCTGGTCGAGATGTCATCATACTGGCTCATTGCGAACTTGTTAAGTTCTGCTGTCTTTAGTTCCGACATCATCTGCTGGAACCATTCGTCCTTTAGCAGATTCTCAGCCCATTGAGATTTGTCCATTAATACCCCAATAATCCTACTGGCATCCGTAATTCAGTTGGTGAAGCAAACGGAGACATACCTTGAGCCTCTCTTGAATTAGCCCACATCTCAGCCTTACGGTACATATCATCAGTTGGCATATTGCCTTTTAATAAATAATTAACTTCGTCTTGCGTTAGTGTTGGGACTAATGACGGAAAACTTCTACCTGCCTCATCAGTCACCGATATTTCGGTACTCATTCCTTCTGACGCTGGCAATAAACCAAAATAGCCCTTTCCCTTCATTGATAGAGGCTCAGAGGCTTTTTCTGCAAACCTAGCACCGTAAGACGCTATACCCTGCTGAATCAGATCGTCGAGCAATCCCATTACATCTGCCTTGACGTTAGGTTGCCTAGCTCTCTAATCGCCTTTAGGACAATATCAGCCTGTTTATTACGGCTATCCTCGTCAGCCAAGTCCATCGCTAGAATCGCTTGCAATTGCTTGACCGCTAGCTCTGCCTCACGAATCCGCATATCCATAGCGTCTTTCTCGGCTTTCATAGCGATTTCAATACCCTTACGAGTATATTCAGCCTCCATCGACTGCTTCTCTAGCTGGAGCTTTGCAGCCTCAATCTGAGCCTTAGCCTCGGTCTTTTCACGTTCTACCTGAGCCAATAGACGAGTAGCCTCCGCTTGCATATCCGGTGGTGGCTCTTTAGGCTGAGCCAATGCTGCACTTTGTTCTGGCGTAATCTCGTTAAGGAAAGCGTTAGCATCCTTGAAACCAGCCGATTCAATCAATCTAGCCAAGGTATCGCGGTACTGAGCCACCGATACCAATGGGTTAGACGCACCGAACTGAGTCAGGGCTTGCTCCTGCTTGCCTAGAATCATCTGGAGCATGGCTAGCTTCTGATCCCTGTCACCTGAACCCAAGCCGACGTTAATCGCCACATCGTATTGATTCGTCCATGTACGAGGATCAAAAGTTACAAATTTGCCACGCATACGGACAATCTTTGCCTGATCCTGATACTTGCCCAATAGGTGCAAAATGCCCTTAAACAGCGATTTAACGCCTGTCTCAGCAAAGATTCGAGCAATCAACTCCAGTTTGCCAGAGTTAGACTTCATCATTGCGGCAATAGCCGTAGCACTCACGTTATTGAGTACGTCAGGATCAAGACCCTGTTGCTGGTCGCTAACACCTGTACGCTTAGCCTGAACCGCATCCATGTACTCAAGCATCGGGAAAGCCTGAGCCGTTACCGCAGGAACCTCGACAGGCATAATCGCACCCTGAGATTTCATGCGGATAATCCCACCCGGAGTAGCGTTTAGCGCGTCATCCAAGTTCACCTGACCATCGACTACACCCAGACGGGCATTGTTCGTTAGGTACAGGTTATCTAGCATCTGACGGGTTACGGTGGACTTAATTAGCTGGATGTCCATCGTCCGGTCTGCCAAGCTCTGACCAAAGAACTTATGCGGGATCGGGATCGGACACAGGCTGTGGAACGGAACTAAGTCACATTCCTCGTCATCCAAGATTTCGTTGCCAGCGTAAACAATCTTCCGTAGCTCAGCGATACCGTCGCCATTAACGTCGATCTTGATATAGCACTCGTACACCTCGCAGACCTGCATCGTAGGGTCAAGGCTGATATTCTCATCCGGCTGCTCACCCTGAGAGAATCGGGCTACTCGCTCGACTGTGTACTGCAAGTCATCGTAAGTCGGCAACCCTTCCACGATGTCCTTATCGAACCCCATCGCTACCAACTCTGAGCGAGTCAGCAACCGACGATGAGCCACGAACGGGCTATCTTCAATAGTTCTTGCCGATTTGCTAATCAGGAATTCTTCTGGCGGTACGTTCTCAATCTTGACACAGCCGTATTTCTTGACCTTCTTAACCTTGACCGAGTACATCGGAATCTGGATCGGAAAGCCCATCGGGTCAACGCCACCATCGATAAACTCGACGTTCTGGCTGACCACCTCGATAGCAGGGTCAGACAGCAGAAGGGCTAATTCATCTTCGGTCAGGTTCTTGTAGGACTCTTTGTTAACGTCTTCTTTAGCTTCCCAGTATGCCTTGACTACGCCGACCTTCATCATCAGCGCGTCTTTGAACCAGTTATGCAGGATGATTAGACCGTCATTCTCGCGGTAGAACACCCAGTTGCAATAGTCCGTAGCCTGTTTAGCAGACGCTTCATCTTCTGGAGTCTGCGGCTCAAAAGAGACAATATCCTCGGTAGTCGTAAAGACTCGGATAAGTTGTGGCAACGCACCATCGATAGCCTCAGCTACCTCACCAGTGACGATCTGGCTGCGTCCTTCAACCTCGTTACCATAGGGATAACGTAGGTAATACTCTAGGGCTTTAGCCCGTTGGTCTGTAGTCTCGGTATCAATGTACCCAATAGAGTTATCAATTTCATTTTCGATAATACTCTTGATCTGACCGTCATCCATCTTCATAGCAAATCCTTAACGGGTTTTGCTGATTATACAATCCATTTCGTCGAAATTGGCAATGTTGTCTGCCATGAACTGTCATTTTCGTCAAGACCTATAGCCAGATACCTGAAAGCATCACTCATGTGACTAGACCAGTCATGTAACGGCTTCTCATAGAATATCTGCCTACGTTCGTCATGCTCCCGGCGGTAGTTCCTCAGCGCATCCAACCCCGGCTTAGTCCTTGGATGGAACCAGCATCTAGGCAGCAATCGTCTAACCGCCTGTATCCCGTCAGCCACCGACAATCTAGGCGCAATCGTTATCGATAGCCCTGCTTCCTCTAGCACTTCCTTACGGCTCTTTCCTGTGCCTAACTCCCTGACCTGAACGTCATGCGGCAGGATATGGGTAAATCCCTCGTACTTGTTGTCTCTTAGCCAATTAACGTACCAATCTAGCGCCTGTCCATGATTTTCGACGCAATCAAGGAGTCTAATTTCTTTTCCAACCACTTGAGCAACCCATATAGCTGTAGAGTCACCCATGCCCAAATCCCATGCAGTAAAGCTACGGCAGAGATCGTCACGAGGAAAGTCAGTAATATGATTATTGCTTTCAAGGTCGTTAATAATTTTGCCATAATATGACCCTTGAACAGCGGCATTGAAATTGCACTCAAATTCTTGGTTGTATAGTTCTTCACCAAGGTCTTTGAATACGTCCTTTAGTTCGGACTGTAGCAAAATCCCAGTCTGGCTTGCCTTAAACTCAAGAAACTTCCAGCCTTTTTCCGTTTTAGCAAAATCAGCTATAGTCTTAAAATGGTTATTCCCTTTAGGAGTGCCAATGAACAGACACCAGCCAAGACGATCTGCCAAGGCTGGACGTATGACCTCTGACCAAACTTTAGGGTTCTGGTCTCCAAATTCATCAATAACCACTCCGTCATAGTAGTTACCGCGCAGACCATCAAAACGGTCACTCCCAAAAACGCTAATGCGCCGCCCATAAAAATCAACCCGTAGCTCAGATATGTTTGCCACAGCATTTAACGGTCTCGTAAACTTTAGAAGGTAGTCCCATATTATTCGTTTAGCTTGGGTATAGGTAGGAGCGATAAAGGCATACCGAGGCTCCTCCTTATCGCACTCTAAGGCTGCTTTGATAAGGTGGTTGATGGCACTAACAGACTTCCCAAGCCTTCGATGAGCAACCACGACAGTAAAACGATGATTGTCAATAGCATCATGGATTAGCTCCTGCTGTGGTCTAGGTTCATACGGGATTATGATCTCTGTCACTTAACGTATCCGCAGTTCAGGCACTTGCCGTTCACTAGGAACGCACTGCATTGTGGGCAATTTACTGGCTTGTAGCTCATTTCTTTCCTCCCCATCTGATAACCATCTCCTGAGCTTCCCCGTCCTTACCTGTCACCTCAGTCCTTGCCAGCTTAGGTATGTGGTACTCAGAGAGTTTCTGCATTAGGTCTAGCGCCTTAGCCGGATCAGGCTTTAACCCTAGCACCTCATCGCCTTCAGCTACCCTCTGTAGCCATCTGTCCATGTAAGGCACGTTCTTCTCTAGCAGAGTAGCAATAGCGTTACGCACTACTGTAGTGGACTTGTTAAGGCTTCCTGCTGGTCTGCCCTTCCCTGCGTTAGTTAAGCCGGGATATTTATTTTCTTCATCTTTAGTGATTTCTGTTTCCATTTTTGCATTATCCTCTGGATGTCATGCTTACTTCTTTGGTAATTTTTGTAAATTTATCTTTGATAATTGTTCTGGCGACAAGATGAATTGGTTATCTACTTCTTGAAATGGAATCCCCATATTTGTGAGTCTTTGATACATTTTTTTAGTCGCATCACTCGCAACTATGTCTGATTTCCAACCCATGTTGTTCTTTTTAGCTACGTCCAATGCTTGCAAGTACAGTCTTGTTGCCGTTCCTTTCCCACCAACTTTTTCAGGCTCATCCAAAACCTCTAAATAAGCGTTCATGTACTTTGGGTCAAACTCATCGCGAGATGTTGTCAGTATAATATCTGGATTCTTATTTTCTTTGAAAACAAATCGATTCATCCGATCAACTGTCATATCTATAGAAGGAGCAACCGATTTCCCAATGCTTAAAGCCATTGGCGCAGCCAGCAAGCCAGTTTTAGCCATCGAAGCCGGATTAATTGCACTCGTCACCAGTTCTGTTGTTTCCCCTAGCAAACCTTTCTGTTCTGGTGGCAATAAACCTTTTGACGTTAGGTAAGCCGTTGAGCCTACTGCTTGCTCTGGCTTCATCATCCCGGTCATCGTAAATGGCAAAGCAGCCAAATCTACGAAACCTGTAGCCAATTGTGGAACTCCCCTAGCAGCCGCTAGACCGAGTTTCCTGAGAGTTTCCGTCATATCAGCCATAGATAGCCTCGTACATATCTGGGCGGTTCGCTAATATCCACGCCCTCGGTTCCTCATGGCTTTTCTTGAAATCAACGCCTATCGTCTGGCTCCCTGCATGATGCACATAAGCCCTACTGACGAAATGTTGATAACCCGCCACGTTTAAGTCATGACATATTATATTATCTGAATACCAATTAGTTGACGGAAACTTTGCAACATTCCATGCTTCCCGGCTTATTGATGCCCAGATCGGCGCAATCACAGGAGCAACCTTAATCTGCTGCTCACTTTCCCACC
>Ga0222713_10005415_pt1 | contig 12416 bp, 35 predicted proteins | sample C33_649DmetaG_FD_165061 | JGI IMG/M metagenome (GOLD analysis project Ga0222713, IMG submission 165061) | Estuarine water microbial communities from San Francisco Bay, California, United States - C33_649D | ecosystem: Environmental > Aquatic > Marine > Unclassified | place: USA: California...
TGCACCCGTGTCAAGCGATTTTTTCCACTGGTTGGAATTGTTGCAAAAAAACAACACTGTCGGCGCCAATTTTACCATGTAAAATTCCCGCGTGTCAAGAGGGCAATTCCACTGGTTGGAATGTGTTGTTTTTTCGCACAGGTGAGCACTCACTTACACCCAGCGAAGTTAGCACTCACTTACACTCAGCCGGCGAAGTAAGCACTTACTTACACCAGGTGAAGTTAGCACTTACTAACCTCAAAAAAGCGCACTTGCGCCTGAGTGCAAGTGCGAAATCTTGCATGCAAATGCCGCGTGCGCCAGTGCTAGTGCTAGTGCTAAAATTTTTGTGTTGCGCACAAGGTACACGACAAGTGCAAGTTCAAAAATTTTGAGCTTAATGCGCCTATTTTACAGTGCAAAAACTTTTTGTGTCAAGAGAAAATTTTTTTACTTGCCGGGGTTGTGGTATTCCTGTATAATATTTATATTGAGTCGAGAGTAACCCAAGTAAGAAACAACGAGACACAAGCTATCCAAAAATCGACTGGCTATATCTCCACATTAAAAAATCTTTACTTGATACTCGCAACTCAACCCTGTATAATATAATTTCTCAATCGCACTCTAACCTAGAAAGGAATAGCAATGGCCGCTACTAAGAACCCAAATTATACTCCTGAGCAAACTCTGGAGATCGTTAACCTCTACGTCAATGAAGGAGCAACTCCAGAAGCAATCGCCCAACAGTTTTCGAAGACTGCCCGGTCGATTATTGCCAAACTCTCGCGTGAGGGCGTTTACAAGTCCAAAGAAAAAGCAAGTGGTGAGCGTCGCCGTCCAAAAGCTGACATGATCACTGATCTTGAATTTGCTTTCAATCTTGCTGCAGGTAGCTTGCAGTCGCTTGAAAAAGCGTCTTGGGAAGCAGTTAATCAGCTGCATTCTAAATCAGTTTGACCACCAGGGGCGAAAATTTAGACTTGAATGAGTAGCCCCTTTCATGTATAATATTATTATTGAGTTTGAAACGGCAAACGAAAATCAGAGACAGCCGAAACCGCCAATTTAACTAACTAATCTCGCACACGGCTCTGCTCTCTGTTTTCGAACTCAATTTTGTAAGTAGTCTATTTTTTGTAAGTAGTCTATTTTTTGTAAGTAGTCTATTTTTTGAGGGTAGTCTATTTTGGTACCCTAGTGAAAGAACACTATAAAATACAGCTATGATCTAATACTAAGATGCCTGTACAGGCAATGTGAGCCTAATCTCACTAGCGAATCTAGTTCGAGGCAAACCAGGACCCATATGGGATAAGTTTCTAAGATGCAGTGAATTTTCCTTTCTGCATACCTCACCAAGCCTCTGATGAGCCCAAAAGGGCGAAACCCACCGCAACAGCAGGTTGCTGACGAGCACCAGAGCTCATCACCCTGCTACGGTTTAGGGTCAGGCTTTGTCCTTGACTGCACAGTCACTAAACTAATATTAAAAAGAAGGTTGTACCGCACCTTGTCCAGCTGGCTAAATGCGACCGACTCCACCACCTTAGAAGTCGTTAATAGGTAACAGAAAGAACTGTTGAACAAATACAATCGCGATTGATTTCGCGTGGTGAACCTAAGCAACCAGTGCAGGGGTTAGAATACCTAAACTTTCCCACCCTCAAGTGGCTAAACTGAAATGAAAAACCGTAGAAATCGTAAGTTCTGGTTCAAAAGCCCCGACTGTACCTTGTGTACACGGGGCTTTTGTTTTTTGGTCTGGCGCCAATATTATACAGTGTAAAACCGTATGTGTCAAGTAAATTTTTTTAAAACCGACCCTAAACTGCGGCAAAGTGTCGAAAATTCCGGCGTTATCCCACAATTTGTCAAAAAGAGCACCGAAAAGGGGCATTAACCCCCGATTGGTGCAATTTAGGGTCAACCCTGGCACCCAAACCCACAATCCGGTTTTTGAACCCCAAAAAATTTGGTCGGGGAAAACCCTGTTTTTTATGGCTTTTTTGCCGATCCTACCACACAAAATAAAACCCCCAAGGCCTTTTGAACCTTGGGGGTTTTTGTTTAGCTTTGCTTAAGTAGTTCAGCTGCTGTTTCTAGTTCGTTCATTGTATGGTAGTAGTCAAGATCCGTCTCAAAATAAGTGCCTAAGCTTTTCATGCCAGCAACTTTATCTCGAGCCCAAGATTGTCCTGCATCTCCACCCCACAGTGCCCAAGCTATGCGTCCTGCTGAAGGATAACCTGGTTCTCCTGGTGAGAAACCTTGACCTTGCTTGTCCACCTCGTGCCGGCTAAAATAGCTGTGCATTCGTTTTACTGTTGTTGCCGATAGGTTTTCACGATTTTTAAGCTGATTAGCTCGTGCTACACCAACTAGCGTACCACCACGATTATACTCTCGTCGCCATGCCAAGCCACGAACAGCCTCAGCTGCCATGGACTCTGTTGGCTTGTAGGTTTCTTCTGCCATAGTTAATCCCGTTTAAGTGCATCTTCGAGCAGTTTAAGTACATTTTTATTGCACTTTTCTAAGCTCTCTAAAATGTCAATGTTTACATTAAGCAGTTCAGCTATACGTTCAATGTACTGCTCTTTTTTGATTGGAACTTCACCGCGTTTATTGCGGTATTCTTTCTTGCGATAAACTCCAAGTGCTGATAGTTTAGCTATAACCGAACGCTCAGGCACATCAAGTTCTAGTGCAATTTCTCCAGTTGAAGTTCCTGTTCTATAGTCTTGGAGAAGCTTGTCTGTCATTTCTTTTGTGTACTTCATTAGATATCCCAAAGATCTGCTGTTGGTTTTACTCCCCAACTGTTGCCACTTTTGCGTTTTGAAACAGGCTCAACAGACCAAGGATCGTCTGTATCTGTAATGGGAACTTCTGAAGATACTAAAGGTTCTGGATGATTATCTAGATCCCAAATATTAGTAATGCCCATGTCATGACGAATACTTGGATGATATACCCAAGTTTGACATAGTAGTAATTTAAGTAGCCTAGGAAGGCGCTTAAATTCCATGTCGTCCCCATAACTAATGCTATATAAGCTAGTTAGTGGAACTTCTCGTTGATTAGCTGTAATACGAATGTCGATTAAGTCTTGAGGCAACCACTTTTCGACCAGTTTAGGGTCGAGTATATAAGGAACGAGTTCTGCAAGTCCAGTATCCAAAACTTTAGCCATTCGAGCGCACTGCCAATCCCAGTCACTATAAGGAATATTTCTATACTCTTTAAAAGCACTTAAGACTAGTGGAACATTGGATGCATAGCGCAATCCTCCACTAGTCTGCTTTTGAGTAGTTTGATTAAGAATATCACCGCGCGGATAGTGCGTAAGAATACGCATCATACCTGCGAAAACTTCAAAAGGTACTTGCATGCCTTCGTATAGTAGCTTACCTTCACGAGCAAGCTGCGAATTATGTTGTACAAATTGCTGAGCAGTATAAAGCCCAGTATCGCTACGTTTGAGCTGACAAGTGCTACCAATCCAAGCTAAAATTTGTGGCAGCAACCACTGTGCTCGACGTCTAAAATCACTAAAACTTTCTTTGCTAAGATCGCCTTGTGCAAAATCCTGAAAATTAAATTGTGTTAGTTTGTGTTCTTTCATTTCTGTCCCTAAACCGTAGCAACTTGTGAGGAGTGCTAAAAATCCCAAGCAGACTTTGTGAGGGGCTGCTAACCCTTAGATCAGTAATAACTAGAATAAGCTAGTGGGTTTGAATCCTAGTGGAGCCTGTACGGGGTGGGGCGGAAAAATCAAATTTTTTATACTTTTTAAAATTAATAGGTACTCTTTCCCCAACTAACTGTCTCAAGTTTTCTAAGTTGCAGCCACCCAGCGGTAGATTTGAACGCCTAGCCGGGGTGTCCACGAGAGCGCGCTCCCCCCTAGTCATTCAATCTACCTCTTAATCCTGAGAGGCAACTTGAAAACTTGAATTGCTTTATATAATACAATTATTGTACCATACTTTTTCAACAAATGCAAGCGTATTTTTTATCTCCTCATTTGAGCAAGATCACGGGCTTGTTCTTGAGAAAACACGGGCTCGAACCCCGATTTATGCCTTAGCCCGATGCCTAGCAACTTTGTGCCAGTATACTTGGGTGGCATTTTGTAGTGTGCATTGCCAATTCCCGTATCTAGGCTAGGTACAGGGTTAGAACGAGGAATTGTGAGTTGAGGACGTTTGGCCATAAGCGGTTCCTGTGTTAGGGATTAAATCAGCTACCCAGTCTAGTCCATCACGACAATAAACTTCGATCCAGTAGTAGGTTTGCATGTTTTTAGCACCACACACAAACTCACCTAGCCGGAGCTTGTTGTCGATTGCGACAACTACTTCAGCGAGAGAAAGTGTGGTTTTGATAGAGATAGTATGTGTAGTCATCATGTGGTAAGTAGTCCAGTTCTAATTGATAGATGTGTGCTGGTTGAGCAGTAACATACTCATGCACTCTCTTAGCTAAGTCGCACCTCTGTTTGGTCGAGTAGATGCCTAGTGGTTCTTGATTATATAACAGCCAAAGTGTTTTTGTTTCGTTTTTCATAAATAAAAAATCCCCAAAGAGAATACATATTATACTCTTTTTGGGGATCTGTGTCAAGTTTATTTTTTATTTCGTTGAATATAAGTAACAACACCATGAATGTCTCTGTGATTAGTTTGGGCTTGTTGTTGCAGACCCTCAACTGCAGCACGCAGTGCTTGTTGCTCGTGTCGGAGTTCTTGAACCTTGTGATACCATTCACTGGTGTAGACCTGGTCTAGCTTGTATATAACGAGTAACTGTATGGTGAGTAAGAGAGCGATCCACTTAATCACCATAAGCCTCCGGTTTGGGTAAGTCGCTGTAGTGATCATACGCTACGGGTTTTGCAAATAGAATTTGAATATTTTGGATAGCGGTTTCTGTGGTCCAAGTAATGTCGTCGTTATCAAAGTTTGAAATGCCTAGTAGTGCAACCTGAGCAACACAATCTTCGACAATCAACTGGGCGAACTTTTCTGCATCAACCATTTTATCATCAGAATCATACTGAATAAGACCTGATTGTTTAGCAAGTTCTTTAATTCGTTCGTTCATGATTTTACCTTGAAATAGTTACGCCAGGCTTGTTTACATTGTTCCTCTTCATCACCCCAAACAGGTTCCCAAGACTCACCATACAGTCGTTCCCAATACTGTCCATCACTACCAGTACGATAGTGTGTACCATCTTCTGTTTCCAACTGCCAGATTTTCCAGGAAGTATCATCAACGAACTTCATTCTTCAACTCCGAATCGTGATTTGATGATATCAATGGCTGTTTCAACTGTCCATGCAATATCTTTGTTTTCAAAATTGCTTATACCAATTAGTGCAATCTGAGAAACACAATCTTGAACAATCAACTCGGCGAACCGTTCAAAGTCAAAATAAGTACCACGCCAGCACCTTCGGCTAAGCTCATCAATTCTTGCGTTTAACGTTCTAACCATGACCATAAAAATATCGCTATAATAATTGAGAATATAATAAGTAAGACTTCCACTACAGAGCCTTTTTTAGTTTGTAGTACTCACTACAAACACCTTCAAAAGTCTTCCACAACCTGTCAAATCTAGCATCATAGATAGCGCGAATACCTTGTAACAAGTTGAGTGCGCGATCTAGTTCTTCGGGGTTAAGCGTTGAAGATTCTAGCATTTCTTCAACAAGTTTTACGTCTTCGGTAACTGTCCAGCATTGCAAGATTTGTTGTTCTAAGTCAAATATCATTTCTTTTCTCGGTAACAAGTAAACTTATGGCGGAACTAATAGCATAGTTCCAGCTGTATGAATCTACCACTTTACCATTAGGCAGTGTTCCACTGAATCCTTTTAGTGATTCTAGTAAGTAAATAATTTTATTTAAGTCCATAGTGTTTGATAGTATTTGCCAAAAAGGTAAAGTCCACGATTGATGCGATCTTGGTGTGATTGTAAACCATCCCAGTCGCACTTAATTGCGTTAAGCTGCTGTTGAAAATCTTGTGTTTCATCAACTTCACTGTGGTCATAAAACTGATCCTCCCAGTTCAAATTAAGCTGCTCAAACGTCCATAACAGTTCGTATAAGACCCAGTCCCAGCGCGCTTGTTCTATGACTAAGTCGTGTTTATGCTCATACCAGTCAAACACAAGTTGATTGCTGTGCTCAGGGTGTTCCGTTGCTTGAAGGTGTAGTGGAACGTCTTTGGGATCTATAAAGGGAACGCCCTGCTTATTGCCACTTAGTTTAACTAGTAGGGGATAGATGATTTTGGATAAGGTGTCGTCCATGTTCCAAACATCATAATCATCAACTTGTATTTTTACACGACGTTGTGGTCGGTAGAGCTCACATAGTTTAGCAACCCAAGTCTTTTCAAGTCGGCGACCAAGGTGCCATACCGGCTCACTGTCCCTGTCTTTCCACCATAATAGCTTTTCAGCTATTTGATAGGGACCCCAGTATTTTTTATAAGGACCAATATTAACTTTCACGATTAATCTCTTGTCGAATAATATTTTCTACTAAAAGGTTTAGTGTTGTATCTTGTTGGTGTGCTTGTTGCATTAGTTCATAGAGCATTGATTCTGGTAAGTCAAGTTCAACCTCTACTCTAGTATCGTATGGAACTCCACGAATAATTGCTTTTGCTTTTTGTAAGAAGTCGTGGTCTGTATCAAGTTCAATAAACTTAACACCGTCCCAAGCTGTATCGTCTCGAGTAAGCTGTGAGTCTCGCAGACAATAAGCACGATTGTTTTTGTAGTCACAAACTTCTACAAGAAAAACTTCCTGATCTTTAGTAGAAAACACACAGTTTAGGCTATAACCGTATTGCTCACCATTCCAACTTGTTAAACAATAGGTGTTGTCAAGGTTAGCACGCCATTCGGAACCTTCAGTAATTTTGTAGTCAATTAGTTCGAGATAGTCTTTTAGTGTTAGCATTTTAGTCTTTTTAAGAGAAGATTACATATATTATATAACAACAATAAACAAAAAGCAAGCCAATAATTATGAATATTATGGCTTCAGTCATTGTTTAGCCAATAAAAGGCTTCATCTTCAGATTCTAAGAGTACATCTAGTCGCTCGTACTTTTCTAAGCAGTCTACACAAATGCGCTCAACACTAACAGCACGACGATCTTCTTCGTCGGTAGTTTTTACTAATACATCATAGCTGTCATTAAAGGCAACAACCGCATGACCACAGCTTAAATAAATCTTAGGTTCTTCGGCAGGCTTAACTTTAGAAATAGACCAAGAGCCGTTGCCTAAGTCTTTCCATAAAATAGTATCACCAATTTGCCAATCCATTTGTTTGCAAAGTTCCTCGCCTAGCGGGATTAACAAATCGCCAGTAATAAGATCTCTTTCAACTTTGATTTCCATGTTATACCTTTAAGTCTATTAAACGCCCGCGAACCAGTTCTAGATTCTTGGCTTTTTGAACACGTAAGCATTCTTGCTGTCTAGTTTCTTCTAGCTTTTTTAAGTGCTGTTTGTGCTGCTCTACACGAGCTTGTTCTCTAACAAGTTCTTGATAGTGTGTGGTTGCTGAATTAACTTTCATATTTCATCTACTTTTAACAAGTAATTGTATACTTTTTCAGGGTTGATTTCAAATACTTCAACAGGCAACATATCTTTAAAGTATTTATTAGGAGTAACCCACCACTGTTCAGCGGCTTCTTTGTTACCAAAAATAGCCAAAAGTAAACAGTAGCTTCTTTGATATAAGTTTGTATCCATTATTTAATTCCATAGGTATTGTACCATCTAAGCAAAATGGCAATAACTATGTCTACTACAAAAAATAGTGCGACTAGTAATAGACATAAGTAAATCATTATGCTGCCTTAAAGGGTTCGTAAGTATTGGCTTTTAAACAATCGTGCCAGCCTGCGCTGTAACCACGAGCATAGATATTTGAATACTGTTTATCAAGTCTGTGTTCGAATTCTAGTTCTTGTAAGGCACATTCGGCTTCAAATAAACTATCAAACTCACCTGTTGTAAAATTTGTTGCTGTATGATAAGCAAACCAAGAGTAATACTTAGTCTCTTGGTATTGCCCAATGTATCCCCAAGGGTATTGTTTATAAGGAATCATTTATCTTTTTTTGGTTGCTGGCGCAAGCCTATAACAATTAGTGCTACACCAAGTATAATTAAAAATATTTCTATCATGTTAAAACCACATCCAAAGAGCTTGTGAAACAAATAAGGTTCCAAAACTACCAACTACTAAACTTAGCCAAAATATAGGCATACTAACGGCTAAAATACTTGCTGTAAGTAAAACAATTGCTATTTGTAGTGTACTACCTGCCCAAGTAAACCAAGGACTTTTTTCACGATACAAATCACGCTCTTGCTCTAGGTGTTTAGCTTTTTCCATAATTTGTTGTTTATCCGCAGCCATTCGTTCTACTTCTACAGTCAGCTCAGCTTTTACTCGAGGATCTGTGTTTTGTAGTACAGCTGTTTCATATAGTACCTGTCTAACATTTTTAGCCTGGTACCAAGACCATAAATTATTGGCGGAAACAGTATTGTTCATAATTCGACTACTGTTTTGACCACCAAACATTGTGTTAATTGCTAGTAGTGCTGCTAAGAAAATAATTACAAATCCTGCTTTATCTTTGATTTGTGCTTCTCGTTCACTACGTGTTAAAGGTTTTGTCTCCATTATCGAGCTCCTGTTTACAATCAACAGGAGGACTACAAAATACTGCTTTATTCATCGTAATCCTCCTCAAAAGGATTCTCTTGACCAGCTTCATAGGCCATACGCAGCCAATAAACTGTACTACCCATTAAATAACTACAATCGGGATTCTGGTTAATTTTGGTAATTAGTGCCATAAAGCGATCACCACGAGTACCAGACATTGTAGGTTCATTAAACCAGCTTTCAAAAGAATCACTCATCATTAGCCTTTTTGTGTTTTAGTTTACGATTATAGAGTTTTTTAGATTTTACAGTTTTTGGCTTAAACAAGCCATTTTTAAATAGTATATTATGATAGCGATTTTTCACTTTAGCCTCACTTGTATATTTTATTATTATACACGGTTTAGCTAAAAAATTCAAGATTAAATCTATCTTGGTTTGCCAGTGGTATTAGTTTTAGTAGGTTCTGTAATTGCAAACCATAAATTTTCATGATCAGGATAACTGACAATAACTAGTCCTTCTGGGCACTTATAATCAATTCTTGCAAGTAATATTGCCTGACCAGGAACAATCATATGTTTGTGTGTTTTATCAATTGTAAATGAGAACCCAAACTTGTCAATCTTATGACTTGCAGGACCAGAAAACTGTGCAATACTTGGATGCACAGTATGTACATTATACTTGCTATCTTTAATTTCAAGAGTAAAGTTCTCGACTTTACAATCGTCTCGGTGTTTTTCTCTTGCAACTATGACGTCAAAGGTCCCATCTACAGGCCCATCTGATACGCTAAAGTATTCTGGTGCCCAAGTTAATATTGTTTTATCTTGGAGTTTATCCCACAAAGTATATCCACCACCAAGCATTGCTAATGTTGCAGTTATAACCCCAATACCTTTAGTTATAGTTTCTATATCAAAACTTAACATATATGTACCCCGCCGTCTATGTCGGTTTGCCTGTAGTATTCGCAATTATCTTAGTATCTTCTATTAAATCCAATACACAACTATACCCGCCTTGTATATTGGTTTTAATAACTGTACCTGTTCCAGTATCGGGATTAGTCCAAACGCTAAATAAAATACTTTTATCGCTACCAGCAACAACTGCATACACTGTTACAGACTCACCATATTTTTCGTTTAATACTTTAGTAATTGTTTCAGTTTTTGCACAATTATTTTGCTGACCCCAAACTGCAGCAGGTAATAACAAAACCAATGCTAGGCCCTTCATTTCGAATCACCGCAAGTAGTAGTAATTAGTCGGCTTATTTTAGTTTTTAAGGTTTCGGCACGCTCTAAGTTTAGGCGAATATCTGTAGTAATGGGGTGAAATTCATTTACTTTATTTTCTACCACACACTTAATGTATTCGTCTAGTAAATTAAATAATTCTTTTGTCATTTATCTTCCGCATTGCCCGTCACAGTAAAGCATAAGTAAATAAATTCCATAGCCTATACCGCTTAAAATAGTTATTATTAAACTAGAACCTAAGACAATTTCTGCAATTTCTTTTTGACGTTGTCTTCGCTGTCTAGCATCTTTACTGGAAGCGGATAAAGCACGAGCATCATCAGCATCCATTTCAGCACTGCGACGTTTGATCTTATTCCATACATCTATTTTACCCGTTTGCATAAATAATAGCTGTAGTTGTTTTTCAAATTCGCGGGCTTGTTCTAGGGCCATTTCAATCTCTATGGCTGTTGCCATATTAGATTTTTTACTACTCTTTTTAGCTTCTTTAACTGCTTTAACAGCAGTACTTTTAGCATCAAAGTACTTTCCTAAAACTGGTCCAAGTGAACTTACATCATCCACTGTTTTAGAAACTTTTTTAATTAGTGCAACTGCAGATTGTATACCTGCAAGTGCCGTAATCGGATCTATCATACTAGACTCCTAGTTTACATATATTTTTGTGCATACGCTTAGAGCAGTCGATTTTCTCCCACTTTAAACACTCTACACTAAAATTTACATAGTCTTTGTATCGCCACTTTACGCAACGATAGTGTGCGGTATCCGCACTTAATAAAAATACTGCTAAAATAAAATCCATGAACGACCCCTCCAATAGAGAAAAGGACTACAGCTTAGAAAACTGTAGTCCTTATCTTTTTAAGATGCCGTTTAATAGTGCGTGGTTACTGTGCATTAGGTTTAGAAATATCCACCACATTTGTGGGTCTTTTTCTAAGCGAGCACATTCATATAAAACATAAATTTGTACTACTAGGTGTGGTAGTAGCATCAGCTTAATAGCTTCTAATATCACTATTAACTCCTTTGGTACCCAGGGCCGGAATCGAACCGGCACGACTTGCGTCGAGGGATTTTAAGTCCCTTGCGTCTACCTATTCCGCCACCAGGGCCTGTAGAGTGTGGGACTACTTATTAAGATTGTGATTAGTCATGTTTAAAAACATCAACCACTCGTTGTACTCCATTTGAAATTCTAGGTATTCTTCAAAAGTTAATAGATTATCGCTTTGTGCAATTTCTTGATTAATTTTTTCAAGCTCTTCAAAGGTCATTTTATTTCTCCAATTGAAATAATATTATAACCCATTGCGTAAGCAAAATCAAGAAAGATTTTTTATATCACTAAGCAGGTCTAAAACCTCTTCCCAAAACAAGCAACCAACAGTTTCATCAATTATATGAGTATCTAAAACAATAACTGCTGTTTCTTCGTCCCTAAACTGTAGCGGTGCAAGTTCAAATAAACCAGCCGGGCCGCCTTTAGAAGCACTATGTCTAATTACACTAGCTCCATAGTTATTAGGAAACTTAAAAAGCATACACAAGCCACCATAATTAGGATGAGTGCAAGTGTCTATTAAGTAATCTTTCATCATTTAATTTACTCTCTATGTCTAGTTGCACCAGCCTATAAAACTCTGTTAAGCCAGCATCTGTAAACTCAAACAGTTTAGTTTGAGAATTTCGATGCAAGCCAGCAGCTTCAGCTAGATTGAGTAAATGATTATTCATCATCGTACTCGTCGTATTTATCCCTTTTGTTTCGCTTATTCTTATTAAAGATTTTGTTATTAATCCTGCTTGGTTTTGTTTCTTCTTGCTGCTCTAAGAGAGCTTGAACATAATCTTCATCTAGATTCTCTACTCGGAATCCTGCCAGAATATTTTGCTTTTTAGAATCTTTCATAGTTTATAAAAAATGTGGTTTCCAATCGTTGCAACTTTAGTTAAATTGCTTTTCCAGTGTGGTGAAACACTACGTGCGTGAAAATGTGTTGCATTAAACTGTGCTAGTTCATGAGTGCCTTTTAAGATCTTAGTAGCTAATTGACGATAGTATTTTGGAGCTACAAATCTTTTAAAGCCTTTTGTCCAAGAAAACTGTGCTTTTTGAAATACTACAGCACATATGTTATCAGGATACTCACTGTGTTTAGCTCTATTTATAACTACTTGTCCAACAGCTAGTTTACCTCGAAGAGGCTCACCTCGACTTTCACGATATATAGTTTCTGCTAAACAAGTTATGTTGTTAGAGTAGTTAACACTATCTATTGCACTAGTATAGTTTACTGTGCTAAACAGTAGCACACCTAATAAGGTTTTGTATAGTAGCATAATAACCTCACATATACTTACTAATTATGTATTATAACATAATAGCTGGCCAAACACAAGTGAAAATTTTAGTAAACAAAATTCAAGCAAAAATTT
>Ga0222713_10005417_pt1 | contig 12412 bp, 9 predicted proteins | sample C33_649DmetaG_FD_165061 | JGI IMG/M metagenome (GOLD analysis project Ga0222713, IMG submission 165061) | Estuarine water microbial communities from San Francisco Bay, California, United States - C33_649D | ecosystem: Environmental > Aquatic > Marine > Unclassified | place: USA: California...
GTGAAATCCAGGTAGCTATCCTCATGATGCATCGTCTGATCTATCTCTTTGCGCTCGCTGTACTTACGTCTGCAACTTCAATGGTTGCGGGTACAGACTCGTACACCGTTCACCAGCTGTCCTATCTGCTACCGAATGGTACAACCGTTCCGGCCAGATCCTATGTGATTGAGCGGCCGGCCGAGGGTACGTACGTTCCCGGGCGCGTGATCGTGAAAACGCGGGCAACGTATGGCATCCACCGCGGCGAAAATCACATCATGGGCAGCACGGCGAATGCGGCTCTGGCAATGGCTCGCGTAGATGCCGTCACGATGGCCTACGGTGGCGGAGCTCCGCAGCTGCCATACGAGGATGTGAAGCTTGAGCAGGCCGTCGGCCTGGATCGGACGTATGAGATTCGCTATGCCGAGCCACTGCATCCGTATGACCTATGTCAACAGTTGATGGCCTCTCCGGATGTTGAGTATGCCGTTCCTGTGCGCATCCACGAGATGTACTTTACCCCGAACGACCCTCTCTATGCCCAGCAGGCATGGCTGACGAACATGAAGCTCTCTGCAGCGTGGGACGTCACCAAGGGCAGTAAAGACGTGATTGTCGCCATCGTGGACTCTGGCACAGACTGGCAGCACGAGGACCTCTCGGCACAGATCTTCACGAACACCAAGGAGATCCCGAATAACAACCGCGATGACGACGGCAATGGATTCATCGACGACGTACGCGGCTGGGACTTTGTTGGTAATGTCACCCTCCAGGAAGCGTTTGGCGGAGTGCTGAAGCCCGACAACGATCCTCGCATCATGGGTACACAGATCAATGGCACCAATGGTCACGGCACGGTTGTAGCCGGTTGTACTGGCGCAAGCACCAACAATGCCAAGGGTGTGGCCAGCACGGGCTTCAACGTTACGCTACTGCCCATCAAGTGCGGATCCGACCGTACCGACGTGCCCTCGATCTTGGAAGGCTATACCGCCATCCGATATGCTGCCGACATGGGCGCCCACATCATCAACTGTTCGTGGGGTGGCAATGGGTCAGCACCTGACATGCAGGCCGTGGTCGACTACGCTACGGCGAAGGGTTCGCTCGTCATTGCTGCTTCGGGCAATGATGGCAGCGACAACGACGTTGTTCCACACAATCCAAGTAACCTAGAAGGCGTAGTGTCCGTTGGGGCTTCCAATAACAACGACCGCGTTGCAGGCTTTTCGAACTACGGCTGGTCGGTTGATGTCTACGCTCCTGGTGAAAACATTCGGAGTACGTGGCATGGAGGGGGCTACAACGCTCTGTCGGGAACGTCGTTCTCGGCACCGCTGGTCTCCGGTGTGGCGGCATTGATCAAGGCCGTGCATCCAGACTGGACGCCAGAGATGATTGCTGCACAGATCCGCTCAACGGCTGATGAAATGAGCACCGTGTCGGCCACGAACCGCCCCAAGTACTTCGGCCGCGTGAATGCTGAACGGGCGGTAAAGGTCAATCAATCACTAACCTCAGGTGACCGTCTGCCAGGTATCTCGATCATCGGAACGACCATTGCCGGCGGCGGAACCATCAGGACGTACGATCCAACGGAGATTTCCCTGCAGCTGCGGAACGTTCTCGCTGAGGCCACAAACACACAGTTGACGATTAGCACCACCACGCCTGGTGTGACCATCGTTGGTGGCGGTACGATTTCTGCTGGAATCATTGGCCATATGCAGGAGGTCACAACACCAGTGACGCTGCAGCTTGGCTCGTCATTTCCGTGGTACGTAGCTAATATCGAACTGCAGATCGCCATCAAGGTGGGAGCCTATCTCAACTTTGCCCGCGTGGACATCCCGGTTGCCCTTACCACATCGAACGTGTTTTCGCCCTACTTGCAGAACACGGGTGGACAGCTCACCTTCGAGGCTGTTGACGCCACCGACAACGGTGCATTTTGGGCCACCACCACCTATCAAAACCAGCCTGCCCTTGTGCGGTCCGGCGGCGGCAACCTGCAGTCAGCTCCCTTCCGAGTAACATCGGCGCTGGCGGCGATTTCGGCTACATCGGCGGTGTTGGGTGGTACGCGCAGTGGCGCTCCCACGCTGGCAACAACAACCAACGGCGGCTCGTCGTGGACGTTCAGCAACGTTGCTGCAACGATGACGTCGGTGGCGGCGGTCCACATGTTTACGGCGCAGAACGGCCTTGCCGTGGGTACTGGTGCAGGGTCACAGATTGGCGTCATGAAGACCGCCAACGCTGGCTCCACGTGGGCGGCCGTGGCTTCGGCGCCGGCCATCACCGGCACAGCCGAATCCGTTCTTCCAAAAACCACGTTCTTCCTCGGTCAGAATGCCTGGCTGGGAACGTCGGCGAATCGCGTACTCTTCACGACCGATGCCGGTACCACGTGGCGCCAGGGCAGACTGTCCGTCAATGGTGCCGTGATCACCTCGATTGCCTTCAAGGATGCCACCAACGGCGTAATGCTCTACCGCACCAGCGGCGCTGCCTCAGCCCCCTACCGCATTGCCAAGACCACCACAGGTGGCGCATCGTGGATTGTGGATGTCTTCGACCCTGCATCGCTTGGCATCACGCCCGTGATGGTCAACAGCCCGGGTGATCACCACATCCTCGTTGGTTCGAATGGAGAAGTGTTCGGTAGTGACAACAACGGAGAAGATTGGCAACCGATCTTGTCTCAACCGAATGGACTCGTTACGGCCACTGCTTCTGTCATGGGTTCACGCCCACTGTTGTACACAGCCGGCCATGGTGTTGGACAACTGTCATACCGGTATGCTGGACCAAACGGAACACGGATTGCCACACTCGATGCTACCGTGATGGAATTCGACACAGTTGAATCCGGAAAGAATCGCCAGCGAATTGCACGCGTGAATAGCACCGGCGAGTCCGACGTTGTGGTCGACTCGGTGGTGATCGTTCCAAAGGGCACGACTCCTACCGATGCCTTCCGCATTACGATTCCCATCGACGACGTGATCTATGCCGGCACCTCCGATCAGATGGGTGTCCGCGTCTATGCTACAACACCCGGATTGTACGAGGCAGACCTGGTGATCTACACCAATGCCACTCCGGCCGTCCTGACGATCACGATGCGCGCGGTTGTGCCTGATCCAGTGTCCGTGAACGAAGATGCCGTGCTGGCAGGTGAACTCTATCCCAATCCGGCCCGCGACGTGGTTTCCGTGGACGCTCCAGCAGGGGCAACGATCATGCTGGTCGGTACCAATGGTATGGTGGTGTCGCAAACAACGACTGCCGCTGGTGGGACGTGCTCAATCAACACGGCACAGGTTCCTGCAGGGAGCTACGTGGTGCGCATTGCTACGGCCACAGAGGTTCGCATTCTTCCCCTGAGGATTGTGCGGTAACGGATGTATCTTTCGCTATCACCACGAGCAGGAAATAGCGATGGCTGGCGAAGATCCCGGAATACTGTTTAGTTCGGGTAACCCGTACGAACGTCCGTCGTTTACGCTCGGGATTGAGGAAGAGTACATGGTCCTCGATCCCGAGACGTACAATTTGCGCTCACACGTGAACCTCGAGCTCATCAGCAAGGGTCGCCTGCTGTTGCATGAGCATATCAAACCCGAGATGCACGGCTCCATGCTGGAGATCGGGACGGGTATCTGCAAGACCACCACCGAGGCGCGTCACGAAGTCACGAAGATTCGTTCGATCGTCCATCATCTGGCCAAACAGAATGGCCTGCTGATCGGCGCCGCATCCACGCATCCGTTTGCGCATTGGGAGGATCAGGATATCTACCCTGATGATCGCTATCAGATCATCTTGGAAGACATGCAACTACTGGCGCGATCACTCCTGATCTTCGGCATGCACGTCCACGTTGGCATCGAAAACCGCGAGGTCCAGATTCAGCTGATGAACGAGATGCGGTACTTCATGCCGCACATTCTTGCTATCAGCACCAACTCCCCGTTCTGGGAGGGGGCTGACACAGGCCTCAAGAGCTTCCGCTCCAAGATTTTCGAGCGTTTCCCCCGCACGGCTTTGCCTGACCTCTTCTCCGACTGGAGCGAGTACCAGCACTACGTCAACCTGCTGGTCAAGACCGGCTCGATCGATAATGCCAAGAAGATCTGGTGGGACATTCGTCCGCATCCGGTGTTCCCTACCCTCGAGATTCGGATCTGCGACCTGCCAATGCGCATCGAGGAAACTGTGGCCATTGCCGCTCTCTGCCAAGCGATCGCCGCAAAACTGTACTCCCTGTACGAGAAGAACCTGTCGTTCCGCCAGTACCGCAGATCCCTCCTGATGGAGAACAAGTGGCGCGCGGTGCGGTATGGTCTTGACGGCAACCTGATCGACTGGGGTCGACAGAAGGAAATGCCCGCACGGGACCTGATTCGCGAGCTCCTAGAGTTTGTCGATGATGTGGTTGACGATCTGGGTTCACGCGATGCTATCGCGTATGTGGAACGCATCCTTGAAGAAGGCAGCGGTGCCGACCGCCAATTGCGAGTATTCAAGGAAACGGGCCGCATTGAAGATGTTGCCCGCTACATCCACGAGGAGTCAACACGCGATCTCTTTGACGATGTGTCGCCATTCCTGGATACTGTGCGACCACCCAGCGACGACGCCGTGCAAGAGAAACTGACGTCCATTCGAAGCGAAACCGATCCATCCTGATTGCCATGATCTACACGTACCTGCTTGCGTTTGCATTGATACTCGTACCCGTCGTGCTCCATGCCGGCGATTCCACGGCCTCGCTGCCCATCTTTCAGCAACCCGTCACCACGCGACATACCGCTGTCATTGGTGGCAAGAGCATCACCTACGACGCCACGGCGGGCCACCTTACGCTCACGAAGGAAGATGGTACGGTTCGGGCACGCATGTTCTTTGTAGCCTACACCAAGGTAGGTAGCGCCGACCCGTCCAAGCGCCCGGTGACGTTTTCATTCAACGGAGGCCCAGGGTCGTCCAGCGTGTGGTTGCACATCGGCGTACTGGGACCGAAGCGCGTTCGCATGAACGACGACGGCACCACCACGCCCCCTCCCTACTCCATGGTGGCCAATGATGAGTCGTGGCTGGATCTTACCGATCTGGTCTTCATCGATCCAGTGAGCACGGGATACTCCCGAGCTGCTGATGAGAAGACGGCGGGCAAGGAGTTCCATGGATACCAGCAGGACATCGAATCGGTGGGCGCCTTCATTCATCGGTGGGTAAGCGACCACCAGCGGTGGGCGTCGCCCAAGGTTCTGATCGGCGAGAGCTACGGCACCACCCGTGCTGCAGGTCTGAGCGAGCACCTCCAGTCGCGATACGGCATGTACCTGAACGGCGTGATTCTCGTCAGCGCTGTGTTGAACTTCCAAACGATTCGATTTGACGAAGGTAACGACCTCCCCTATGCACTCTTCCTGCCAACGTATGCAGCTACGGCACTGTACCATGGCAAAACCGGCACCACCCTCTCGGCCGAGCAGCGCTCGGTAGCGCTACGCTCTGCTGTTGATGCTGTGCGGAAGTTTGCCATCAACGACTACGCAACACTGCTGATGAAAGGCGATCGCATCAACGCCGATGAGCGGTCGGATGCCGTGCAGCAGCTGGGCTTTACTGGTCTGTCACGTGACTACCTAGACCGTACCAATCTGCGGGTGAACATCCACAAATTCTGCGCCGAGCTTCTGCGTGATCAGGGGTTGACCGTCGGCCGATTTGACAGCCGGTATACCGGCTCTGTAGCCAATCCGTTGTCGGAATTCATGGAGCGCGATCCCAGCTACCAGCCCACCATTGCTGGCTGTTTTAGCACGTGCATCAATGATTACCTCGCCCGCGACCTTCGCGTCTCCACCACCCTGCCCTACGAAGTCCTAACCGGTCGTGTGTGGCCATGGGATTTCGGCACGGCGGAGAACCAATACCTGAACGTAGCGCCGGCATTGCGAGATGCCATCCTGATGAATCCCGACCTCAACGTCTGGGTCCTGAACGGCTACTACGATCTGGCAACGCCGTTCTTTGCCACCGAGTACACCATCAACCACTTGGGCCTACCGGCCGCTCTGCGCAACAACATTTCCATGACGTACTACGAAGCCGGTCACATGATGTACCTGCTGCCTACGGAGTTGAAGCGGATGAAAGATGGCGCTGTGGACTTCTATCGATCAGCCACTGGTACAAACTAGTCGCGCCAGTACTGCCTGGGCACCCAGAGCAACCCAAAGGCCTCGCCGGTTTCACGACCGATGTGCTTGTGATGGGCGTGATGCGCACGGTGGACGGCTCGCAGGTATCGATTGGTGGGAGTATGGGGCTTGCCCACTCGCCGGTGAATGAGGTAGTCGTGCACAAAGAAGTACGAAAACCCGTACAACGCAACGCCGATGCCCATCCACAGTGCCGGACCATCGGGGGCACCAACCACAGTCAGGCTTATCGACGTGGTCATGAAGAACAACACAAACCAGTCATTCCGCTGCCAGAACGAGCGGGGCGGCTTATGATGCGATTCATGTAGCACCCACAGCGGTCCATGCATCACATTCTTGTGAAACCAGCCGGTGAAGAACTCCATGCCGATAAACGACAATCCAATCCACAGCACACTCATCATTTGCTAGGCCTTTCAAGTCGCTGCTGACCAAGTCCTACCAACAACAGTCCCGGAACTGCCACGAATGGCCAGTGCTCTGTCATGTCCAGCACGAGTAACGGAGCCGTGAGCGCTACCGCTCCCAGTCCGATCATGATCATGTTGATAGCCTGTGGCCTGCCGGATCGTACACGGGCATAGTTCCGTGCCATCACCGCTGACGTCACAGTATTGATTATCGTGAGCACCAATCCCAATCCAATCATTCCCCACACAGCAATCGATACGGTTGCATACAGCAGCAGCGATTCGGCTTCGGCTACTGAATGCAGCAGGCCAAGGGAGAGTATCACCACCAGCAGCACCACTGCCAGCAGAATGCTCACCACGCGGGCAGATGGCGTGGGCAGAAAGCGGTACAACTGGCTACTGGCAACAAGGGTTGCCGGCACCATGGTTCCCAGAAACAAGGCAAGTGGTGCAAACAGCGTTGATGCATCAGCCGGCTCCGTCGTTGGCACGAGTGTCAAGAGGAGCAGTCCCACCACCTGAGCACCTATCGTAAATTTCCATCGCAGATTCATGGATGCTCCTCATGTTCGGTATTGGGGAGAGGGTCGCACGTACCACAGTCGCTTGCAAGCAGGGGGCTCTCCACCTGCACTGTGGCATGGTTAATCGAACAGTGCTCCCGGAGGTAGGCTTGGACGTTACGCACCATGTCGTCGGTTGGCTGGTCCGTGACCACGTGCACAGAGGCCTTAACGTCGCGATGTCCCAGCTCCCAGATGTGAACATCGTGCACATCCAACACACCGTCAAGAGCACCGAGTCCCGTGCGCACGTTCTCAGGATCGATGTTCTGGGGTGCTGACTCCATCAAAATCACACCGGCGCGGTAGATCACGGCACCAGCTCCTCGCAGAATGATCAGGGCAATCGCCAGTGAGATCGCCGGATCGATCCATTGCCATCCCGTGAGCTCCAGAAGCACAGCTGCAACAATCACACCGGCACTGGAACCAAGATCCGTCAGTACATGCAGATACGCCGACTGCGTGGTGATATGATCAGACCGGTGCAGGTACCAGGCACTGATGCCGTTACCGATAAAACCGGCAATCGCTACGTAGAGCATGGCTTCGGCATGCACGTCATGGGGATCGAAGAACCGCTCGACAGCCTCGATGGCGATGAAGATACACATCCCCACCAGCAGGAAGCCGTTGGTAAGGGCGGCCAGAATCTCGATGCGGCGCAGGCCAAACGTGTACCGCGCATCGTGCCGCTCGCGCGCGCGAGCGGCCAGGTGTAATCCGGTGTAGGCAATCAGGAGCGAGCCCAGATCAACAAACACGTGGCCGGCATCACTGAGGAGGGCCAGAGATCCCGACACAACACCACCCACGATCTGGAGTACCAGAATCGATGTGGTGATCGCCATGGCAATCCGGAGTGGTCGGATGTCGTGGTGATCGTGGTGGTGATCGTGAGGATGATCGTGATCATGATGGTGCATCAGACAGCATCCCGGATCAAGTTGACCATCGTAAGGTAGATCAGCACCAGCGGTGCAGCAAACAACATGCTATCGAACCGATCCAAGAAACCACCATGACCGGGGATGATATGCGAACTGTCCTTGATCACGGCGTCGCGCTTCAACCACGACTCTGCCAGATCTCCAATCGGACCAAACACACCTACGATCGCCCCACAGGCAACAGCGTCCAGGATAGCCATGGACGGCAGGAGCCACATGGACATGAGTACAAAACTCACTACAGCCCCAGCGAGTCCGCCGGTAGCCCCCTCCCATGTCTTCTTGGGACTGACGCGCTCGAGCAACTTGTGCTTGCCGATACTGAGACCAGTGAAGTAGGCTAGGGTATCACTCGACCATACACTCACAAACAGAGTAAGGACGAGGGCGCCACCAGCGTCGATCCATAGGCTGGCGTCACCCGTCGATGATGCTGTATTCCGCAGAAACAGAATGGTCGTAAAGCCAATCGTCACATAGGCGATGCCAGAGAGCGTGACAGCCGTGTTCAGGATGGCGTTTTCCTTCGCCCTCCAGATCTCGGCTCCCAGCGTAAGAAGTGTTCCTGCTACGAAGGCCAGCAGTGCAAGCCCCATCCAGATCGTACCAGTTGTGCCGGTGCTGTCGAGCGCTTGGGCAAAGCAGCTCTGGAGCAGCACGGCCCAGACCAGACCCACCGAAATGTTCGCCGACGCATGCTTGGAGTCAGCCAGATGGTAGAACTCCCACAACGCTACCGTTGATACAACGATCATGGTGGCAGAGAACCACCAGCCACCCAGCCATATCAACAACACCGCCAATGGAATTCCCACGGCCGCCGCAAGCACACGCTGTACAAGGTTTGTCATCATTGTACAAATCTACTCCCGTACATTCGTAGTGCAGTGTTCCGTTTCACCAATCGACTCTCACGGTTCCATGCAGGTGTTTACCCTTCCCGAATCATCGCCATTCAATGTCCTACTGACGGGTGATCTGGACTTTGTGATGGAGTTTGCTCATCGCCTCCGCGCGGCGAACGTACCGTTTCACATTCTGCCTCCGATGGACGAGTTTGATGAAATCGAGTATGAACTGGAGCTCGTGGCAGAAGAGATGAATCACGGTGCTGTAGATCCCGATGTGTACGGGGAGTTTTCCGCGGCAGTAGTGGGCGATGTGCGTTCCACGGCGGGAACCTATAGCCACATCGTGGATCTGGGCGTTGCCCCGGTGATTGAGCGAAAGTCGACCTTGGCCGTAGCCTGCTCGGTGAATCCCGCTGCGACGGTTGTGGTGTCCACACTTACCAACACGGCAACCGAAATCGGCATGCTCACGGGTGCAGCCTCACGCGTGGTTGGGACGGGGCTTGCCCCTTCGCTGATCACGACGGCTACCCACATCGAGATCGCCGCTGGCTTGAACGCCACCCCTGATCGCCTTCCGCATGCGCAGGCGCTACTACAGCACCTCGGTTATGCTACCGAGGTTGTAGAGGACCGTGTTGCTCTTGTGCAGGTGCGCGTGTTGGTGACACTGATCAACGAAGCGGCCTTTGCCGTGATGGAGGGTGTGGCCACACCTGAGGATATCGATGCGGCGATGCGCCTGGGCGTGAATTATCCCAAGGGGCTCCTGGCATGGGCCGATGAGATTGGTATCCCAGTGGTGACGATCATCCTCGACAGCTTGTACCGGGAGTACCAACAAGAGCGCTACCGGCCATGCGTCCTGCTGAAACAGTACATGCGTGCCGGCTGGCATGGAGTATCAAGCAAGCGTGGATTCTACACCTACGACTAAGCCGCTCACGCTGCCGACAACGGAGTCGACAACGGAGCGCAAGCCACAGGTGCACGTTGCCCTCGACTTCGATGGCACGATCACCGTGGGCGATACAGGCGATGACCTCTTCCGCACCTTTGGTGCCTTCGAGCCCCTGCACTCGCAACTCCTCGGTGGACAGATGTCGGTAGCTGAGTACTACCTGCGCGCGGTGCGCTCGCTCACCGCCGACGCGACACCGCAGGCTGTGCACTCCTTTGCCCTCCGCCGACAGGTCGACCCAGGCTTTCTGGCCCTCGTAGAACTCTGTGAGCGACACCGAGCCCATGTCTCGGTAGTGAGCGATGGCTTCGATGTGTACATCACTCCCATCCTAGAGCAAGCCGGCTGCGGCCACCTTCCGGTAGCGTGCAACACACTGCAGCATACCGATGAACAGTGGCACGTAGCGTTTCCTGGCGCATCGGAATCGTGCTCCTGCTTTTGCGCATCGTGCAAGCGCAACGCACTGCTGGCCACTGTCCACGAGCATGATCTTATTGTGTTTGTTGGGGATGGCCGATCCGACCGATGCGCGGTGAAGCATGCCGACGTTGTGTTTGCAAAGGACAACCTCGCTGCCTGGTGCACCGAGCAGCGCATTCCGCATCACCCATGGCGCACGCTGCATGATGTTGCTCGCGTGTTGGGAACAAAGTTTGCAACGCAGGCGTTGCGTCCTCGAAGGCAGGCACAGCTGGCTCGAAAAGCTGCCTACGAAACCGAATAGCACGACTGTACTGATCCTTATGCGCGCTCTCCTGTGGTTCCGCAATGATCTTCGCCTCGAGGATCATCGCATTCTGTCGAGTATTGCCTCTGAAGCGGAGGTGCTTCTGTGCGTCTTCGTGGACAACCCCGACACGTATCGCGTAACGGATCTAGGGTTTCCTAAGACTGGTGCCCATCGACGACGATTCCTGCTTCAAACGCTCGCCGAGCTTGACCAGCAGCTGCGGTCGCTGGGACAGCGCCTGCTGGTGGCCGAGGGCCAGCCAGCAGCCGTGATCCGTACGTTGTGCCAGGAGCACAACATCACCCATGTGTACTGCTCCCGGGAGGTCACCACAGAGGAGCTGCAGGACGAGGCTGCCGTTGCCGAAGCCATCAGCCCCTTACCCCTGCATCGATTCTGGGACCGCACACTGTTTCATCCAGCAGATCTGCCGTTCCACATCGACAACCTTCCGGACGTGTTCACATCGTTTCGTAAGGCTGTCGAGAAGCGCTGGAGTGTTCGACCGATGTACCCTCGTCCTACGGTTCTTCCAGCACCTCCAGCGATGGACTTCCCTGAGGTGTCATCGGTGGCGTTGCCGCAGGAGTGTGGAGCCTTTCCGTTCAGTGGTGGTCCTACATCCGCCATGCGGCACCTGCACGACTACATCCATACCCGTCAGCTGATCCGCACCTACAAGGACACCCGAAACGGGTTGATCGGCGCAGAGTATTCGTCGAAGTTTTCTCCGTGGCTGTCCGTTGGCAGCCTTTCACCCCGTACGATCTACTACGCCGTGCGGGAGCATGAGGCTACCTATGGCGCAAACGACAGCACCTATTGGCTGATCTTCGAACTGCTCTGGCGGGACTTCTTCCGCTTCACGGCAGCACGGCATGGTGCGGTGTTGTTCCATCGGTGGAGTCTGCGTGGCGAGGGGCCGGTGTGGCGTAGGGACCGCGATGCATTCGATCACTGGCGCAACGGCACCACCAGCGACGACTTCGTGGACGCCAACATGCGGGAGTTGTTTGCCACGGGCTGGATGAGTAACCGTGGCCGTCAGAACGTGGCCAGCTACCTCAGCAAGACGCTTGGCATCGACTGGCGCTGGGGAGCCGCCTGGTTCGAGTCGATGCTGCTGGACTACGACCCCTGCAGCAACTACGGCAACTGGGCCTACGTTGCTGGTGTGGGCAACGACCCACGCTCCAGCTATCGTGTGTTCAACACGCAGAAGCAGGCCCAGACCTACGACGCCGCCGGTGCGTTTCGCCGGTTATGGCTGTAGGGGGCTTGAGGCATAGCGTGTCTCGAGACGTTTCACACCTTCCACGAGAGCTACGAGGCATACTCCGCAGAGGATGCTAATCGCCCACGTCAACCATGAAATGGGAACGGAGCTGAACACATGGTTCAATAGAGGCGTATACACAAATGCCAGCTGGAGTACGAGTGTAAGTGAGATTCCCAGAATCATGAGCATGCTGACGGGGCCGGTTGGAGCTTCCGAAAGATCCATCCTTCTGCAGTTGAACAGGTAGGCCGTTTCCATCATCACGAGGCTCGTTGCAGCAGCCGTTTGCGCAGCAGCAGCATCACCACTGATCATGTGTTCCAGCGCATGAACAGCAAACACGCCAAGAACGAGCGTACACCCAACGATCATCACGCGCACCACCTGCCGGCGCGATAACAGCGGAGCACGTGGGTGTCTCGGTCGTGCGTGCAT
>Ga0222713_10005418_pt1 | contig 12411 bp, 13 predicted proteins | sample C33_649DmetaG_FD_165061 | JGI IMG/M metagenome (GOLD analysis project Ga0222713, IMG submission 165061) | Estuarine water microbial communities from San Francisco Bay, California, United States - C33_649D | ecosystem: Environmental > Aquatic > Marine > Unclassified | place: USA: California...
AAAACTACTTTCTTGTTATTAGAAAATGATAACTGCTCATATGGTTTATATTTGATTATCTTTGAGGGATAATTTGTGTGGCAAGAAGATAAAGCAAATATTGAAATTATAAAAAAAAGCTTTATAGAATTCACTACTTTTGCTCTTATAAGCCGTAATTCATGCATACTAATATTAGTTTTAGTTATTTATCCATTTGGGAGCATAAATATTTTATTGAAGTGCCTACTTTTTGTAATTATACTATTTTTTCGTTAAACCTCAGCCGTGTCTAGCATAACAGGCTATAAAAAATTTTCTAACAAAAATATTACACGATTAAAGTACCCAAAAAATGGTAAAAATCAATAAAATATATGCTCCCACTGACCCTTGCATATCCGATTAAATTAGACATATTCTCATCTATTAGCATTTTAGCGGCAATATTAGATTTTGTTTATTGAGATGTCAATATATCACATAATAAAGGTGCTTTATTGTGTTGCTTTGTTTATCTCATTAAACGGTCGTTTCTTAAGACACTAATATCTCGCTTATGATTTGTAACCGTAGAGCTTTTATGCTATAATAGGCTTTGAATAATCCATCATTAATAATATACCAAGTAAACATATGAGTGATTTAGTCTCCTTTGATTATGCCATCAAATACCTCCTCAAAGACAAAGGAGATTACGATATAGTAGAGGGTTTTATTTCTGCATTAATAAGCTCCTGCGGTTATAAGCCGGTAAAGATTAAAGCATTACTTGAATCAGCTAGTAATAAAGAATCTAAAGAGTTAAAGTCAAGTATAGCCGATCTTGTAGTAGAAGACGATGCGGGTAATAAATATATTGTAGAAATAGACCGTTCCTACACAAGCCTATTTTTACACAAGGCTTGTTTTAACAGTTCCAGATTAATAGTAGATTCTATCTCTAGCAGCGATGATTATTCTACAATTAAGAAGATTATACATATAAACCTACTATATTTTCCGTTCGGTAATATAAAAGCTCCGCTACATTACGGTAAAACTATCTTTCATGAAATAGATAAAGCTCATCCCCAAAATCTACATATTGCGGATCTTGGAATGAGGTTTTTTGATGCTCATAATATCTTTCCCGAATATTTTGTAATATCGGTTCCGCTATTTAATGACGTTATTAAAGATGAATTAGATGAATGGCTCTACATGATGAAACATTCAGAAGTAAAAGAAGATTTTAAATCTCCTTATATGAAAAAAGTAGCCGATAGATTAAACGTCTTAAAAATGACTCCCGCCGAAAGAAAGGAATATACCGCTTACCGCAATGAATCATTAAAAGAAAGGGATTATATAGTTTCAGCAGAAGAAAAAGGTATAGAAATCGGTAAAGCTGAAGGTAAAGCTGAAGAAAAAATTGCAATTGCCGTTAAAATGTTAAGTAAAGGCAAGGATATTGAAGAAATCATGGATTTTACGGGCCTATCTAGAAAAGAAATTGAAAACTTAGAATCTAAAACTAAATCTTAATGATTATGAAAGATTCTCTTATTCCAAAAACCCAAATAAAAGTCTATTCTTTTGCTTTCTCAATTGATACTAGTTTTGGAATAGTTTTTCTGAGAATATAGTTTAAAAAAAATGGATGTTATTTTGGGATCCCAAAAACATGTGTTTTTGATACTGCTAAGTTGGTGCGGGGTCAGCATAATAATACTATTATTTGTTGAGAAATATCCCAATATATGCTATTTCTAGCGTAGAATTTTTAGTTTCATGAGATACCTTATTAAGCCTACTAAATATATAAGCAGTAACCTTGAAAGTCCCATCGAGGAGATTCCATAAAATAATGTGTGTGAGATTAATATTTAGTAAGTGCTGTAAGCACTAATACAATTACCCTACAAGTATATAAGTAGTCGTATGAAAATTATAAAAATTGATAAAATCAATAATTGCCGCACCTTTGTAGATTTTTCCTGGCCTTCTTCTCTACAACCTTTTGCAGATTATAACTTGATTTATGGATGGAATGGCACAGGAAAAACAACCATCGCTGACATTTTTAGAGATATTGAACAAAATAAAAAATCATTTTCTGGGAATTTTGAAATCACACTCGAGAAAGAAGGAGTTAAAGTAGTAATAAAAAGTGATACACTTGGCTCTGCTAACACGTATTTATCAGACGAATTACAAATTCGTGTATTTAACCGTACTTATATAGAAGAGAACATTTTTGTAACAAATAATAGTCCAATAAAGCCCATTTTTTTCTTAGGTAAAGAAAATGTGGGAAAGCAAAAGCTTGTAGAAAAAAAAACTATTGAGTGTAAAGAGGCGGAAAAGAATCTTGATACACTCAACAGAGGAAAAAATACAAATAATATTCAATTAGAAAAGCTTAAGACTACAGGAGCAAAAGCAGTAAAAGATGCCTTAATTGCAACTTCCGATCCTCACTACAGTAATTACAATAAAAACTCTTTTAGTAAAAAAATAAAAGAAATGATAGAAAGTAATAAAAGCTCCGATGCTTATACTCAAAAGGATGATGAACTTACTGCGCTTAGACAACGCTTTGATAGTTTTCCTAAAGAAACCTTGTCTATACCAACTATTACTTTGCCAGATTTAGATTTTTTATATAAATCCACAATTTCTTACTTAGAGAAAACCGTTGTTACAGCTGCAATTGACTCGCTAAAGGATAACGAAATACTTTCAACATGGGTAAAGCAAGGCTTGAATATTCATCAAGATAAAGGTTATACAAATTGCCAATTCTGTGATCAACCTTTACCAAAAGCTCGTATCGAGAGGATCAAAGATCATTTCAACAATGAATACAACCGTATGATTGCAGAGATTACAGCACTGATTGAGAAAATTAACAATTATATAAGAGAGTTGGATATTACCTTTCCAGATAAAGTAACTATATGTGATCATCTTAATAATAGCTATGTAACCGCATGCTCAGATCTAAGAGTTCTAGTTGAAACATATTCGGACTTTCTTTCAATATTACGCAAGAGCTTGCAGCAAAAGAACTCAAAACCATTTCAATCTTTTACCTTTAATGAGCGTGTACCAGAAAGCGGCACCGCTAAATTGAAAGCATATATAAATATTTTGAAGGAGCATAATGAATACTGTCAAAACCACAGTAAATTTGCTCAACAAGCAATAAAAACATACGAAGAATCAATTATAGCTGGTTACCTTGAGGAATACAAAAAGCTTGAGCAAGAAATCAAAGAAGCAGAAGCTTCAATATTAAAAACTACTGAAAATATAAAAAAACTAACAGAAGAAATTGAAAACTTCGAAAGTGAAATCAAAGAACACCACAAAGCTGCCGAACAGATAAATACAGATCTTCTATCTTACCTTGGTCATGACGAACTAAAATTTATACCTCAGGACAACGGTTATGTAATACACCGTTTTAAAAAACCAACATCAATTAAAGAGCTGAGCGAAGGTGAAAAAACTGCAATTGCTCTTCTCTATTTCCTTAAAACGCTAGAAGATAAAAGTTTTATGAGTAAGGGTATTGTCGTGATTGATGACCCAGTATGCAGCATGGACGATAGATCATTATTTCATGCGGGTGCATATATAAAAGAAAAAACTAAAGATGCTAAACAGTTATTTATCCTTACACATAACTTTACGTTCTTTCGTCAGGTAAGGAGGTATTATAAAGATTTAGATAAGAAAAAGATAAGTTTTTACCAAACCCAATGCATAAAGAGTTCAACTGGACGTATTAGTAATATTAAAGAATTAGACAAGTTATTAGTAGATTACGAATCTGAATACCATTATCTATTTCAAATAATTTACAATACTGCAGAGCAGGAAGATTCAGTAGATCTTGCAAATTTCTATCACGTACCAAACGTTGCCCGCAGAGTGTTAGAATCATTTCTTGCATTTAAAAACCCTCATCATTGTCAAAACCTACTCAGAAATTCGCTAACAAGAGACAAATTCGACTTAGTTAAGAAGCACCGAATCTTAAGGTTTATTAATGCTCACTCTCATAAAGATAACATTGGAGCCCCAGAGCATGATGCAAGCATTTTATCAGAAACTAAGGAAGTAATGATAGATATACTAAATCTAATAAAAGCATTAGATAAAGATCATTTTGAGGGAATGGAACAATGTATAAAGAAGGTAAATCAATCTCGCTCATGAAACAAACATACACAGACCTCTAAAACTATCCATTAAATCGGGAAGTAGTCTCTTGTGTCTATTATATATTGATTTGCGATTTATTACACAGCTTTTTTAAGCATTTTCGAAGTGTCTACAATATTATAAATTCGTAGACACACGATAAAAGAATATTTATCCCTCTATTAATTGACTTTTTATTGTACTAATCTTTTAGTAGTAAATTTATTACAGTTCTATTTTTAATATTATTAAATAATATATAAGTTAATTATAAATATCAAATATACTTGACTACTATGTTTGACTATTTTATTATTAGAGATATAATTTATTGTAAGCAAAAATAATGTCTACTAAAATAGCAATCAGTCAATTTAAATCACATTGTCTCGAAATAATTGAAAAACTACAGACTAACGGGCAATCAGTTATAATTACTAAAAGAGATAAAGCAGTAGCTAAAGTATTGCCAATCGATAACAAAAAAATTTCTTTATTTGGTATATTAAAAAATAAAGCTGAGATAAAAGCTAATATATTAGAACCAATTGACGAAAAGTGGAACGCAGAGAATGAATAACCCTATTGTACTCGATACCCATGTTTTATTATGGGCATTACTACAACCCGAAGAATTATCAGAAAATATTAAACAGCAAATAAATTCAGCGCAAGATAATTCACAATTATTCTTAAGCTCTATTTCTCTATGGGAAATTGCCATGCTGAAATTTAAAAAGCGCATTAATATTTATGAACCTATAAAAGATTTCCTGGAATCTATAGCAAATATTAACGGATTATTGATTAAAGATATTTCTCCGGAAATCGCAGCAGAAAGTGTTTCTCTGATAGATGACTTTCATGGTGATCCGGCTGACAGAATTATTGTAGCTACCGCAAAATGTTATGGGGCAACACTACTTACTAGAGATCAGAAAATCCTTAGCTGGGCTAATTTAGGGCATATTAAATCATTATCAGCTTAAAATGTAACTGATATATATATAGAATTTGTTTTTATGAAGATATTACCGGAGAAGTTACTTCATCACCACTTCCTTTTGGAAAAGAAGCTTTTAAAGCTATGATTAATGTTTTAGATAGTATCAATTGATTAAAAAAATGCGTAAAATATTTTCGTACAAAACAGGCAATTTGTTTTGGCTCGTTACAGTTACCTGTAGTTTTTATGAAATCATAATTACCTACACAATTATTAAAAAAACATGAACTAATTAAACCAGAATAAAAAAATGAATAAAGCGCTAGAAAGATTAACAGGAATCCCAGAAATGTTGGGTACTTTGACTATGATTTCATTATATTAGCCATGATAAGCAAAACCGAAGTTTCAGATATACAAATATTAAATGTTGACCCTTCAACATGCAAAAGATGGAAGTTTGCTGATAGAATTGAAGCTGACTTTTTTAAAATAGAGGAACTCGCTGAGGATATTTTAAAAAATGGGCAAATAAATCCTGTACTAATTAGAGCAGTTGACGATGAAAATTTCAAATATGAGATAATTGCAGGTAGTCGTCGCTGGAAAGCATGCCTACTGGCAAACATCCCTTTAAAAGCTATTCTGACAGATTATAACGACACTCAGGCCGCTATTGCTCAAATTAAAGAAAATGAGAAAACCGGCCTTTCAAATTATAGCAGAGGTATTTCTTACTCCATACTTTTAAAAAATAAAATATTAAGCCAAGAACAACTGGCAAGTTCCCTAGGCGTATCAAGATCGAAACTTCAAAGTTTAATCTGTTTTGCTAAAATCCCAGAATCTGTAATGGATGCAATAGGCAACCCCGAAAGAATTTCTGCAAGATCAGCTAATAGCATATATTCCCTTTCAAAAAAAGGAGAAGATCACATTAACGCATTAATAGAGATTGCGGAAAAGATTAAACTTGGACTTGCCAGTTACGATATTGAAGAAGCAGTAAAAAAATATTGTTGTAGGTAAAGAGGATTTAGCAGACAATGACATAAGAAACTCTAAAGGCGAAGTTATTGCTAGATGGCGGATGGGTTCTTTAATTATTAGAGCCAAAAACAGTGCTGATAGAAAAAAACTTACTAAACTAGTAGAATATTTTTTAAATAATTAAATTATGTCAGTTGATCTGATCATGCTATTTTAGTTGGTTAAAATTAGGAGATTAAAATATTTCAGCAATAATTGGTATGCCACAACTAGTAAACATTAGAAAACCTATTGTTAGAGTTCAACTTATAGTATATAATGTGCAGTGCTTAATTATGGAATACATTTATGGTTCTAAACATTAAAATGCAAATACTTTTATCAAGATATTTTCCATTTCCCCCCTTTTGGATTTCCCTTCTAACAGGATTATTATTCTTTAACAATATTTTAAAATACCATATATTAAACGATTTTAACGCCGGCTTACTTCATGCTTTAATTTGGATGAATATCTTTGCCTTTTTCCTTTTAAAATACAAAAGATATCAACTGAAAATCAGTAAGAAAGACTGGCAAGAAATTTGTGCTTTTCTTAAAAGAAAATTCCCGCAATATGATTTTAATGATGATTTTTACTGCACCGAAGTTTTTGACAGGAACAATAACTTTAAATACACTGAACTTTTTTTTAAGCTTGGTAGTGATTATCGAGTGGTATTAGAAGAATTTAAAATTGGTGAATTTAAATCATTTTATGAGATTTTAAAGATTTTTAAATAAATATTATATATAATATACAGAACTATGTATAGTAACGTGTAGTATTGTAATATATTGCAAGGTGTGGTAATGTTAGGTACATTATATAAAGATTATTTATGAAAACAATAGCAGTAACAGGAGATAAAGGTGGAGTAGGTAAATCTACTGTCGCTGGGTTGTTGGCGCAGTGGTTTGAATTCAAAAATTATACTGTAAATATTCTAGATGCTGACCCTAATAGAACTATTTATACATGGTTAGAAAAATGTAAAGGCAATAATTATGACTTTTGTAATACAAAAGAGCCAAATCTGTTGGTTATAGACACGGCTGGTACCGCTGGATCTAGCCTTATAAGGTATGTAAGAGAAGCAGACATTATTGTTGTTCCATTTCAACCACATATTGCTGATTTGGAAATTGTTATTGGATGGTTTTTATCAATTAATGAATCTTTACAAAAAAGAGTTGTTTTTATTCCTAATAGGAAAGAAGGAACTAATGAACAAAAAGAAGGCATATCACAAGTATCAAAAATTATAAAAGAACAAGGAAGAGGAATTTTATTAAATGGACTAAGTAATAGACCAGCGGTATACCCTACTTTGCTTAACTCTCTTTCAAAAAACTATTTTATTACATTAAAAGATAAAAAAGTATTTGATGAAATTAATAATGATTTTTCAGTTATACATGAATTATTATACGGTAAAAACTAGTGGAAATACTATCTGCAAAAAACAAGTCTCTAGAAAAATCTTCAAAAAAAATAGATTTATCCAGCAATGCTGAGAATATTAATAATAAAAAAAATTGTATTATTTCACTACGTATCAATACATTACTATACGATACTTTACATAATTATTTATTAGCTATGCATAATGTATCTGACTATACGTTTAGTTCTATATCAGATGTATTGAGGTATATTATAGTACAAATAGAAGAAAATGGATTTAGTACTGATCAAATAATTAACGATAAAGAAACAGATTACACAGAAATAATTGTTAGAGTTACCCACAAGCAAAAACAATTTTGGCAAGGTTTACCTAATAGAAATAGAAGAAAAATAATGGAAAAAGCAATTTTAGCATTTACAAAAAACAAATCATAATAATATTATACATTACGTTACATATAATTATTTTATCCCTTCTTTTTATTCTAAACTTAAGCTAGTAATCTTAGATACTTTTCCATAATCATTGCTAAAGTTTATTGGTCTTATTATATCATAATAATGTGTAATAATACACAAAGAGACTTATTACAACAGCTTTAATGCTTGTGATATTTCTGTTAAAAATCCTTTTATATTCGAAATAGTTATAGTTTTTCCTTTCGCTAACTACAACTAAAAATCTAGCTAATCTAACACTTTGACCTAAAAGATTAAAGTAATGATTATTCCTTTAACTCTAACCATAGACCTATTAGCGATTCATTGGCTAGAATTAAATTTCTTGCAATTGACCCGGGAGAGCAAGTAAAGTGAAATATACCTATTCATTATTCCCAACTAATTCTATACTTTCGCCTGCGTTTTTAATATTTTCTAACAAATCTGAAGATAGTATTGATAACACTTCTTCTCCAGAACAAGCCTTAAAGCTGATTAGCTTTTCTTTAATCTTCTCAGATGTTGCATATTCTTTATCATCAAAATCATCCCAATCTTGCCAACGTAAATGTCGTTCATATATTAAGTGAGCATATAATGGACTTTTATCACCTCGTATATATTTTGATAATACATTAACCATTTTTTCTTCACTTAAACCTAAATCAATAAAAGCTTCTATAGTGTCTAACTGTTTTATATTAGATGTTTCTAATCCAAGGCGCTCAACATTAACCACCTGTTCTGCTGGTTTTTTAATTAGGTCTTGCTGAAATAATGTTATTATACCTAAAGCCATACCTTCAGTTTTACCTATATACATTGCTTTTTCTATAGTCATTTGATCCGAAGAATTATTAGGCTCTTTAATTACCTGTTCTATTTTTACCTTTTTAGCAGGTTTCATATAACCCCTCCAATTTACTAGGTTTGGCTTGTTTACAACAAAAAGTATTCTTTTTTTTTCTATGATTTTCAATTTTTATTGTTAGAAACTAAAAATCATCTTAAATTATAAGTTCCATAATTAGTTGGACAACTTTTAAGATAAGGCAATTATTCCATGGTTGCCTTATTTTCTTACTAAATTCTCTTTAACTCGAACCATAAGTTTTTTGCTATTTCATAAATTGTATCCTTATAATTATTTTTTATCCATTGGAAACTTACCATTTTTAATTGAATTATTAACCCTCTGTGTGTATATTCTGGCTACTCCTCTGGGTTTAAACAACTTAGGGAAGACTAATAAAACCTAAAACTCAATTTCGATTTCTTCCTTATAATTATATCTTTCCTACTTGCCTATTCCTTTAAACTTCATTCCAAGTTCGTTAACAATTTTTTTATGTTACCTCCTCTTGATGAACTATCAGCTTTGATTGTTTTGGCATCCTCATTAATAACGGGGACTAGCTTACCAAACCAGTCGCCAATCTAAAGTAGAATGATGACGTCAAGCTGCTATATCCTTAAAGCAAACTGTCAGGTTTTTAACGTATCCTATCCTGCAACGGGATTCTTTCCCAAGGAAATTCATCCCATCGTATGTTTCCAAGTCCTCATATTCGAGTATTTTACCTTCAAAATATATCTCATTTTCAAGACCCTGACGTGCCATATCGAATAAAGGTTCCGTTACCTGATTTCTATTGATAAAAACACGATCGGCTACAGGTCCGTTATTACCCGCCATAAAACGTGCTTTATTGAGCGATATAGTTTCTTTTGGTTGACCAAAAATGTCAAATTCTTTGATTATTTCTCCAATATTAGCCTTAAAGTATCTGTAGTCGTGCTTGCCACCCTTGTTTAAATCTTTTTTCATAAAACCTTCTGGTTAGTAGATTGCTGAATAATTCCCTTGAACTCTCGCCCTTGGTTTTCAATTGCCTTCCTTATTGTATCCCTGTAATTAGTTTCCACCCATTGCTTAACAAAAGAATTTGGAGCTTTTAGTGCGATAGTTTTAGCATCCTCGTTAATAACGGGAGTTAGCTTGCTAAACCAGTTGTTGTATATATGAATGCCATACGTTTTTATCAACTGGCGGCAAGCATCTCCCCATGCCCCTTGGTGCTGTAGGTCTACCGCACTTTTTTTCTGCATGTTGGTATGTTTATTGGTAAAATTATGGACATTTTTTACCACGTATTCTACACTTTCGATGTCCAACTCCGAATTGGAATAGATTGACCGGACCTGACTTAAAACGACCTCTTTCTTGTGCTTGTTTAAGTCAACTGTACTTCTGAGGTAAATTCTCATAGTATTACCGACAACCTTAAAATCCTTGATGGTTGAGAGTAGTTCATAGCTACTTTTGGCTTCAAGAGTATTAGCGAGCCTTGCCCTTAATTGATTCTCGGGGCAAACATTAGTAATTGCTTTCTGTTCTATTTCGGCTAGGTACCGCTCTACCTGTTTCATCTGATCTATTTCCGCCTGCTTTTCTTGCATATGATTTGCCTTAATATGGAAATTAACGTTGTTTATTTTTACCGCATCCCTCATCTCAAATCGCAGGCATTTGGCAAAATACACCATAAATTGAGCTTTTGAGCAAAACCTATTATCCACTCGCTTTGACATATCAAGGAGTATTTCATTCATTGCATTTAAGTTAAAATCCCGACCTGATAGGTTTTGTAATTTATTGCAATCTTTTTTGGTTAATGGATAGTGGTACTTTAAGGTTTGTGGCTCTTTATACTGGTTAAAATAGTAAACTTTTGCCTTTTTTTCTGTATTAGTAGGTTTTTTCCGTTCGTTAGGAAGTCTTTTTTTAAGTTTAACAGAGTTAATAGATTCTGGTGGAAATACAGCTACTTGAGGTTTTCTATTTTCTTCAATCTTAATTTCTTCAGAATTTTGTAAAAAATTAGATTCTAGATCTATATCTTTATCTTCATTAAAGATATTCCTGTTAGTATATGTAGGCCGATTTTTTTCGGGGTAGAATTCTGAATTGTCATGTCCTGTATCCTTTAATTCATCTACTACTGCAGGATGTAATTCAATGTAATAGTGACGGGAAAATTTTGTTCCTTTATTATTAGTATAAATCCTGTAAAATTGTATTTTTAGTATTCTTTCTAATTCTTTTAAGATGATGGTATTTTGATCTGATTTACACCTAGTAGCCTGAGTAATATATTTATGATTTATTAAAACATATCTATTACTAAAAAGTTTTTTTAATATAGCTCTAAGTAACTTTTTAGCTTTTTCCCCAAGATAAACAGTTTTGTCAGTAAGTTCTTCTTCTGGGGTAATACTAGCTCTAATAAGCTTGTCCAGTAGCTTATAGCGATTTGGTGTTCTATGCTTAAAGCTTAAAAATACTTCTGTTTCTAAGGATAATTCTATTTTGGACTTGTGATTTAAATACTCGTCTACTTGTTTATATTGATTTTTTATAATTGTCATTTTATCCCCATTTCTATGAGGGCAAAACTAAAAAGACTTGCAATTACCAAAAAAAGAATATAATATTATGGTTACAAGAAAATCCTTCGGCAAAAAAGATTATTCTTAATTAAAAATTCTAAAAGTTTTTGGTGGTGTTGGTGTCTTTTTGGTTCTAGCACCTCTTTTTTTGTTTAAATCACTCACAACAAGAGTTACATTACACAAGTTTGCGTACCATAGTCAACATATTTTTGATAAAATTAATTTTATCAAAAATAGAAGTATTTTTTATTTTGTTTCGGTGTTTGTGTAGCAAATAGTAAAACTATCTGGGAATAGTAACCCTTTTATTTGAAAGAATTTTTTAAATACGAGGTCGTCTATATCTTTATTTATAGTATTGAGTAATGTCTCGTTGTTTTGAATCTCTAAATAATTAATTATAGACCTAGAGGTATTAGTTAAATCAGCTAATTCATCTTGTGTTAAACCTAAAGCGGCCCTTGAGGCCCTGAGTTGGAATCTAGTTAAATGGATTGAATTATAGGGTTTTAATTGAGAAACAAATCGAACACTATGTTCATCAGGAAACATAATACCATGTTGCTTAAAAAAGAAAAACAGAGATTCTAGTGATACTTTTTTAGTCTTTATGTAATCTAAGATAGGTTTATTTTCCCAACGAGAAATAATCGTACGACTTATACCTAAATATAGAGCTACTTCCCTTACTTCTATACCAGTAACAGATCTAGCTACTCTTAACTGAAAAGATTTTAACATACTAGTTTTATTAAAATTTATCATAAAGCTTAGAATATTCTTCATCTGAAGTATTTTCTAAAGCTCTTAAGGCCATTCTTATTATCACTGATTTATTTTTACTGCGTTTGTTAAGAGAAGTTGCTCGGTCTATTTGTTGTTCTAATATATCTATATCTAGATTATACAAGGTAAAGGTAACGGTCTGAGCTCTACTTTTTATTTTTTGTTCTTGAGG
>Ga0222713_10005420_pt1 | contig 12409 bp, 13 predicted proteins | sample C33_649DmetaG_FD_165061 | JGI IMG/M metagenome (GOLD analysis project Ga0222713, IMG submission 165061) | Estuarine water microbial communities from San Francisco Bay, California, United States - C33_649D | ecosystem: Environmental > Aquatic > Marine > Unclassified | place: USA: California...
ACTGTAACCCTTTTTGAGCGGCATCGTTCACCTCAAAAAAAATGGGGGGCATTGCGCCCCCCAAAGTTTAGCTTATCGGATCATTACTGTCCGAACAGCAGTACGCCCGACATCTCAGGAGCACGGTTGACCACGCCGTACAGCGTGTCCAGACGATACTTGATCGTCATCGTGTCGATGTCATAGAACTTCTGCATGACCAGCTCGATGCCCTGATCCGTCGATGCGCGCAGTACTGCGGCACCGCTATCGGTCGGGACAGCATACCGGCCCGGCAACAGCTCGATTGCATCGCGCTGCCAGAAGCAGTTGACGTTGCAAGCGTTATCATTCAGCCAGTTGATCGCAGCAGTTGCAGACGTGCTAGCCACGTTGATGTTCTTGTACTGCAGCTCGGCGTCCGTGGGAGCCGAGTTCGCACCGATCATCGGAGGGCTGATCGTCATGGTCGTGCCAGAATCTACCGAGATCACGCGGAAAGTCTTGGGCTGGCCCGTCGACTGCTTGGTGATCTGGTGAACGGCTTCGATGCCAGCAATCGTGAACGCATCGCCTGCGTTGACGCCGCTGGTCGTCGAAACCGTGACCTGCTGGTAGCGGTTGTCCACGTTCAGCACGCCTGCGGTTGCAGTCGTGGTCGCACGCGGAACGAACCGAACTTGCGCGCCGTTGGTAGCGATGGTCACAGAGGTGGCCTGTGCTGCCAGACGGTTTGCGTAGTCCAGCTTGTAGGTCTCAAAACCAGCAACCATGCCGACGTACGAACGCTCATACGCGCGGTCCGACTTTGCGTTGCCGAACGAGCGGGTAGCCGTCGCCAGGTTGCCAGCCAGGCCGTTGTAGTCGCGGGTCGACAGAGCCAAGTATCGGTCATAATCCGGCACGCCCTGCTCGTTCATGATCGCGTCGCACAGAGCAACGTCGTCGTAGTCACCGGCAGCGCCAGCAACTGCAACGACCAGCGTGCCCTGGTTAGCAGCAGCGTTCATGACAGAGCGGTTGATGTCGGACGCCAGCTTCTGCTTTGCAGCGTCGCCGAGGCGGCCTTCCTGCAGTGCGTCACGCAGTTCCTTGGCGTTCAGCTTCCAAGCCGACGTCTTGGAGAAGCCGAGCGTTGCCGGTACCGAAAGCTGAGTCATGTCGTCGTAGTTGGACGAAATGCTCGAGCCTACGGTCGAGTCGAAGCTTTGCGCGATGTAGGGCATCGGGCGCCAGATGGTGTCGCGTGCGCGCTCCATCGTGGTGGCGTCGGTGTTGAACACAGCGACGTTGCGCGACAGTACCAGCGCGTCTTGGAAGCCCTCGAGAATGTTCTCAAAGGCAACGATTTCCTCTTTCGAGAATGCATTAGCCATTTTTCAGTCCTCTATTTCTGCTTTGCCCGCTTGTAGGCCAGCACCTTCGACAGATCACCCGTCTTCAGTGCCTCAGCCCGCAGGCGGTCGAGTTGGTTATCTACAGTCCCTGCCGTGCGGCCCGAGCTTTTCACGGGCGACTCCGGCGGCGGCGGCGGCTTTCGAGTGGTCACTTTGAGTTCCTTTTCGAGTTTCGCAACCGCGAATGCAAATTTCACGGGATCGGAGATCGCTGCTAGCTCCTTTGCACGCTTCGGGTTCTTCCCGATTGCGTACACAACCAGTGCCGGGTTATCTGCGCCTTGCAGCAGGATGCCTTGCTGGACCTCTGAAAACGCTTCCTGCGTCACCGCTTCTGCGTCTTCGTAGTCCCTAACGCGCAACGCCGACTTGGCCTTGCCGTAGTCATCCAACTTCGCCTGCCACGACCGCGCCGCTTCTTCCTCTGCCGCCTTGGCTCTCGCCGTTTCGGCATCGACTGCGCGCTTGCGCTCGTACCAGTTCTCTAAAGCGCCCTCGAATTTGTCGGTGTCGTAGTCGAAATCCTCGAGCTTCGGCTTAGTCCCCAGCGGTTGCCGTTTCGGCTCCGCCGTTGACAGCTTGGCTTCGAGTTCACGAATCAACCGCTGCTGTTCTCGGTGGCTCTTTCGCAGATCCTTTACCCACTGCGGAGCGGGCTGCGACTCTTCCTCGGAAGGCGGCGATTCTTCCCCAATTGAGACGACTACCTCATCCTCCTCCACATCCTCGACCGTCTCGGTCTCTGGCGCTTCTGGTTCGAGTTCGACCTCTTCTGCCGTGTTTTCGATATCCATATACTCGCCTGGTTGGTTGGCGGAAACCATGAATCAATATTAATTGATATTACGCAGCGATGCCAAGTGCAACCAGCAACGCTCTTGACTCCATCTCGTCGATGATGTCGAGGATCTCAAGCAGCTCGGCCTCCTCCTGCGCGAATATCTCGACAACCTTGGCCGCAGTCTCGACCTCATCGCGCAGGCGCTCGGAGGTTTCTGTCTCGACCCGAAGACGCTCGACCTCGGTGCGGAGCTGTTCGAGCGTAGCGCGGGCAGATTCGTATTCGCGCACCAGCTCGGCCACCCGTCGGGCGGATTCAGAGTCGGACGCGCGCAGGATCTTGGTGGCAGTCTTGACTTCCTGCGCTGCGGTTTCAGTCTTCAGCGACGCCTCAAGCCTGGCGCGCTCGTTCGCCCAGCCGCGTTGGCGCTTTTGCTTGCCAATGCCACCGCCGCCCACCAACTGGGTAATGGTCGCGGTGGAGTCAAGCGTGTCGCCTTCCTCGGTGACGTTGAGGCTGCCCGTCGCGCCGGAGGTGCCGCTTGACGCAAGTGTGTCGCCGTCTTCGGTGACAGACAAGCTGCCAGTGATAGCCAGCGCGCCGGTGGATGCTAGGGCGTCGTCTTCCTCGGTGACGCTGAGGCTACCGGTGATCGGCAGGGTTCCGGTCGAGGCGAGCGTGTCGCCTTCTTCGGTTACGGTCAGAGAGCCTGTGAGCGGTAGGATTCCGGTAGAGGCTAGGCTGTCGCCTTCTTCGGTGGCCGCTAGGCTGCCCGCAATCGCTAGCGCGCCAGTGCTGGCTAGAGTGTCATCGGCCTCGGTGACGTTGAGGGTTCCGGTGATGGCGCCGGCTGCAGACTGTAGCTCTGCCCCACCCTGTAATAGTGGCCCCCACCAGATCATTTATTATGCAACCGACCGGATGGACCAGTTAATGGTGCGGTCAGTCCCAAAATTCTTCGTCAGGGTGAACGTCCAGCCGTGCAGGAACAGAAGCGATGGCGTGACGTAAACAGGTTCAGACTGCGCCCCGGCGAATACAACCTCCTGCACCACGCGCTGCGTGCTGCTTGATTGAACCTTCTCGTAAATTTTCAGTGTGTACTGTTCAGTCGAGGTCAGTGCATTAAGGTCCAGAAAAAGCTGGTAGATGCCGTCAGTGGTCTGTGAAGATTTAGTCGTGCTTGCGCTAGGCAAGTCGTACTCAGTCGTGCTGATCGAGGCGCTGCCGTTAAATGCTTCAGAAATTGCCATCAGTCAGCGCTCCAGTAGGTAATCCGCAAATATCCATCAGACCCGTCCCCTCCGTTTGCTGTGCCTCCACCCCCACCGCCTCCAGCGCCATAGCCGGTTGCGTTAGTTCCATTGGCTCCACCATTGCCGCCGTCGCCGCCTTCGCCAAACAGGCTAGAGCCACCAATCCCGCCGCCGCCGCGTGAGACGGTGCCAGTGGTGTTTCCGCTCCCAGCGGTTGGAAGATTTCCAGACGATTCAGAAACAGCAGTCCAAAAATAAGCTCTAAAACTTGCCAACGATGTTGCTACTTGGCCCCCGCCGCTAGCTCCAGATGTCGCCCCATTGGTGCTAGCACCACCCCCACCAGCGCCACCAGTCATAATCAATCCATAGCCACCAATATCAAGCCCACTGAGGTTTGTGCCTGCTGTTGGTGTGCTTGCTGACGTTCCTCCAGCAGTTCCCAAAACAACTTTGCCGCCGTCGTTACCGCGCCCGCCGTTGCTGCTCGTAGAAGTAACACCAGCTCCACCGCCCAAGAATTTAAGCGTTGATCCGGTGTCAGTCATGATTGGCGTAACAACGCCTGCGATTGTTGTGTCGCCTCCAGCGGTGGCAGCGACAGTCGGAGTGCCGCCTGTGCCTTTAGCGCCAATCGTTACGGTCAGCGAGGTGTTCTGGACAACATCAATCGGAAAATCGACAAAATACATACCAGACCCGCCGCCGCCACCTCCTCCGCTGTTGGAAGCATTTGTGCCGCCATCGCCGCCAGAACCGGCGCCGCAGCCGGTGACAAGGATTTGTGCAACGCCCATCGGAACCACAAAGGTCCAAGGACCGCTTGGGCTGGCGCTGTTTAGCACTCCGTCCGTTTTGACGCCTGTGCCGATCAAATACTCGACTACATGCTGATGCAATACTGGACCGCCTAGCATTTAGTCTGCGCTCCAGTAGACAAAGCGAACATAGCCTTTGGTGCCGTCACCGCCGTTACCACTCCCGCCACCACCGCCGCCCCCGGCTCCATATCCAGTTGCGTTGGTTCCGTTTTGACTGGTCCCTGTTGCATTGCCGCCGCCATTGCCACCATTGCCAAAAAAGCTAGAAGCGCCTGCGCCTCCACCGCCTAAACTGTAGGTGCCGTCAGTGCCGCCGGTGCCTCCAATCGCTGCTGTTACGCCGCCTTGGTCCATCCAATTTCCAAAATTGCCAGAACCAGCACCACCGCCGTCAGTCCCTGGCGATGTTCCGGTTGTTTGACCCCCTCCGCTACCGGCGCCTCCTCTGGCAAAATAATAATTCGTGACGATATTTACCGAGCTGCCACCAGCAACGGCCGCCGTTCCACCGGCTCCATAAACGCTAAACAACTGCCCGCCCGTCGCGCCAATGCGTCCAACGGTCGTTGCGGCCGCAGCAGATCCACCGCCGGTTAGTGTGAGTGTCGTAGCGTTGACATTTCCGGCTGCAACGAGCACAGGATCAATCGTAGTAGATCCAGCGGCAGCAGAAGCAGATCCAGCGGCGGCACCCAAACCAGCGGAACCGAGTGAGATAGAAAGCGTTGTGCCCGGAACAACATCAACAGGCAAATTCATTACGCACAATCCAGAGCCGCCACCCGGTCCACCGCCTCTTTGTACTGACGTAGCTCGACCACCACCACCGCCAGACCCACCACCACATCCAGTAACGTAAAGCTTCGTCACACCCGCAGGGACAACCCAGTTGAACGGCGTGGCGGTGTCTGATGTATCAACCACGCCGTCGGTCTTGACGCCAGTTCCGTCGATGAACTCGACTACATGCTGCCGCAGGACTGGCCCGCCGAGACTCACTGGTCAACCTCCAGAATACGGTCGGCATCTTCTGCACTGATAAAGCCCTGCTGTTGCAGGTAGCGCACGTATCGGATCGTGTCCGGGTCATCAACAGAAATATCGGTGGCGATATCAAGCAGTTCGTGGGCGTCAATGATTACCGGGTCATTTGATGCCCGGATTGCGATGCGCTGCTCAGGTGTGAATCGACGCAGGAATTCCAGTCGGCTGACCGGAACGATTACATGTACGTATGGAGCTTTCGAGAAATTCTGCCCGTCGTACAGATCGCCCGGGCCATAGCCGCGCAGTGCGTCCGTGCGCTCGATGCAGATGTGGTCGGGGTAAAACCTCTGCGCGCGTTCTACGCTGTCCGCACAGATGCAGTTGTCTACCTTTCCGTCTTTGATCAAAAAGACATCCATCACGCATTACCCGCCGTCAGGGTGAACGCGGTCACAGTGAAAGACTGCCCGCTCGTAAAGCTCACGCTGTCAACAATCATGTCCGTTGCGCTGGTCCCGACGGTGCCCTGCGCGTGACAGGTGGTGCCGTCGGATGCATATAACCGGAAGTGTGCGGCAGTTCCGGATGCATCCGCAGACGCATCCGTCCAGGTTCCCGCCTTCGACTTAGTGCCGCCGGTGGCGGCGTCCATCCAGTCTGACGGCAGGTTGATTGTTGCCAGAACCGTGCCGCTGTCTGCCGCCGCGCAGTTGGCAGGAACCGAGCCGCTGCGGATCTTGAGCACAGCCGAAGCGCCGATGGCAGTCTCGACCGCATCGAGCTTGGCGTTGCGAACAGTTACGGAATACTGAAGCGTCATTGTTTACTCCACGCCGACGATGCGGCCCTTTTCTCTGATGATGCGTTTCGGACGCTTGATCGCCTCGATGGCGTCCTTCGCTGTCGATTCGTTGGATCGAATCAGCGCGTCGATTGTGGCTTTGATGTCCTGACTCGCCGTAACCAACTGCTCGGCTGCGTCCTGAACTGACAGCTCGGCCTGGCGCAGCTTCTCGAGCTGCTCCTTCTCGTCCTCTTTCGCCTGCGCCTCGCGGAACTTGAGCGAGGTCTCGAGGCGCAGCTGCTCGAGCTGAAGAAGCTTCTTCTCGGTCTCGATCTCGTCGAGCACGTTGGGAGCAGGCGAGGCGGCAGAAGTGCTGGCCGGGGCGCCAGGCGTGGCCGAGGGAGGGGAGGCGGACGCAGCCACGGGTTCGACGCCAATGCCCGCCAGCACCTCTGCCGTTTTCGCTTGCTTCAGTTCCGCATCCGCAATCGTGTCGATCACATCCGCGCGGGCCTTCTCGGCCTTGGCGACGGCTTCCTCCGCTGCGGCTTGCAGGTAGATCGCATTCGGATCCTGCGGCTGGCCTTGGCCTGCGGCCAGCTCCATCTCGGCTAGCTCTTCCTCGGTCGGCTTGACCACGCCCATGCCGACCAGGCGCTTGCGGAAGAAGTCCTGAACGTCGCCGAGTCCTTCGGCCTCCATGTTCATGAGTGCCAAAGCCTGAAGCACCATCTGCGTCTCTGGGTCGCTCGTAATCTGCATCATGCCTGTCAGCGCGCGCACGGCTGCGCTCTTCTTGCTGGCGCTGCTTGGGCCGACATCAGCAACCACGTCGAACTTGGCGTCGGAGAGATCGTGCTCGAACTCGATGCGCCCCGTCTCCTCATCCACCTTCGGACGCATGAGCACCAGCGGCTGCGTGTCGCCGGTGACCGCCACGCCCTTCATTTTCCGGCCTTCTTCGACGTAAATCTCCTGCGCCATCGCGAGCCAGATCTCGCCACAGCGCTTCATCGCTTTGGCAAAATTGCTCATGTAGATAAACGTCTGGCCGTCCAGACGCTGCTGGATCATCTCAACGGCCTTGCCGCTGATATTGCTAACAATCTTGTCGGCCTCGCCTTGGTTCCCCAAGATATCGGCCATGTCCTGCTCTGTGAGCTGAAGCAGCCCTGCCAAAGCAGGCGGGATTGCAGGCGAGCGCGTGTAGGCCAGCGGGCCAGCGAACTGCTGGGTTCCGTCAGTTGAATTGATCGGGTTGACCAACAAATAGGGATAATTCTTGATATTATCCTCAGCCCACATCACTTGGTGCCCGGCCACCTGCTCCGGCACCATGATCGGCTTCTCGACAGACGACAGCGCGCTAATCTCGCCGAGCTTGGACAGCTGCATGTTTTTGAGGCGCTGCGCGTCTTTCGCCAAACGCACGTGACCCATGCAGCGCTCGACGTTATCGACGAACCAGCGCTTCCCGTAGACCGGAACGACCGGAATGCAGGTGCCGGGGATGTAACCGCAGTCCTCGAGGATCTTTCCGCCTGAGAGAATGTACTTTCTCACACGACGCCGCTTGATGCGCCGCTGCTTGACCTCAACCGCACCGATTGCCGCTAGCGTTTCCTCAAGCTCTTCGTCGGCCTCGAAGTCGCTTTGAGAGTACTTTTCCTCGCTGTCGTCGATGTTGCGGAAGGTCCGAATCAGCTCGGACGCCTCTTCCACGCGGTAGTATTCAGCCAGATACACCACGTCCGGCGTGTCCCAGTCGAACTCGACCTGCTGCACCAGCTTCGGCCAGTCGGACGGGTCGTCGCCCCACTCCTCTTTGTACGCCTCGCGCGTGACGGAATGCACGACGTAGCAGTACCGCGCGTCGGCTTTGTCCTGGCGCTTGGCGTCGAGATCGAAGAAGACTGAACTATCAGCGTCGAAGATAGGCTCGATCTTGATGCGCTGGTGTTCGTTCTCTGGGTCGTACTCGTCTTCGTAGCAAGAGCGCAGCCGCCAGGCGCCGAAGCCACCGGCCACCGCTTCCTCAAAGGCGTTGTCGTAAGCCTCATCAGCCGTCGAATCCTGCTCGTCGGCGCGGAACAGCATGTCGCATGTCTCGGCCAGCTTCTCATTCGTCGCGCCGTCTTTGGCGATGAAGTCCACCGTGACGCGGCTGTTGCGGTACTCGTTGATGATGCGGATCACCGCAAGGTGAATCTTATTGACTTCAAAGCGCGGTTTGTTCTCGAACTGGTAGCCGAGCGGGCCTTCCCACTGCGCGCCGCTGAGAGAGTAGAACCGTCGATCCTGCAGGCACTGCAGCCGCTCGTCGCGAAGCGCAGACTGGATATCGTCGAAGCGGCTCAGCGCCTCCTCGTGTACGTCAAGCAGTCGTTGTTCTTTACTGATTCGAGCCATGCTATCTCCAGCGATTCGCCACGGCTAGCGGCGTCACCTCGGCGACTGGCCGCGCAGCCTGCGCCCTGCGGACGCCTTCAAGCGCATATCGTAACGCATCGATACAGTGATTGTCTCTGTCCTGCAGAACAGGAAGCACGGCTCCTGTCAAGGTGTCCGTCTTGTAACTGTAGAGCGACAGCTCATCAATGACGTGCTGGCAGCGCGGGTGAACGACGATATCGTAGGATTTCAGCCACTCGATGCCCTCAGAGACACTGTTCGCGCCCTTCACCGCCGCAGTGATTCGCGGGAAGCCATGCTTTCGCATGTGGCTGATTGTCTCGGGCCGCGAGCTATCGGCCACCATCGGCCACTTCTCGGCCTCCGGCACCGACATGAACAGGTCCGGCGTTGCTGTTATGTCGCAGCCCAGCGCGTAGGCCTCGTGGTCGACGTACAGAGTCCGACCGACCAAGTGACAGCGAACCAATACAGTCGGGTCGACCGCAAAGCCCCAGTCGGCGCCGAGCCTGTGAATCGCGTCCTTGGGAGCTTCGAACTCCTCGACCTTCCAGTTTCGGAACACGCGCGCCTCTGAATTCGTCAGGTAAGCGCCGCGCCAGACGTGCTGGTACTTTTCCGGGTCGCGGGCGCGGTCGTACTCCATCTCGGCGCGCAGGACTTCGGGGAACCATGGGTTCGAGTCGTAGTTGACAGTCACCAGCCGCGTTGAAGGCGGCAGCGTCGAGCCTGAGAACATCACCTCGACCGGATCGGTTTCGTATTTCGGATTCCAAGTTAGCCAGATTTGGCTGCCTTCCTGTCGGATGGTCGGGATCAAAGTATCAAGACTCGACTGGCTGACCGTCTGCGCTTCTTCGATCCAGCAGACCTCGATGCCTTCCATCGACTTCACCGAGTCGACGTTTGTTCTCAACCCGGCGAACAGGAACAAGCTGCCGTTCTTGCCTCTGATCTCTGTATCCGTTGAGACGAAGAACTTCCCTAGCCCGCAGCGCGCAATCTCGTCGTCTAGGAGGCGTTTTACCGAGTCCCTGATACTCTTCTGTATCTCCCGAGCGCAAAGCACCCGTAGAGGCTTCTGTGCGGCCCTGAGCACTAATGCGGTGGCGACCGACCGGCTCTTGCCGGAACCACGCCCGCCGCGCACGGCGATGTATCGCGCCGACTCGTCAAAAAGAACTTCGGCCCAGTCGGGCAAGTTAGCTTCAGCCATTGGGCTTTACGAAGTTCACGTTGATGCCGACCTGAAGCGGCGACTCCTCATCAGCCGCCAGCGCCACCCGCTCGCCGTAGCGTTTCGGGGCCAGCTTGGACAGTAGCCACTTGCGGGTATCGACCTGCAAGCGCATCGCCTGCACTGCGCCGTTGTCGACCTTGCCGTCTGGCGTCAAAGGCGGCGGTTGGTCGGCGATCTGAAGGATCTCTCCGGCGATGAAGTCGTGAAGCTCTTCTCTAGCTCGCGCGTATTCTGCGGCAAGTTGTGGATCCTGATTCAGCCAATCGTTCAAACAGCTTTGAGGAACCCCGTTTTTCTTGCACGCCTTTAGCGCGCTAAGGCCGTTTCTCATGTCGGCGAAAATATCTGCGCAAACTTTTTCGCGGTCGTATTTTCTAGCCTTTGGTCTCATTACCGACAATCTCAATCAATTTATCCAAATAATGCCTCGCCTTCTCCAAGTCGGCGACGCCGCCTTTGTCCTTCCAGCGCGTGACGTATTTTACGACATTACCCTCAAAAAACCCTAAGTTATTAGCCGCTATATAATCCCACGGCTGCATGGCTCGATCCATGTAGTGAGTCCCGCCGAGCTGGCGGGAGTTGGCATCTTGCACAATCTTACTCCTTTCCGCGTCTGTACCGCTTCAATGCTACAAACTTGCCGATACATGCTGGAACAAAGGAACAACACTTAGTGTTGTTGTTCCTGTTTGTTCCCCTGCATGTACCCTTATCCCGGGGAACAAAACGGAACTGTTCCCCTATTGTTCCGTTTTGTTCCGCAGCGCCAGCATAGCACTACTGTGCACCTCATCGACAACTAACCAGCCGGAACCATATACTTCAATGATATTATTAGATATTAACTCGCATATTATGCGACCCTTTTGGTTGGGCTTCACGTAGATCTTGGCCGACGCCTCCTTGATGCCCTTGTCATCAATTAGATATTGAATTAAATCGTCCCGAGATAAATACGGCAAATTCATCCGAACATCTTTGCCGCTTGATTCCCAGGCCGACTCGAACTGGTTTCGATGCTGCGCAAGCTTGCTGTTTACGTTCATCGCGGCGGTATCAGCCTCGACCATAACCCCGCTGGTGACGGGTTCTCCGTCCTCATCGACCCAGCCTGGTATCTGCACGCCCTGTATCCGAACGTTCACGGGTTCCGGTATTTCGGCGTCTTTGCTCTTCCGCTGGATGAGCTGAATCACCTCGCCCGGCACCACTGATATCTCGACATCAAGCGCGCCACGCCACGCGCTGGAGCCTCTGGCGCGATGCTGTGCTTCCTCGCTTACGCCGGTATGGTGGACCAGTATCACAGTGCAGTCGAACTCGCGCATCAGCCCGGCGCAGGCGTCCAGCATGGTCTTGGCGTCTTGGGCAGAGTTCTCGTCGCCTGCAAGGAATCGGTGCAGGGTATCAACAACGATGACGCGCGGCGGGCTTTCGAGCAGTCGAATATGCTCGACCGCCTTGATGTAGCCGCTCGGCGTATTCAAGTCGCAGCCGCTGTCGGATATCCACATGTCGCCGATTCGCTCGACGCCGTGCAGGTGCTTCCACGCCGCCAGGCGCGCCCGTAGGCCGACGTGACCTTCGCCAGCGAGGTAGACAACACCGCCCTGCCGGACCTTCTTTCCGAGCCATTCTGGCTGGCCTGACGCGATGCGCGCCACCCAGTCGAGAACTTGAAACGTCTTGCCGGACCCACTTGGTCCGTGGACCATGATCATGGCATCGGCCTGAATCCAGCCCTTCACCAGCCACTTGATGGGCGCGGGCTGTTGGCTGAAGTCATCCGCGTTGTGTAGCCAGCGGTCTTTTGTCTGGTTGCGCAGCAGCTCCTCGGCGACTGCGGTGCCGAGCGCGACGCTGGCGGCCTTGTCCTCTTCTGGTTCGTATCGAGCCACCGAGCGCGCGATCTGCGCAATCTCACTCGCAGGAAGCGGCACGTCGCAGCGAGTCTCATTTGCGACATTTAGCGCGGCCAGAATCTCGGCCTCGGTCATGCCGTGGTATCGCATCGATCCTGCAAGCGATGTCAGACCGGCATTTCGGTTTCCAGTAATCAACCCGCCGTCGACGGCCGCCGATCGCTTTCGCTCCGACATTGCGCCGACCCAGCCAGTCGGAACAGGCATGACCGCGACGCCTTCCATAGGATCGCTGGAGCCTTCCCACTCGTACTGCCTGCCGTTTATCTCTGACGGGTGTGCGATGAAGTAGCGCCCGTCCGACAGGAAGTCGACGCCCTGGGCAAGCTTTGACGATCGCAGGCCTGGCTCCCATAGCGCCAGCCGGTGTTCGCCACCGCCTGCCGTCAGCTGTACCGGCCCGTCGAGCGAATCGCCTACGCGCTCGAGCCAGTCGTCCCAGCCTTCGCGCCCGCCGTTACGCGGGTCAATGTCGAACACAACAATGCCGCTGATCTCACCGGCAGCGATCGCGACGTTGTAGTCTGGGTTGTCCCGCCACCAGCGCTCGATTTGTTTCGGATCTGTCGTCGCGTCATGCACGCCATGCTGCGTGGCTGGCAGCTTGCTGTTCGGCTGTATTGGCAAGACATGCCACCCGACTGACGCATAAAACAGCGCTGCGTCCAGCCTACTGGTCGTCATCTGCATCTGCCTTCAGCTCACCCTTGGTTTTGACTTCGAGTTCGTACTGCCTCGCCATCGGCGGCTTCTCACCCCACCGACTGATCACGTGCGGCCAAACATCAAGCGCGGATGCCAGCGCTTTAATGCTGCCGTACCAGGCG
>Ga0222713_10005421_pt1 | contig 12408 bp, 12 predicted proteins | sample C33_649DmetaG_FD_165061 | JGI IMG/M metagenome (GOLD analysis project Ga0222713, IMG submission 165061) | Estuarine water microbial communities from San Francisco Bay, California, United States - C33_649D | ecosystem: Environmental > Aquatic > Marine > Unclassified | place: USA: California...
AAATGGATTAGACCAGTTTCCTGGAGCAGATAAAGAGTATGATGAACTTCGTATGCATTAAGTGGGGTGACAAGTATCCCGCCAAATATGTAAATAATCTTTACAACATGGTAAAGAAGAACTACGCTCGTAATCCTGCGTCGTATACTTTCACGTGTTATACTGATGATGCAGAAGGAATTGAGTGCGATACTGCACCTATACCCGACGATGGTATCCTACATCCGAAATACTGGTTCGGTAAAGAAACCTTCTGTTTTGATCGAGCAAAGTTCTCAGTATTTAATTCGCACAATTGGTTGGGATACGAAGGCAACTGGTGTTATTTTGATCTTGACGTAGTAATCCAAGAGGATATAACTGACATAGAACAACTTGCACAGAAACCTCGCATCATTCAATGTCGTTGGCAACCACAATCACAAAAGCATGACAGATTGTTTATTGATACTAGAGGAACCTTTTTTAATTCCAGTATGATGCTTTGGCCTGGTAAATCATGCGAACATATTTACAACGATGCTATCGAGAATTCCGAATCGATATTTAAAACTTTCTTCAAAGGAAGTGACAACTATCATTACTGGAGGCAGAGGGATTTCTGGAAAGATATTCCAGGCGGATGGATCTATTCTTGGAATCGAGGAAAGCATCACCCAGAGGATATTGAACGATTTAAGTTTCGATCCGATGCTAAGGTCTGTTTGTTCAATACAGACAATGTTCCGCATCCATCTGCTAAAGAACAAGTAGAACTGGCAGATTGTCAAGACGAAAACATTATTAGATTATGGAACTGCGAATGAGAGTTAATTACGTTTGTTGTAAATGGGGCACCAAATATGATGCCGAGTTTGTCAACCGTCTATATCGGATGGCAAAGAAGCATACTCCAGATAATTTTGAGTTCCATTTCTATTGCTATACAGATAACAGTGAAGGTTTTGATGATGAAATTAAAGTCATCGACTTCCCAGACATTCCCTCCATCCACCCCAAATACTGGTTCGGAACTGAGGATTTCAAATACGGCATGGCACGTTGTTGGGACAGACCAAAGACCTTCATCTTCAATACACACAACTTCGCAGACGATAAACCCACTGGAAGATTTGTCTTTTTCGACCTTGATGTTATCATACAAAATGATTTGTCGCCAATCATCACTTACGACCTAGAGAATCCCACCAAGTTGCGGTCATGGTGGCAAGACCCTCGTCCCATGAAGTCCCGCAACTTCAAGTTAGCACATGGTGCATATACGAATGGTAGTTGCATGGTATGGTCAGATGATCAGACAGAATGCATCTGGCAGGATGTTCTAGAACATCAAGACCGTATCTGGTTTACGTTTACTGACGGAACAGATAACTATCATAGCTGGCGTTGGGGAGACTTTAGTGATACGCCACTGTGGCGGCACTTTCCTAGCACATTTGCGTATTCATATAATCGTGGTCGAAACTGGCATGAAGGCGACTTAGAAGTCGGCATATATAGAAAAGATTGTATCCTCTGTGTGTTTAATGTTGACTTGTTACCATTTCAAGATAACACCAGAGGTAAAGTGAAACAGGAATCGCTCGTCGATCCAGACCTTTTAGAGCATTGGAATGCATAATGATTAGTATCTATACCGTAAAGTGGGGATACAAATATGATACAGAACATGTAAATCGTATTCTTGAGCAATGTAGAGAACACATAACAACAGATTTTAATTTTTACTGTTTAACCGAACATCCCATTGGATTACATCCCGATGTCATTGTTATTCCATTTCCCGAAGATAACTACTACGAAAAATGGTGGAACAAATTATATCTGTTTGATAGAAGAGTTGTGTCACAATACGGAGAAAAATTATTTCTTGATCTAGATATAGGCATTCAAAATAATATCGATTGCATTGTAGAACACGACCCAGAAGATAGACTGACATTTGTTCGCACTCACTGGCACAACATGAAGAAAATGAAACGAGATACACAAGATATTCCTCGCGCATATACTGACCTAAATTCCAGCGTGTTGCGATGGAATGACAGATTAGATGTTGATAAGATTACCAAGTTTGTTACAGATTATCCTGATCAAATGTTTTTTCATTATCGTGGTCTTGATAATCTATTTGGTCATAAGAGAGAGCAACTATTAAAAATTAATTTTTTCCCAGACGGTTGGGTATACAGTTACAACTACGGATACATGTGGCCAATTGATGTAAGGGAACATGTCCTTCGCGAAGAACCGCTTATCTGTTTATACGATTCAATGGAAAGACCACAAGATGTTAAATTATAATTACTTGAATAATTACCGAAATTGGGGTGATGGGTTAGATAAGATCGCCCACGAAATGCCACATAAACATGAAGACTTCCGCAAGTCTATGAATCCAAATACAATGGATGCTTCTATTTGGTTAGTGGAAAATCTACAGAGACTTACTAGAGGTTCTGATCCATTGAATATTACGATTCTAAATTCTTGGTTGGGGTTTCCTTTAGTTCCACTTCTCTGTGAAAATCTAAATGTCAAGAAACTCAACTTGATCGATATTGATAACGATGCATTAGAACTGTCTAAGGTTTTCAATCGTTATTATAATATCGAGAGAGGAATTGAACTAAATCATATCAATTGGGATATTCCGTTTGCGTATCATGATATTAATGCGCTAGAAACAGATATGGTGATTTCTATTGGGTGCGAGGCAATGTATCCTCTGAAGAAAATGACAACCGCAAACAAGGATTGTATCTTTGCTTGTCAGTCGTCAAATGTTTTCAGAGAAATGTATGGTATCAATTGTGTTCCATCTATCGAAGAACATATCGAAAATGTTGGAGTTACTGATGTTTTTTATCAGGGTTCAATTAAACAATCATACTATAGTTGGGACGGTAAGGTCGAGTTCGATCGTTTCATGGTAATAGGGAAGAAATAATATGGCAAGAGCAAGAGTTGTCGCACCACCACCACAAGATTATATTCCGGAACCTTTAGTATCAGTGCCGCCTCCACCCGAGGAAGTGGTTGTAGAAGAATGGATCGATGGAAATTTTCAAGAAGAAATTGCCGAAGTTGAGATTAATGAACCTTCCCAAGAAGAACTCGATAGGGAAAGAATCGCACAAGAAAAACATGAAGAAATACAGAGACAAAAACTTGCAACAGAAGAAGAATCAAAAGTAGCAGCAGAAACAATTGTTAAAGCAAAAGAGATTTTAGAAAATCCGCCTGTTGTAATTGAAAAGGTAATCGAAACAGTTATAGAAACCGTTCATGTTACAGATCCAAAATTAGTTGAAGAATTACAAATTCTCAAAGAGGAAAATGAAAAACTTGCCAGAGAAAATGCTGCAGCAGCAAAAATAAAAGAAGAACAAATTTTAAAGGCACGACAACAGGCAACTGAACAACGCAGCAATCAACACATGATTCAATTAAACATGACGCCGAAAATTCCATCATTAATTAGTAAAATCAAAACACTATTTCGAAACCGTCGAATTAAGTCTGCTACTAATGTTGGAATTAAAAACTATGAAACTGCAATCCTTGAGCGAGCAAGAATTGCAGTTCCTAAGTTATTAGATGATATTGAAAAAATGCACGAGCAGTTGACTATTCTGGAAGATCTACTCGCAAAATATAATGAGGTTAAGAGCACTCAGGAAAAGTGAGAAGCATCCTCGCCGCTGATGTCTTCAATCATTGACCGCCAGATTTCTAGATGCGGTACAACATATCCTAGTGTCAATCTCTTAGCAGTATTACCACAGCAATGATAGACAATTTTATTTGGATCGCTACGATCACCAAAGTGTCCAACCTTACATGACCATCCCTTTGGATCAACCATAGTAACAATTTCTTTTGTTACTGGATCTAGATAGCGGAAGTATCCACCATTTTCTTCCGTATTGTAAGTAATCAGAATATTATATCCTGATGCGTTCCAGTTGGTATGCCAACCCATAAAACCATCTTCGGGATAATAAGTAAACACCGCATTATTTCTCGCACCAAGATAACTCATTATTTCAGAATTCGTTGCTTGCTGTCTTCTGCCATATTCGGATGGAAACCATGTTTGTCCATGTGCCTGAGACATGTCAGTGCACCATGCAACATCAGGAAACCCGACATGCTTATCGCCCTTACCGACAATATGATTTAAATATTGTTCATCAGTAGCAGTTTCCATATTCAATCCACCTTGTCGTTTTCTCTGCATGTCTTCTGGACCGAGAACAAGATGTTGATCATTTTGAGCAAAGAACCATTCTGTGAATGGATCTAAAATATCACTTAGTTCTTTAGAAACCGAATTTGTAAATTGTAGCATGTGTGTCCTGTTAATCTAATAAAGAATGTGGAATTGTATAATGATAAATCACTACTGGTTGACCCTGCAATTCTTCTTTTTTATATCCGGAAACAAAGTTCCATCTGGCATCTGGATCAGGGAATCTGGCAGTTTTGACACCAAAGTCAAAATGATTTAGGAGTCTCCACATTGTGAATGTATCCCACTGCAATGCAGATTTAGGATAATGTTTGCGATCCCATCCTGGTTTATTCTGTTCCCAATACTCGTCATACCATGCACGCATTAGTTTTAATGTTTGTTCATTGTTTCGATAAACGAACAATCCACAGTGCTCAGTCATTTCTTCTGTATCAGATAACTTAGTCAGCGCTGCGTTATATGGACGATTAGCAGTAAAGATGACATCAATGTCATCTGGGATTTGATCAAAGATCTTTTGGATGTCTTCATGCTCAACTTCCATGTCACAATCCATGTAGGTTGTTAAATCATATGGAGTTTGATCAAGCGCCCAAAGTTTCGCTCGTTTATCTCTTGGGACATTCTCAGTTACAACTGTGTCGAAGATTTCATAATCATCTGGTTGAACCCATTCTTCATGCGTGAAGAATGTTATTTTTGCATCAGGATAGAAGTCGCGAAGAGATATAGCAGAATTCCTCGCTGCTCTATAATATCCTTTTCTTACTGTTGCAACATAGAGGAATCCATTATTCTGCATCAACTGCTTCTCGCACTATGGCAGTATTTGCTTCTTCCTGCTGTAGAAGAATTACCGTATACGCAGTAACTTCCATGATGTTCTTTGCTTTACGGATCTTAGACTTCAGTTCGCGATTTTTCGAGGACTTGATCAAATCGATCTCAAATGCATCCAGTTTAGCAGAGAACAGTTGCTCTTGCTGCATACGAGTTTTGTCCACCTTCTGGCGTTCAATGTTATGCTTGATATGTTGATTGCGGTCATCAAACCGTTTCTTGGTATTTGCATCAATCTGTTCGATGCTAAACTTTTTCATCAATTCATCAAAGTCACGATTAGTTCCGTCGTTCATAATCGATGCAGTTGCTCGTTTGCCTGTGTCGGAATAAACGAACTCTGCAATCACATGTTGTTTTTCTTTGTTCGCCCAGTAAGGATTTTCAATAGTGCGTGTACTAGTCATTCAAATCTCCATTAAAAAATAATTTCTCAATATTATATATACGCGATTTTCATATAAAAGTCAAGGGTTTTATACGGTGCGAACCCAAAGTTTTATTGTCGATACAGTTTCTTTGGTTGCGATCACTGTCGCACCAGAGAAGTTGCTTGAATACGTTCCACTAAAGTTACTGGCATAGTTTCCTGCATAGTTTCTAGAACCTGAATAATATCCAGTGTAGTTACCTGTGAAGTACCCAGTGTATGTACCAGTATATGTTGCAGTTCCGAGATAGTTTCCTGTAAAGAATCCAGTATAATTACCCGAATATGTTCCAGTATATGTTGCAGTTCCGAGATAGTTTCCTGTAAAGAATCCTGTGTATGTTCCGAGATATGTTCCAGCATAGTTACCTGTATAGTTTCTAGAACCTGAGAAGTACCCAGTGTATGTTCCGAGGTAGTTACCTGAATAGTTTCTAGGACCAACATAGTTACCGCTAAAGTTTCCAGTGTAAGTACCACTGTATGCTGGTCCAGTGAATCCACCAAAGAATGGATTATAGTTGCCAGTGAATCCTCTGGAGTATGTTCCAGAATACGCTGCAGTTCCTAGATATGTGCCAAGATAGTTACCGCTGAAGTTTCCAGCATAGTTACCAGTATAGTTTCTAGAACCAGCATAATTTCCTACATAGTTTCCACTGAAACCCTGCGAGTAAGATCCAGAATAGTTTTTTGGTCCAACATAGTTACCGACATAGTTTCCACTGAAACCCTGTGAGTAAGATCCGGAATAGTTTGCTGGTCCAACATAACCACCACTAAAGTTATTTGCGAATGATCCACTATATGTTCCAGCATATGCTGCAGTATAGTTTCTTGAACCTGCAAAGTTTCCAACATAGTTACCAACGAAGTTACCTTGATAGTTCTGTGGTGTTACTTGCTCTCTGGTGTCAGCAAACTCATCACCGAGTTGAACCCATGTTCCACCAGAAACTGGAGCAGTTGATTGGACCTTATATGTGCCGATTCCTGTCTCAATAATTCTGTTTCTAAAATTCGGAAGCATCTGTAGGATTTCCGAAGACGACATTTCTTTTACATCTTTGGTATCAATTAGTTTTAATGGTTTAAGATTGGAGTCTGAAAGAGTAGTTGCAGCAGTTTTCTGCCACAGATATGTAGTAGTATTACCGCCATTAGCAACATCTGTTAGAGTATAACGTGAAACCCAAGTACCACCCGACGGAGCAGTTGGTTGTAGTTTATATTGCCCAGCAGTATAAGTTGTTTCAGAGACCATCGCATTAATAGCATAATCTAAAATTTCACTATCAATTTGACCATCGGACATTTCTTTAATACCAGCATCATATTTCAAAGGACGATTGGTAATACTTTCCGCCGCAGCAGCAGTAACCTGTTTAACAGTGTATGTGACAGTGTCAACTGCACCCGTTGCTGGGTGAGTTCCTGTTGCTTCTTGTCTATCAGTATCAGCAAATGTTCCGATTGATGTACCAGCACCACTGTTGTTTGTTGTGATGTTGATTTCAGCAGTACCAGTACCATCTGCATTTGCACCGAATGAAACTGTCAGAGTTTGTGCAATGTAATTCTTTACTTCATCAACTGACATCTGTTGTAGACCCTGCCAGTTTACAGCAGAAACAGGGGTCGCCGAAGATTTATTTCTTAAAACCATGTTTTATGCCGTCCTTATCCATAACTTAACAGATGACACTGTTTCTTTAGTTGCTTGTATTGTTGCGCCAGAAAATGATCCACTAAAATTACCCGAGAATGCGCTTGAGTAATTGCCTGAATAATTTGCTGGTCCATTATATAGGCCTGAGTAATTTCTGGAACCAGAGTAGTTTCCAGAGAAGGATCCGCCACCAGCATAGTTACCAGAATATGTTCTAGATCCAGAATACGGTACAAGACCAGAATAACTGCCTAGATAATTACCAGAATAAGTTCTAGATCCAGAGTAGTTTCCAGAGAAGTTTACGCTACCAAGATAGTTACCAGAATATGTTCTCGAACCAGAATATGTTGCTGGTCCAGCAAAGTTTCCAGTTCCAGTGTAGGTACTAGAGTAGTTCTGTGGTCCAGTAAAGTTTCCAGTCCCCAGATAGTTACCAGAATAGTTTCTAGATCCGGAGTAGTTTACTATTCCAGCGAAACCTATAATACCTGCATAGTTACCTGCATAGTTTCTCGATCCAGAAAATGTTCCAGAATAATTTATATTTGGCGCTGAATAAAAACCAACATAACCATCAGGCGGATTAAGTGCGTAGTTTCTAGAACCTGAGTAATTACCAGAATATGGTGGACCTCCAGGACCAGAATAAAATACAGGGAAACTGCCGATTGGTGTAACATTCAACGCAATGAATCCTGGACCTGTGTAGAATCCTCCTGGACCACTGAAGTACGGTGTCACGAAATATACTACTGTATCCATATTATTTGGGGTTGGTTGATATATTGTGTACGGTGTACCAGAGTATCCAATTGGTCCAGAATATGTTCCTGAATAATATTCTGCCATAAAGAACCCAGCAGTAGAGTATGATGGACCAGCATAAAATCCTGCGTAGTTTCTAGATCCAGAGTAGAATCCTAAGAAACTCGGTGGTTCTGGTGAAAGAAAGTTTGGACCTACATAGTTACCAGCATAGTTTCTCGAACCAGAATAGTTGGTTATTCCAGCATAGTTTGCAAAACCTGCATAGTTACCAGAATATGTTCTCGAACCAGAATATGTTGCTGGTCCAGCAAAGTTTCCAGTTCCAGTGTAGGTACTAGAGTAGTTCTGTGGTCCAGTAAAGTTTCCAGTTCCTGCGTAATTACCAGAATAGTTTCTTGAACCAGAATAAGGAATAGATCCGCCGTAATTACCTACATAATTACCTGAATAGTTTCTAGAACCTGAGTAGTTTGCAGAGAAATTGGCAGATCCTAAGTAAGTACCCGAATAGTTTCTAGAACCAGAAAAGAATAAACTTCCACCGTAATTTCCTGCATAATTACCAGAATATGTTCTAGAACCTGAGTAGTTTGCTGTGCCAACATAATTGCTAGAAAAGTTACCAGTGAAATTTCCAGTAAAGTTTCCTGCATAGTTCTGCGGTGTTACTTCTTCGCGAGTATCCGAGAATGTGTTACCTGTTTGAATCCAAGTGCCGCCACTAGGCGCATCTGATTGGATTTTATAGGTTCCGATACCTGTTTCAATAATTCTATTTCGAAAGACTGGAAGCATTTGTTCGATTTCTGCTTCAGTCATCTGCTTGCAGTTACTACCATTAAACGCTCTTAGTGGCGTAAGATCTGCTGATGGTAGTGAAGATGAAACTGTTTTCTGCCACAGATATGTTACAGTGTTTCCACCTTGCGCTGTATCTGTTAATGTATACCGCGAAACCCAAGTTCCGCCTGATGGTGCAGTTGCTTGGAGTTTATATTGTCCAGCAGTATATGTTGATTCTGCGACCATCGCCGCAACACAGAGATCCATTGTGCTATCAATGTCACCATCTACCATTTCTTCTAAGCGAGAATCCCATGCTAATGGTCTGTTGGTGATACTTTCCACTGCAGCAGCAGTAACTTGCTTAGCAGTGTATGTTGTTGTAGAGACTGCACCAGTAGCAGGATGCGTTCCGATAGATTCGGTTCTTGTCGTATCGACAAACGTACCGATCGAAGTTCCTGCGCCTGAGTTGTTTGTTGTGATGTTTAATTCAGCAGTACCAGTACCATCTGTTACTGCAGCAAACTTTTCTGTGATAACATTGGCAATATAATTTTTTACCTCTGCGTCGGTCATGGTCTGCAAACCGCTGATGTTTGCAGAAGTGATTGGGGAACCTGTTGCCTTGACCTTTAGAGGGTTCATTTTAGTTTAACCTGTTACCACTCGAGTCATATACAATTAAATTAGTTACACGATACCAATCTATAGCATCCTGTGCAATCAATTCAACAGATGAATATGGTGACAAATTGACACCAACATTGACAGTTCCACCATCAATAACATCTGAAGTATTTGGATACACAACAATAGTAACTGCTGTGGTGTTGATAACCTTTATTGTCAAACCAGCGGCAGCAGATGGGAGTTTTACGCCCTGACTTGCTGTTGCTGTTGTGATCATGTTAATGGTTTTTGTCAGTGCAGTTGCAGTACCTTGGGTAGTCCCCGCTGCTGTAACTGTGCCTGCAACCGATTTGGTTAGGGTTCCTGTAAGTGTTAAATCTGCAAAAGAAGGACTAGCGCCAGATTCATACTTATCTGTATTCAAATTGCTGAAGTTATTATCAACTTCAGTATTCGTCAGCGGAGTCCCCTTTACAGATCTAAGGGTAAGAGTGCTCATGCGTTTTTATCCTTGTTTCTGTAGTATTTTTGATAGTAAGTTTTTAATCTCAATCATTTCATCCTTAAGATTATTTATATCGTCTCCATATGATTCTATTTGTTTCATATGTTGTTTGCGAGACTTATATGCATGCAGAGCAGGCAGATCATTCGAAAGTATTGCCTTCGAATGACCATCACGTTCATACTTTGTTGTATCAGTTAATTTGATTCTTGTGCTCATGTTATACCTGCAGCGCAATCGCTCTAAGTTCTCTAACTTTAGGAACTATAGAACTGTTTGACGAAAGAGGCACAACCTTAACTGCGAATGTTTTATATCCAGAGAAGGTTGCGCTTCCTACTGTATATTCTAGAACACCAGCATTTTTATTTGCAGTCGGAATAGTATATTCATATTCAACAAAACCAGATTTTGATGCACTGTCGAGTGGTGAGTTTATTAACTCTAATTCAATCCAATCGAGATCATCAAAGTTTGATGCATCTGTTGCATTCTGGAATTTACCATAGACTTTAACGTCACATTCAGTCGGAATCAGATTGCTCAGATAAACCTTTAGATCTTCTGCATCTTGTCCATCATCAAGAACAACGCGACGAGAGATATACTTAGAAGCAGCAGACCCGTTGTTTCCATCTTCATTTGTTGTAATGTTATTAACATCATTTCGAATAGCAATAATCGAGCACTTTCTTGCATCAATTACTGGAGAAACAGTTGATGTTTGTGTCATCATACCTGCTCTTACTGTCAGCGATTTATCACCCGAAAGATCTGCTTGTTCATTCGAGTAAGAATACACTTGCGCTTCGTATGTTAATTCATGTTCTTGCGCAAAGTTAAATCCTTCAAAGGTTGTTCCACCTGCAGCAGCGCCAGTTGCAGTAGGAGCAACTGACCAAGAAATTGTTGCTGGAGTATGATCAATAGAACCGATGTTAGTTTCAAGAACGTTTAGTTGTTTGTTCTCAATTTCAGTAATTTCAGCATAAGTTGCACCATTACCGATAACGTCATTAGCAGTAAACGAACCAGAATTGATCAGCACCTTACCGACATTGTATAGGGAATCATATTGTTTAACAAATCCTCTATTCAACGTTACTGCTACTGCTGCAGCAGAACCACTACCACTTGAGATAGTTAGTCTTGGATTGGATGTGGTAACATATGTCAGACCTGTCAACGTACCAGCAGTAGTTACGATTGCTGCCCCCCCAGAAGTTTGAAGAGTGAATCCAGTAACATTTGGTGAAGTACCAGTTACAGCAGAAACTTTATAGACAGTTCCTGACGTGTATCCAGTAATAGTTCCTGTACCTGCACGAGTACCAGTAATTGTTACAGTATCACCAACAGATAGTGTTGATGCACCACAAGTAAACTGACCAGCAGTTCCGGATACAGCAACTGTTGCTGCCAGAGTTCCAGTTGTTGTAGTATATCCTGCTCCTGGATTTGTAACTACGACATTTGTTACTGATCCGCCTGCAATTGTAACAGCAACAGTAGCATTGGTTGTCGCACCACCACCCGAAAGAGTATGGGTAATAGTTCCATTAGTATAACCGCTTCCTGGGTTAGTAATATTAAACGAGAATCCGTGAATCGTGTCACCTGCTTCGAAATTACCATCAGAGAAGGAATCGAATTTCAAGTAATCGAGATTTAAATTCTTCATTACAAGCGAACCAACAGTATTGATTACAAAGTCAGCACGACGAAGCGTAAATTTAATATCTTCCTTCTGCCATGCTGTCCACGATCTATTGTTCGCAGAAGTAAATAGAACACCAATATGTGGTTGTTCAGAAATTCTGTTCTGAGTTCCCAGTTCGTTTTCGCCCAATTCCGAGACCCAGATATTGTAGTCTGGATTATTACCAGCAGGAAGAAGAACAAAGCAATATTCTGTATTGTTTTGCAGATGCACTGGTGACGGGAATACGAAGGTTGTTGCCGTTGCAGCAGTTTCGCTAACATTTACGTCAGCGGGATTTAGTGTTACTTCACCAAACGGAATTACCTTGTTACCTGGATAACCATTTACAACTTCACGAATCTGCAGAGTAATAGGTGCACTCGAAGATTTAGTTCTGAAGTAAATATCAAGATTAGTAACGTAACAACCAAATGGCATACCTTCAACATAGAAAGTTTGCGCGATAGGATCTCGCCCCGTAAATCTTGGTGCACATGGATTTACCGTGTTACATCCACCAGGAATACTAATAGTTCCGCCGACCCCGAAGGTTACACCCAACCCACCAATATCCAACTCAACCTCAGATGCTGGCCAGCAAGTTTGTACTGGTGCACATGGATCTGGAGTTGGAGTTTCAATGATAGGCACTACAACAGGTGTGGGTGTTGCTGGTGGTAACACGACTGGCGCAGGAGGATCTTGAACGATTTGTGTTACATTAGTATTGTTGATAACAGTTGTATTAGTTACAGTATTATCGATATTGGTTACGTTGTTTACAGTAGTAAATGTATTGTTTACTGTTGTTTGGACA
>Ga0222713_10005423_pt1 | contig 12407 bp, 5 predicted proteins | sample C33_649DmetaG_FD_165061 | JGI IMG/M metagenome (GOLD analysis project Ga0222713, IMG submission 165061) | Estuarine water microbial communities from San Francisco Bay, California, United States - C33_649D | ecosystem: Environmental > Aquatic > Marine > Unclassified | place: USA: California...
ACCAACAAGATAACGATTACTACTATCTTGTAGTAATGCATAAATATCGCCATTAGCACCATCACCAACCAAAAAACAATCTACTGGTGTTGGAGTTGGGGTAGGTGTCAACGTTGGGGTTGGAGTGGGTGTAGGTGTTGGAGTCGGAGTTGGAGTTGGTGTAGGTACTGTTTGTGATATAATTTTTAAATTAACCCTATATTCAAAATCATATGTGTCAGGTCTTAACGATATTGAAAATGGATTACCAGCAGGTATTGTTACATTACTAGCTACTGTAGTTGCGGTAAATCCTGTTATGAAAGTATCATATATACCCATATTACCATCGGTATCATCCGTGGTATATTCTCTTTTTACTAAATTAAAACTATATGTTTTTTGTACTGAAGTTCCAAAACCAAAACTCAAAGTAAAATTAAATCTATCATTCTCATTTAATGTTGTTGAATATAGATTTGTAATATCAGTAAAATGTCTATCTCTTAGTGTTGCGGGACCAGGAAAAACCTTAAATACGTTTATATCAATAAATGAACCACCTGGCGCGTTTATCAATTCATCAAAAGTTACAATAATTGAACCTGTCATATTATATAAATAGTTTTAAGGACACGGAGTGCCACACGTTACTAATGTCCAGTTACCCAAATCAAATAATGGATAAGCATATCTTAGACTTTCACAGTCTACACAACCAGGTATGACTGTTGAACCTAAGGAACCAAAGTATGTATCTACTTGTCCTGATGGTGTATCATATCTAATATATCCTGTATCTGTTACGTTTATGGTCACACCAGAATTAAATGTTGAAACAGTAGCACCACCCGCAATATTCACACCGAGAGCTGTTGCTGTTGTTATAAAATCAGTACATCCCGTAAACACATTAAGTGTTGCTTGACTTTGGGATGAATTAATTAACCAAACAGGATTATCCTGATTATAAATAGTACTTAAAGGTTCTCCTTCAACACTATCAATAAAGAAATATCTTTGAGGGTCATTCGTATAATCGGTTCCCGATGTATTGTATGTGTTCTCATCAACTTCCCAAATTGAATATGGAAGATATGTTGTACCTGTAAATGGTACTGAACTTGTAAAACCACTTACATTACCACCTAATGCTCCAACAAAATAATCATATAATATAGAATAATAATATTTACTTTCTTGGATACTGTTAGTACCTGTGAAGTTTGTTTTAAAATTATACGTTGTTCCCGTATTACCTAAACAATATTCATATTGAAAATATCTTGTTGGGTAATCTCTTTTCGTATAATTGTATTGTATCAATTCTACCTTGGTTAAATCTGTTGTTGTTAAATTATAATTATCTACTTTATTCCAAGTAAAATATTGTTCGTTTATTTTGATAATATCTTCAGGTTTTAAGTTCTTAATATCGGATAATTTTAAATCAAAGTATCCTGCTAACATCCTTGTGTTCTTATCAAAACTGTTAGCTATTCTATTTTCATAAAATAAGTTGTACGTATCTTGAGAGGTAAATGCGTTGAATAAACTTACACTATCTCCCGCGATTGTTGTAGGTTCTTCTGAATTAAATAAGATACAAATACTATCGTTATTAATCTTATTACTATCAGGATTACCCATCGGCATCGTATGAGATATTACAGGTGAGATTAAACCACCTGATGGGAATGAACCACTACTCTCAGATACTCTGAAATACGCTGTGGTTACACCTGATATGGTGAATGTTTCTTTAGGGTCATCAAGGAATGGTGAGAAGTTACCAAGATTATAGAATAACTTTGGTTTTGTCTTAACACCTTTGTAAACCCAATCCACAGATGTTCCAATCTCTTGAGATTGTTCTGTGTAGTTGATTCCTAATGGGATACCAACAGCATTACTTTCAATATTTGGGTTGTTGTTAGGATTCCACTTTCTAACCATCTGTGGTGAAAATGTTGTCTTAACATCTTTTGATTGAGATTTAAACTCAGTCGGATTAAACACTTTGTTCTCTCCGTATATTCTACTATTACTATCTTTAAATTCTTTGTTACCACTATCACCATCTTCAAGGTCAGATAAAATTAATTCTGACTCAACAAAATTCTGTACTGGTTCTACTGTAAATCCTTTATCATATGATAATTTGTCTGTCCAATCATAAACGTTACCAGACCCCACATAATAGTCGTAAGGTTCAATTATAATTTGATTTGGTACTTCAGGGTCAGGAATAAATAAAAGTCCAAATTTCTTAGCTATAGATGATAATATATCAATCTGTTTTATTTGGTTATCAATAATCAAACTAAAATCTACATATACACCATCGGTTACTTCCACAACTGCGTTTGAAACTTGTGGTAAATAAGATAATGCTCTATTGGATAAACCAACATTAGAACTTGATGGGTCAAATCCTAAATTGTATATATATTCAGGTGAATATGGACAACCATAACCACAATCTACATATTGTTCTTGTGTATAAGTAAATGTTGCACCTGTTGTGTTTGCAGGAATGACCACAGGTTGACTGTAATATTGGGAAACACCACCATAACAAGGTTGTAATTCAAAATTCCAATTCAATACAATCTCTTGATTACATAATGCTGGTGTACCTGTTCCTTTTTTCACCACATATAAAGTCCAACTATGTGTTGTAAGTGGATATGTTGTAAAACAAGCTGAGGTTGATGAAGCTTCAATATCGTCCAACCATATAACTTCCACACCATCTAAACTAAATGTTTGTGATGGGGGTGTTTTATATGAGAACTTTGCCGTATCATTTGAGAAATAACCATACATATATAACAACTTCATCCAAGGACTTGACATAAAATCAGACTTGATTGTATAACCGTATGTCTTGAATATCAGTTTAATTAATGAATATATGTTTAAAGCTGGTTTAAGTTGATTATCTCTTAGACCATCTTCAGGTGAATTGATTCTATATTTCTGAACACCCGCAGAATAAGCTGCAGATGCATTAGCCCAACTACCTAATTTGGTTGTTGTATATAATGAAGTACCTGTTGTACCTGTTAATAATACAGATGTTGTATTACCTGATGGTTGATAATTGTAACCATTATGACAAATAGGATAAAAATAATTGGAAGGTACTTCCTCTACAGATTTTAATGTTTCATATCTCCATCCTGATAATACGTTATCTCTCACAAAAGTGTGATTGAAGTGATAATCAACATCAGTAAAATCTAAGTCTTTCAATAGGTTGTTACCAATCTTACCATAAAGGTCACCGATATTAGAAAATAATGTTATATCATATTCAACCTTTGAGTTTTGTACTGAAACTCTATTAAGTTTCATATACCCATTAAAATAACTTTCATCATTAATTAAAACCTGACACTGTACCTTAGCGGTTGCATCAAAGTATAATGATGTTTGGTCTACGTTGAAGAAGTTCTCAAAAAATCTATTGTTCTTTTTAGAACCAGGTAATCTTACACCAATAGAATAGTCTGAGTTTCTTTTACTAATATCTTGTATCTCAGCGTACGACTTATTAATCGTAATTGGAATATCAGAATATAAATCTAAAAAGTCATATTCGTTTGGTGAGTATGATGTACTCGTTCCATCACCAATAAAATACACATCAAATGTTCCACCATCTGAACTACCTTGTTTAAAAGCTATAATGTCACCATCTTTAAGATTAAAACTTGCACTATTATTTGCAGAAAAAGAGGTGAATATTGTTCTATAAAATTGGTCAGCAGGATGTTTAACAAATGTCTGTAAATAGTTATAACCTATTGCAGTATTTGTCAACGCAACATCATAATATAAGATACCATTTCCTGTTGCTTGAAATTCAATATAGGAACTTGATAATGGAAATGAACCAGTAAATGGATTAGCCGTTGTACCTGAACCTGAAACTGTGATACCTGTAGTTGACCTGTAAAATACAGATAAACTTGTATCACCTGTAACAGTAATACTACTTGGTTTATTTGTTTGTACTCTAAGTACCGTTTGTTGTTGTTGAGACATATATTAAAATCCTTTATTTACAAAGAAACCATCCACGTATTTACAAGTAATTCTATATTTGTTTAATTTCTTATGTTTAACGTTTATCGTTTCAACCTCAGTTGATAACACTTGAATTGGTCTTAAATCTTTGTATAATTTATCTTGTCTATCTAATGGTGAGATATAATCTTCTTTCATCTCGTAAACTTGAGGTGAATAGAATAATTGTTCCAACCAATTTCCCATAGGTTCAGATAGAAAATCACTTTCTAAAACAAATTCTCTTTGAACATCCGTATCAAAAGTTTTAACTGTTCTACCGATGTTTCTGTCAGGACTAGACAAATTGGTAGCATAATATCTATTATCATATGTTTGTCTTGTTATCTTCTTAATGTCTTGTCTATACTTTGTGAAAGTATAATAGTCGTATCCTCCACGATTATTTAAGAACGCTAATCTCGTATCTTCAGGTCCACAATTATCATATAGATAGAAGTAGAAAGCTTCAGATACAGGACCTATTGGACCTATTTGTATCCTATTCGCATTTGAATTTGTCGGCCAAGCGTAGAACAATTGTACTCTATAATAAGCAACTTGACTAAAATCAATTGTTGCAAATATGTTTGTTATATCTTTTGGTCCACACGGTAATGCAAATACTCTCAAATTATCAGTAAATCCTGTTGGACTTTCATATGTTGTACCACTAAAATTTAATTGTTGTTCAAAATAGGTACCTGATATTTGTACATTATTAACATCATAAAATTCAAAGACCGCAAAATCCGCTTCAATAAATTGTCTATCTCCCGTCTGTCCGTTTAAATAATATAATACATAATTTTCGTGTTCTTGTATAGTCTGAATGCGCGGAGCATCGGTTAAAAACCTTGCTGTTTCACTCATTTCAGGTAGTGTTGGATAATCCATCAAAAATTGTGACATAGGCGACAATCGTCTATATACATCTAATGTATTAATGGTTAATCCTGTTCCAACAACAGAACCTAATTCTTGGTCAAAGTTTGGAAGATAGAATTTCTCCTTACCCATTTGTAAAGTACCACCCACATAATCAAAATACTCACCCGTATCAGTGAATCCTGATGCGGTGAACCCTGTACTTGTTGCACAATATGGAATTGCTGTATAATGGTCTAAATTGTTTGTGGGACTACCTGTATATTCTGTAACTTGTGTTGAACCAGTTACATATTTATACCCATACTTAAAGTTAGCTTTAATATTATTTGGATATGGATTATTCCAATTGATTAATTCAGTTGTTGAGTACCAATCATTCAAATAATAATTTTGATAATGTTCTGTCTGTACATAGTTTGACATATAATCATATGGTCTTATATTAAAACGATATGTATATGTTGCACCTGATTGACTTATATCATAAGGAACTACTGACATTCTTCCAACTTTACTATCGTTAGAAAATAAATCAACATCTAATTCCATCGATGAAATATAGGTGTCGCCTGTTAAGACAACCTCGTATGTTCCACCTCTTTGATAAATCATATCCACAGAACGTCTAAGTTGTGTGTTTGAATTTAATCCGTTACTGTATAAAGTTTTATATCCGAATCCCATATTATATTCCTTCTATTATATCTATCAGTTCTTCCACAGCTAACTCTTCAATTTTGTTAATTAACTTATCATTTTGTAATAAAACTTCTAATGAAATTTCAACAAAGTTTGATGGTCTGATTCCGAACTTTTTTATGTTTGTTTGTATTGCAAAAGCAAAACTTCTTCTTTTTATAAATCTACCTCTCTTGTCTCTACCTTGTAAACCTCTTTCTTGTATCCATCTTTCTAACACATCAATAGGTACACCCTTCAATCCTTTTCTTCTACCTAAGTTTACATCACCATTTCCACCCCAATCTCCGTATGTTTGATTTAAAGGTTTACCACCAGGTCCATAAATAACTATTGTGTTATCTTCTGAAGGTACGGCTTTAATACTATTTCTTAAAGTACCTGACGCAACCTTATTTCCAATTCCACCTCTTACACCATACGGGTATCTCTTTTCAGATAATACCTGTTTGAATATTTCTTCAATTATGGGTGAAAGTTTTTCTAAATCCATATTATACTATTAATGTCCAAGCTCCATTATAGAAGTAAAGTTGGTTTGACGAAGACACTGCTAAGTCTCCGATATTACCCGCTGGTAATGGGTCTTGTGCTTTTAAGTTCATTACTGTACTAATACTAACAGAACCTGTTACTTGTGTATCATCACCAATTTGTAATGGGTCTGTTCCTTGTTTATGGAATATTCTTGATGAAGCATTTGTACCTAATTCAAATTTGTTATCAAATATTGAACCTGATGGATAAGATGTTGAACCAAGTAAGATATTATTACTACCCCCTGCGTGACTACCGTGTGAACCAATAAAGATGTTTCCACTACCTGATATAAAGTCATCACCAGCACCTTGAATAATAACGTTATTAGAACCTGTTGCAAATGGTGAGAAGAATCCATTCAACACCATATTCTTTTCAGAACCTGCAAAGAATCCATTATTCAAACCTTGTACGTTACCAATTATGGTATTGTATGTATCTGTACTTCTATATAACCAGTTTGAACCACCTAATGTCCTAATAACACCTTCATTATTTGTTGGACCAACTTGTAATGTTCCTGATATATTTGTTGTACCTCTTAAAGTGTGACTACCACTTGTTGTATCTATTGAACCTGTAACACCTAATGAACCAGATATTGTTGCGTTACCAATACTTCTAAATGAACCTGATGTTACAACATTTGAACCACTATCAATATATAAACCTGTTCTTCTATTTGAAGTACCTGTACCAGTACCTACAGCGAAGACTATATCTTGTGCTAAGTGTAGTGATGTTGCATCGTTAAATCTACCTAAGAATGCAGAACCACCGTTTGTTCCCGCTAAGTGAGAACCTGAAACTGTTAAAGCATTACCATAAATTAATGATGATACTAAATTTGAGTTTGAGGAACTTACAAATGATGATGAAATAATAATATTTTTACCACCAATTAAGTTATCAGTAATATTTCTTGTTGCATTTGATGATTGTGAACCTGATACCCATATGGATATTGGAGTGTTTGACGAACCACCTATTAATGCATTATTAGCTAATGTTAATGAGTTATTGGTGATATTTGAACTACTTAAATGGTTATTAACCGTAATTGGTGATATAACAGAGTTATTATTAAAGTTAATTGAGCTACTAATATGATTTAATGTAACTGCACCATTAACAATATTAGCGTTAACACTTGGTTTTACGTTAGTTACAAAGTTTTGTGTTGATGTAATTATACCACCAGCTACTATATTCTGTGCTGAGTTAAGTGAACCACTATTACTATTTAATGTAATTCCACCACCCATAATAAGGTTACTTGAAATTATCGGGTGACCACCTGCTAATGATGAGGTAGTAAAGTTCATTAAGATACTTGAACCATTACCACCAACAATATTATTTTGTACTTTAGGGAATAATAATGAACCTGTATTTAAGAAAATACCACCATTATTAGTAGTAATCATATTACCTGAACCTGAAATATAACCTTGTAGGTCCACACCACCACCAAAACCAGTTGCTCTTGCTTGCGGTAAAGATATAATGTTATTTGAACCTGTAACTCTTAATGAACCTGTATAGTTAGCTTGTGTTGCTAATGGTCCACCAGCTGCAGGGTTATCACCCCAACCAAAGAACATATTTGATTGTCCCGCTAATGAATTGGTTAAATATAAATCTGTATTAACAGTAGTATTGTTAGAATATAAATCTAAATTACCACTTCTAATATCTACACTACCTGTAATTGTTTGATTACCAATAAATACATTTGAACCTGTTGTTGCAAAACCAATTTCTGTACCTGTTTCATTTACCCACTGACCATAAGAACCTGAACGATAAACCAATAGGTCACCACTTACAGGACTTGTAATATCCACATCGTGAAGTTCTTCCAATTCATAACCGTTTTGTATTTGAACATACGCAGAACCATTATTCTGTTGTACTCTTAATACTTGACCTAATCTTACTTCGTGATATGGTGCTAATGGTTTAACATTTGTATATTGACCTGATGATGATAGATATAAAATATCACCAGCAGTCATTCCTGATGTGTTTAAACCAATAAATGTTCCGTTTGTAATAACAGAACCACTCTCATCATTATTTAATGTCTGAGATAAAAATCCTAATGTATTTGCTGAGTTATTATCATCTTCCCAAGATGCCGTAACGATTAATGCTTGGTCACCTGTTGCACCACCAATTCTAACAACCGTACCTTGTACAAGTTGTCCACCTGTTGTATTTTTACCAACAAGGAATATATCTCTTGCATAAGATGAGGTGTTAGCATTCTCAGCAAAACTTGCTGATACAACTGAACCATTATAATATGATGCAGTATCTGCGTTGATTGCGTATGACGCACTTGTTGCATTAGTAACATTATTAATTGTGAATGAGGTTGTTGAACCATCACCTTTTGTAACATCAACAATATTATTACCTAATCCTAATGCCACATTTGTAACTAAACTTCCTGTATTTGTTGTATCAGGTGCGTATGATGCTGACAACGCTTGTGTTGCGTATGATGCGGTTCCTTCTAAAGAACCTGTAATACCACCTGATACATTTACCGCTCCTGTTACAACTAATGAACCTGACACACCAACCAAAGAACCTGATGTAACATATAAACCAGTTCTTCTGTTAGATGTTCCTGTACCTGTACCTACTGCAAACACAATATCTTGTGCTGAATGTAATGTTGTAGCGTCATTATATCTACCTACAAAAGTAGAACCACCAGCAGATGCGTGGTTACCACTTACAATTAAGTTCTGTCCATATATCAAAGAAGATATAAGGTTTGAATTTGATGAACTTACGTGTGATGAAGATACAATTAAGTTTCTACCACCAAGTAAGTTATCTGTAATTACTCTTGTTGCGTTTGATGATTGTGAACCACTTACCCAAACTCCAACACCTGTATTTGATGAACCACCAAGAACAACGTTGTTTGCAAATGACAAAGAGTTATTTGCAATACCTGAACTACTCATATGGTTATTGATAGTTACAGGTGAGTTGTTAATATTTGATTGATAAGTAATTGAACTACTTATATGATTTAATGTAACAGTATTGTTAACATTATTTTGTGTTATTAATGTTCTAACATTTGTTGGAAAGTTCTGTGTTGATACTACTGCACCACCATTAATAATATTTGTACCAAATGATGTGATTGAACCACTATTACTATTAAGTGTTACTGTACCACCTTGAATTAAGTTATTTGTTATAAATGGATGACCACCCGCTAAAGATGATGTTGTAAAATTCATCACAATAGATGAACCGTTTCCTAATATGTTGTTTTGTGTCTTAGGGAATAATTGTGAACCTGTGTTCAAATAGATACCCGCAAAGTTAGATGCTATGATGTTATCTGAACCTGAAATATATCCCTGACTATCTGTACCACCACCAAATCCACTTCCTCTAAGTTGAGGTAATGATACTATATTGTTACTACCTGTGATTCTTAATGAACCTGTGTAATTAGATTGAACAGAACCAGGTCCCGCAGGACTTGGATTATCTCCCCAACCTTTAATTATATTTGATTGACCAACTAAAGAATTGGTTAAGTATAAATTGTTATCAATAGTTGTATTGTTAGATGTTAAATCTAAATTACCATTTCTAACATCTAAATTACCTGTAACTTCTGTATTACCATTTAAACTTATTTTAAAAAGACCACTATTAATTGCTATATCACCAGCACTACCAGGATTAGTAATATTATTTGTTTGTACATTACCTATTACAATTAAATCATTATCTGTTCTAATTTGACCTGATGTTCTTAATGAACCTGTTATATCTAATGGTCCATTTGGTAATCTAACTGTTCCATATAATGTTTGTGTATCATCTGATGCGTCACCAAATTGATTTGAACCACTTGAATAGATTACCGATGCTGTTTCGTAAACTGTGTTTACATATGTGAATGAAGCACTTTCTGCGGTAATATTACCTTTAATATCAATTGAACCTGTGATTGAAACACCAGCAGTATCTAAATTGATTACATTTGTAACACCAACTATATCACCTGTATTAACAACTACTTTAGAACTATCTAAATTTAATAAACCTCTTAACGATGCCGTAGCTGCATTATTACCTAATATTAAAGTACCACCAGCGTTTTGGTCTAATGTTAATGTATTTGTACTTTCAGTTGAAATTCTATCTGTTAATACACTACCTTGAATTGTTATATCATTTGATACATTTACACTACCTGTAATTGATTGATTACCACCAATTGAACCTGTGGTAATTAAACCATTTCTATTGATAGAACCTGTAACACCTTCTAACGCAGTTAATCTATTATCCTGACTTAAATCAGTTGAAGCTATACTCTGCGATAACGAAGTAAGCGATGAAGTAGTAGCATAAGAACCAGTGCTAGCGATAAGACTGTTAACCTTACTATCATTTGAACTTGTGTATGAATTAAAGGAACTTGTTTGTAAGAATCCTAAATCTATTATTTGTTGTGAACCTGATACTACACCAGCAGGTAATGAACCTGTAGGAACACTTACTTGTAAACTAAATTGTGAACCGTCTCCTTTAGTAAATGTTAATGTGTCACCCGCAACACTACCTGTTTTCATTAATGAACCAGTGTCGGTTGCAGCAACAGGTGAACCATTAATTGTTAATGAACCTGATATATTAATTTGTGTACGACTCATTTGTAATGGAGAAGTTCCACCCAAACCATCAGTTACACTTTGTAATGTCGTAGTTAGTCCTGTATTAGGATTAGCAAGGTTTAATAAACCCTGATAAGATTCTGATACATATTGATTGGTAAGTAAGCCCATAGTGTTATAATAATTTTTTTGTTATACGTCTTTCCAATTTTTAGATATGGTGTTCCATAGTTCTGCTAATTCATACCACTTCTTATTTGTGAATGGTCTTTCAGGAACGTTACATCTATTGTAGTCAAATGGTTGAGTGATTGTTAAAGTCATAGTCCAACCAGCAAGAACATCCTCATATCTCTCTAAAAAAGGTTCCACGATTGCGTCCCACTCACTTTCAAAATCTGGTATAGATAAATATAGGAAGGTAAACACATCTTTCATTATTTCTAAAGTATCATTCATCACGTCTTTTTGGTTTGAATAATCATCTTTAAGTCTATCCGCCACAATTATTTGGAAATTATATGTTAATTGATTTTGGTCTAATACAGTGTCACTAGGTATTATATATAATTTTGTATATATAGGACTTTGTTGTGTATTAATATCCATCGTTAATTGTGTAATATCACCAAATCCAAATGAGTTAATTTGTGGATGTGCGTTTGAAAATCCTTTAAAATCCTCAATAATTTGGTAGTATGTTATCTGATTGTAACTTCTTGGTATCGGTATTGTATATCCTGATGTTGGAAGTACACAGATATTGTAATCAAACGGTTGTTCTATTGTAAGGTTGATTGTCCATCCACCCAATACCGTTTCAAATCTTTCTAAGAATGGTGATACACTCGGACTCCATAATGGTGTATAGTCAAGTGAGAAACCACCCCACTCAGCTGTATATGATTGATAAAGAATTGTAAATATATCCTTACAAATCTCCAAAGTATCTGACATTACATCCTGTTGATTGGAGTAATCGTCTTTGATTTGGTCCAATATAATAATGGAAAAGTTATATAATAATCTATTCTGTGCAAGTTGAACCTGACCAGGTACTACATACATCTTTGTATATAGAGGTTCCTGTTTGGTATCAATATCCATCGTGATTTGTGTCAGGTCCCCATAACCAAACGAATTGATTTGGTTGTGATAGTAAGCTATTCCACTTAAGTCTTGGATAATCGTTTTATAGTTGACCATATATTATAAATATAAATTAAATGGTTTTAGTTAGTTTTTTCTGTAACTTTATTTGTTCTTTTTCAAAAGACACTAAGAATGACAATTGATTTAACACTTCTATTAATTTTTTTTCGTATATAGCTTGGTGTTTTGTAATATCGTTTTCAGTAACTCTGTTGACGATTGCAAACCATCCATAGGTTTTTTGGAGAAAGTTCTCATCACTAACCATTTCCTCATCAACCAAATCAATTTTATCCTCTCCCAAGTCGATAAGTTCTGCATCAAAGACAACTGGGAATAGTTTGAAAATTTGTTTGCGAAGTTGATAAAAAAAAACTGTGCTCCTAACAAGTACTTGACATTTAACTT
>Ga0222713_10005425_pt1 | contig 12403 bp, 4 predicted proteins | sample C33_649DmetaG_FD_165061 | JGI IMG/M metagenome (GOLD analysis project Ga0222713, IMG submission 165061) | Estuarine water microbial communities from San Francisco Bay, California, United States - C33_649D | ecosystem: Environmental > Aquatic > Marine > Unclassified | place: USA: California...
AGCTACGCTACCAAGCGCGGTTACCAGCGGCAAAGGTGCGAGGACATTTGTGTCTGATGCTTTGGCTCCAGTGTTTGGGGCAACCGTGGCAACTGGCGGGGCCGTAGCTACGCCCGTGTATTCTGACGGCACGAATTGGAAAGTGGGTTGACATGAGCATCTTTGACGACTTCTCAAGAGCTATTGGTACCGACAAAAGTTCAGGGGCGCTTGCACAAGCAACGGGCAACGTGTTGGCTCCCGGTGGCACATTTGCTCCTGGCGCTGGGGGATTAAACCCCCTTAACCCTGATTCGGTGGTTGGAAGGATGACCAGGGATGTTGGTCAGTTAAATCCATTTAATTCTGATACTGTTATGGCAAAAGTCTATAACAATATTGGCAAAGATATGGAGCGTGACCCGTTGAAATGGGTTGCAATTGCTGCATGTATTGCGGCAGGCCCAGCCGGGTGGCAGATGATTCCCTATGTTAATGCTGTAGCGGCGTTAACAAGTAAAAATAGCACGCCTGAAGAGTGGCTCACCGAAGGCGCTAAGGCTTATATTATTTCTGCCGGGGGTGAGTACGTTGCAAACAACGTAACTGGTGTTGGCCCACAAACAGACATTACCACTGGTGAAACATTTGCAGGTACGGGCGTGACCGGAGCAACAGAGTCGGCCAAAGCCGGAGCGGTTGCAGGCAACATCTCCAGAAACATTTTTGCTACCGCTGCACGCAAAGGCAGCACAGACATTAATAGCGCCCAGATTATTACTGGGGCAATAACCAACGAAGCGTTGAACGAGGCATTCAAAACTGTGCCTGGATTTAGTGACCTGAGCAAAAGCGATCAAGCATTGGCTGTCAATGCGTTTAAGGTCGCCGCCACCAAAGACAGCAACGCCGCCTATCAATTGTTTAACCAAGGCTTTGATGCCACCATAAAAGGTTTAGACAAAGCAGCCAAATCACTTGGATATAAAGATTTAGGTCAGCAAAACGCCGTCAATAATTTTGTTCAAGATCAAGGTAGCACGGAAGACATTGATGCTTTAAAACAATATGAGCAAAAGGTTCAGGATGCCTATGGCGCTTATACGCCATTAAAAGAAAAAAACGATGCTTGGTTTGCTAAAAACGATGCCTATGGCGCTTTATTAAATAAATATAACGCAGTCAGGCTAGACCCTTCATACCCATACGGGGAAAAAATGGGCATGTACAACTCATTGAATAATCAATGGGGCTGGCTACAAGACCCTAGTAACTACCACACGCCAGATGTAGTGGCGGCGGCAGAGCAAACGTATAAAGCTGCACAAGCCGATGCTGAACCATTTATTAAAAGTGTATCAACTCTTCAAGAGCAGGGCTGGGACAATCTTGCCCAGCAAAAGGCGGCAACAGCGGCTGGATTTACAACGCCTGAAGCCTACGATACACACCTGACGGACAAAAAAGCCGCAGAAGAAGCCGAGACTCAACGCAAAGCGGACGAGGAATCTGCTGCCCAAACTAAAGCGCAGGAAGAAGCCGCCGCTGCTCAAGCTAAAGCCCAAGCAGACGCGCAAGCAGCCATAGATGCAGAGACCGCTCGAGCGGCACAAGAAGCCAAAGAAGCCGAAGAACAGGCCAAACGTGTTGCGGACTTCGGCAAAGACTTGCCCGGTGGGGGTGTTCAAGACTTAGGACCCGTAGACACAAAGACAGGTTTCTATGACAAAGACTCTTCTGGGATGGGCGCGTATAAGTACGACCCAGCAACGGGCAATTACACGTTTACATCCGATGATGGTTCTACGCTAACAATTGATAAAAATACTAACGTAGTTGGTTTTACAGAGGCTACAGACACATCTTGGGCTGGGTTGACTGATGAAAAAACAGGCAATATAAGGCTACCAAAACTTCCAAGTGGCGTAGTCCCATCCATCAAATTACCAGCCAAAAAACCAGCAACCACAACGCCAACTACAACGCCGACCACACCGGCAACGTCAACCGACCCCCTTGCCGCAATCATGGGGCAGCAACAGACTCCGGTGACCTATCAGACGGTTACGCCTGAGTTGGCCAACGTGTTCTATAGAAACAAAGATTTCTCTAGTACCCCCCAAAAAATAAACGAGGAGGGGCAGTTGGTGCAAAGTAATCCGCTATTAAGCGGGCTAGATTTTTTGGATTTGACCAAACCTCAACCAGCTTCAGCCCTTGCGCCACAAAGCAATCCAGGGGAAAATGACGTTACATCAATGCTGGCAAAAATTTTAAGTGGTGGGGGAGACTCTGCCTCACAAGACGAGTTGTTAAAAATACTTGGAAGGGGCTGATATGGCTGGACGTTATGAAATAATTGAATATAACGACGACGGAACACCCGTTTACGGTTATTTTGAAGACGACATTCAGGTTGAACCCCCTGCGTCGGATGATGACCCCAACACCCCCATAGCCGATACGGGCGGCACGGGCGGCACTAACTTTGGCGGGATAGACCCCGGTGACTATTCGTTCGACCCTAAAACAGGCTTAATCAACCCTGGGCTAGACCCAGCAACTGGCAAGTGGGCCGAACCGCCTGACTGGCTCAAAGCCATTAACGCGGGTGGACAGCTTGCCAAAGACGTTCTTTCAGGCAACAGCAAGTACGGAGTTGCTGGACAAATGATGGGCGTGGCTGCTTTGGCTGCGGCGGGCAAGTCTTTGGGCTTAACGGGCCAGGACCCACAGCAGGGTGTGTACAAAGGATACCAAGGTGGTATACCCAATCTGGTCGCGACCCGCCAGCAAGTGCCACTGGGTGACACCACAAATTATCGCCCTGGCCAAGGCGGGCGCACCTACTTTACGCCCATACAGTACGTGGCCCCTGCTGCGGCAGGCGCGGCATTGACGGGCCAACGCCAAGAAGCCAAAGATATTGCGGCCCAACAAGTTCCTGTGGCCAAAGCGGCGGGCGGGGGAATCTCTGCGCTGGGTGGTTATTCAGACGGCGGGCGTATGCTCCGTGGCCCAGGGGATGGCGTATCTGACTCGATCCCTGCTACTATTGGGGGGAAGCAGCCTGCACGCCTTGCAGATGGAGAGTTTGTTGTTCCAGCACGCATTGTTTCTGAGATTGGCAACGGCTCTTCCGAAGCAGGTGCGCGTAAGCTCTACGCAATGATGGACCGTATTCAGAACGCTCGTAAAAAGAGCATCAAAAATGTTGCTGCCAACACCAAGGCAGACAAGTATCTTCCAAGATAAGGGGTAAATATGGCAGCACCTACAACGTCTCCAACAAGCGGTTCGGCAAACACATCCACTCTTTCTGAGTATGCTGGCCCATATGTAACGGGTATGCTGGGTAAAGCCCAAGCCCTGTCAGAGACACCCTATCAAACATACCAAGGCCCGTTGACTGCTGGCCCTGGCCAGATTCAGCAGAACCTGTTTGGCGGTATTGGTGGTCTAACGCTGCCTTCTACTCTAGGGAAAAGTTTTACCGCTGGCAGTGATACATCACAACAGTACATGAACCCGTACTTGCAGAATGTGCTTAACCCTCAGTTGGATGAGATGCGTAGGCAAGCCCAAATCACTCAGGTAGGCAATGCTGGCAAGCTTACTCAAGCTGGCGCGTTTGGTGGTGGCCGTCAGGCAATCATGGACGCTGAGACTCAGCGCAACATGGCGATGGAGCAGAACAAAGCCATTGGGGCGGGGTACTCTAACGCGTTTGATATGGGTCGCCAGCAGTTCAACACTGAGCAAGGACAAGGACAAGGGCTTGCGTCTTTGATGGCCAACATAGGCCAGCAGCAGCAAGGGCTTGAGCAGCAGGGCGTTACCGCTGACTACAACGAGTTCATACAGCAACGCGATAACCCAATGAAGCAGTTGCAGTTCCAACAGTCTATGTTGCAAGGTCTACCGATTTCTACCGTTGCAAACGTACCGCAAGGACAGACCACTGGCCAGCAGTATGCTGCCGCAGGGACTGACACTTATGCGTTGCTGCAAAGATTAGGGGTTATTCCAAAATGAGCGCACTCAATCCCTTTGAAGCACAAGCCAAATTAGCAAAATTACCTGTTTCTCCTGAGGCCATCAACTATTTGATGGCGTTGGCCAATGGGGCCAATTCAGAGATTCCCCGCTTCATGGCGTTGGGTCGTCTGGAACAGATGAAGCAAGAGTTGGCAAGCAACAAACCTTCTCAGCCACCTCAAGGCACAGTTAAGGACAAGATTGAGCAAGCCGTTGGGATCATGGCGCTTCGTGGCGGGCAGCAACAACAAGCCGCCCAACAAATGCCTCAAGGTGCGCCCCAAGGCATGCCGGTCCCTGCGAACGTACCCCAGCCTCAAATTCAGCCTCAACCCGAGGAAGAACAAATGCCCGAAATGGACGTGCAAACGGGAGCAGATGGCGGACTGATGCGTGCCCGTGTTGACCCGCGCATGTTTGACTTTGCCCCCGGCGGCATTGTTTCGTTTGCGGGTGAAACAGGTAGCCGCGTAGAGTTGGGCAAAGAAAAACCTTTGACCAAAGAAGAACGCGAAAAACTTGAAAACGAATTGAGAATGCGTAAAGTTGGCGCAGAAGCACGCGCACAGGCTCTTGCTGAAGAGCGAGCCGCCGCTCCTGCCGCCGCTCCTGCCGCGCCCCAAGATAGTTCAGACACTGAAGCCCCTGTTGGGATGGGCAAGCCACCCGCACGCCCTGATATTGCTGGCGGGATCGGCAAGTTTCTTAGCTCTGTAGTGTCTCGTCCCACTCCCAAACCCATGCGTTTTGATGAGGCTCCGGACACCACCACACCCAGCCCAACCGCTGGTCCCGCTGCGCCGGTTGCTGCGCCCCCACCTCCTCCTGTCGCTGCCGCTCCTGCTGCCGCCGCACCACGCCCCGCCGCTGCCGCCGCCGCACCACGCCCTCCTGTCGCCGCTGCTCCTGGTTTAGACCAAGGTGTCGGCGCGTTGGCCCAAAAACTGACGCCAGAAGTTGATGAGTCAAAGGTTAGGGCCGCGTATGGAAAAGCTGCGCCAACTACACGCTCTATTGAAGAGATTGCAGCGGAGCAGGCCAAGATACAAGAACTCACCGGTGTTGGCACTTACGGCAAGAACCGCCGTGAGCAAATTGCCAACATGCGTCATGAGTTTGAACAATCTCGCCCCAGCACCTCTGAGGATGTGATTGACATGATTCGTGCGGGCATACGCCCTGGCGCTATTGCTGGCGCGGCTGGCGAGTACTCGGGCCAACTTAAACGTGAGCGTGAAGCTCGACTCTCATTCTCTAAAGCCGAAGACGCGTTAAAAGATGCGGTTGAGAAGGCTGATGAGGCAGTCCGTAGCGGTAAAGCCACGGATATTGTCCGAGCCCGCGACGAAGAACGTAAGGCTCAGGCTGACTACAAGAAAGCTGAAGTTGAGCTTGAGAAGTCAATTATGACGAGCAAAGCTACTGCTTCTGGGCAGGGGTTGATGGCTGCTACGCAGTTGACAACGACAGGCATGAGCAATCTTACTTCCCTGCAAGTTGCCAAAATTCAAGCCGCAGCCACCAGAGCGGGCCTTACCAAACCCAGCGAATCCGAACGCGTCGGTGCCGAATATCGTCGCATACTGGGGGCTGGCGGGCAGAAAGCAGCAGACGCATTCTTAGCGGACGAAGCTAGGGTGCGTGCAGCCGTTAGCGGGGTCAAGTACGAAGGCCCGGACAAGTCAGCGTCAATCGAACTCAAGGTGCAGGAAGAAGTCAGAAAACGTGCTCCCAACATAGACGCTAGACTTCAGAACCCCAAATTGAAACCCGAAGACCGGGCAAAGTTGACTGCGATGCGCCGCGATATTGAAAAAGAAGTACGCAGCAGCATGGGTGGTGAAGAAAGCGGGGGTGGCGGCGGTGAAGCGCAGCGCGTAACGACCCAAGAAGAATACAATAATTTGCCAAAGGGGACTAGATTCATCGCTCCAGATGGTTCAACCCGCGTTAAACCGTAAGGCGTGCCATGGCAAAAAACTGGTGGGAAGAGGCTCCGGTCATACAAGAATCTAAGCAGGAGTGGTGGCAAGCTGCGCCTGTGGTGGAACCCGCAAAGCCCGAACCCACTGAATCAGGCGGGTTCTTCGGGTCTGTTGGTTCTGCGCTCAAAGAACGCGCCACTACCGCCCTGCCAGCAGCGCAATTGTTCACCGGGTTGGGCGATCAAAAAACTGCTACGGATGAATTGGCGCGGGCCAAGAAAGAAGCTGGCGACGTCTATAAACAGACTGAGTTCAGCGAGATTGGTGACGCGTTCAAACAAGGTGCGTACGGCACTGCGCTTGGCAAGACAGTTGACAAGTTCAAAGAAGTTGCTGGGTCATCCTTAGGTTCGATGGCCCCCGCCATGGTTGCTGGTGCTGGTGCAGCACTGGCGGCTCCTGCCGCTCTGCCCGCCGCTGCCGTAGGTACTGCGGCATTTGGCTTGGTGTCGCTTGGTTCCTACATCGCGGACAACATTTCCCGTCAAAAGGAAGAACAGGCCAAGAAGGGTCAAGCCTACGAAGACATCAACCGTGTCACTGCAACTACTGCGGCAGCGTTCCAAACTGCGCTGGACGTATTTGGGTTCAAGTTCTTCAAGCCCTTGGGCCAGTTAGTTGGTATAGAGGGCAAAGCTGCCGCTGAAAAAGCCGCGCTTGAGATCGTCGAAGCCGCAACCAAACCTAACGCATACAAGAAAGCTGTAGCCCGAGGCACCGCAACAGGTATTGCGTTTGAAGTGCCGCAAGAGGTAACCCAGTCAGTGTTGGAGCGTTGGCAAGCAGGTCTGGCGCTTGACCCTTTCAAAGACCCTGAAGCTGCCAAAGAATATTTAGAAGCCGCAGGCGGAGCCCTCTTGCTTGGTGGGCCGATGGGCGCATATAGTGGTGCGGCCCAAACATTCCAAGCTAGGCGCACGCCAGAGGGTCAGGCGTTATTGCGTACCGAAGTCCCAGCTTGGGTCAAAGACACACTGGAGAAGGAAGCAACCGATGTTGGACAACCTATCAGTACAACAGGTGGAGCAGGCGCTCCACTGGCTGGCACAACCAGTCCAGTGCCACCCGCCGCAGGACCTGGAGAACCTGGACCCCCTGGAGTGGTTCCTCCTGGAGCGGATGTTGCAGGCGCTGTTGCAGGAGAAGAACAGCAACCCGGTCCACTAACCCCATCTGCCAAACCCCCAGGGTTGTTTGAGGATGTGGATACAGGCGCTGATGTCCAAGCTCAAAAGCCGTTCGCGCCGCTTAAACCGGCCACAGCAAAACCAGCAGAGCCTGCCCCCTACACACAGATTGCCCCAAGCACGGGCAATGAGTACGCGGCGTACACCTTTAAAGATGAAAACGGGGTGCACTACAACGTCTCCTCTAACGGCGATGTGCATCTTGTCGTTCCGCCAAATTTGCAAAGTCAAACAAACGGCGCAAAGTTTGTAATCTTTAGGGATAGAGACAACCGAGGTGGTGTGTACGGACCCGGTAATCTCCCCGCTTTTGTTCCGCCGTCCATAAAAGACGCAATTGCAGCCCACGTAGCAGGCAACGGGCTTGGCGGCAAAGGTATAGCCGACATAAAAGCAGCAGTTGACGCGGCTAAAAAAGAGATTACAGCCCCGCCGCCCGCCGCAGCAAAACCAGCAGCAAAACCAGCAGCAAAACCAGCAGCAAAACCAGCAGCAAGGCCACCAGCAAAATTAACCGCTGCGCCCACTGCACCCATCGCAGGGTTAGCCCCTGCCGAATCGTTTGGTGAGTTCAAAGAACAGTACGACGATCTGCGGGCGCGGATTGCTACGTTGAGCAAGCCTGAAAATAGGTTTGACCTTATCACCAAAGAAAAACGCGAGGCTGCGGAAAAAATACTTCAGTCGCTCGTGCAGATCAACAGCCCGTTGTTGGGCAATCTTGATCCTATGCTGGTAGACAACTTGGCGGACCCCAAGTTTGACGGGCGTGGCGCTCTTGACCAAGCTGGCCAGCGACGCGGGATGCAGACACAGATGTTCACCAAGGGGCCCAGTGTTGAGCGCCGGGTGGAGTCTGCTTTGGCGTTGGCGGGCCAGGACCGCGAAGAAGCTGTCCGCGTGCTTGAAAGAAGCAAGGCCAAACTCCTGAAGGATTTGGCTGCTGGTGTATATGACAAGACTTGGGCGCTTTCGCAAAAAGCTCCTGGACTACCTGCTGGTGAAGCCGTTGCCAATGTTGAAACATTGGCCCAACAACACGTTGACCGCCAGACCACCACGATAGACCAAGCGATTGCGCTGCTGTCTGGTGAACGCAAAGGCATGCAAAGCAAGCTGTTTGGGGAAGAGCCCAAATCCGAGCGTCCCGTAAAAGAACCTACGGGTGAAACAAAGCCGGTCCTCCAAACTCAAGAGGATATGCTTGGCGCAGCGCCCGAGGATAAAAAGGCCAATTACGTATCCGAGCAAGAGAAAGCGCGGCAAGCGTATGGGGAAAAGCAACGCGAAGAACTGTTGCGCTCTGGAAAGATTACCCCGTCGCAGATTGCGGCGCAGAAGAAAGAAGACCGTGAGCGTAAATCTGGAGCGCCCATAGAGCGGACCGGTAACTTGTTCACCACAGAGCGCGAAGAGAAAGCACCTGCTGGCCGGGCAATTTCATATGTCATTACCGAGCCGGGCATGAGTCCGGTTGAGGCGGGCACGGAAGTCTCCAAGAGCATGCGGGACCAGCTTGTCAATGACTACGGCGAAGACGTAAAGTTTGAACGCGCAGATGTATACAAGCGTCGCCAAACCACAGAGAAGAAAGAGTCCCAGCCTGAGAAAGAAGCTGAGCAAGTAAGCGCCGAGACGACTGAGGATGTTGAACAGACGCTGGCCGACAAAGCCGAGAACGATCTGGGTATTGCCAACGTGGCCAAGACCAAAGAAGGCAAGCTCCTCACAGCTTTCTTTGACGCTATCCTGCCTCAGTCTGGTACAGAGAGCGAACAAGGCAAACACGAATCGCTAAAGAGCGTAGCACTCAAGCGCATGCTGAGCTACGACATTGTGGCCAAGGGTCAGGAATATAGCCGGGGTGTCCGGGCTATGCTGAAGTACGTCGCCAACCGCATGGGTGGCATGCCCGACTTTGAGCAAGCGTTGAACGATCTGCCAAACATGAGTGCAGCGGCGCAGTCACGGTTCTTTATGAACCACAACCTCCCTGACCTCACGACCCGCCGTGGGATGGAGGAGTTCAACGAACAGATCAAGAAGTACATTGACGTATTGCCCGGTACAAAAGAAGGCGCAGCGGGCAAGGTCAAAGACCGCATACAGAACGGTATATACATCTCCAAAGTGACCTTTGCCCGTATGGTCACCAAGGTGCACGGCAAAACTGGCGAGGGCAAGCCCCGTAAACCCAGCACCGCCAGCATCGAAGAAGAGTATCTTGTCACCGACCGCAGCCTGCCAGCAATCTTCAAGATGCTGTACAGCCTGCGTAACTACAAAGACGAGTTGTCAGCAGGCTTGCTGGCGGCAAAAAACTACATTGAAAACCCACGCAGAGATTCTTTTGCCAAGGTATTGGCTGATGCAGCATCCGATCTGGCGCAGTGGCAGTCATACCTATCGCAACGCTATGGCAAGACCGTAGCGGAGATTGAAGCACTTGCACCTGATCTGTCGCCAGAGCAGCTTAACAAGCTGCCCGTGGTGGACAAGGATGTGAAAGCATCTGTTGCCGCCAACACTCTGTACGAGGGCGAAGGTGGCAAGTACGCCGTTGACTTCCGTAACTGGGTTAACAAGAACCTTGACAGCGAGACGCGGGCTATCTTCAAGAGCATGGTGGCTGACTTCCAGAGTGACATCAACGAAGCCAAGAAATTCAGCGAGGCCATCACCAAGTATGAGGTGCTGCGTAAAGAGCGGGTTCAAGCCAAACTCCAGAAGGCAGAAACAACTACTGGGGTCAAGATTCCAAGAGCACCGAAGCTCAAGCCAATCGCCAAGGGCTTGCCTGTGGTGCAGATGTTGTCGCAGGTTAACCCCGCCATTGCCAGCTTGTTGAAGGCGGGCGACCTCAAGGGTGCGCTGAAGCTGATGGCTGATGCCAAGAACAACCCGTACTACGCTGTGCTTGCAAACCGCTTGCTAGATTCTGGGCTTACGGCCAAATCCAGGGTGGTGGGCAGCGATCACCTTGAGCCGCTGTCCGGTAAAAAAGCAGACAAAGAAGCACTGGATGCCAAAATCCGGGCACTCTCCGACATGATTGAAGTGTCCTCCATGGACGCGGCAACCAAGAAGTCAATCCTTGCGGACCTCAACTCCAAGAAGTTGGGTGGCATCCTGTCCGCCATGGACAGGCTGGATGGCGAGTTCAAGAACGAAGCCCAGCGCGAGATTCTGAACGAGACCATGGCCCTGCTGGACAAGCAGTTCACTTGGGCGGGCATGTACGACCCGGTCACTGATGAAGTTGTCTTGCGTGAAGGCGGGAACAAAGCTTCTCAGTTCAACAACCATACCCTGTTGCACGAGTCGCTCCACGCTGCCCTCGCCCGCCTGATCGACATGATGGCGGTTCCAGGCAAACAAGGCAAAGTCAACGACATCCAGCGGCAAGGCTACGACCAACTGGTCAAGCTGTACAACCACGCCAAGGGCATATTGTCGTTGGAAGGGCTAAGCGAAGACAATCTGTACGGGCTGCAAGACCTGCACGAGTTTGTGTCCGAAGCCATGACCAACCCAGAGTTTCAGGCACTGTTGCGGGAGATTCGTTTCCAAGCTGCGCCGTTCTCGTTGTGGAACTCTTTCACCAATGCTGTTGGGCGCATCTTCAACGTCAAGCCAAACACCACCGACAGCGACGTGCTGATCGAAGTGATGAAGGCTACCGATGCAATGATGGCTGGCTCCATGAGTTTGGAAGGGCTGGCCCCAGCCCCGGAACGTAGAGGTATGGCGACAAAAGCCCTGGCCAAACCTATACCACGCAGTCTGCCAAACACACCAACTTCGCTGTCCAACCTGATGAACGCACGCTCTTGGGCGGAGGTTAAGGGTTCGTTCCCTATCCTGTACAACAGCGCAAAAGCAAGCAGTCGCCCCGTCGCATTGGGCATGCTCACCATGCGTCAGATAGCTGATTTGGTGCGTAACAGGATTCCGCAGGTCAACAACTTTATTCAGGTGGCCGAAGATTTCCTGGCCCGCAAGAACAACATCCTGCGCGAGTCTGGTGACATTTCCAAGCGGTGGGAACGCGTGCAATCTTCTGATCCCGATATGTCGCGCCTGCTGGCCAAAGTCATGCACGGTGCCACAATTTCTGAAGTGGACCCGGACAAAGCCACGACCGATCAGCGCAACAGAAATGTGCAACTGTTGCAGGATTGGAACCAGCTAAGCCCTGCGGCCAAGGCAATCTACCGGCAAGTGCGTGACTTCTACGAGCGCCGCTACGAAGAGTACAAAGGGCTGATGAACCAGCGTGTCGTGCAGATGCGCCAGTTGGGCGTGTCGGAACAAACTATTCTTGAGATTCGCAATGAGTTTGAAAAGAACAAACGCAAAGGCCCGTACTTTCCGTTGATGCGCCATGGCCGCTTCTGGTATCAGATTGGCAGCGGGAAAACTCGTGAGTACTACATGTTTGAGTCTGCGGGCCAAAAAGAAATCCATATGGCCCAGCGTATTGCTCAAAACCCAGAGTTGGAGAGCACCATCAAGGAAGGCTCTGAGTTTGCCCAGCAGATGGACTTGCATGCGCGTGAGTCTAACTTCCTACGTGAGTCTTTTGCTGCCATTGACAGCGCCAACATCACAGGCGCTAACTCTGCCGCAGAAAAACAAAACCTGAAAGACAGTCTGTATCAGACGTTCCTGGCCAACCAACCAGAGCGTAGCTTCCGCAATCAGTTTATGCACCGCAACAATGTGGCGGGCTATTCGGAAGATGCGTTGCGTAACTTTGCATCGTCATCCTTCCACATGGCCTATCAGATGGCCCGCTTTGAGCATTCCCCCAACATGTTCTCGCAGATTGAAGCGGCCCGCATGCAGCTTAAAGACAGGGTTGATGTCAATAAAGGGCGTGATGTAAAACTCTCTCGTGAAAACAACGAACTCAGTGACTACGTTACTGAGATGGACCGCCGCCTGGAGTTGATGCTCAATCCCACAGACATCGGCATCATCCCCTCGTTGTTGTCCAACATAGGCTTCATCTGGTACTTGACCGCCCCTGCGTCTGCAATCGTCAACATATTGGGCGGCATGACCATTGGTCTGCCCACTCTGGTCGGGCAGTATGTCAAGGCAAATCCCAAAGCGTCCTACACGGAAGCAACGCTGGCGGCGCTGGGTCAAATGAAGACGGCTGCTGGCCAGATCATTGCCACAGGGTTCAACATTGAGCGCGGTGAGCGG
>Ga0222713_10005427_pt1 | contig 12401 bp, 15 predicted proteins | sample C33_649DmetaG_FD_165061 | JGI IMG/M metagenome (GOLD analysis project Ga0222713, IMG submission 165061) | Estuarine water microbial communities from San Francisco Bay, California, United States - C33_649D | ecosystem: Environmental > Aquatic > Marine > Unclassified | place: USA: California...
ACCGCTCAATGGGGTGTTAAGCCCGCCTTAGAGAAGAAACTTTCGACTCTCAACATCCGTTAGACTTAGGACATGTCAAAGGTCCTCGCATCCCTTCCAGTTGGTGAAAAGGTTGGAATCGCTTTTTCTGGCGGTCTCGATACATCAGTAGCCGTTGCCTGGATGCGCGATAAGGGCGCAGTTCCTTGCACCTACACCGCAGATCTTGGCCAATATGACGAGCCAGATATTGATTCAGTCCCAGGCCGCGCAAAGGAATACGGCGCAGAGATTTCACGCTTGGTTGATTGCAAAAATGCATTAGTTGAAGAAGGCCTGGCAGCGATTGCTTGTGGAGCTTTCCATATTCGTTCTGGTGGTAAGCAGTACTTCAATACAACACCACTAGGCCGCGCGGTAACGGGAACAATGTTGGTTCGCGCAATGCACCAGGATTCAGTAGAAATCTGGGGGGATGGCTCTACCTATAAAGGTAATGACATCGAGCGTTTCTATCGTTACGGCTTACTTGCAAATCCAAACTTAAGAATTTACAAGCCATGGCTTGATCAAGATTTCGTTACCGAACTTGGTGGACGTAAAGAGATGTCTGAATGGTTAGTCGCACATGGTCTTCCATACCGTGACAGCACTGAAAAGGCGTACTCAACAGATGCAAATATCTTGGGTGCCACACATGAAGCCAAGAGCCTTGAGAACTTAGATACCTCTGTTGAATTAGTTCAACCAATCATGGGTGTTCGATTCTGGGATCCAGCTGTAAAGATTGACACTGAAGATGTAAAAATCGCCTTCAATCAGGGTCGCCCAGTGTCTATCAACGGCAAGTCATTTGATGATGTTGTTGATTTAATGAAGGAAGTCAACGCAATTGGTGGTCGCCACGGGCTTGGGATTGCTGATCAGATTGAAAACAGAATTATTGAAGCAAAGAGCCGCGGAATCTATGAAGCTCCAGGTATGGCGCTGCTGTTTATTGCATACGAGCGTTTAATTAGCGCGATTCATAATGAGGACACGATCGCTAATTACCATGCAGAAGGTCGCCGCCTTGGTCGTCTTTTATATGAGGGTCGCTGGTTTGATCCACAAGCATTAATGCTTCGTGAATCCTTGATGCGTTGGGTTGCATCAGCGGTTACAGGTGAGGTAACCATTCGTATGCGTCGTGGAGATGATTACTCAATCATCAATACAGCTGGTCCTGGACTTAGCTATCACCCTGAAAAGCTTTCAATGGAGCGCACTGAAAACGCTGCATTTGGCCCGGTAGATCGCATCGGCCAGCTCACCATGCGCAACCTTGATATTGCCGATACTCGTGCCAAGTTAGAGCTTTACCGCTCACAAGGCCAGATCGGTGATGGAGAGTTTAAATTAATCGGCGAGATTGAATAACAAGGAGAACCATGACAAAGAAAACCCTATTGAAAGTATTTGCGGTTCTTGCCGTATTAGCAATTGGATTTGCATCATTTACAACACTCGGAGGAGATGACACAGTGTCAGAATCAATAGCAGGACTTCCAGCAGTTACAGGTAATGCAGGTGAAGCTCCCACAATTACACCTCCAACAGGAGCAGCACCAACTACCTTGCAGGTACAAGACATCATTGTTGGAACTGGAACAGAGGTTCTCCCAACATCAACCCTTACAGTTCATTACACATTGATGACCTGGTCAAATGGTGCACTAATTGAATCTTCATGGTCTGGCGGACAGCCAGCAACATTCCCACTATCGGGCGTGATTGCGGGATGGCAGGAAGGTTTGCCTGGTGCAAAGGTTGGCGGACGTCGTCTCTTGGTTATTCCAGCGGACAAGGGATACGGTTCAAATGGCTCAGGCCCAATCGGACCAAATGAAACCTTGATCTTCGTCGTAGACATAATCGCTGTTTCTTAAAACAACCACCAGGTAAATTTGGCGAAATAGAAATAACCCTTCTAAATTCATAGTGCACCTTGGGAGATTTTCTTTCAAGGTGCCTTTGTTTATTCCGGATGAACCAATGATCTGAGTCTTTTCCGATGGATTGTAAATCTGGTTAACAATTCTGCATGCATTTATAGTCCGTAAGCAGCATATAGATAAATTTAACGGACTTGAACATCAATACAACTAACGTTTGGATTGCGAGATCTCCACCACTAATGCAGTGCCGACTCCATTCTCTCTTTTGGTGAGAGACCAGTTATTAGAAAGCGAGGAGAAAAGTAAACATCCCATTCCAATTTCACCATCCTTAGGCCCAACCCCATTATCTAAAACTTCTATCTCCAATAACTCGTTGGAATTTACATATAACGAGATCGAGGCTTCAGTTGCTTGACCGTGTCGAAATGCATTTGAAAGCGCTTCATTAATAATGTCGGCAATATCCAACTCGGTCTGAGGATCAATTTTAGAAAGTCTTTTCGAGATTGAAGTAGTTACTTCAATAATTCCATCCCATTTAGAGATCATCTCTTTGAAACTATTGTTTATACCCTTGGTTCTGCCTAACAAGTAATCCTTACTCGGCATAGTCAAAGATAATAGAGCTCTTTCAACTTCTATATCCAAGGCTTTTTTGTCACCAAATTTCGCAGCGTTTTCAATTGCCATCGCTGATCCCATAAGACGGGATTGCACAGTTCCATGAAGGTATTTAGCAATTTCTCGACTGAATCTTTCTAATTCATTTATTGAAGCCAACTCAGCAAGTTTTGCCTTTTCAATCAAATTCTCGAGTTGCTGCAATTCATACAATTGAGTAGTTGTGAATGCTCTAAAAATTCCTGATAACACCACCAAAACTGCAATCCAAGTACTTTCGTAAATATTAAAAATTGTATTCTCTACGCCAGTGACATTATTGATTACCCATAACACGGGAAAATGAATTACTAGACCGGAGAATAAGATTACAAAGAAATGGCTCTGACTAGTGCGATTCCATATACTTCTGAATATTTGTGCGCCAGTAAAGATTATAAAAAGTAGGAGATCGCGTAGAAAAATGCTAATTAATGCAACGTTCCAAGATAACTCCATTTCTAAATATTGAAATATAGTTAATGTATACAATGCTATGATCCATGGTGTTTCAAACTTAATTATTTTGAGTGAGTACCAAAAATACTCAGAAATACTCATTACAACTTTCTTGTTTTGACTTGCCCACAATTCATGACTCAAAGGGCGTACAGACGACAAAGCTGTTTTCCTAATAATTTTTGCGATTTTCTCCCACTCTGAGTGTGGTTTTGCTGTTGATGAGATTTCAAGTTTTGCTTCTTTTAGGATTTTCAGTAAATGATCATCAATCTTTAATGACAAATTATCTTTTAATACAGCTGAAATCTTTTCTTGTTCAATTCTGGATTTTTCGTGGTTGAGATACTGCTCTAATAGTTTCCTGCGATTTTGAGTAAATGAGGTGTATGAATTACCTATAATCGAGACAGCCGGAATGAAAATCATTCCAATACATCCTGCATTAATTGTTCGATATAGAATTTCATCCCAAGGGAAGGCGTCTAATAGATTTAGCTTCCAGCTAGCAAGTCCAGTTCCAAATCCCTTAAACAATCCCAAAATCAGGCCAAAAGTCAGCACAGTCCAGGTTGGAACCATTTCGAACCTACGTTTTAAGAAATAGAGTTTTCCTCCCAGAAAATAAATAACAGCACCCGGCACTAATCCCATGATTGACGCCAATGACCATTTCCAAAATAGCTGAGGTTGATCAGGGCTAGCTTCTTGAAAACCTAATGGAAGTACTAAAAAAGGTGTAAATAACAAAATAATAGGGACTGAAATCACCCACCTTGCCGAAATCTGATTGGCGTTGTCTTCAATTTTCATCATATGCCGAATTCGCACCGGTTAATCGAAAATACAACCTGGAGATTTGGACTCGCTGATTGATCTCAGGGCTAGATTCAATCTTTAATTGTTTAGCCAATCTTGAGATTGTTTGTTCTACTGATTTTTCGTTGATTCCACGACTTTTGGCTATTTCAGAGTTAGACAATCCTTTAGCAATTAATCTCATAGTTTCGATTTGCGAATCCGTTAAATTTCCAAATGTCCTTTTAGTTAGTTTTTTTACAATTTCAATTGGCAATGAACCGCTATCCATAATAGTTTTCTTGATTGCTTTAAATAAAGTGTCTAAATTTGCAATCTCTCTCTTGACTAAATAAATGCTTCCATGTGGCAGATCCGGTAAGCCTGGGGAAAGTAGACGAGAATCCTCAAAAGTTGTCAGCATGACAATGCCTATATTTGGCACAATTCTTCGTAGAGCAAGAGCAAGATCAATTCCATTTGGACCTGTCCCCAAATCCAAATCCAAGATCGCAATATTTGGTTTTGATATTTGTCCTGCACGTATTGCTTGACTAGCTGAACCGGTTTCGATGACAACATCGATCCCTTCTAACTGCAAGCTTGATACAATCGTTGAGCGCGTAAATGCATCATCTTCGACGACCATTGCTCTTATTCGATTCACAAGGCGATTATCTAGGTTGCCAGAAGATTTAGCATCTGAATGAAGCCCTTATAGATCGTTTGTAGGGTTGCCCCCGCTGCAGACACCAGTTGTGAGCGTGAAAACTTGCTTTTTCAACATGAGCCTTGAAAATGGTTCTTTACTATGCCCGTGGCTAGAACAAGAATTTTTCCTCATGTGATGTTGTCTCACACATATGCAATTGTTCTGCCTTTAGTTTTTGCATTGATTTTCATTAGCCCAGGCGCTTTTGCTGCAGGTACTACTTCGGTAGTTGGTACTTCTGGCTCAAAAGGACCCATTGTTACCATCGGTGGAAAGGTAGTTTCTAATGCTAATAAAGTTTCAAATGGAGCGCGAGGCCCCGTTACTGGCATCTCAACAAAACAAACCTCTGATGTAATTGTATTAGGCGCAAATTCCGTCAATCAAAGTACAAGTTATAAATCTTTAACTGGAAAAGTTGGTGCGACGGGTGCGCAAGGAGTTCAAGGTCCAGTTGGTCCACAAGGTCCAGTTGGTCCACAAGGTCCAGTTGGTCCACAAGGAGTTCAAGGATTAATTGGTGCGCCCGGAGAAAAAGGCGAAAAAGGTGACACTGGTGCTCAAGGACCACAAGGAATTCAAGGTCCACCTGGCCAAGTTATCTATGTAAAAAGTGATGGGGGAAGTTCTGGTTCATCCGGAGCTTCCGGACCGCAAGGTCCGCAAGGTCCGCAAGGTCCGCAAGGCGCCAAGGGAGATAAGGGAGATACTGGCGCACAAGGTGCACAAGGAATTCAAGGAGTTCCGGGCCCGCAAGGTCCACCTGGCCCTGCTGGATCTGGCGGCGGTGGTAGTGGATCTCAAGGACCACAAGGAATTCAGGGGCCTGCAGGTCCGCAAGGACCGATTGGACCAACAGGTCCTGCTGGTGCAAAAGGTGACACAGGTGCAAAAGGTGACACAGGAGATGTTGGTCCCAAAGGAGATAAGGGCGAGAAAGGTGACACTGGTGCTCAAGGACCACAAGGAATTCAAGGTCCGGCTGGAAGTGGAAGCGGAAGTATTACTGGTGGATCAGCTACATGTAGTAATAATCAAAAAATAACGTCGGTTTCAATTAGTAGTTCAGGTGTTCCATCTGTTTCTTGCAAAGATGATTCTGGAAACTCATCTAGCACTAGTTCGAGTCAAGGAAATGCTTTTGGAACACAAGGTCCGCAAGGTCCGACAGGTCCGCAAGGTCCGACAGGTCCGCAAGGTCCGATTGGTCCAAAAGGTGATACCGGTGCCGCAGGTAAAGATGGTGCCGCAGGTAAAGATGGAAAAGATGGAGCCAACGGAAAAGATGGAGCACAAGGTCCAACTGGAGCTCAAGGAGCTACAGGTCCTGCTGGAGCAAAAGGCGATACAGGTGCGGCGGGACGCGATGGAGCTAATGGTGCGCAAGGTCCAGCAGGTGCGCAAGGTCCAGCAGGTCCAGCAGGTCCAGCAGGTCCAGCAGGTCCAGCAGGTCCAGCAGGTCCAGCAGGTCCAGCAGGTCCAAAAGGTGACACAGGTGCCGCAGGACCAGCAGTAGCTGGCTCGGTTTCGTGTGGTGGAAACTCTTTTGTAACTTCGATCAGTATTAGTGGTGGCTCCGTTTCAGGTGGCTGCGGCTCTCCGAGTGGAAACTCCAAACCACTAGTTCAATCTGACTCTCTTAATTCAAATTCCACAGCACCTTTTGGTGTAATCGAAATGATGATGTGCGTACAAAACAACGGGACCATAAAAGTTGGTGCCTGCACAAAAGGTGCCGGACAGACCATGTACTTCTTTGCAAGGAAAGGCTAGTGATGGCAAAAATTAATGAAACAGTAGAAGAGGCTCCTAAAAAGAGAGTGCGCAAAAAAGTTGTTCCAATTCCAACTCCTACCCTTGAAGAAGTTTCTGTTGTCAATGTCGAATCTAAAAAAATAGAGAACGATATGGTATTGAATATTAAGAGTCGTGCCGAATTAAGAAGGCCAGCTATCAAATTTGAACTTCCAAAAGTCGACGAAGACCCAAAAGTCTTTATTGAAAAGCTGAAGATCCAGCTGCCGATACTCTTAATCCTTGTTGTACTCCTGACAGCGGGACTTACGTTTACAATAACAAAGCAATTCCAACAAGATGTAGTAGATCAAACTTCTTTTATTGCAAAAATATCTGGTGGCGTTGCACTTACTGAAGCAGATTTAAAGGAAGTTGTAAGTCAATTAAAAACAAGTGTTTATTGGGCAGGGCCGATGGACGGTGCTAAATACACAATTAATGCAACTACTCCGGGGCAAACTTATGTACGATATTTACCTAATGGAGAAGGCGTTAATGATTTAAGTGCGAAATATCGGGTCATCGGTACATACGACGAAAAAGATGCATACACGGCTACCTTGGCCGCAGGTAATGAAGCAAATGCCGTTTCCTTTACCACTCCTGAAGGGTCAGTAGTTCACTACAACAAGTCAGCGCAGAGCAATGTGTATGTCGCTTTTCAGGGAAAAAATTATCAAATTGAAGTATTCGACCCATCATCAAAAACCGCTATTGCATTAGCAACTGAGGCCAACAAGATTAGATTGATCAAATAAGGCTATGCCAAGAAAAAAGGTCATTCCTGCCAACCAAGTACTTCATTCTCAAATCCATGGATGGGCTACCAAGAACGATGTCATAGATGACCCATACATTCTAGGATTATCCGAGGCAGTGCTCAATAAGAAGCACTTGGATTCTTGGGAAACCTTTAATCCACTGGAGTATCTTCCACGCCCAGAGGGATTTGCTGGAGCAAAAAGACTGAGGTACGCCCGTTACATAAGTATTTTTAGAAACATTTTGGTTTTTGCTCCAGTTGCGATCACTTGGGAGGCGGTCTCAAAAGCCACTACTGCATTCGCAGAATTTGTCCAAAGCAATAACGCCGCAACCGTTAACTTCTTGGAATTTTGGCAAAATGGCTATGACGTCCTCGATAAAAAATGGACAATCAGCAATATCGCCCAAATCGATTTTCTCATCGTTGCTGTTGTAATTGTTCTTAGTTTGATCGCCTCGACTCTAAATGAAAGAGGGCGTTATTTGAGAATTCAAGAAAGTGAGTCAATAGAGACGGAAAGAACACAGTTGGCGATTGCCATAAGACTATTTATGTATACAAAACGTCAAGTTTCTAATGTTTCTCTCAATCAAGATTTAGCTAGCGTGGTACAAAGTTTGATAAATGCTGCACAATTTGTTGAAACATCAAGTGAAAAATTGCAAAAATCCGTCAAAGATTTTCCGAATGATGCACCATTGAAGAAGGAACTTCGTGAATTCATTAAGTTGCTTAATTCTACAACCCTTAAAAAAAGTAAATCATGAGAGGTAAACATCATTTAGAAGAGCCAGAAGATTCTACGGCGCAAGCAGGATGGATGTATGCAGATCTATTCTTGGCACTGATGGTTGTATTCCTAGCCACTATTTCATTCGTCCCACAATTCAATCTTGACCCAAAACTATCTTCCGATCCAACATCAGAAGGTAAGGCTGTGTATAGCTTCTCTAAAGTGTATGAACAACGTTTAGATATTGTTTTTGAAAATTATGATTACGAGTTTTTGAAGAGTGAAATTGCCAAATTCATCGAGGACAAGAATTTTGACACCGGGAGTGAAATTGTTTTCATTCAAATAGTTGCTGGCTATGATCCTGAATATGAAACATCAAAAACAGCAATCGATCGTGCGTTGGCTTTTAGTAAGAAGGTGGACAAATCAAATAGGCTCTTGCTTCAGCACGCTTCAACTACATTAAGCGCAAGCAGCACCTTGGATTCTGAGCAAGTAGTTCTTCAAATTACCTTTGCGGTTCGAGTTGGGGTGTCTGGGTAAAGTCTTTATTTTGGGCGGTTAGCCCCTTGATTTTGGATCCCTTCAAGTGCTGTTCAGCTTGAATTCACCATAGTCTGAGTACTCTAAAGGTATGAAAAAGGTGTTTGCAGAGTTCCTTGGAACCGCGCTACTGGTTTCGATAGTTGTTGGCTCGGGCATCATGGCTACAGATCTGACCAAGGATGTTGGCCTGCAACTTCTAATTAACACAATAGCCACCGTCTTTGGATTAGCAGTTTTGATTGTGATTTTCGCTCCAATAAGCGGTGCGCACTTCAATCCAGTTGTAACCCTTGTCGACCTCATTCAAGGTAAGAGCGCCGTACTTCAATTTATTCAATACATAATCGCTCAAGTTTTAGGCGCAATCTCTGGTGCCCTGCTGGCAAATGCCATGTTTGATCATGCGATTATTGAGACTGCAATGAAAGTTCGATCTGGAAGCAACTTGTATCTGGCGGAAATCGTCGCCACAGCTGGATTAATCCTTGTCATCAATCTGCTGGTTGCTCAAAAGAATTTAACCTTAATCCCAGCAGCAGTTGCCGCATGGATCGGAAGTGCTTACTTCTTTACAAGTTCAACCTCTTTTGCAAACCCTGCCGTGACCATCGGACGAACATTTTCTGATTCATTTGCAGGAATTGCGCCAGAGTGCGCTCCTAAATTTATCGCCGCCCAAATTCTTGGAGCCATTATCGGCCTCGGACTAGTGAAAGTGTTGACCCATGACAAATAAGCCAACCGTTCTATTCGTATGCGTTCACAACGCCGGTCGTTCGCAAATGGCAGCGGGTTTCATGCGGGAGTTAGGACAGGGTCGGGTAGAAGTTCTTTCTGCCGGAAGTGCCCCTAAGGATTCAATCAACCCAATAGCAGTAGAAGCAATGGCTGAAGTTGGAATTGATATAGCTAACAACACCCCAAAGGTTCTAACCCCAGAGGCGGTTCAAGAATCTGATGCTGTAATCACAATGGGTTGCGGCGATGTGTGCCCGTTCTATCCTGGAAAGCGTTACGAAGATTGGGTACTTGATGATCCTGCAGGACAAGGGATTGAATCTGTTCGCGTAATCCGCGATGAGATCAAGGGCCGCGTTGAAGCTTTACTTGCCGAATTACTTGGCTAAAACAGCTGCAGCAATCTTTAAATCCTTTTCGAACACCATTAACTGAGGACCATCTAAAGTTTGCGTCAAAGTGGCTTTTATATTGGCATCGGTTAGTTTCTGCAAACACATCTGTGCTTCGATGTAATTGCTAGGTGTTTCCAACGGCTTGAGTAACCCGTAATCATCTTTTTTCCCAGCTTTAATTGGGGTGATGATCATTCGCTTATTTGATGAAAATCCCCACTTAAGAACCAGAATCAAAAGTGCTAGGCCCGCAAAACCTCCAAAGGATTGCAAAAAGAGTCCGTTATTGATTCCACCTAGCATGGCTGGAGTCTAATAGAACTTAATTAACTCCTCCATAAAGAGAATCTCTTCTTCTTGATCTTTGATAATTGAGGCAGCGAGAGCCGCCACCTCAGAGTTTTTGGAGTTTAAGACCTTTTTAGCCATGGTGATTGCACCTTTGTGATGGGCAATCATGGCTTCAAGAAAAAGTCGATCAAAAGTTACACCTTCAGAGTCGCGAAGTTGTTGAATCTGATCATCGCTGAGCATTCCATCCATCATGTGCCCCATGTGCATTGATGCACTAACACCTTCCCAACTCTTCATCTGTTCAATCTCTGGAGCTTGTGCAGCCTTAATCTCTTGAGCAAGGGACAGAATCTCTTCACTTGATGAATTGGTTAATGCGATATCGGACATCAACACCGCTTGTTCATGGTGAGGGATCATCATTTCGGCAAACCCAATATCAGCGGCGCTAAATTGGGAGTTAGCCTGTGGAGTACTTGCACAGCCAGTAAGTAATAGAGCTGATATAGATAGTGCTATGAATCGCCTCATACGATGAGATTACTTGATTTATCCACTTTTAGGACTCAAAATGAATTACACTTTTGAAATGGAGTTAACAACCTGTCTCTGGTTTAACGGTCGCGCACGAGAAGCCGCGCTTTTCTACACAAGTGTTTTTCCCAATAGCTCGATGGCTGATAACTGGATTGCACCAACTGATACACCTGGAAATAAGCAGGGTGAAGAGATCATCGTGAATTTTACGATCTTTGGTCGACCATTTATTGGATTAAACGGTGGACCGCAGTTCCCTCATAGTGAAGCGATCTCCTTCCAAATCCCATGTAAAGATCAAAGTGAGATAGATAAGTATTGGGAGATCTTGATCACCGATGGGGGACAAGAGAGTCAGTGCGGTTGGCTCAAAGATAAGTTTGGAGTCTCTTGGCAGGTTGTTTCACAAGAAATGAATAATTACTTGGGCGGACCAGATTTAGAAGGTTCTCAACGGGCAACACAAGCGATGCTCGGAATGAAGAAGATTGATTTAGCTGCGATGAAGAGAGCATACGAGGGGGTTAAATGATTACGGGAAATCGCATTTCGATCGCTATCGGGGTACTTATCGCCGGAGTCGGAACACGATTTCTTGAAGATGGAAATCTTTTGGTGACTTCAGTCATCACTCTTTTTTGTGCCACGGTTACACGCTTAGCGTGGGAACTCGTAAAATTTGTGAAGCGATATTTTGCCACGAGGCCAAGCAGCAATTTCACCGATACGCGACTTGACCCCAACGATAACCAGTACAGGCGAATCCAATTTGGGCTGAAAGAGGCCGGCGGTCTAAACGGACAAATGATGCGAAGAGTTGCAAATTTCACTAATCCAAAACGGTTGGATGAAGAGTAACTACTTAACTGGGATCAAAATACCCATCGTGTAATCATCAGCCATCGGATTAAGCATTGCGTCATAGAGTTCAAGATGTGCAGCTTCTCGCATCTCATGGCCTGATTGTGGGAGCACAACTCCATAAGCCTCGCCATAACTTTGAGCAAGGGCTGTTATTGGACCAACGTGGGTAACATCAAGATAATTTCCATCCGGCACCACTCTTATTTCAAATCCTTCTGGTGCTACATAGTCAGCATTTACTTCAACTCCAGCTAAATAATGCAATTTTCCATTTGAGCCTTCGATTGGAGTACTGACGCCGAAGGCGGTGTTGTGCATTGGTAAATCTTTCTTTGGGAATTCAGCCCAGAACTTTTGCCACGCACCAGGAATTGCTGTTGGATCATAAAGATCGCCAAACATAATGGAGTAAAACTCAACACCAACTCCACAGATTGTGCGTTGAGGGTGAGGTGTTGTTTTTGATGATCCCAATGGCACCTTAGGCGCTCCTTCAGATTCTCGGGCTTACTGTCGTAAGTGGGTGGTGAGGGACTCGAACCCCCGACCCGGTGATTAAGAGTCACCTGCTCTACCAACTGAGCTAACCACCCGAGGCACCCAGGCGCCGGAAACGCTTGAATGCAGGGGGAAACCTATCAGCAACCCCCGCCTTGCCGCACATCCCCGACACACTCATACTGGGCGTGTGAGTCACATCGAAATAAGGATCGCCCTAGTCCTGAGCCTTCTTGTGGCTGGAATCTCACCATCACAGGCCGACTCTGTTACCTCTGGATTATCGGTAATTGAAGCGCAGGAAACAAAGGGACGAGCTGCCAAAACTGGGTACACACGTGCGCAATTTGGTCCCACTTGGGCCGATGTGGATCGCAATGGGTGCGATACACGAAACGATATTTTGAAACGTGATTTAACCGATGAAGTATTCAAAGAGAAGACGCGAAATTGCGTTGTTCAATCTGGAACATTGGTTGATCCATATTCAGGCGAGACGATTAATTTCAATCGTGGAAATACCAGCAGCATGGAGGTTCAAATTGACCATGTGGTTGCGCTTTCAAATGCGTGGCAAACAGGAGCGTTTAAGTTAACGATTAAAGAGCGAACCGCGCTAGCTAACGATCCGATGAATCTCTTGGCCGTTAAGGGTCGTTTGAATTCGCAGAAAAATGATGGA
>Ga0222713_10005428_pt1 | contig 12400 bp, 8 predicted proteins | sample C33_649DmetaG_FD_165061 | JGI IMG/M metagenome (GOLD analysis project Ga0222713, IMG submission 165061) | Estuarine water microbial communities from San Francisco Bay, California, United States - C33_649D | ecosystem: Environmental > Aquatic > Marine > Unclassified | place: USA: California...
GCTCCGTGAGTCGCCATGGGCTACGGCCTCGATGGCCTCGGCTGCCCCGCGGCGCAGCGAATGGACCTTGGCCACGTCGCCGCGACGCACGTGCGCGAGCAGGGCACCGATGGTGATGGTTTGCGGGGAGATGGCCACGTCGATACTGCCGCCCTCGATCAACTCCGCGTACGACGGACGGTTGATCAGGGCCAGCGCACGATGTGCACCGAGCTTCTTGGCCAGCATGGCCGAGAGGATGTTGGCTTCTTCGGCGTTGGTCAGGGAGACGAACACGTCGACCGAGTCGATATTCTCCTCGATCAGGAGGTCCTCGTCCGCGGCATCCCCTGTGAGCACCAGGGTGCGCCCGAGCTGTTCCGCGGCCCGGCGCGCCCGCCCGGCATCACGCTCGATCAGCTTCACCTGGTTGGTGTCCTCGAGGCTCGCTGCCAGGCGCAGACCGATGTTTCCGGCCCCGGCGATTACCACGCGCCGGACGGGCTCCTCCACCGTCCTGAGCTCTTTCATCATGGAGCGGATGTCCTCGCTGGCGGCGATGAAGAACACCTCGTCGTTGTGCTCGATGACGGTGTCGCCCTCCGGCTGCACGCTCCGGCCCTGACGGTAGATGGCCGCCACGCGGGTATCGCGTTTGGGCAGGTGTTCGGGCAGCTCGCGCAGCTGGTGGCCGACCAGCTGACCCCCCCGGACCGCGCGCACGCCTACCAGCCGCACCCTGCCTTCGGCGAAATCCAGTACCTGCAGCGACCCGGGATAACGGATCAGCCGGCCCACGTGTTCGGTGACCAGCTGCTCCGGGCTGATCATCACGTCCACGTGGAGCCCGCCCTCCTCGAACAGGCGATGGCGCAGCGAGTAGTCGCTGGAACGGATGCGGGCGATCTTGCGTGGTGTGCCAAACAGGCTGTGTGCCACCTGGCAGGCGATCATGTTGACTTCGTCGCTGTTGGTCAGCGCAACTACCATGTCGGCGCCTTCCCCGCCGGCAGCTTCCAGCACGGTGGGGTGGGCCGCATTGCCGACCACGGTGCGGATGTCGAGGCGGTCCTGCAGTTCGCGCAGCACTTCCTGCTGGGTGTCCACCACCGTAACGGAGTGCGCCTGTTCGCGGGACAGGTGCTGCGCGGCCGTGCGGCCGACCTGGCCGGCACCAAGGATGATGATCTTCAACGAAGACCCTGCCTGATGGGGGCGCGAACGCCCGATATCCGAGGGATTCTAGCCCACTACACGGCTTCTAGCTTGGCATAGGCGCACATCAGCCACTTCTGGCCGCCACGCTCGAAGTTGACCTGGACCTGCTGGTTTTCGCCGTTGCCCTCGTAACGGATGACCACTCCCTCCCCGAACTTGACGTGCCTGACCCGGGCACCGAGACGATACGGCACGTCCTCGCCCTTCTGGGGACGGACCACCGGCCTGGCTGGGGTGGCTGCGGGTCGGGAGCCCGCGAACGAGGCGCGCCGGGAGGAACCGGAGTCCGGGTCATAGAGCGGGCGCGCCACCGACAGCCGCGGCCGCACTTCTTCGATCAATTCCGGGGGCAGTTCACCCACGAAGCGCGAAGGTGCACGGTAGTCGGTACGCCCGTACATGCGCCGGCTTTCGGCATGGCTGAGATACAGGCGCTGCATTGCCCGGGTGATGCCGACGTAGCACAGGCGGCGCTCCTCGGGCAGTTTTTCCGGATCGAACACGGAACGCTCGGAGGGAAACAGCCCTTCCTCCAGGCCGACCATGAACACGGTGGGAAACTCGAGACCCTTGGCGCTGTGCAAGGTCATCAGCTGCACGCTGTCGCGGCCGTCGGCAGCCTGGGTTTCGCCGGACTCCAGGGTGGCGTGGGCCAGGAAGGAAGCCAGCGGGGGCAGGTCCTCTTCACCTTCCGGTGCGAAGCCGTCCGCGGCGTTGACCAGCTCGTCCAGGTTCTCGACCCGCGCCTCGCCCTTGCTGTCCTTTTCGCGGGCATGGTGCTCGCGCAGCCCGGAGTCCTCGATGCCGATGCGCACCTGTTCCGGCAGGTCCTTGCCCTCCATGGTGGCGGCCATTTTCTCGATCAGCGCCAGGAAACCGCCCAGTGCGCCGGCCGCCCTCGCCGGGAGCGAAGGCCTGACCCTCATGGCCGACTCCCACAACGGGAGGCCGAGGCTGCGCGATTCGCTGCGGATGTGCTCCAGCGTGGACTGGCCGATGCCGCGGGTGGGCAGGTTGACCACCCGCTCGAAGGACACGTCATCGTTGCGGTTCCCGCACAGGCGCAGGTAGGCCAGCGCGTCCTTGATCTCAGCGCGCTCGAAGAAGCGCAGGCCCCCGTATACCCGGTAGGGAATGCGGGCTGCCATCAGCGCCTCCTCAAAGGCACGGGACTGGGCGTTCGAGCGGTACAGGATGGCGGCGGCGGACAGCGGGAGTCCGCTGCGCGCATGTTCGCGGATGCGCTCCAGGACGAAATCCGCCTCGTCGCGCTCGTTGAAGGCTGAGTAGAGCCGGATTGGTTCACCACCCTTGGCCGCCGTCCACAATTCCTTGCCCAGCCGATCGTCGTTAAGCCGGATAACGTGGTTGGCGGCGCCCAGGATCACGGAGGTGGAGCGGTAGTTCTGCTCGAGCTTGAAGGTGCTGGCGCCGAAGTCCTTGCGGAAGCGCTGCATGTTTTCCACTCGCGCACCGCGCCAGCGATAGATGGACTGGTCGTCGTCACCGACCACGAAGGGAAGCCCTTCGCTGCCGCAGAGGAGCCGGACCCAGTCGTATTGCACCCCGTTGGTATCCTGGAACTCGTCAACCAGCACGTGCCGGAAGCGGCGACGGTAGAAATCAGCCAGCGGAGGCTGGTCGCGAATCATCTCCAGGCAGCGCAGCAGCAGTTCCGCGAAATCCACTACGCCCAGTACGTCGCAGCGCTTCTGGTAGAGATCGTAAAGCCTTATCAGCTCTCGCCGCGTGGGATCGCCGCGATCCTGCAGGTGCTTGGGCCGCCGGCCCTCATCCTTTTCCCGGTTGATGAAGCCCTGCACCTCGCGCGGCACCCAGCGCTGCTCATCGAGGTTTTGCTCGCGGATCAGCTTGCGCACCAGGCGCTGCTGGTCGTCGTCATCGAGGATCTGGAACTGTTGAGGCAGCGCGGCCTCGCGCCAGTGGCGTCGCAGCAGGCGATGGGCGATGCCGTGGAAGGTGCCCACCCACAGCGAGGAACCGGGCAGGTCCAGCAGGGTCTCGATGCGGCCACGCATTTCGGCGGCCGCCTTGTTGGTGAAGGTGACAGCCAGCAGGCCCTGGGGTGATACGCCGTGCTCGGTGATCAGCCAGGCCGCGCGGTGGGTGAGCACCCGGGTCTTGCCGCTACCGGCCCCGGCGAGCACGAGGGTCGCCGCAAGCGGCGCGGCGACTGCAGCGCGCTGCGCCTCGTTGAGCTCAGCGAGGAGGGCATGATGTTCAGGCATGGAGGGCCGTATTGTACGGCCCCTGCTTCAGTCCCGCAGCCTCGCGAGCGCCAGTGCGAGCGCAATCACCACCGGGCCCAGAAACATGCCGACCAGCCCGAATGCCGAGAGGCCACCGAGTACACCGATGAACACGGCCAGGGTAGGAACCTCGGCGCGGCCCGAGATGAGCAGCGGCTTCAGGAAATTGTCCACCGAGGACACCAGAATGGTGCCCCAGGCGGCGAGAAAGGTGCCCCAGGCGTAGTCGCCGGCGATCAGCAGCGCTATCACCCCGGGCACCCAGACCAGGGCCGTTCCGCCGAAGGGCACTACCGACAGCACGGCGCCGATCACCCCAAAGACCACCGGGGCGGGCAGGCCGACGATGGCGAAGCCGACCCCAAGCAGCAGGCCCTGAACGATCGCGGTCAGCACCGTGCCGACCACCACGGCTTGCGTCACCGCCGTGAGGCGGGTGGTCAGCTCATGCTTGCGATCCTGTGGCACTGGCACCAGGCGCAGGGTGGACGTTGCAATGAGGGCGCCGTCGCGCAGGAAGAAAAACAGCAGGAACAGCATGACGGTAAACGACAGGACCGTACCGACGGCGCCAAGGAAGGCGGAGCCGCCAGCGGAAGCAGCCCGCTGCAGCAGCTGGCGTGCGCCACTGATCGCCCACTGCTGAAACTCGGCAGCCTCGATCGGCAACAGGTCCTGCAGTCTGGCCAGCCAGCCCACGCTGCCCGAAGCGAGCATGGCCTCCGCTCGTGCGACCCAACCCGGTACCAACTCCGCCAGTTGCCCGGCCTGTGCAGCAAAAGCCACGGCCAGCGCGGTCAGCGGCCCCACGAACAGCAGCACTACCAGCACCGTCAGCACTGCCGCCGCAAGGTTTTCCCGCCCACCCCACAGGACGGACAACCTGCGCTGTAACGGAAACAGCAGCACCGCGACCAGCGCGGCCCATGCCATCGGTTTCAGGAAGGGCTGGATGACCTGATAGAGCAGCCAGGCCAGCAGACCCAGCGACGCCACAGTAAAAACCCGCTGATAGAACAGGGCGTTGTCCTGCTCGCCGGGCGCGCTCATGACAGCGCTCCGCGCAGGTCATCGATCAGGTCGTCCGCATGCTCCAGCCCGATGGACAGGCGCAGGAGGTTGGCGGGTGTCGTGGTTCCCGGACCCTCGATGGAAGCACGGTGTTCGATCAGGCTCTCGACACTACCGAGACTGGTGGCCCGGGTGAACAGGCGCACCCGAGCGGCCACGCGCATCGCCTCGACAGCGCCACCGGGCACGGTGAATGACAGCATCGATCCAAAGCCATGCATCTGACGTGCGGCCACTGCATGCCCGGCGTGCCGTGCGAGGCCCGGATAAAAGACCTGCTCCACGGAAGGCTGGCCGGCCAGGAAGGCTGCCACGGCCTGGGCTGCGGCCACCTGGGCGCGCACCCTGACGTGCAGCGTCATCAGGCTGCGACGAATGAGCCAGCAGTCGAACGGCGAGGGCACCGCGCCCATCATGGCCTGGTGCTCGCGCAGCCGCTCAAGCTCCCCACCCCCTTCGCGGAGGCTCAGTAGTCCGCCGGTGACGTCGCTGTGCCCGGCCAGGAACTTGGTCGAGGAGTGCATGACCAGGTCGGCGCCCAGCTCGAGCGGGCGCTGCACGGTCGGGGGGGCGAGCGTCGAGTCGCAGGCGAGCCATGCGCCCCGGGATTGCGCCAGCGTCGCGAGACCCGCCAGGTCCGAGATCCTGAGCAGAGGATTCGATGGCGTTTCGACCCAGATCATCCGGGTCTGCGGCCGCAGCGCAGCCTGCACCTCGTCCAGATCCCAGGTTGCGACCCGCGACACCGCGATGCCCAGCGGCTCGACAACCTTACCCACCTGCTTAAGCGTGCCGTAGTAACACTCCCGCGGCACCAGCAGGTGATCACCAGGCCTGAGCAGGCTGAAGGCGGCGAGCACCGCCGCACTCCCGGAGGCGAAGGCCAGCGAGTCGTTGGCCCCGTCGAGGGCAGCGACCGCCTGCTCAAGCGCACGGCGGTTGGGGTTGTCGTTGCGCCCATATTGAAAGCCGGAGGGATAGCTGCCGTCGCTCGCCCGCTCGAAGGTGGTCGACAGGTACAGCGGTTGCGCCACCGCGCCGGTCTGGCGGTCGGGGCCGCGGGCGGCGTGAATGGCCAGCGTTTCGGGTTTCATCAGGCAAGCTCCAGCATGGAAACGACCAGGCAGCCCGGGCCGCCGTGCACGCCCAGCGCCGTGCCAATTGGAATGATCTCGAGCAGTTCGAGCCTGGCGCCGTGCTCTCGTTCCAGCATGCCCCGCAGGCGATCCGCCTCACCTGGCGCGTTGGCGTGCCCGATAGCCAATCGCCAGCGTGCGGCGCCCTGCAGCCTCTGGCCGATGAAGCGGGCGAAGCGAGGGGTGAGGTCGCGGGTGTGGAGCAGCACGCCGCCCAGCGAGACTCGGCCGTCGGGGCGCGTGGCGATGATCGGCATCAGTTTGAACCAGCGCGCCAAGCGGCCAGCCCAGGCGGGCACGCGACCTCCGCGAATGGCGTAGTCGAGAGTCTGCACACAAGCGAAAGTCTGGGTGCGGGGAACGGCTGCCTCCGCTGCGGCGACCACTTCGTCCAGATTGCCGCCAGCCTCGGCGGCTGCAGCCGCTGCCAGCGCTATCAGGCCCTGACCGAGCGAAGCATTGCGGCTGTCCAGGCAGCGGAGAGTGCCGTGAGTTGTGGTACGGCGGGCCGCGGCCTCCGCGGCGTTGAAGGTGCCGCTGGCCCGAGCGGTCAGGCCGATGTAGAGCACCGACTCATAGTGCGAGCCGAGGAACTCGAAGGCCCGACGAAAATCGCCGGGTGGCGGGAGAGAGGTCTTGGGATGCTCCGGCCGGGTAGCGAGTTCCCTGAAGAATTCCTCTGGGGTGAGTCCCACCTTGTCGAGATAGCTTTGCTCGCCGAAATGCACGCGCACCGGCACCATGAAAATATCGTGATGCTCCATCAGGGCATCGGGCAGGTCAGCGGCGGAGTCAACCATGATGCCGACCCGTCGATCGCGCAGGTGGTGGGCGATCCCCTGTTGGCGCTGCATGTCGTCGGCCTTGCGGCCACTGACCTCACCGAAGTCGGCCGCAATCCGGAACACCTCGGTGGGCTCGTTGACGTGCACGTGGATGCGGACCTTGCGGGCCGAGCCAGCGATCACCAGGCTGGAGCCCATTCCGCCGAGTCGTTCGCGAAGGCGCCGACGATCGATGTCAGTCCCTTGCACCAGGCACTCCGTGCAATAGCGGTGGCGGAGATCCGACTCCTCGCCGGCGGTCGTGCCTTCCTCGTGGATCACCTTGAGCGCCACATCCTCGGCCGGCGCCTCACCGGTTTCGAGGTATTCGCTCATGCCTGCCACCAGCTCCACGAAACCGAGGGCGCCAGCATCCACCACGCCCGCCTTGCGCAGAACTTCCAGCTGGCCGCGAGTGGCCTCCAGCGATTCGCGGGCCCGGGCCAGGGCGGTGGCGAACAGCAAACGGAAGTCTTGCTCGCCCTGGGCAGCCACCCGGGCCGCCTCCTCGGCAAAGGCGGACAGCACGCTGAGGATGGTGCCCTCGCGCGGCTCGCTCATCGCCTCCCGGGCGTAATTTGCGCCATCCACCAGCCCGGCTGCGAAGTTGCGAGGATCAAATCCCTCGAGGTGGCCGAGGCGATCGCCCACGCCGAGCAGGAACTGGGCAAGGATGGTCCCGGAATTGCCGCGTGCGCCATCGAGTGCGGCATCCGCAGCCCTGACCAGCAGGCGGCCGGCGTGGGCTTCGGGGCCCGCTCCCAGTGAATGGAGCACGGCCTGCAGGGTGAGGGCGAGGTTGGTGCCGGTGTCCCCGTCCGGTACCGGGAACACGTTGATCTTGTTGATCACTTCTTCGCGCGATAGCAGGCGATGGATACCGGCACGGAGGGCGAGCGCCAGTCGCGCGCCGTCGAGTGTCTCCGGTACGACCATGTTCGACATCGCTCAGGGTCTCGGCAGCAGGAAACGCTGTCCCCGATAGTCAAGGACCGCGCCTTCGCTGCTGATGGAGACCAGATCCGCGCCCTCGTTGAGGGTGTCCCCCTCGAGATAGCGGCGGCCATTGATGAACACGGCCCGCTGGGTGGGGTCGGGTGAGTACACGTGCAAATCCAGGGTCAGCTGCGGCAGTCCCGCGGTGGCCTGGGGAGGCAGCATCGACAGCGGCAGCGGCAGGGTTTCGTTCGCGGCCGCGTTTGCCCGTTGGGGGGCGGGTTCGTAGGCGGTCGACTCGGGCTCCGGCAGGAGATAAGCCGGCGGAGGCTCCGGCGCTTCCCTCGATGGTGGCGGGACGTAGGTCACGCCGGGCGGCGCCTGCACCTGCTGGACGGGTTGCGCCGGGGGCGCCATGACCAGCTCGGGCGCAGTCATCGCCGGCGCTTGCGCCGGAACGGGCTCGGCCGCAGCCATGGGGCTGGGCCCTGCTGCCGGCTGGGCAGGTGCCTCCACCACGACGGGCGTGTCGTCACGCAGCAGGAACAGGACCAGCACCACGAGGTTAACGATCAGGAGCACCGCTACGATCAACAGCACCATCGGAATCCGGGCACTGCTTCGACCCAGCGGTGCCTGGGCCACGTAGGGTCCGGCCTGCCGTTGTCGCTGGTGCTCGGATTTGCGCAGGGCATCCAGGATGAAACTCATGGCGCTGCCTCCCCAAGCCGTGGTTGACCGGCGTCGGCCAGCGAGGAATCGAGCAGCAGCAGGGTACGTTCCCCGGCGATGCCGTCGACCCGCAGCCGCCGTGCGGCCTGGAAGTCGCGGACCCATAGCGCCAGTTCATCGTCAAACAGGTCGGGCTCGAGGCTGCTCGAGCCGCGCCCTGTGTACAGCTCCAGGCTGCTGCGCAGCCAGCGTACATCCTCTCCCTGCATCCCCGTACGCAGCTGCCGCTCGAGCGGCACGGCTGGGCGCCATAGCAGCAGGTAGTCGCCATACCAACGATTGGCGAGTTCGGAGAGGCTCACCTCGAGCCGGCGTTCGCCGACGGCAAGTCTGGCGCTGTCCGCACCGAGGCCGATCAGCAGCACATCCGTGTCACCGGCATCCGACGCCAGGGTCAGCACGGCGGGGCGATCGACCTGGCGCAGCAGCGCGAGGGTGCCGCGCTCGGTTACGCACTGCAGACCCTGACGCGCAGCCTGCAGGCAGGCCCCATCGCCATCGGCTGCAAACACGGCGCCCCACAGGTTGAACAACGCGGTGAGCGCAGCCTCTGTACTGCCGCCGGTGGCGCCCGAAAGCACTGTTTGCAGATCACCCATCCCGGGCGACGTCGAGGTCGCCGGAACGGACTCTGCAGCAGTCGGGAGCTCAGGCGTTTCGGGGCTTGCCACGAGTGCGGGCGCCGTAACCGGCGGCGGGGTGACGGGTATCGCCTCGCGCCACAGAAATGAATAGCCGAGGGATGCGGCCAGCAAGGCCGCTCCCGCGCCGACCGCGATCCAGGTGGACCAGCGCAACCAGGGAGCGAGCACCGGACGGCCGAACACTTCGCTGGCCGCAGCTCGCACCAGGGCGGGCCCGATCCGGTGTTCTTCCCGCGCAAAAGCCCCGAGCAGGGCACGATCGCCGATCACGTTGATCATCCGGGGAACGCCGCCGGAGAGGCGGTGCAATTCCCGCAACGCAGCAGAGGTGAAGATCTCGCCTACCGCACCCGCCACCCGCAGGCGATGGCGCACGTAGGCCACGGCTTCGGCCCGGGTCAGGCTTTCCAGGTGATAGCGGCCGGTGATGCGTTGCGCCAGCTGGCGCAGGTCGTTGCGTTCCAGCAGCTCGCGCAGCTCGGGCTGGCCGACAAGGATGATCTGCAGCAGTTTCTGGGTGGAGGTCTCGAGGTTGGTCAGCAGGCGGACCTGCTCGAGCACGTCGGGACTCAGGTTCTGGGCTTCGTCGACCATCACCACCACGCGCCGCCCGCGCGAGTGGGCATCGATGAGGAACTGGGTCAGCAGGTCGACGATAGCCTTGACGCTTTGCCCAGTGCCTTCCGGCACGTAGAGCTGCAGCTCGTCGCAGATCGCCAGCAGGAACTCGGCGGGCGTCACCCGCGGGTTAAGGATCACCGCCATGTCGCAGTTGGCCGGCAGCTGCTGCAGCAGGCTGCGCACGGTCATGGTCTTGCCGGTGCCCACCTCGCCAGTCAGCTGGATGAAGCCGCCTGATTCCTGTACGCCGTAAGTGAGGTGGGCGAGGGCCTCCGAGTGCCGCTCGCTGAGAAACAGGTAGCGGGGATCGGGGGTGATGGCGAAGGGCTTTTCGGTCAGCCCGAAAAATTGCTCGTACATGCCTGGAACCGGGAAGCCTGGCCGCCTTGGGTGGGCACAGTCTGCCTCAGCCGGGCCTAACTGACCATGTGCCTGGACCTCAGCCGAGGTGGCTGCCACGCCGCAGTGAACGCCCCCCGAAGCGCTCCCGGATGCGATCGATGGCCTGATCCAGCCGCCCATCCTGGGCGCCTGGTCCAAACAGGTCGGGCTGGCTCACCGCAGTGAGCCCGGCCGCCCCTACTCCCAGCAGGCGTACCCGCACCCCGCGCTGTCCCGCGAGCCAGGCCTCGAGCAACTGACCGGCAACCCCGGCGATGACGGCGGTGTCCGCGCTCGGCGGATGAATCCGGCGCTGTCGCGTGAACGTAGCGAAATCATGGCGGCGCAGCTTGACCACCACGACGCTGGCCAGCAGCCCGCGACGCCTCAGGCGAGCAGCGGTGCGATCGGCCAGCGCCACCAGTTCTGCCTGCAGTCGAGTCGGGTCATTCAGGTCCTCGTCGAAGGTGCTCTCGGCACTGACCTGACGTTCCTCGCTGTCACTGACGACCGGCCGCTCATCGATGCCGGCTGCCCGCGCGCGCATGCGCTCGGCATCGCGACCGAACAGGGCCTGCAGCGCGCCCTCCGGCGCCTGGCGCAGCTCGCCGAGACGGTGGAAGCCCGCTGCCTGCAGTCGCGCGGCGGTCTTGGCACCGATCCCGTGCAGACGGCCCACCGGCAGGGCATCGAGCAGCTCGGTCACCTGCTCGGGCAGGATCACCGTGAGCCCGTCTGGCTTGTTCATGTCGGAGGCGAGCTTGGCCAGCAGCTTGTTGTGGGCCACTCCGACCGAGGCGGTGAGCCCCGTGCGCGCCTTGATCCGTTCCTTGATCGTGGCGGCCATCGTCGTGGGTGGACCGAGCAGCTGCTGGCTCCCGGTCACGTCCAGGAAGGCCTCGTCGAGTGACAGGCCTTCGACCAGATCGGTGAACTCGCCGAACACCGCGAAGACCTGTTGCGAGACTTCGCGATAGCGTTCCATGCGCGGTTTGATGCAGACCGCCTGCGGGCAGCGGCGCAGGGCTTCCCGCATGGGCATGGCAGAGTGGATGCCGAAGCGACGGGCCTCGTAACTGGCCGCGGCCACCACGCCGCGACCTGCTGTTCCGCCCACCAGCAGGGGCCGACCCGCCAGTGAGGGATCGTCGTGCGCCTCGACCGAGGCGTAGAAGGCATCCATGTCGACGTGCAGGATCGCGCGTCGCTGCGGGCTCATTCGCGCCCCTTGCAGCCCGTGCAGCCGTCGCGCGGGGCAGGCAGTCTCCAGCGCCGCGCCAGCCGCGAGCGCAGGCTGGCAGGGCAGAGCATCCAGGCCGCACAGGCCAGGCTGGCCAGCAGGATGGGCCCCACCACGAGCCACTGCCAGGATGCGCTCATCCGAGCCCCGCGGCGACTGCCAGCCGGTAGGTCAGGAAGGCTGCTGCCCAGGCCAACGCAAACAGGTAGCCGGCCATCAGCAGCGGATAGCGCCAGCTGGCCGTCTCGCGCCGAACCACGGCAAGCGTCGACAGGCACTGCGGAGCGAAGACATACCAGGCCAGCAGCGCCAGGCCGGTGGCCAGCGTCCACTCCCTCGCAATCACCGGACCCAGCGCGGTGGCGACATCGGCCTGGTCGGACAACGAATACACCGTGCCGAGAGCCGCCACCGCCACTTCCCGCGCCGCGAGGCCGGGCACCAGGGCAATGGAGATCTGCCAGTTGAAGCCCAACGGGGCGAGCAGCGTCTCCAGCCCGCGGCCGAGCATGCCGGCGTAGCTGTAATAGATGTCGGGCAGGGATGAGCCGGCCGGAGCAGCGGGGTAACTGCCGAGGAACCACAGCAACACCATCAGTGAAAGGATGATCGTGCCGACCCGCCGCAGGAAGATGCCGCCGCGCTCACGCAGGCCGATGGCGAGATTCCGCAGGCTGGGCCAGTGGTACTCCGGCAGCTCCAGCAGCAGCGGATGATAGGCCCCCTTGGCCAGACGGCTCTTGGCGATGCGCGCCACGACCAGTGCCGAGGCCACGCCGGCAAAGTAGAGGCCGAACAGCACCAGGCCGCGCAGGTTGAACGGCCCTACGCTGCGGGACGGTACCAGTGCACCGATCAGCAGCGCGTAGACGGGCAGGCGTGCCGAGCAGGTCATGAGGGGGGCGATCATGATGGTGACCAGCCGATCGCGCAGGTTGGGGATGGTGCGCGTGGCCATGATCCCGGGGATCGCGCAGGCAAAGCTCGACAGCAGCGGAATGAAGGCTCGCCCGGACAGGCCAACCCCACCCATCAGCCGATCGAGCAGGTAGGCGGCACGGGGCAGGTACCCGCTTTCCTCCAGCGCCAGGATGAAGAAGAACAGGATCAGGATCTGCGGCAGGAACACCAGCACGCTGCCGACGCCGGCCAACACCCCGTCGATCAGCAGGCCGCGCAGCGGGCCCGGGGGCAAGCCAGCGGCAACCCCCGCACCCGCCAAGCTAATACCCTGCTCGATCCATGCCATGGGCGCCGCGGCCCAGCTGAACACGGCCTGGAATATCGCGAACAGCAGGACCGCCAGCACGCCGAGTCCGGCCACCGGATGCATCACCACGGCATCGAG
>Ga0222713_10005430_pt1 | contig 12399 bp, 25 predicted proteins | sample C33_649DmetaG_FD_165061 | JGI IMG/M metagenome (GOLD analysis project Ga0222713, IMG submission 165061) | Estuarine water microbial communities from San Francisco Bay, California, United States - C33_649D | ecosystem: Environmental > Aquatic > Marine > Unclassified | place: USA: California...
CTGGGTCGGAGCTGATCAGCTTTGCCTTAGCACTGGTATGGTCGAGTTCCCGTTCCGTATACTTGACCGCGACCGTATAATCGGGCTTGCAGAAGCCCGAGAGAAGCCCGAGAGCCGCGTCTTCACTATCGGTGGGTCAAAGGGTCGGTCCTATATCGTTACCCTCCAGAACGGTCTCTGGGGCTGTAATTGCGTCGGTTTCGGCTATCGGCGGTCCTGTTCCCATGTCGTTACGGCTAAGGCAGAGCTCGCTGGTGTTAAGGTCGAGCCTAAGCATGAAGAAAAAAAGAAAAAAGTCGAAAAAAAGACTTGTTTTAATTCTAAATCTACCGTAGTATATAAAAGTAAGGTGAAACGGGCGATCTCGCCCACCCACGAAAGGAAAGAAAGTATGGCTACGCAGTCTGGTCTCGCTCTCGCTCTTTACGCTAAGAACAAGAGCATCTCTTGTGACGAATTCGTTACCGAGTTCGCTAAGATCTTCCCGTCCCTGCCCGAGCGCACTGCCGCGCTCTACTGGCAGAACAAGGCGCGTCGGGCGAAGTTCGGTCTTGCGCCGATCGCTCTTCCTGCCAAGTATAAGAATGCTTCTTCTGAACCCAAGGTCAAGACTAAGAAAGTTCCCGCTGCTAAGATGCTTACCGATCTTGGTCTTGACAAGAAGGGCAAGTTTACGGGCAAGGTCAAGGCTGAGGTTACGAAGTCTGCCGACGAGATTGCCAAGATCAAGGAAGCTAACCTTGAGCGTATGAAGAAGGTTTCGGCTAAGTTGGGTAAGGTTCGCAACTACCTTCCTGGTCAAGTTGCCGCTCCGCAAGACCCGACTCCCGCCGACTTCGACCCGCAGCTCGCTCGCGAAGAGGTCGCCGCGATGATCGCCGAGATCGATCGTGAACGTTCCGCTATGGTTGCCCGTAAAACGGCTCACGAATAAAAAAGAAGTTGGGGGTTGACTTTAATCAGCCCCCAACGTATACTTGTTATTGTAGGAAATCAACGAGGACTACTCAAATGGCTCATATGATTGAAATGCTTAACGGTAAGGCGCAGATGGCTTACGCTGGCGACAAGCCTTGGCACGGTCTCGGTACCGAAGTCCCGCGCGATCTTACTCCCGCGCAGATGCTCGAAGCTGCTGGTCTTGATTGGACCGTAGTAAAGGTTCCTGCGTTCGCAAAGGTTGGTGGCAAGCAAGTTGCCATCGGTCAGTCGGCTCTGGTCCGTTCTCTTGACAACTCGATTCTCGACGTTGTTTCTGACGACTGGAATCCTGTTCAGAACGAAGAAGCGTTCGACTTCTTCAACGAGTTTGTCGCCGCTGGCGATATGGAAATGCATACCGCTGGTTCTCTTCGCGACGGTCAGATCATCTGGGGTCTTGCGAAGGTGAAGCAATCGTTCGAGCTGTTCAAAGGCGACCAGATCGATTCGTATCTGCTCTTTTCGAACTTCCATAAGTATGGCTACTCAACTGACGTTCGGTTCACGCCGATCCGTGTTGTTTGTAACAACACTCTTACGCTCTCTCTTAACAGCAAGGTTGAGCGCATGGTCAAGATTAGCCACCGCAAGGTGTTCGATCCTTCCAACGTGAAGGAAATGCTCGGCATCGCGACTAACAAGCTCGCGCAGTACAAGGACATGGCTGAGTTTCTCGGCTCTAAGAAGGCTAAGGAAGAAGATATCGTTCAGTACTTCCAGCGCATCTTCCCCGTAACTGGTTCTAATGAGAACAAGAAGAAAGAAGTGTCTAAGAATGCGCAGATTGCGATGGATATCCTCCATACGCAGCCTGGAGCTGAGTACGCCGAAGGTACGTGGTGGCAGCCTTTCAACGCCGTGACGTTCATGACCGACCATATCATCGGTCGCAGCGCTGATACTCGCCTTACCTCTGCTTGGTACGGATACAACAAGGGTGTCAAGACCAAGGCTCTTGAGACCGCGATCGAAATGGCGGAGGCTGCGTGAGCAGCCTCTTCCTTCTTTGGGAGAACTGACATGCAAAATCCTGTAGCGAAAGAAGTTCGTACGCCGAAGTTTCGGCAACGTGTCGTCAAGCCTCGCAAGGGCAAGGGTTCATATTCCCGTAAGGAGAAGCGCAATGCCTAACTGGTGTTCAAACAACTTCACCGCATTTCACGAAGATCCCGCGATGATTGCTAAGTTTGCGCAAGCAGTGCGTGACGGTAATCTGTTCGAAACATTTGTCCCGCTTTCTTCGGGCGAATGGAACTATAGCGTTGCGTGCGATGAGTGGGGAACGAAATGGGACATTAGCGGCGGTGATGTTGAAGTTGACGAAGAAGGTAAATCCTGTACAGGCTGGTTTGTCACTGCGTGGTCTCCTGGCATTCTCGCGTACGAGAAGCTAACCGATCTTGGTTTTGATCTTGACGTCCTTTATCACGAGTCAGGAATGGGTTTCGCTGGTCGTTTCGTCGATGGCGAAGATCTGTACTTCGAATATGACTTTGGCGATCCTGATTGGCGAGAAAAGATTACCGACGAAGAAGTTCTTGACTTTTTAGAACAAGAATATCTCAACTGGCTCGATTGGCAGGAAGAAGATAAAACGGATGATGGAGCTTGATATGGTTGTAAAAGAATTGGATAAAGTCGTAAAGTCACGACTTGATTGGGTGCGTCTTACGGACATCTATAACCCAATCTCTAAACGCATGGAAGCTCTAGTATCAGAACATGGCAACTGTGGCGTCTATCAAGTTTGTACGACCGCAGATAAGTCCGATGAGCTTCTATTTCCGAATCTAGGATATATTGGCGAGAGTAAATCTATCTTCGGACGAACTTATTGTTTGAAGATCAACAAGCATAATGCTTGTAATTATATTAAGCATAACAATATTGATCTTTCGGATATCTGGGTTCGTTACTTCTTTACTTCTCCCGAAGATCGTCAAATTCTCGAGCGTCAAATGCACGAGGCTATGGAAAAGCAACATGGCTATCGGTTCAAATGGCGCGAAGCTTCTGCTGGTACCGATGGTTCGCTTCTTCGTCTCTACGAAATGATAGATAAGTTGAATACTAGAGAAGATGCAGAAACTGTTTATCGTTATGTGCGTGAGCGTTGCGTAGAACTGTATCTTGATAGTCTTGACACAAACTCTGAAGGAGACTAAACCATGGCTCGTCGTCCCGCTCTTATTACTAAGAAAGTTAAGAAGCCAAGAGTTACTAAGAACGAACAGTATCTTGTTAACTTTAAGTATTTGGGCGACGAGCCAAAGCTCCGAGACGATTACGAGCAAAGCGACTTTGTTTCAGCATTAAATTGGTATGCCAATATGGCTACCGTAGCTGAGGCGCGAGAGTATTTGAAAGAGTATCTTATCAGCGTAAATCGTCAAAAAGATATCTCTATCATTAACAAGTTGAGCGATGCGTGGGTCCCGACAACAGCTGCTTGGGTCGCACGCATTATTTGTCGCGGAACAAAGGTTACGCCCGAAGCTAATACGTTCCTTCAAAATAAATTGAAAGAATCTGCTGCTCGCGTTGCTTCTAAGAAAGAAGAAGAAACAGAAGAGTCCGTTAATGTTGTATCTATCAAAGAGCGTATGCGTGAGCGTCAGAGCGAGATCATTGGCGATATCGAACAGCTGATTGACAGCGGCGAGGAGTTCTCTCTATACGACTGGCTAAAGGCTAAGGAGATTCCTGCTGCGTATTGTCCAGCAATCATTATGCACTATAGCCCATGGCTTACAGAGCTTATAGAGAGCCTCGAGGGCAACGATGAGCAGCTCAAGGAGGCATATGCCCACCTAACCAAGAAGCAGCTGCGAGATCGCGTCCTATTCCTTTCTCAGCTCATTCAGGATGCCGAGAAGTATAGCAACGTAACGAAGAAAACACGAGCTCCCCGCAAGCCACGAGCAGTCTCCGTAGAGAAGCGATTCAAGCATTTCCGCTATCAGAAAGAAGATAACAACTTCAAGATCGCATCTATCAATCCCGAGAAGATCATTGGTGCGCAGGAACTGTGGACGTTCAATACGAAGTATAAGATTGTTACTGTGTTCCGCGCATTGGATCGTGGAGGATTGCAAATCAATCGTTCGAGCATCACTGGTTACGACGAGAAGACATCCTTCAGTAAGGGAACTGGTCGTAGCCCTGAGAAATCGCTTGACTTCTTGCGAAATGGCGGTAAAATAGTATTGAGAAAAATGATGGATGGACTGAAGACGAACAAGCCTCTGCAAGTCCGCATTAACGAGAACACTGTACTGATGAGGGTGATGTGATGAACGAGCATGGTTTCTGCCCGAACTGCAAGATGGACTTCGATGGCGAATTGATCTTCGAAACATTCCTGCGCAAGTATGGCGACCGTCGTAAGGCTATTGAGACCGCAGAAATGTATGGCGCCACAGAAACCAAAGGTCGCTGGGGTAAGAGGATCGGTATCTATAGCATCGAAAAAGATCGTACGACGATGTGGCGTTGTCCTGATTGCAACCACACTTGGAGCAGATAAATGAGAGTACTTCGTTCAGAACCTATCCCGCATGTATCAAAAGGTCATATTGTTTTCCAAGGACCAATCCTTCATGCTGGTATGAAGCATAACGAGATTTATGCATGGTTCATGGAAGATAAACGAGCTGACATCTATTGTTTGTTTACTCAAGTATCCTACGTACAAACTGGTGAAGATATTCCTGAAGGTGCAGAATACTTCCGCACAGTAGTTGACGATACTGGTTATGTCTATCATGTCGTCATTTGGCAAAAATAATGGAGATTGAAATGCAGAACAGTTTGATTGCGGATATTCGTGCGGTGAATCTTTGGGATTATGTCGAGCCTGAATGGGATGGCGTTACTATCCCGAAGCCCAAGGCGCGGCTGATGCCTGTGTCTTATGAGATTCAGATCAGGAAGATGATCGTTGGTGAAGATGGTCAGCCAGCATTGAGCGATTGGTTGGCTATTCCTGTTGAGAACGTAGATATCTCTAAGATGAAGAGTGGAATCATTACCAATGAGTGAAGTCCTGACGTATCTCGAAGATTGCTATGCTTTCAATGGCGATCCTGCTATCAAGAAAGCAATCGACGAGATCAAACGTCTTACTGAAAAATGCGACAAGCAAGCAATGATCCTTCGTCGCCTGACACCAGAAAATCATCCTGATACACTATTCATCAGCGATGTTCTTGGTAAACGTGATATGAATAATATGCCAGAAAAACTTCTAGTCGTGCCAGCATATGGGGTTGACTTTTCCTACATTTACGAATATACTGGTAAAACTACAGGACTAGAGTGGTGATGGAAAGTAATCTAATATACAACGGTGATACAGGTATCAAAATCGATCCGTTTCCTGAAGTAGTAGGTTATTGGAAAATGCCAGGAGGCGATGGCGTTTGGTCAGTCAAGTTTAGTGCATACAAGCGACCACGATGGCTTACAATCAAGATGATGTGGTTGATATTCGAATGGAAATGGGAAGACAAGTGATGGACTACGAACAAGTAATCGAAAACATCATTGAACAAGGCAAACGTGATATAGACACTCGTGCTGAAACTGCATTGAGAATCCTTGTTCGTTATGGTCAGATCGATGGCTCGCATCATAAGTTGTGGGTGATCGATCAGGCTGTTCGTGCATTGGCTGGTGTTTATTATGATGAGTTGATCTCAGCATACAGAAACGATTCGCCAGCTAATGATCTTGAAGATGGTGATGATATCTATGAATGGAATGAAGGGATACCGCCGTGAATCAGCAACTATATAAAGACACAGATATTCGTGTGATTGATCAGCGTATTGGTGTAGGTATTGGTGGACTGAATACTGTTGTTCGTCTCTATCATAAGCCAACTGGCATTTTGATTGAAATGCCTAAAGTGTCAAATAACCAATTTTACGATAAGCAACTAGCATTCGAGATGTTAGAATATGCTCTTGCATCAGTTACTATGGAGATCAGCGATGAATAAAGAACTTATCAATTCCCTTATGTGGAAAGCTGGTGCAAAGTTTGAAATGATGAACTGGGTTCATTATGATGACTTTGATTATGAAAAGTTCGCTGAACTACTCGTTGAAGAATGTAGAAAAGAATATGCCTTAGAAGTTGACAAATTGTTGAACAATGCAAAGCAAGATGTGAATATGCTAAAAGCATATCATAAATGGTGCGAAATGAATGGATGTGCGCCTTCATCTTCCGATTTGATTGCCGCTAGTAATGCACTGGATAAGTAATGCAAAATAACACTCCAGTGTATCCAATATTCTTATTCATGGCTGCACTTATCATTTTTGCTATTTGGTGGGAAGTTGGTCTTTGGAAAGAATGTCGTGAAACCAATTCTTTCTTCTATTGTGTTAGGACTATAGTGCGATGAACATGGATATATTCTATCAGTTAGAAAAAGAAGCAATAGAATATGCCACAAGTGTGTGCAATTCTGCAGGTAATTATGTTGTCTATAATAACGGTAAAGAAGTATTTTTTTTTACTTTTCAAGAAGTAATTCGTCAGAAACTCGTAGAGTTAGTTGTCAAACATTGTATCATCGAACTCGAACGATGCACATTACGCAATGGCAATTCAGAACACAATCTTGCTCTATATGAAGCTATGAGTAGGATCAGACACAAGTTTGGTATGGAGTTGAAGTGATGAACGACCTGAATGAACTTCCTAAGAAGTATCCATCGCTGTTCAAGAACGAGTCGTTTCACTTCGAGTGTGGCAACGGCTGGTATGAACTGCTCGATGTTCTGTGCAGCATACTCGAACGTCGCCAGCTTAGAGGTTCATTTCCTAGCGACGATATTAAGATCACTCAGATCAAAGAGAAGTTTGGTGGACTTCGTTTCTACTGCGAAGGTGCAGATGAATACAGCTATGGCATGATTGACTTTGCTGAAAAGATCAGCACTCGCATCTGTGAAGAGTGTGGTAATCCTGGCAAGTTGGTGAAGTCCAATACTGGCTGGCTACATACTGCTTGTGATGAACATAATACACGAAGGGATATGTGATGAATGATCGTAAACTTTGGATGTGGTATGAACCATATTACTGTATGTTTTATGGTACATCTATCTTTCAATTCGAAACGGAATTTAAGTGATGAGAGACTTAGTTAAGAGACTACGTAAAGGCTGTGTGACTGGAAACTACCAGGGTCTTGAGTTTATCGAGTGGTCTAAAACCAATAACACAATGAAAGAAGCTGCTGATGCTATCCAGAGGCTACAATACATTGTTACGGTGTTAACAATTAGTAGTTTACTTTTGCTTCTAACTGTTATAAGATTGGTGAATTGATGACTGAAGTTAGAGTAATCAAACAACCAATTCGTATTCGACTGATGGATTTGCAAAATCGTTTTGCAAAAGAAAAAGCAGCAGTTATCGAACCATTAACGCAAAAGTTTGTCGAAGAGAGGCTCGCATTACAAAAAGAGTGTGAAGAGACTGGGCACAGACCATCTGACAAAATTGTTGAAATGAATGGTTGGAGATGGCAATATTGCTTGCAGTGCGAGGCAGTAATCGAAAAAATGAAGTGTGAGTGATGACTGAAGTTAGATCGATCAGAAAAGCAATAACTCTTTTTGATGAGAATAGAGATGGTCCGCTTACAGATCAGGAATTATATGATCTGAAACTTTATTCGTTTCAATTCCTATTAGATGATGGTGATACTGGTAGAATGGCTTTGCTATTGAATAAGCTGATCGATATGATTGAAGAACTGAAGAGGAATAAGTGATGAATCGTCGTGGTATTCTTGGTATGCTAGGTATGGGCGCTGTTGCTGCTCCTGCTATTGTTCATCAATACGCTGATGTAAATAAAAATCCATCTGCTGCCTATCTTGAGAAAGCAGAACAAGCAGTTCTATGGAATCCTGTCGAGCAACTTGCAGAGGCACAAAGAGAATACGACTATCTGACAAAAGACCCTGCTGCATGGGTAGCAGATCATGTTGCTCGTGAGTGGCAAGAATATATGGATGGTTATGCTTCATATCGTTACGATGCGATTGATGCGGATATTCGAGCATTGAAGTCTTTTTCAGAATCAGCTAAGATGCGAATGTTCTTTGAGCGTAAAGCAAGACGTAAGCAACAACAGTATAGCAAATCTGTATTAGGCAGAATCCAAATGTTGATGAAGGAAGTGTGATGGTCGATGAATACAAAGATAAAGTCAAGCGATTGGCATTGACTGAAACTATCAATGCTCTGTTAGAAATACAGGGAACTGACTTATCTGAATTTCTAGACCATAATCAGATCAGCAATCTGTTGATTGAATGTCGTGACGAGATTCTTCGACTTACAGCTTGCCTCAGAAATGCTAACGAAAACTTTGAGCATTTTGAACGTGAGTGGTATCTTGCTAATGATCGAATCGAGCATCTACAAAAACTGTTAGAAATGCGTGACGTTTTCATTGTCAAACATGGATTGTGGCATGAGTTTGTTGATTCGTTGGAGTTGAAAGATGACTGATGATCTTTTGACACGATTGCGTAGATGGCACGCTGCAAATCTTCCTGACGAAAACCAACCATACGATGCTACGAATATCCAAGATATGGTTCCTGAAGTGATTGATCGCATCGAGAATTTGGAGTCATCAATGCGATCAATTCTTGAAAAATGTATCGAAGTCTGCTATGATACAGAAGACGATCAGGTTGACGAACACGGACACATTACAGGTTATCTTGGATGGAAAGAAGCCTGTCTCAAGAAGTTTTATGAAAGATATAAAAATGACTGACGAAGAAGATATCTACGAAGCCTTCAAGAAATACGACGATAAGCTCGCCAAGATGGTCGAAGAGTGCGACTATGAATTGAAGCTCGCCATTACTCAATGGGTGATGAAGCACATTGTCGATCATGCTCGTGATGGTGGAACTTATCGCTATCTCATCTATGATCGTCTTGGCTTTGATGCTGATGCATATGGTGTGCTGCTCGATGATGGTATGACTATCAGCAATGAATTTGATCTTACCGAAAAAAAAGAAGTCGCTGAGTTTCTGAAGAACAACGATATCGAAGGAGCTAAGAAACGTCTTGGCTACTGTGACGAGCCAGGATGCTATAACGAAGTCAGTGCTGGTTATCCTGCATTAGATGGTAGCAGACGTTTGAGTTGCGGTGAGCATTACAGAATGTATAGCCAAAAGCATCAGGAAAGAAAAAAAGAGAGTTGACTTTTACCATCGTATAAGCTATGATAAATAATATGCTTAGGTCGTTGAGGCGTAAGGAATAGACGTTTCGGACGGGAGGGCAGTACTCCCCGCCTCCACCATGGATACACACGGTCTTGTTAACAGGATTGCAGCCAATTGGAAGTCGCATGTTGTGTATCTTTGATGGGGGCGATATAGGTTCGACGGGACGTAGTAAAGGTACGAAGAGACCAAAAGCAAACTCTAGGTGCAAACGATAACTTTGCCCCATCTTACGCACTAGCTGCGTGAACGAGCACGGGAGGCGCTTGGGAACAGAAGCCTCCCACCTTACCTATGGTCACTTAGCTCAACAGGAAAGAGCATCAGCCTTCTAAGCTGAGGGTTATTGGTTCGAGTCCAATAGTGATCGCCATTTCAGGAGTACATCATGAAGAAACTTCTCATTATATCGTTGGCAACATTAGGTCTTGCTGGTTGTTCAGCGACTACGACAACTGTATACCGACCAGTCGCACCAGTAACCTATCCGCTTCCCTCTGCATATCCTGGTACATACCGTACATACGCCGCCCCAGTTGCGCCATATCGTCCGCGTATTCGCTGCTATTCTACATGGGATCGCACACCGTATGGTCTTCGCGAGCGTAGGGTTTGTGGATGATTCTTTTTGACGGACAACGGTTTATCGACGAGATCGAAAACATGCGAAATAACGGTATCGAGTACATCGATGCTGTTATTCACTGGTGTGAAAAGAATAAGATCGAGGTAGAATACGTAGCTTCTTTTATTAAAAAAGATCCAGTATTTAAATCGAAGCTTCAGGAAGAAGCAGAGAACCTAAATATTCTAAAGCGAGGGGCGAGATTACCCCTTTGACTCCAGGGGGAGGCGCTTATGTATATTAAGACGAAGGGCAGACCGAGTAAGTTACCGCCTAGTTTATGCAAAGAAGCTGCTCGTTGGTATGGGCGTAGACTTCTAGGCGAGAGAATTTATCACAACATAGAACTGATAATCGATTTCAAAGACCCAGACGTAGGCAATGATCTATACGGATTCTGCCTATACCACCCAAACGAAGGTCCGCTAAAAACTTTCACAATATCTCTAAATCCGCATCTTAGTAAGAAAAGCTGCCTTACCGCACTAGCTCACGAGATGGTGCATTTGAAACAATACGCAAAAGGCGAACTGAAAGATTATGCTCGAGTAAAGAGTATAAAGTGGAAGGGACAAGTATATGATGAAGACCGCATTGATTACTGGGATCACCCATGGGAAATAGAGGCATATGGGAGAGAACGTGGGCTGTACATACGGTTCATGGATTATCAAAAAATGAAAAACAAGGCTTGACTAAAAATACAATACAGAGTATACTAAATAAAGTTGGACGTTACACTGTCCAACAATACGATCAATACAAACAATACGGAGAATACGATGGTAGATTTTGCAAAACTCAAGCAGATGCGCGGCAACAAGTCGCTCGAAGCTCTTACTGCCGAACTTAATAAGTTCAATTCCAATCAAGGCGAATCAAAGAAGGATGACCGTTTCTGGTATCCGAATGTAGACAAGGCTGGCAATGGCTATGCCGTTATTCGCTTCCTCCCCGCTCCTGGTAGCGAAGACGTTCCTTTTATTCGCATGTTCAATCATGGCTTCAAGGGTCCGACTGGTTCTTGGTATATTGAGAACTCGCTGACCACGATTGGCAAGACCGATCCTGTTGGTGAGTATAATACGATGCTGTGGAACTCTGGTCTTGATTCCGATAAGGAAATTGCTCGCAAGCAGAAGCGCAAGCTGACGTTCATTAGCAATATCTATGTTGTTACCGATCAGCTTAATCCCGAGAACGAAGGCAAGGTGTTCCTCTTCAAGTATGGCAAGAAGGTTTTCGATAAGCTCAACGAAGCTATGAATCCTCAGTTTGCTGATGAGGACGCGATGAATCCGTTTGACCTGTGGACTGGCGCTAACTTCAAGCTCAAGATCCGCAACGTTGAAGGCTATCGCAATTACGACAAGTCAGAGTTTGCCGCCGCTGGTCCTCTCCTTGACGACGATGCCGAACTCGAGCGTATTTGGAAGAGCGAGTATTCGCTTCAGGAATTCCTTGCGCCGAGCAACTTCAAGTCCTATGACGAGTTGAAGGCAAAGCTCTACAAGGTTCTTGGTCTTGATGAGGGTGGTAAGGCAGCTCCAGCCACTGCTCGTGCTAGCGCAGCCAAGGTCATGGAAGACTCAGACGAGGATCTGCCATGGAAGGAAGAAGCAGCTGCGCCAAAGTTTAAGGCTAAGGATGCACCTGCTCAAAAGTTTGATGAAGATGAGGATGACGAAAGTCTAGCATTCTTCAACAAGTTGGTGAACAACTGATAAACTGGGGAGCTTCGGCTCCCCTTTTTTATGCACCAAATCCGAAAATACTTTCCATTCTATTAGGATCAAGATAAGGAGCATCTACCGAATTAGTTGGTTTAGATGTATCGCTCTTAACCTGCGGAGGCATTACAGAACCTCCAGTAATATTTTCAGTCGTGGCTCTATTCAATGCATCTCTCATATCTTGTTCCGCTTTGATAGAAGCGTTGTTTAATGTATCGCCGAAATTAACGCGGTTAGCGTTTCTTATATTCATAGCCGCTCTACCGCCAGTTTGATTAAACTGTGCAAGAGATTGCCCTTGTGTACCTGCAGCGACCAATGATGCATCCTGCGCTATTTTTCCGCGCTCGCCTTGCGCTTGCGCGCCATACATTTCTTCTTGATCTTGTCTTTCACGAGCAGCTCTTGCAGCTTCAGCTAGACGATCTTCATGCGCATTCATTGAAGCAGCGGCAGCAAGACCGATACCTCTTGTTGTATTCATGCCAACATCTTTTGGTGCAGCACCGCCAGCGATGCGCGCATCTTTAACTGCAACTTCTAATATTTTACCAGCCTCACCTTCATATCCTGGAGCTCTTTCGGCATCTCTATATGCGGTGTCTGATAAACCATACATTGAAGCATCGCCAAGATCAACTTCCTTAGGTTTAGCTCCCTTTTTACCGCCAGCAGGAGCTGCGGCTACTACTTTTGCAGCAGATGCTTTTCTAGCATCAAGTTCTCTTTGAGCTTTGTCAGCTGCAACGAATAACTCGCCACGACCACCGCCATCGTCCTGC
>Ga0222713_10005435_pt1 | contig 12394 bp, 10 predicted proteins | sample C33_649DmetaG_FD_165061 | JGI IMG/M metagenome (GOLD analysis project Ga0222713, IMG submission 165061) | Estuarine water microbial communities from San Francisco Bay, California, United States - C33_649D | ecosystem: Environmental > Aquatic > Marine > Unclassified | place: USA: California...
CGCATTCCAGGGCTGAAGATGACTGTAGTCGCAGCCGATGGCCAATACGTCAACCCAGTTAGCGTCGACGAATTCCGCATTGCCGTGGCAGAAACCTACGATGTGATTGTCGAGCCTGCGACCGAGGAGGCTTACACGATCTTCGCCCAATCGATGGATCGCACAGGATACGCCCGTGGCACGCTAGCGGTTGCCGAAGGGCTGAGCGCTCCTGTTCCAGAAACCGATCCTCGACCACTAATCACCATGGACGACATGGGGATGGATCACGGCAGCATGGGCGGTATGGCGGGCATGGACCATGGCGGCGACATGGGCGCGATGGACCATAGCAACATGTCCGGCATGAACCACGGTGACATGCAAGGGATGGGCGACATGGGCGCAATGGCCGGCATGGATCACAGCAAAATGGGTGGGATGTCCGGGATGGACCACTCTGGAATGGCTGGGATGAGCGCAGGTATGCAATCGCACCCGCCCTCAGAGTCCAATAACCCACTGGTGGACATGCAGACCATGAGCCCAACTCATAGGCTGAACGATCCCGGTATTGGCTTACGAGACAACGGCCGCCGAGTCCTGACCTATGGCGACTTGAGAAGCACTTTCCCCGATCCGGACGGCCGTGAGCCCAGTCGGACGATCGAACTCCATCTCACCGGCCACATGGAGAAGTTCTCCTGGTCATTTGACGGTATAGAGTTCTCTGATTCGGAGCCCCTGCGGCTCAAATATGGCGAGCGGGTACGCATCACTTTGGTCAACGACACCATGATGACCCATCCGATTCATCTGCATGGTATGTGGAGCGATCTTGAAGATGAGAATGGAAAGTTCATGGTTCGCAAGCACACGATCGACATGCCTCCAGGTTCGAAGCGCAGCTACCGCGTGACAGCCGATGCGCTCGGGCGTTGGGCTTATCACTGTCACCTACTGCTTCACATGGAAATGGGCATGTTTCGTGAAGTCCGAGTGGACGAGTAAGAGGAACTTTATATGGGAAATTTTACGAAGCGTAAAACTCTTATCGGCAGCGCGTTAATGTTCAGTCTGCTGGGCGTAATGAATATGTCAGCTGCGTTTGCAGAGCAAAAGCATGATCAGCACAAGCAATCATCGGCTTCATCGCAGAATCCAGGCAACAAGCCGGCATCTCAGACACAAGGCACCTCTAACTCAAAAATGAACCACGACGACATGGATCATGGCTCGATGGACCATGGAGAAATGGAGCACGGCAAGATGGATCATGACCCCAAGGCCACTGATACTGAGGTGGATTCGCACCATGACCACTAGACCTTCTCGCTTTGCTCTGATTGCGCTCGGAGTTTCGTTGAGCGCAGCGGCTGGAGGGACAGCCAACGCTGCCGAGATGATGGATCATTCGATGCATCAAACCCCTCCTGCTGAGGCAGCTCAAGCCCCTGCATCTTCAGCGAAGCCCGCAGCTAAGAATCATGGCTCCGGTGGGCAAACGGACCATTCTGCGATGGGTCATGGTGCGATGGACCATAGCACGATGAACCATGGCCAAATGAAGCATGACGATACGCTCGAAATGCCCGGCATGGTTCATCCCTCGTTCATTCCAGTATTGACCGATGCGGATAGAGAAGCGGCTTTCCCTGGTCTTCAAGGTCATACAGTCCATGACAAGTATCTGGCCTGGTTCCTTCTGCTAGATCAACTTGAGTACCAGAACGCAAATGAAGGTAGCACCCTCAGTTGGGAAGCTACTGCCTGGGTTGGTGGCGATATCAATCGGTTCTGGTTTCGCTCGGAAGGTGAGCGAACGAATGGCGTTACTGAAGATGCGGAAATTCAGGCGCTCTACGGGCGTGCCATCAGCCCCTGGTGGGATGTGGTAGCAGGTGTTCGCCAGGACTTTAAGCCCGAGTCGCCGCAGACGTGGGCGGCTTTAGGCGTCCAGGGGATGGCTCTGTATAACTTTGAGGCGGAAGCCACCGCCTTCGTCGGTGAAGGTGGGCAGACAGCAGCACGTTTTGAAGGCGAGTACGACATTCTCCTCACTAACCGGCTGATCCTCCAACCGACTGCCGAGCTCAATTTCTATGGCAAGGACGATCCTGCGCGCGGAGTAGGCGCTGGTCTCGCAAACACAGAGGTGGGGCTCCGCCTCCGATACGAAATCGTTCGTGAGTTCGCACCGTACATCGGCGTCACGTGGAGCCGGGCATACGGTAATACCGCCGATATGGCGAGAGATGAAGGCGAAGACGTAGATGAGGCGCGGTTCGTTGCTGGCATCAGGCTTTGGTTTTAAGGACCCTAGATGAAAAGAATAATTATTAGCTTCGCTGCCTTCTGCGCACTAGGCCTGTTGGTGGTGGCCGGTGTTGTTTTCTCGGGACTAATAAACGTTGCCGCGGATGATCCTCATACGGGAGTCGTGCACGCATTCCTGGAAACTGCTCGCAATCGCTCGATTGAGGTTCGCTCCGAAGACATAGTCGTGCCATCTCTCGACGATGAAGACCAAATCCGCGCCGGGGCGGGGAACTACGACTCGATGTGTGTGGGTTGTCACTTGGCGCCAGGCATGGCTGAGACCGAGCTAAGCAATGGCCTTTATCCCGCTCCACCCAGCCTGGCTGAAGCGGGGCTATACGGTGACCCAGCAAAAACATTTTGGGTCATCAAGCATGGCATCAAGGCCACTGGGATGCCTGCGTGGGGTAAAAGCATGGCTGATCCGTACATCTGGGGAATGGTGGCTTTTCTGCAGAAGCTTCCTGAGCTAGATGAAGGAGCGTATCGAGCACTCGTTGCGTCTAGCGGTGGTCACCAGCATGGTGGTGGGGAGACCCCAGCTGGGCATGGTAAGCAACACGGCGAGATGGCCTCGGGCGACCACCATCAGGGCGACAGTGGCGGCTCGGATCACCACGGCTCTAGCAGCTCGGGTGGAGCACCCGGCCAACCAGGCTCCGGGCATCATGGTGGTAAAGAAAGCGATGACCATCATGCGTCAGACCAGCCACAGACGGCGGAGGAAAGCACTGACAATGACCGTGCCGATGCGGAAGGCAAATCCTCTGCAAATAACCATGTGCACGCAGACGGGAAGCAACACGAGCACTAACATCCGATATGTGTGTGCCTAGTCGGTTCTGACTAGGCTCTTTGAAAGGCGCCTCAGCAAAAGCATAAGGGTCGGCTCTAGGCCATCCTGGTCGACGCAACGGTACCGGAGGCCTCTGCAATTGCTTTCTAAAAGTTAGGCCGCAAGGCTAGTTGCCCATATGGTTCAGCGGCTTTCGCTCCGGCCGTTCTCTAATGGATGCTCCCAGTCCTGGCGACAGGGAGCCCCCCATTTCCCACTCAATCATCTCGCACAGACTAGCGAAGCCGTACAGGCAATCTTACTGCCACATCGCCACCAACTGCGCCCGCAGAGCCCCGGTGCGGTTGGATTTAACTTACAACATTGTAATGAAGTTTTTCGAAACGGGCTCGGTAGGAGCGTGTCGTAATTCAGTGTCTGCTAACAGGCTGATGAGCCGTATCGGTCAGTAGGCACCGACGACATACAACTATCGAACCCTGGAGAACGCAATGACAAACTCAATGTTCGCTTCCTGTATCCAAGCTTGTTCGAACTGTGCCCTTGTGTGCGAAACGTGCGCCTCTGCTTGCCTGCGTGAGGATGACGTAAAAATGATGGCACGCTGCATCGAGCTTGACCGCGACTGCGCGGACATTTGTAGGTTGGCCGCCATACTGATGAGTCGCGAAAGTGATTACGCTAAAGAATTTTGTGCCCTTTGCGCCAAGATCTGCCGTGCATGCGGAGAGGAATGCGCGAAACATCAAGTGGATCACTGCCAAGAGTGTGCCAAAGCGTGCATGAAGTGCGCTGAAGAATGCGAGCGCATGGCTGCGTAACATTCGCGACTTGCTGCTCTGGCAAAGCTCGTCATCTCGTTGCCAGAGCAGCTTCGCCAGAATGACCTTATATCCCAGCATGTGCAGTTGAAGCTAAGCCAGCTGACTTGCTAGCAGAAAAGGCCTAGATATCCGCTGGCCGAGCTCACCCAAACCTGCACGCGGTCGCAACACCGTAACGCTTTTTCTCTTGCCGCAACGTAACGAATACTCAGTGCTGGGGACTAAATTTATGGAGCATCAAGGGGAATATATACGCCAAGGCGCCATGTCGTCCGATATGGGTATGGATGTGCATATGCAGATGATGGAGCGGCGCCACATCGCGACGCTTTGGTGCCACTTCGTCAATGTATTGCTCGGCTTTTGGGTGCTGAGTGCGCCCTTCATATTCGGCTACATGAACGTAGCGCCGGGCGACCTCGACCTGCCACGCCTCGCAACCGAGCGTGATCTACCCGAGGTCGCCACTCGCGCGCTGCTGATGACCTGGAACGACGTCATCAGCGGCGCGTTGATCGTGTTGTTCGCCATCCTCTCGCTCAAACGGATCAGCTGGGCGCAATGGGCCAACACGATTATGGGATTGTGGTTGATGTTCGCGCCGCTGCTGTTCTGGACTCCTTCCCCGGCGAGCTACGGCAATGCCTTGCTGGTCGGCGGGCTGGTAATTGCCTTCTCCACTCTGGTGCCGATGATGCCCGGCATGAGCATGTCCGGGATGATGCAGAAGGCCGCGGTTCCACCGGGCTGGGATTACAACCCTTCAACCTGGCTGCAACGCCTGCCAATAGCTATTCTCGCCGTGATTGGCATTCTGCTCGCACGTTATCTAACCGCTTATCAGCTTGGCCATACCTCGAATGCCTGGGACCCGTTCTTCGGCACCCAGCCCAACGGCACGGAAACCATCATCACTTCCGACATGTCGCGCGCCTGGCCGGTGTCCGATGCCGGGATCGGTGTGATGGCCTATATGATCGAGCTCCTCATGGCGGTGATGGGCGATGCCCGGCGCTGGCGGACCATGCCGTGGATGGTCGCCGCGTTCGGCGTGGTGGTAGTGCCCCTGGGCGTCGTGAGCATCTTCTTCATCATCGCCCAGCCGATCTTCATCGGTACTTGGTGCACGCTTTGCCTGGCTCAAGCCTTGGCTATGCTGGTGATGATGCCTTACGCGCTGGATGAACTGGTTGCCATGGGCCAGTTCCTCAAGGATGCGCGGCGCCGTGGCAAACCGTTTTGGAGAACTTTCTTCAAAGGCGATGCGATGGAAGGCGCCCGTGAGGACAATACGCCGGAGTTCGACGGCAGCCTTTCCTCGATGACTCTCAGAGGCCTTCGCGGAGTGAACCTTCCCTGGGGGCTCGCGCTGCTGTGCATTATAGGCGTCTGGCTGATGTCAACCCGCCTGATCTTCGGCACCGACGGCGCGATGGCCAACAGTGATCACCTGATGGGCTCGCTGCTGTTCACCGTCTCGGTCCTGGCGTGCGCCGAAGTGGCACGGCCGCTGCGTTTTCTGAACCTGCCAATCGGTGCCTGGCTACTGGCATCACCCGCCTTCCTCGACGGTGCAGGGTTCGCCGCGACCGTGGGTAGTCTGATCGCCGGCGCGCTGGTGATCGGCCTGAGTCTGCCGCGCGGACCGATCCATCATCGCTATGCCGGCTGGAACGCGCTGTTGCGATAGTCACCATCGCCTCTACAAAAAAGGAGTCCGCACATGACCGACCGCGAACAGACCGCCGTTATCTGTGGCGGGACCGCAGGCGTAGGCCGCGCGACGGCTCACGCGTTCGCCCAGGCCGGCTACCGCGTCGCCGTGATTGCGCGTGGGGAGCAGGGCCTGGCGGACACTCGCAACGAGCTGGAAGCGGCTGGGGCGAAAGTTCTGGCAATTGCCGCGGATGTCGCCGACCCCGAAGCTATCGATCAGGCGGCCGATCGGATCGAGGCGGAACTGGGGCCGATCGAGATCTGGGTCAACGCGGCGATGGCGACGGTGTTCGGCCCGGTGAACAAGATCAGCGCGGCGGAATTCAAACGTGTGACCGACGTGACCTATCTGGGCTTCGTGCATGGCACGCTGGCGGCGCTGCGGCATATGGAGTCTCGCAACCGCGGCACCATCGTCCAGGTGGGTTCGGCGCTGTCCTATCGCGCGATACCGCTGCAATCGGCCTACTGCGCCGCCAAGTTCGCCATTCGTGGGTTCACCGACTCGCTGCGCTGCGAACTGATCCATACCAACAGCCGGGTGCGGCTGACCATGGTGCAGCTGCCAGCGCACAACACGCCGCAGTTCGACTGGTCGCGCAACAAGATGCAAAAACGACCGCAGCCGGTCCCACCGATCCATACGCCTGCTGTGGCAGCACGCGCGATTGTCCGCGCGGCAACCGATGCGCCGCGCGAATTGTGGATCGGACGCGCCTCTTTTCAGGCGATTATCGGCAACATGTTCATGCCCGGCCTACTCGACCGGATGATGGCCAAGCAGGCTTGGAGTGGGCAGATGACCGACTCGCCGGCTGGTGATGAACAGCCTGACAACCTGTTCCATCCCGTAGAGGGCCTGCACCGTCTCGAAGGGCGCTTCGGCGCGCAGGCCAAGGACAAAGCACTGGGCCTCAGTTCCGAATCCGTGGGCAAGCTGGCCACGGGCGCCTTGGCACTGGTAATGGTGATTTGTGTAGCGGCAGTAGTTGCCATTGCCCGCTAGCTAGCTGGGTGGCATCGACTGGACCATGCAGGCTGCAGCTACGTTAATCAGCAGAGCCGAGGCTCAGGGCGGCGTTTATCAAACCGACATGAGAAAAGGCCTGAGGTACGTTCCCTAAATGCTGGCCGCTTCGGGTGTCGAACTCCTCAGCGAACAGGCCGTGCTCACCCTTGCGTTGCAGCAGCTGTTCGAAAAGCTCCTTTGCCTCTCGAGGCCGGCCGGTTTGCACTAATGCCTCGACCAGCCAAAAGCTACAGATGAAGAAGGCGCCTTCTCGGCCCTCTAGCCCATCCGAAATTTCAGCAGGGTAGCGCCGTAGCGCGCCGCCGCCTTCGTCCAGTTGTTTGCGGATCATATCGACCGTATTGACGAAACGTTCATCGCCGCCTTCGACGAAGCCAACACGCGCTAATAACAGGAGGCTAGCATCCAGCCTATCGTCATCGAAGGCCCGGACGAAGTTGTTGCCGCCGGCGCTGACACCACGGCGCAGGACTAACTGACGTAGAGCCTCGGCCTGATTGACCCAACTTTCCTCATCTCCGTCTAGGTCATGGCGGCGCTTCAGCCATAGCGCACGCTGTAGACCAGCCCAGGCCATGACCTTGGAGTGCACATAGTGGCGCGGCGCGCTGCGCATCTCCCAAATGCTTTGGTCAGGCTCCTGCCAGTGCGCTGCAATGAAATCAGCAGCGGCGCGCATATGAGGCCAGTGCGCCCGCATCGCATCGTCGCCCATGCTATCGCAGATGCTCACGCACTCCAGCAACTCGCCATAAACATCCAGCTGAAACTGGCCATCAGCAGCGTTACCCACACGCACCGGCCGCGAGCCGCGATAGCCATCGACCCCTTCGATATTACGTTCTGGCGGTGGCGCAGCTCCGTTTACATCGTATAGCACGGCCAGCGGCGTCCCATGCTGCTCAATGGTTCGCTGCATCCACTGGGCCCAACGATGTGCCTCATCCCGACAACCGAGGCCGAAAAGAGCACCAAGTGTCAGCCCCGCATCTCGAAACCAGGTGTAGCGGTAATCCCAGTTCCGCTCCCCGCCCAGGTGTTCAGGTAGGGAAGTGGTTCCGGCGGCAACGACCGCTCCGCTGGGTGCGTAAATCAATAGCTTAAGGCTAATCGCGCTGCGTACCACGGCGCCTCTATATGCTGCGGGGCACTCCAGCGCTGCGCACCAATCGCGCCACGCAACCAGGGTCGCCTCAATCCGCGCGGGTACGGATTCAATCGACACAGGAACGGGTGGGGCATCTTGCTCTAAGGAAACGCTCAGAGAAACTCCCGCACGCCCTCCTGCATCTACTGAGATCGCTCCCTTCCAGCCTTCGCCGTCCGGATACAGTGCGCAGTCCGCTTGAAGCAACAGCTGTTGACCCATATAAGAATAGGTTAACCCTTCGGCTGAAATGCTTGCCTCACCGGCTACGCTTCCGAAATCTGGACGCGGCTCAAACTGCAGAGTGAACTCACAGCGGCCAGCTAAGCCGTCTACCTGCCAAAGCAAGCGTTGCTGATCGTCCGATCCAGGCCACTCCATACAAAGCGTGACACGGGCGGACCCGGACGCGCTGTGCACTTCGAACTCTAATACTGCAGAATCGTCCAGATAATGCGTTTTGACGTCACCCGGTGTCGACAGCTGTAGCCGCCCGCCACGTTGACGGTCGAGCAGCGGCCAAATCATCGGTGTGGCATCGAAGCGCTGGGGACAGAACCATTCCACGTTGCCATCTGGGCCCACCAATGCCATGGAGCGACCATCACCGATGGCCGCCAGCGAAGCGATCGTTGGATATTCTGCCTTTCCAGCTGCCAGTTGCTGATTAATTCTCATAGTTCTCTTCGTGTCGGTGCGCTTACAGACGGTTCAAAGGCCAGTCTGGACTGCTGCTTCAAAGCGGCAGGCTCGCGTTGAGGTAATAAATGCATTGAAGTTGGCATGAAGAGTAACCCGACGTACGCCGGCTTATTTTTAACCATAACGATGTCGCTTTTCGAAGCGCAAGCCGCGCGAAAATACAAGAAACAGATTATTATTCGACTGCACGATTAATCAGTAGTTTCAATTGCGATTGTGAATTGTCAGACTCGATAGATCGAATAGCAAAATCTTTTCCAAGCATGCATTCGTATAGCTCAATAATTCAGTTCTATGCTTACAGAAATGTAATCAAGTTTCCGCGCCATAAATAGATTGATGATCTAGCCTGAAAAGTTCTATTCGCCTGTCCTGCGGCGGCGCTGGCACAAGGCAGTCGTACAACACTGGAGTTACGGACCATTCGGCCGTATGACTTTGCCAGGAGAACCAATAATGGTTTTGCGAATCTTCTCATCGCAGAGATTGGCTTTGCTGCTGCTTCTGCTTACCGCCCTGCAACTCAGTGGCTGCGCCGTTTCCCCACGCCTGAAACCAAGCGACCAGCCAAGCGTAGCTGGCAAAACCTTCGTCATCACTGGTGCCTCCAGTGGCTTCGGTCGCGGCGTGGCGCTCAGGCTTGCCGCTTTGCAAGGCGACGTGGTGCTGGCGGCCCGCCGAACCGCGGTGCTCGAAGAACTGGCTACGCAGATACGCGAGGCAGGAGGGTCGGCACTCGTAGTGACCACCGATGTGAGCAAACCAGCCGATATACAAGGCCTGGCCCAAGCCGCCATCGAACGCTTCGGCAGTATCGACGTGTGGATCAACAACGCAGCGGTCGGAGCACTGGGGCGCTTCGAAGACGTCCCCGTCGAGGACCATGCGCGGGTTGTGGACGTCAATCTCAAGGGCGTGATCTACGGAAGCCACGCGGCCATGCGCCAGTTCAGAACTCAGGGCTTCGGCACGCTGGTCAACGTCGGCTCGGTCGAGAGCGAGATACCGCTGGCTTACCATGCCTCCTACGCAGCGACCAGAGGTGGAGTGATGAATCTCGGGGCAGCAATCGCCGAGGAGATTCGCCTGAGCGGCAGCGAGACTATTAGTGTCGCCACTGTTATGCCCTGGGCTGTGGACACACCGTTCTGGGAACACGCGGCCAACTACACCGGCGGCACGCCACGCATGGCCGCAATGGACGGCCCTGAGCAGGTGGTTGAAGCCATCGCCTGGGTCTCGGTCAACCCGCGCAAACGTCTGCCGGTAGGCTGGAAAGCCCGGGGCGCAGTGATCTCGCATTCGCTGTTCCCCTCTCTCACCGAGCGAATCGCGGCGAACATCGCGCACCGCTGGCAGATCGAAAAAGCTCCGCCAGCACCGCCAACAACGGGTTCGCTTTACAAGCCAATGCACTCTGGCACTGGTGTGGAAGGCGGCGTGCGTGAACGTATGGAGCGGGAAGAGACTGCACGAGAGCAATCGAAATAACGCCGGCTATTACCGGTTGATCGAGCTGGCTTGGGATGAAATACCCGTGCTGGTGATTTCTGGTAATGAGCTACCAGTTTATGCGGGTGAGCGGCCGCTCGGTCAAAAAACCGATAGCTTACAAAAATGTAATCACTAGCTCAGCTTCATGACAGGGTAGATTAACTAATCTGCAGAAGTAGATGGTCCAAGACACGGCATAAAATGGTTCTAGTCCATTGAAACAGGCTCAGTAGCAACGGCCGCAGCTTTCACTACGGAGGTCACCTCTATGAAATCGTTGATACCTTTTTACCTTGTCGGATCGCTGATGCTGTCTCCCATGGCTTTGGCTGAAGGAGGAAGCGACCGCACTCTCGAGCGCCTTCAGCAACTGCGCGATAAAGCTGAAGCGGTTTTGGTTCAAGCAGAGAAAGCGCCAGTCTGCGAGCGCCAAGTGCATATGAAAGAACATATGGGAATGCTCGAAGAAATGATGAGCCAGCTCCATAAAGATCATCCAGGACCAAACGTCTCTACCGAGGAGCATTTGGCTTGGATGGAGAAGCACGACAAATTGGTAGACGACGTACTGGAACAAATGATTCGCGAGCATAAGCTGATGACGGCTGATAGGGAGTGTCATCAGTAATAATTCTCTACTCTTCCAGGATTACGATTACAACGCTCTCTGGCTCTGCACCGCCCGACCAGGTGCCAGGTCGGGCGTAAATCCTATGGGGCTGATCGACGTAATTCTGATCAGCACTGGTTTTCTCCCAACTTGATAGGATCGTTGATGAGGATTAGTTTCGAAAAGGCTGTAGGCGGGCCAGAAAAAACGCTCCTCTACACTGCCAAAAGAGCAGAGGTGCTGAGCAACAATATAGCCAATGCTGATACACCCAATTTCAAAGCCAGGGATTTGAATTTTGCCTCGGTGCTTGCCGCTCAAAACAAGCAGGCAATTAACACTGAGTTTTCACTGGCCAAAACTAACCAGAGTCATATAAATACTGGTGGCTTGGAGGTTACTCTTAGCGATGCGGCCCTACTCTACAGGGTTCCCAATCAACCGTCGCTTGATCAGAACACAGTCGACGTTCAGGTTGAACAAGCAAAATATGCGGAAAATTCGATTCGTTTCCAGGCTGCATTTACTCGGCTGAACGGCGCATTCAAGGGTTTAATGATGGCCCTGAAAGGTGAGTGAAAAAGCAATCTTCCTTTGGCTCTGCGCCCGTAAGGAACCTCTGGGCTGTGCGAGACAGGCTCTCACTCGCTTTTAAACAACAGTCTCTCAATTCGATCGTGTTCTTCCCGTGTCGGTAGAGCGGTTGAATCTACATTGTCATCACTATCCGACTCGTCGTTTTTCGGCGAACCACGTTCAGGGTGGTAACCGCCATCTGCGTCGAACGCTACCCACCCGTACCACTCTCGGATGACCTTAGACGGTTGGCCGTCTTCCATTGCCACATACCAGTCCGCCAATCGAAAACGCTTACCGGCAAGCTTCGAAGTAGCCCTTTCGGCTCGAACCAACGCGAGATAGAGCGGGTGCGGCAGCTTTTCTATGGCTCCGGTTTCGTCGAGCAAGAAAGTGAACGAGGCGTGCGATAGTTGCTTTGTGGAACCGGCCAGCTCCTCTTCCTCGCCTAAGGTAAACACAGGAGCAAAGCCGCCCCCCTCCGTTCGAAAGTTGGTCGTTTGGCCTTGGTAGACCCTGGCAGCGTTCCACTGCACCTCGCCAGCATAAGCGTACGCGCGCAGGTCAAACTTCATTGGTCGTACCTGAGGGTCGGCGACGGTTCTACGCTCGCCAGGAGCTATAAGGGACTGGGCCAAGTAGTTTCCGCCAATGATTTCTTCCCAAACCCGCTTGGTGAGCTTGTCTCCTCGGTACGCACCGCGACTACCAAACCCGCTGACAGGCTTGAAAAAGAGGCTACGGCGGTTTTGCCAGAGGTGCTCCGCATTGCGATGCTCGACAGGAACCGTAAGCGGGACGTACTGGGCCAATACGGCTCGGACTTGCTGATCGACGCCAATCTCTTCCAAAAAACGTGCGTTGGTTAGGTCAACCAACCGGCGTTTGTCGGCATAAAGGGCATAGGCCTGAGGATGTGGCGTTACCGTCACGACATCAGCCAAATAAGCGCTGCGCAGCGCGCTGCAATTGTCGCCTTCCAGATAGAAATCGGTGAGTCGGTTGTAGACGAGATCCACAGGCTTCCCGTCGACCAAGAGGCACTCGTTGTGAAAGGCCAGATCGGCTGGGTCCGCGATTAGGCAGTCGATTCCTGCTGACTCGAATAACCGCTGAAAAAGAAGGAACTCCGGATACAGGTATTGGGCTTGTGGGCTTTCATCCAAGATCACCACGCGCGTGAGCGGACGTGGCTCGCCGC
>Ga0222713_10005440_pt1 | contig 12391 bp, 17 predicted proteins | sample C33_649DmetaG_FD_165061 | JGI IMG/M metagenome (GOLD analysis project Ga0222713, IMG submission 165061) | Estuarine water microbial communities from San Francisco Bay, California, United States - C33_649D | ecosystem: Environmental > Aquatic > Marine > Unclassified | place: USA: California...
GTGTTCCTATATGGTGATTGTATAAAAACATATTTGACTAAACTCGGGTTCATCCGTGAGAGAGTAATCTCCTATATCAAGTATGTTCCTATATAGTAAAAAGAATTTGGGTGTTGCCCCCGTCGGCGGTCTGTAAAACCGTTACCTTAAGAGATGGGAAGTCGGGTTCGTGGAGCGTTACCATCAACACCCACCAAGTATATGCGCTAGATTGATATTGCGAGTTGGATTTGAAGCCAAACGTAGACAGGTTTGATTCCTGTTAGGTGCACCAAGTTTTGCGTTATAGTATAGTGGTTAGTACGCAAGGGCCCACACGATTAAAATTGTATGGTGGGAGTTGCCAGTGAAACGATGGTTCGATTCCATCTAACGCAATCAAGTTTATGGCGTCATAGGATGTAACGGAGTGTGGTTTGCTTCAACCTTGAAAACGTATCAAGGTTTTCTTGCGTGGGTTCGAATCCCACATGATGCACCAAGTTTTGCAGACAGTGGATGGGTAGGGGCTTTCGCTCCGCATTCTAGATTCCCTCAAAGGTTCGACTCCTTTGGTCTGCACCAATTTATGTGCGTTTGGTCTAAATGTTAGGGCGTCATGACATGGGGGCTAGAAACCTCAAGATGCGGGTTCGAATCCCGTAACGCACGCCAAGTTTTGTAAGTGTCAGCAAGAGAATGTCACGCTATAAAGGTTTCTTCGAAGGACTAATATAGTAAAAGGCAATGGGTTCAACTCCCAACCACTCGCGAGGGTGGTGTCTGTAACGGAGACTATACTGGACTAGTATCCCAAGTGACGTACCGAGTCCCGGCCGGCTTAATTACACGGGTGAATGGTTCCTATAATGATGGTGGAACTACTTACAAATTTAATATGTCTCCTTGGTGTAATGGCAGCATGACGGTCTCCAAAACCGTTCGTGGGGGTTCGAGTCCCTCAGGGGACGCCAATTATTTAAAAGTATTGAATTCAGGCCCTGCAGGTATAAAGGGCTTTTCTTTTACTTTAACAGATTGTCCATCAACAACAATTTTTTGTATTAGTAGTTCATCTACTATAAAGTCATTAGGCAAACACCAACTACCATTACTTATATATGGTTCATTGGATAGTAGTTTGTATAGTAACAAATAGTTGTTCTTATTGGACATACTGTATTTATAGATTTTAGGATCGGTTCAGCAACCAAAAAACTTTTTATGTCTAAAAAAGAAAAAACGATCCTGTTATGCCCCTGTAGTTTAATGGTAAAACGGCGGATTTATATCCCGTAAGCAACAGATAATTGGTTCATGGGAGTTCGACTCTCCCCGGGGGTACCAATATTGGTTAGAGCATTGAACTTTAGGACTAAATACATTATGTTAAAATGTAAATTTTGTAACCGAGATGAAAAATCTAATAACAGTAAAGCACAACATGAATTATATTGTGTGTCTAACTTAAACGGTCGCATTAAACAACCGTCATACGGTATGTTAGGTAAAAAAGGCAGCAATCAATTTATTAAAGGAACTGCAAAACCCATGACTGAGGAAGGTCGTGAAACGATTAGACAAAAAAATAGAGATAGAATTTGGTCTGATGAGGATAAAGCAAAGCATTCTATAAGCATGAAAAAGGCAGTAGAAAATAATCCAGAAGCATATTCTTCCTCTAATAGGGGTAGAACCAAACAAATAATATATAAAAATATTAAGTTTCAGGGTAACTGGGAACTAGATTTTTATAAATGGTGTGAAACAAATAATGTCCCTTGTATTAGAAATACAAAAGGGTTTAGGTATGAATGGAATGGTGTTAGAACATATTTTCCCGATTTTTATTTACCTGAAAAAAATGTGTATGTAGAAGTGAAGGGTTATAAAACTGAGAGAGATGTTGCTAAGTGGCAACAATTCCCAGAAAAGTTGCACTTAGTTCTAAAAGAAGATATAATGTGTATTAAGCAATCTAAATATAGTTTAGATTGTGAATGGAAGCGACTTTAGCATAGAGGTAGTGCCGCGAACTCATAATTCGTACGGGACTGGTTCGAATCCAGTAGGTCGCACCAAGAGTTTTGCGGGGTTCGTATAGTGGTAATACCTTAGCCTTCCAAGCTAATGCTGAGAGTTCGATTCTCTTACCCCGCTCCAAAGTTAGTTATGCCCCGGTGATGGAATTGGTATACATGCCGGTCTTAGAAGCCGTATTTTAGGAGTTCGAGTCTCCTCTGGGGCACCAATGCGAGTGTGGTGAAATAGGTAGACACAAGAGACTTAAAATCTCTCGCTTCCGAAAGGGGCGTGCCGGTTCGATTCCGGCCACTCGCACCAAGATTTTTGATAAATAATGTTACTATGGCAACACAAGCAAAACAACTTAAAATTTTTATAAACGATAAACTTTATAAAACAGTAACATTAGATTCTGACAAATACGAACCATCATGGTATTGGCCTCAAATAAATGCTGATAAAGAAGCTGGACTTCTTAACACATTTAATGTGGCTGAAGGCATGAGGGTAGAGTTCCGTAAAGTTTAATAGCTATTCATTGTGAGCCTCACAATGCAGGCTTATTACCTTCAATAAAAATATTGATATTAGCCTTAGTCATTAAATATTGTAATGAAATTACAAACAATATTTGAACAGCACAACGACAAATTTACAGGTAAGTGGAAACATTATTTTGATGTTTATGAACGATATCTAGGAAGATTTGTAGGACAAGAATTCACTCTATTAGAAATAGGGACTAGTAACGGAGGGTCATTGCAAGTATGGAAAAAGTACTTTGGTGACAAAGTTAGAATAGTGGGTGTAGATATTGATCCTCGCACATTATATGACGAACCTCAGATTGAAACATATTGTGGTAATCAAAGTGATGGTAACTTTTGGATGAATGTTCTTAACAGAATAGGTCAACCTGATGTTATCATTGATGATGGTAGCCATGATCAATTAGATGTACTAAACAGTTTTAGTATATTATTCCCACAGTTAAAACATAACGGAGTGTATGTAATTGAAGATATACACACTGCATATAACAAACAATTTTCAGGTGGTATCACAAGTCCATTGAATTTTGTATCAATAGCCGGAAGATTTGTACATGATGTAAATCTTGTATGGATGAACGAACCGTACACCCCGGTAGTAACGGATCTGAAAAGTGTTAGTTTCTATGATAGTATGGTAGTTATGGAAAAAGAAACAATGTATAAAAAAGAACCTTGCTATTCAGGCATACATAAAGTAACAGAATGAATATTGCAACATTGCAACCAGATTATAATTTGCAACAGTTTTTGCATACCAAAGAAGATGTAGAATTTTTTTATAGAAATAACGAGCATTACAATTTACTAACTACCCTTAGTAATTTATATAATAACGTTAGGTTATATGACATAGGAACATATAAGGGTACTAGTGCAATAGCGTTGTCAAGTAATCCTAAAAATTTTGTTGTTAGTTATGATATTGTATATTGTAATGAAGTTAAACAACCTGAAAATGTAGAATTCAGAATTGGAAATTTTTATACCGATCGGGAAATGTTGAATAGCCCATTAATTATGTTTGATATTGATCCTCATAATGGAAGAGATGAGAGAAATTTTGTAGATAATTTAATTCGTATGGGATATAAGGGTACAGTAGTGTTTGATGATATTCATTTAAATGACGGAATGAAGCAATTTTGGAATTCAATAACACAAGAAAAACACGACTATACACATTTAGGGCATTGGTCTGGTACTGGTATAGTCATTTTTAAATGAATGCTTGATTAGTTCAGTTGGTTAGAATGCTACCTCGACACGGTAGAGGTCAAAAGTTCGAATCTTTTATCAAGCACCAACAATTCACAACTAAATATTATCGCGGGGTAGGGGAGTCTAGTCGTCCCCGCCAGTCTCATAAGCTGGAGATCGGAGGTGCGAATCCTCCCCCCGCAACCAATATCCGAGTATAGCGCAGTCTGGGTTGGTACGAGTGACATAAATCTCAATTTATGCACTCCGAGCATAAATAGTTATATGAATAACTATACGCAACACCAGAATCTGGACGGGACTTTCACAAGTCCAAAGAATAATAAAACTTACAAATCATTAAAGGCGTTTATCGCCCATCTTTCTAATCCAGGTACAGGTGGCTTCGGTAAGATAAATGCTAGTAAAAAGAAGTGTCAGTTTTGCGGAGAAGAATATACAGTCGCTAATCTAAAAAAACACGAACATCATTGCTACATGAATCCTTCTAATTTAAAAGAATGTAATTTTTGTAGTAAACCTATAAAGAATTATAAAACCTCAAAAGGGACATGTAGTAAAAGTTGTGCTAACAGTTTTTTCAAAGTTGGGGAGAATAATGGTAATTTCAAAGGTGATTCTTATCAGTATAAGTGCTTTTCAAATCATAAGAAAGAATGCGTAGTATGTGGGGAAAATAAAATTGTTGCAGTCCACCATTATAACGAAGATCACTTTGATGATAGACCTGAAAACTTAGTTCCACTATGCCCTACCCATCATCAGTATATGCATAGTAGATACAAGGAAGAAATTTCTAGTACGGTAGAAGAATATGTAAATAATTATAAGCTCCGATTGATGTAGCCTGGTAGCATCTATGGTTTGGGACCATATCGCGGGAGTTCAAATCTCTCATCGGAGACCAAAATTTTAAAGGAAGAAAATGCAAGTAAGAGCAAAACATATTCTAGTTGAATCATTGAGTGATGCAATGGATCTATACATCAAAGTTAAAAACAATGGTGAAGATTTCAGCCAATTGGCGCGTCAATACAGCAAGTGTCCAAGTGGTCAAAATGGCGGTGATCTAGGTCTATTCGGTCGTGGTCAAATGGTCAAACCATTTGAAGATGCTACATTTGGATTAGATGTTGGCGGGTTAAGTCAACCTGTACAAACACAATTCGGCTATCACTTAATTCAAAGGACACAATAATGGCTAAACTAGCAGGCGTAAAAGATCGCAAAACAGTAGTTAAACGCACCTGTCAAGGTGGTCGTGCAAAAACTAGTTCAATGAACAAAACTCTTAGACGCACTTTCAAAAAGTATCGCGGTCAAGGAAAGTAAATGCCGTATATCAAAGAAGTTTTTGATGTAACTACATTTGAACATGCAAAGGATGTAGTATTAACTCCTGATCCGGACAACCCTAAGAAGTTTGAGAATGAAACAAACTTTTTGGTCGATACAATTGCTAAACAAAAAATCATTAGTTCTGAATCAGTTGTATTAGACTTTGGGTGTGGCATGGGTCGTGTTAGTAAAAAACTCATTGAGACCTTTGATTGCAATGTAATTGGTACAGACATAAGCAATGGTATGCTTACATTTGCTAATCTTTATGTGGCTAAGCCTAAAAAATTCAAGCCAATGAATTCATACAACATGCCAAATACAATTGATGTTTGTATTAGTACATTTGTATTACAGCACGTCCAGGATCCAAAAACAGAGATAGATATCATTTACAACAATTTAAAGGTTGGAGGATATCTTGTTCTGGTAAATGAACCTGTTCGTTTTGTTCCGAGTGACGTAGATATAAATCGTTATGTTGTTTGGCAAGATGATGGCTTTGATGTTTTTGGTGAAATAGATAGTAGACTTAAAAGAGTAAATAGTGTACAATACATGAAAACATCAACTAATGTGGAGTTTTTTAGAAAAGAATAATGCATCGTTAACTCAGTGGTAGAGTAGCGCCTTTACACGGCGAATGTCGGGAGTTCGACCCTCTCACGATGCACCAGAGATAATGCGGGATTAGTTAAATGGTAGAACGGGACCTTGCCAAGGTTCGGACAGGAGTTCGATTCTCCTATCCCGCTCCAAAACAAAGAAAGAAAAATATGGCACGTATCAGTAGTGAAAAAGCAGTAGAAGCTGTAGGTAATCGTTATGACTTGATTCTTATCGCAAGTCAACGTGTCCGTGAATTAAAAAGTGGGCATCGTGCCAAACTTAATGTTAAAGCAGGACCTACTGTAACTGCATTGACAGAAATTGAAGAAGGTTTAGTAGGACGTGAGTATCTTAAACGTCTTAAAAAAATTGAAAGATAAATAAACGTTCGGGGGATTGGTATACTTGGCTAACACACCTGGTTTGCAACCAGGAGCAAACGGTTCGAATCCGTTATCCTCCACCAAGAGCAGAGGATAAGTTACATTATCCAGTATGAGTCGCTAAGGTAGCTAGCTAATCCTTAGGGCAAGCAATAGTACATAAACGCAATGTAACAGGTGAACTGGTCCGGTACTGGCATAGTTATATTCAAATAGGAAGCGTGTTGGATAAACGCACCTAAAAAGTAAATTATTGCAATAAAGCATAAATAATAGTGAGGAAACTACTATGAATTGCCAATATTGTAATAAAGAAATAAACAACAAAGGTTCGCTTACAGCACATGAGATGTCCTGTCATAGCAATCCCAATAAAATTAAGCACAGACATTCCGATAAAGCAGGGGCACAAAAAGGAAACACGCCGTGGAATTTAGGAAAGAAATTAGGCAGACCTGCATACTGGGATGATAAATATCCTGAAGAACAAATTTTTGTTGAAAATTCTACATATGCTAGGCATAGCATTAAAGCTAGGATAAGAGCAAAAAATTTAATAGAATATAAATGTGCTTGTTGTGGTATAGGACCAGAATGGCAAGGTAAAGAAATGCCATTAATTTTGGATCATGTTAATGGTATAAACAATGACAATAGATTAGAAAATCTAAGGTTTGTTTGTAGTAATTGTGATTCACAATTACCAACTTATAAATCTAAGAATAGAAAAAAGGAAGCGTGGCCGAGCCCGGTTTAAGGTACCTGACTTGAAATCAGACGAGGGAGCAATCTCTCCGTGAGTTCGAATCTCACCGCTTCCGCCAAAGAGTTTGCCCAAAAGTCATTGACGGCAAATACAAATTCAGATACAATACGTGTATTGAATGATTAAATTTTAGGATCGGTACAGCAATTCATAATTAACTATGAACTGTTAGACACTGTGGTAGTAACTGGAGCAGAGTGCTTAAAAACACCGAGCGTTGAAGGGTGCTATTGAAGCAAGACTAACAAACCAGGTGTGATGGCCCTGGCTAATAAAGCAGTCAACAACGATCCTGTTTTCATTCAGTATGGGATGATTTCAGCAATTTAAACTTAACGCAACTAAAGCTATAGAAGGTGGTCGGGAGACAGTAGAAATACTCTTAGGAAACTAAGCGATGATGGAATAGTTGACAGAATGGAAAGACATACTATGTTTCTAGTGACAGACACAAGTACTAGATAGGCAACATGAATGTTGATAGGGTCTGGGTGCTATGATTGGCCAGACCAGAAAATAAACAAATTGGCACAAACATCCCGTTTACCCAAAATCAATTTACATTATATCAGAATTCTGATATAATACTTTTTTAGGATGCATTCAGCAACTTTTAATTTCAAGCATAAATGAAACCAAAGCGCATCCTGTTGCATAACACACATTGAAAGGAGTACAATATGTCAACATTTGTAGAAGCAGTAGCTAACCAAGAAGCCCGTACCACAAACGGTATGAAGGCACTTAAGTCAACCGCAAATGCCTGCGTTGATTTGTTCTATAACATCGGTGCAAGCCGTGGAAAGAACATAATCCCTGCATTCACTGCGGCGTATGTTGAAAACTCCGATCTGGCATTGCGTATTGTCCAATGGGCACGTGATGCACGTGGTGGTTCAGGTGAACGTGAATTGTTCCGTCAAATCCTAGTTCACTTGGAAAAGACTAACCCAGAAGACGCTAGCCGTCTATTGGGTAAGGTCCCTGAATTGGGTCGTTACGATGACTTGCTAGTGTTTAAGACTAAGCCTCTTAAGGCACAAGCATACACTATGTTAGGCGATGCATTGCGTAACCGTAATGGATTGGCTGCAAAGTGGACTCCTCGTAAGGGCGATGTTGCACGTGAAATCCGTGAATTCTTTGGAATGACTCCAAAGCAATATCGTAAGAGCCTTGTTGCTCTAACTAATGTTGTTGAAACACAAATGTGTTCTAACGATTGGGATAACATCAACTACAACCATGTTCCTTCAGTGGCACATGCACGTTACAAGAAGGCATTTGGTCGTCATGGTACAACCTATGCTGAATATGTAACTAAGTTGGTTAAGGGCGAAGCCGGTGTTAAGATTAACGCAGGCGCAGTGTTCCCCTATGATGTGTTGAAGGGTGCTATCAACAGTTACAGCCGTAAGTCTATGACTAAGACTGAACTGGATGCATTGCAAGCACAATGGGATGCACTACCTAACTTTGTTGGCGATGCTGATGTATTGCCAATGGTTGATAGTTCAGGTTCAATGACTTGTCTTGCTGGTGGTCGTGGTAGCAAGAGTACTTTGACTTGTTTGGATGTTGCAATCTCATTGGGATTGTACTTTGCTGACAAGAACACTGGTAAGTTCAAGGATACGTTCTTGACTTTCAGTCGTACTCCAAAGCTGGTTACTCTAAAGGGTAACATCAATCAAAAGATTGACCAAATGAACACTGGTGAAGTCGCTAACACCGACTTGAACAAGGCATTTGATTTGGTGCTTAAGACAGCAGTTGATAACAATGTTCCTCAAGCAGAAATGCCAGGTACAATCGTTATCTTCAGTGATATGCAATTTGATGCTGGAGTGTCTCACGATGATTCAGCAATTGAAATGATTGCACGTAAGTACGAAAGCGCCGGCTACACAATCCCAAAGGTTGTGTTCTGGAACTTGAACGCCGCATACGGTAACAGTCCAGTTAAGTTTAACAAGGCAGGTGTTGCGCTAGTCTCAGGATTTAGCCCAGCAATTGCACAAAGTATTCTAACTGGCAACTTGGATGACTTCTCCCCAGAAGCAATCATGTTGAAGACCGTTATGAAGGATCGCTACGATTTAGCGTAAGCTAAATAGTAGTAGACAGACACCTAGTGTCTGTTTTTATAAGCGTTCTATATCACACCCAGCCGATAAGACTGGCTCTGTAAGTGAAAAAGATATAGAATCTTTATAAAAGCACCCTAGTAAAACACCGCATTATTGAGTTTACATACTCCTATATAGTTCTTTAGTTTACATTTAGCGCACCTAGGGTGCTATCTTGCGCTTGACAATAATACCCAAATAAGTTATAATACTCTCTATTAGAAGGAGTTGACATGACTGTGATAGCAAAAATTCAAGATAAAATTGTTGAAGTCATCCGCGTCACTGAGACCGTTGGCTTTAGTAAAGAGAAAGGTTGGATCATGGTCTGTACTGATTTTGAACAACCTGAGCATAAAAAACAACAATTCAAGTGGATGCCTACTACCACTAAATTTGAGTGGATACGTGAATTTAAATTTGGAGAATAACATGCCTTGGATTCAAAATGTTGCACTTAGCGATATCAAAAAGGGTTTACACATTGATCCTGGTCCTAACAATATGTTGATTCAGATTGTTGACACTGATATGGAGTTCCCCGAACCAAAATACAAATTCAATAGTGTGCATCAGTTTCAATTCCTAGACTTGGAAGAAAATGATACATGCATTGAACCAGAAATGAAAATCAACGATGACCAAGCAAATAGTTTGGTTATACTACTAAAGCAAGCATTGCTTAATCGTAGTAATGTGATTGTGCATTGCGTCGCTGGTGTATGTCGTAGTGGTGCAGTTTGTGAGGTTGGTGTTATGATGGGCTTTGATGATACAGAAATTTTTCGTAGCCCTAACTTGTTGGTCAAACATAAAATGATGAGTGTGTTGGGATGGACGTATGATGAAAACGAAGCCCACACAATCAATGGTGTAACATTGGATAGTGGGTTAATTGTACCTAAAAACTATTAAGCTGATATTTGAGGAGAATGACATGGAACGATATAAACAACTAGTTCGCATCCAGCGTTGCATCCTGGGCGAAGTAGAGCATGAAGTAACTGTTCGCAACATCAACGGCAACTACCACTGCCGTGTGTTGGTCAACGGTGAATTGAATCAAGAAGCAGTTTGCTATAACAAGCGTGACATTGGTTACACTTGTCGCAATCTGTTGCGTTGGGAAGATAAGTGCGGCAATATCAGCGAGTTTGCAAGTGCCGCACGTAAACGATTGAATAAGGAGTATGTATGAACAAATGTTACCAATTGATCGGCGTACCGGGCGCAGGTAAGAGTACTTGGATCAAGAATCAAATTTGGGCTTTAGGTATGCCGGTTGTTGGTACTGATATGTTCGTTGAAATAGAAGCACACCGTCAAGGTAAAACATATACCGAGGTGTTTGAAGATTATATGCCTGTTGCAGTTCGTTTAATGGTTAATCATGCATTGACTTGTCAATCTAACCGATTAGACTTTATCTGGGACCAAACTAGTACCACTGTAAAAAGCCGTGCTAGAAAATTCAACACACTGTTGCCATCACAGTATGAACATATTGCAGTTGTTTTCAGTGTGCCCGACCCAGATGAATTGAAACGTAGATTGGCTAGTCGTCCTGGTAAAGTTATTCCAGACGATGTGGTTCAACAAATGATTGATAATTGGGAAGAGCCTACTTTAGAAGAAGGCTTTAAAGAAATTTGGAGGGTTTAATATGCCATCAGTATTTTTAGTTAGTGATACACATTTTGGTCATGCCGGAGTGTGTAGATTCACTGAAAGTGATGGAGTGACGAAGATTCGTCCATGGACTGATCCTGCAGAGATGGATGAGGAAATGGTCAAGCGTTGGAACGAGACCGTACGCCCTAACGATAAGGTTTATCACTTAGGTGATGTGGTTATCAATCGCAAGAGTTTGAGCATTATGCATCGGTTGAACGGTGACAAGGTATTGATTCGTGGTAACCATGATATTTTCCGTGACACAGAATATCGTGAATACTTCCGTGAATTGAGGGCTTATCATGTTATGAATGGTATGATCTTAAGTCATATCCCAGTACATGAAGAAAGTTTGGGTCGTTTTGGTGTCAACATTCATGGTCATCTGCACACTAACCGTGTTAAAAAGCCTTGTGGATATGATGTTAAAACTGGTACTATCTTGTATAGCGATGAAATTGATCCAAGATATCATTGTGTGTGCGTAGAGCAAACTGATTTTCGTCCTATCTCATTAGAAGATGTATACAAGCGAATCAAAGACGAGGGCGGTGAAGTAGGATTTAAATCTGGCAACGGACCTACTATGTAGAACTTATAGGGGCTTCGGCCCCTATTTTTTTGGCTATATGATTTTGAACATTTGTTAGTTGTTCATCATATCCATGTATTTGTGTTTGCCTAATTAGAGTTAATGATGGATACCAAGGACTATCATTGCGATTTAATAACCATCTCCAGCATGTTTTGTATCTATCTAATAGTAACAAGCATGGCTTATTTAAAGCACCAACTAAATGTGCTAACCCTGTATCAATCGTAATCACAAAATCTAAATTACTAATTAATCCAGCAGTGTCATGCCAATTAGTAATGTTGCTAAAATAATCTTTTACCCCTATGCTTTGCAGTTGGTTGATTTCATCAACGGTACACAATGCTTGTAAGTTGATCCATTCATAATTACTATTCTCTTGCATCAATTTAAAAAGATATTCAAATGGATAGTTCTTAGTTCTCCCCCTCCAACTTACACCTACTCGTATCTTACCACTACCCATTCTTTTCTTCCATTCATTACTTGATTTCTTGTTTGGTTTGAGATATGGGGTCTTTGATATCAGGTTGTCATAAGTTACATTTAGAATCCTAGGTAAACTCAGTATGGGCACCCAGTAATCAAAATGTGGAATAGGTTCAGTATTGTCTATTACTAGATGTTTAAATGATTCTTTAAAAAGTTTTTTAAGTTGAGGCTCAGTTTGAATTATTATTGTCCCGTTAAGTTGATGGACAAATCTAATGAACTGTATATTATCTCCATCACCTTCTTCACAGGTTACTAACAATATTTTATCTGTAAGGTCCTGACCTTCCCATCTTGGTTGAGTAGTCCAATTTAATGTATGTTCGTGATTTTTAAAACGCCATCTAGTTTCAAACTGCTCCCATCCTTTTTTAAGATCACCTGCAATCAGGTATGCTACCGCTAGATTGAATGGTGCTACCCTATCTTCATCACTGATATCAATAGCAGTTTCTAAGAATCTATACGCACGTTCAGGGTACCCCATTTCACGCATGATGTTTCCGTAATTATTATATGCTAGTCCTAAATTAGGGTACTCAGTAAATGCTTGTGCATAACACATCATTGCTTCTTGCAATTCTAGTCTACTATAGTGGTACTTAGCCTTCTGGTCAAGTTCAAGTAAT
>Ga0222713_10005442_pt1 | contig 12384 bp, 11 predicted proteins | sample C33_649DmetaG_FD_165061 | JGI IMG/M metagenome (GOLD analysis project Ga0222713, IMG submission 165061) | Estuarine water microbial communities from San Francisco Bay, California, United States - C33_649D | ecosystem: Environmental > Aquatic > Marine > Unclassified | place: USA: California...
GCCCGGCGGTAGCGGGCGAGGACCTTGCCGTAGGCGGGCGTGAGCTCCTCGGCGCGCGAGACGTTGAGCCCGAGGTCCTTGACGCGCCCGTCGGTGAGGCCGTAGATCCAGGCGTGCACGCCGAGCGTGGCGCCGCGCGACCAGGCATCCTGGACGATGCTGGTCTGGCAGACATGGAGGGCCTGCTCGACGACGTTGAGCTCGCAGAGGGTGTCGAGCTTGGCGGGCCCGAGGACGGACTCGACGGCGAGGGCGTGCCGGTGGTGGACGTCGCGGATGTGGCGCAGCCAGTTGTCGATCAGCCCGAGCCGGCGGTTCTCCAGCGCGGCCTGGACGCCGCCGCAGCCGTAGTGGCCGCAGACGATGATGTGCTCGACCTTGAGGGCCTCGACGGCGTACTGGATGACGGAGAGGCAGTTGAGGTCGGAATGGACGACGACGTTGGCGACGTTGCGATGGACGAACAGCTCGCCGGGGAGGAGCCCGACGATCTCGTTGGCGGGGACGCGGCTGTCGGAGCAGCCGATCCAGAGATACCGCGGGCTCTGCTGGCGGGAGAGGGTCTCGAAGAAGCCGGGCTGGGAGCGCCGGATGCCCTCGGACCAGGCGCGGTTTTGCTCGAACAGCTGGGACAGGTCGGCCATCGCCGACCATCCCGCACCCGCGGGGACGCGGTTGCAAGTCCTTTTGCCCGCGCCTAGGAAGCCGGGATGACCCCCTCGCTCGGCACCCTGCTCGCAACGGTCGGACTCCTCGCCGTCTCCAACTGCTTCATGACCTACGCCTGGTACGGCCACCTGCGGACGATGGCCGACAGGCCTTGGTGGATTGCGGCGGCGGCGAGCTGGCTGATCGCGGCGGCCGAGTACGCGGTGATGGTGCCGGCGAACCGCATCGGCCACGCGGGTGGGCTCAGCGGCGCGCAGCTGAAGGTGATCCAGGAGGTGGTGACGCTGGCGGTGTTCGTGCCCTTCATGCTGCTCTTCCTCGGCGAGCGCTGGCGCTGGGATTTTCTCTGGGCCCTCCTCTGCCTGCTGGGCGCGGCGTTCTTTATCTTCAGGCCGGATAAGGGATGAGAGGCCCGGGGTCAGCGGGCCAGCGGTGTCGGCGGGGACAGCGGTGTCAGCGGGCGAGAACTCGCTGGCGCTCGTTGCCACAGGATCAAGAGGACGAGCGGAGCGAGGGTGCGCCGCCCGCTGGCCCGCTGAAACCGCCGCGCGCTTGCGCGCTCAGTCGTCCCGCAGAATCTCGCGGGGCGACCCGGGACCGTTGGCTGCGCCTTCGGTCTGACGAGGTCCGGGACCTGCGGGAGAAGGGGAACCTCAGTCGTCGCGCAGAATCTCGCGGGGCGACCCGGGACCGTTGTCCGGGCCGATGTAGCCCTGCTCCTCGAGGATGTCGATGATGCGGGCGGCGCGGCCGTAGCCGATGGAGAGGCGGCGCTGGAGGAAGGAGACGGAGGCCTTCTTGCTGGAGCGGATGATTTCCCATGCCTTGGCGGCCATGGGATCGTCCTCGGGCCCTCCGCCCCCGCCCTCGCCGCCCTCGCCCTCGTCGCCATCGTCGTCGGCCCGGTCGAGGGCGTCCTGGACGGCGGCGACGAACTCGGGGGCGCCATTCTTCTCGCGGAGGAAGGCGACGATGCGGGTGACGTCCTCGTCGGAGATGAAGGCGCCCTGGACGCGCTGGAGGGTGGCGGTGCCGGGGGCGAGGTAGAGCATGTCGCCCTTGCCGACGAGGGTCTCGGCGCCCTTGGCGTCGAGGATGGTGCGGGAGTCGACGAGGGCGGCGACCTTGAAGGCGATGCGGGTGGGCAGGTTGGCCTTGATGAGGCCGGTGATGACGTCGGTCGACGGGCGCTGGGTGGCGAGGACAAGGTGGATGCCGGCGGCGCGCGCCTTCTGGGCGATGCGGGCGACGGAGGTCTCGATGTCCTTGGCGGCGACCATCATGAGGTCGGCCATCTCGTCGATGACGCAGACGACGCAGGGGAGCTTCTCCTTCGGGATCTCGACCTCGCCGGGCACGGCCTCGGCGGCGGCCTGGGCGGCGGCGGCGCGCTCCTCGGGGGTGAGCTCAAGCTCCTGCTGGCGGGCCCTCTCGGCCTCGGCGGCGTCCTTGGCCACGCGCGCGTTGAAACCGGCGAGGTTGCGGACGTTGGTCGCGGCGAAGATGCGGTACCGCCGCTCCATCTCGGAGATGAGCCACTTGAGGGCGGCGGGCACCTTCTTCGGGTCGGTGACGACGGGGACGAGGAGGTGGGGGAGCTCGTTGTAGACCTGAAGCTCGACGACCTTGGGGTCGACGAGGATGAGGCGCAGGTCCTCGGGCGTCATCCGGTAGAGGAGGGAGACGAGGAGGGTGTTGATGCAGACGGACTTGCCCTGGCCGGTGGAGCCGGCGATGAGGGCGTGGGGCATCTTGGAGAGGTCCTGGACGATGGGGCGGTTGGTGACGCTGTCGACGCCGAGCACGACGGGAAGGTCGCCGGCGAACTCAACCCAGGCCTTGGACTCGAGGATGTCGCGCGCGACGACGACCTGGCGCGAGGTGTTGGGGATCTCGATGCCGACCGTGCCCTTGCCCGGGACGGGGGCGAGGATGCGGACCGACTCCGCCATGAGGTTCATGGCGATGTTGTTCTGGAGGTTCGCGATGCGCTCGATGCGGACGCCGGGCGCGGGCCGGATCTCGTAGCGCGTGATGGAGGGCCCCTGCTGGATGCCGACGTCGATGCCGGCCGCGGGGTCGACCGGCACGACGTCGACCTTGAACTCCTTGAGGGTCTGGATGAGCTCGCCGGCGCGCCGGCGGTAGTCCTCCCTGGCGGCCTCCTTGGCGGACGCGGCCGTGAGCAGGTCGAGGGTGGGGAAGATGTAGTCGCCGCGGCGCTTGGGAATGAGCGAGGCCGCGGCGCGCTCGATGCGCTCGCCCTTGGTCACGCCGATCTTGCCGGAGATCTGCGGCTTGGGGTCGGGGTCGGCCTTGAGCCGGGGGGCCTTGGCGGGCTTGTCGGGGAGGACGCCGGAGAGACCCTCGGCGGCCGGCTCGTCCCCGTCGTCGGGCTGGTCGGGATTGCCCACCTCGACGTCGAGCGGGTCGACGGTCTCGATGACCGGGGCGGGGGCCGGGGTGGCGGGCACGGGCTGCGGCTCGGCGGCGGGGGCCGCGAGGACGGCGGCGCCGCGGACGGCGGCGGCGAGGCGCTGCGCCTCGGCGCGGGCGGCGGCCTCGCGGCGGGCGGCCTCGGCGCGCTGGCGGGCGAGCTCGGCGCGCCGGGTGTTCCAATGGAGGAAGCTGTCGCGCATCTCGGCCAGCCAGGACGCGAGGGTGGCCTTGGGGTCGTCGGCCAGGATGCCGAGCAGGCAGAAGCCGTAGGCGGGCACGAGGAAAAGCCAGGCGCCGAGGACCCCGAGCGGCTCGAGCGGGTAGGCCATGAGGAAGAGGCCGACCCGGCCGCCGGGGCCCTTGGGGTCGTAGGCGGTCATGCTCTCGTTGGCGGCGGCCGACTCGGCGCCGAGGAAGAGGTGCATGAGGGCGGCGAAGAGGAAGACGCTGCCCAGCATGAGCAGGACCTTGGCCGGCCAGAGCGTGTGCGCGCGGCGGTTGAGGGCGAACCAGGCGGCGACGATCAGGGAGAGGGGCCCGAGGAAGGCGGCGAAGCCGAAGGCGACGAAGCCGAGGGTGGCGAGGAGGGCCCCGAACGCGCCGCAGGGATTGGAGCTGCGCGTGGCGTCGGCGGCGTCGACCGCCGGGATGCCGAGGACGGGCTCGAGGGCGGATTGGAGAAGCCAGGGCTGGTCGGCCGAGCGGAAGACCATGGCCACGAGCAGGTAGCTGCCCGCGAGGGCGAGGAGCAGGGCGAGGATGGGTCGGCTCTCGCTGGTCTGGCGGGCCAAGGTGGCGGAGCGCCGGAGCGGGGCTTTCTTGGCCATGGATCAGTCGCCGAAGAGCCCGGGCTGGGAGGTGCCGGGGGCGGCGGCGCGGGGCGGCGGCGCGTTGAGATGGCGGGGGGGCTGGGAGACGCGGCGGTCGAGGGCCTGCCGACGCTCGGCCACGAGGCGGTCGACCATGCCGGTGACGGCGTGGCGGATCCATCGGGTGGTGAAGGAGGCCTCGGAGTAGTCGCAGGGGCCGTAGCCGTGGACGCGCCCGGTCTGGAGGAGGGAGTCGCACTGGGCGAACTCGGCCTCGTGCTCGGGATGGAAGACGGCGTAGGTCTTGCCGCCGGACTTGCGGAGGAGGGAGAAGACGGGCACGTCGCTGGGACCGTCGGCGACGTAGAGCATGCACTCGAAGGGAATGCGCCGGTCCTCGGCGCGGACGACGGCGTTGACGTCGATCGACGGGTCCTTGCTCGTGCCCTTGTTGATCTCGAAGAGGAAGCGGGTCTTCACCGTGTTGTCGACCATGGCGGCGACCTGGGAGATCTCGGTGGGCAGGTCGAGGGTCAGCTCATCCTGGCGGGTGAAGTGGGGAGGGAGCGGCTGCTCGAGGAACTCGCAGCCGTAGATGCCGGCGACGTGCGGGGCGACGGCGGTGCCGCGGATCATCTCGGCCAGGCCGGTGCTGACAACGTAATGCTCGAGGGTGACCTCGAGGCCGGCCTTGGCCCCGGCGGCGCGGGCATGGGCCTGGAGGGCGGGCAGGAAGGCGGGGAGGCCGGGCGCCAGCTCGATCTCGCCGCCGAGCTCGCGGAGGCGGCGGTTGGTCAGGCCGCGGAAGGGCCCGTTCTTGACGTAGCTGAGGAGATGGTTGAGGTAGACGGTGTCCTTGGAGGTGCGGATGCCCTTGCGCGCGTAGAGCGCGGGCAGCTGGTTGACCTCGCGCCAGAAGGCCTCCTCGTCGACGCCGTAGGCGCGGAAGAGCGGGGTCTGCATGTAGCCCGGGATGAGGGTCTTGTCGAAGTCCCAGACGCAGGCGAGCACATGGGTGTCGCGCAGGGGCTTGTCGTTGGGGGATAGGGACACGGGGGAGGAAGAGGGCTTGCTAGGGCGGCGGGACGGGGACTGCATTCTCCTACACCCGCCCAAGCCCGCCTCCAAGCACCGATTGGCCATGTCCGACTCCGACAACCCGCACGACCTCGCCCCCCTCCGGGAGCGGCGCGCGGAGCTGGAGCGGGCGCTGGCGGACCCCCGGGTTTTCGCCGACGGGCGGCGGGCGGCGGCCCTGGCCCAGGAGCTCCGCCACCTGGGCGGCGCGCTGGCGGCCGGCGAGCGGCTGGAGGCGGCCCGGCGGGCCTTGGCGGAGGCGGCGGAGATGCGCGACGACCCGAGGGCCGAGACCGGCCTGAGGGACATGGCCGCGGAGGAGGCGCGCGACCTCGCGGCGGAGCTGCCCGGGCTGCGCGACGCCTTCCTGCGGGCGCTCGTGCCCCCCGATCCCAACGAGGCCCGCAACGTCATCCTCGAGGTGCGGGCGGGCACGGGGGGCGACGAGGCGGCCCTGTTCGCGGGCGAGCTGGCGCGGATGTACGCGCGGTTCGCGGAGCGTCGGGGCTGGAAGAGCGAGATGCTCAGCCTGACGCAGTCGGACCTGGGCGGCGTGCGCGAGGCGGTCCTCCTCGTGGAGGGCGCGGGCGCGTTCGCGGCCCTCCGCCACGAGGCCGGGGTGCACCGGGTGCAGCGCGTGCCGGCGACGGAGACCTCGGGCCGGATCCACACCTCGGCCGCGACCGTCGCGGTGCTGCCCGAGGCGGAGGAGACGGAGGTCGACCTCCGTCCGGAGGAGCTGGAGATCAGCGTGGCGCGGGCGAGCGGCGCGGGCGGCCAGCACGTGAACAAGACCGAGTCGGCGGTGCAGATCATCCACAAGCCGACCGGCATCCTCGTCCACTGCGCCGACGAGCGCTCGCAGCTGCGCAACCGCCAGAAGGCGATGCGCGTGCTGCGCGCCCGCCTGCTCGAGCGACAGACGGCGGCGGACCAGGCGGCGCGGGCCGACGCGCGGCGGGGACAGGTCGGCTCGGGCGACCGGTCGGAGCGCATCCGGACCTACAACTTTCACCAGAACCGCGTGACGGACCACCGGGTGGAGGTGACGTTGCACGGCATCCAGCAGGTGCTGGACGGGGACATCGGCGACCTGGTGGGCGCGCTGCAGGAGGCGGACCTCCGGGCCCGCGCCCTCGAGGTCACTCGACCGAAAGCGTGAGGCCCCAGGCGCCGTCGGCGCGGCGGCGGAACTTGCCCGAGCCGGGCTGGCCGTCGTCGAGCCGCTGGTCGGCCGACCGCAGGGTGGGCTCGGCGGCCGCGGGGTCGGCCGGGCGGAAGAGGATGACGCCGCGGGAAAGGCCGTCCTGGGTCTCGGGCGCGAAGCTCCACTCGCCCGGAAGCTCGATCCCGGGGGCGAGCTTGTCCCACGCCTCGGAGAACTTGTAGCGCTGGATGGCCTCGCCCGGCTTGGCGAAGGGGAAGGCCTCGGGCCAGGCGCGCTGCTCGAGGCGATGCTGCAGAATCGGCTCGGCGATGGCGCGGAAGGCGGCGGCGAGGGGAACCGCGCGGCGATGGGCGAGGAGCGTGGCCGCGAAGGCGGCGAGGAAGGCGAGGCCGGCGCCGAGCAAGGCCCAGCGCAGCCCGTGGAACCACAGCGGGGTGCTCGGGGCGACAAGGATGGCGGGGGCCTTCGGTTCCGACGAAGCCATGGGAAGGCCGACCTTAGGAGCGGGACGTGTCTCGGCAAGGCGGCTTTTTGCTTCCGAACCGGCCGGGAAAAGCATTCATCGCGCGCATGGACGCGGCCCACCTGGAGCGCTTCGCCGGGGTGGCCCGGATCTACGGGCGCGCGGGGGCCGAGCGGCTCTCGCGCGCCGCGTTTGTCGTGGTCGGGCTGGGCGGGGTCGGCTCATGGGCCGCCGAGGCCCTCGCCCGCAGCGGCGCGGGCCGGCTTGTCCTCGTCGACGGCGACGCGGTCTGCGCCTCCAACACCAACCGGCAGCTGCACGCCCTGGCCGGGACGGAGGGACGGCCGAAGGCCGAGGTCCTCGCCGAGCGCGCCCGGGCCATCCATCCCGGCATCGAGGCGGTGGCGGTGACCCGCTTCGTCGCCAAGGGAGACGCGGCGGAGCTGGTGGCCGGGCACGCCGGCGTGCTGGTGGACGCGATCGACGCGCTCGGCGTCAAATGCGCCCTGCTCGCCGCGGCGCGCTCGGCTGGGCGGCCGGTTGTCACCACCGGCGGCTGCGCGGGGAGGAGGGACGGCACCCGGGTGCGGGTCGGCGACCTCGCGGAGTCGAGGGACGACCCGCTGCTCCGCCTGGTCCGGAAGAAGCTGCGCCAGGAGCTGGGCCTTCCCCGCAAGGGGCCGATGGGCATCCGCTGCGCCTGGTCGGACGAGCCGCTGGTTATCGCCGCCGACTGCGAGGGCGTGCCCGGAGGCTTGATCCCGGCCGACGAGGACCTGCGGCCGAACTGCGAGTGGGGCTACGGCACGGTCGCCCACGTGGCGGGCGCCTTCGGGCTCGCCGCGGCCGGCGAGGCGATCCGGCTTGCCCTCGCCGAGGGTCGGGGATGACCGCGCTCGCGACCATCCTGCGCCATCCGGCGGAGAACCTGGCCAAGTGCTCGGTCGAGCCCCTGCGCGGTCGCGCCGACCTGGAATTCCTCGCCGCGGAGGGGCCGGCCGTGGTGCGGGGCGAAGGCTGCATCCTGCTCGAGGTCGGGGCGCCGCCGCTGACGGCGGCCGACGCCGGGCGGCGGCTGATCCTGCTCGACGGCAACTGGAAACATGTCCCCCGGCTGCGCGCGCGCGTGATCGGCAACCCCCTGCCCCGCTCCCTGCCATCGGTGCCGACGGCCTATCCGAGGCGCAACGCCGAGGGGGCCGACCCGTCGGAGGGGCTGGCCACGGTCGAGGCGCTCTACCTGGCCCTGCGCGTCCTGGGCTCGGACGACCCCTCGCTGCTGGCCCATTACCGTTGGCGGGAGGAGTTCCTGCGCAACGTGCGGGCGACGCTGGGCGACGGTTGAGCGGTTTTCGCTTTCCCCGGGGACGGTTAACGCTTCCCCTTCGGCTGATGAGCACCGACCTGCCGCGCGAGGCGCTGATGACCGTCGAGGGCCTGCCCTACCCGAAGGTGGCCACGGGCAAGGTGCGCGAGATCTTCGACCTGGGCGACCGCCTGCTCATCGTTGCGACGGACCGCCTGTCGGCCTTCGACGTCGTGATGCCCAACGGCGTGCCCGGCAAGGGCGTCCTTCTCACCCGCATCAGCCTCTGGTGGTTCGCCCAGGCGGCCAAGGTCTTCCCCATCCACCTCGCGCCGGACCACGACGCGGCGCTGGCGGGGGCGCTGCGCGGGCACGAGGCGCTGATCCCGCGCTCGATGCTCGTGCGCAAGCTCCGGCCCCTGCCCATCGAGGCCGTGGTGCGGGGATACCTGGCCGGGAGCGGCTGGAAGGAGTACAAGGCGACCGGCGGCATTCTCGACCACCGCCTGCCCGCGGGGTTGCTCGACGGGTCGAGGCTCCCCGAGCCGATCTTCACGCCCTCGACCAAGGCCGCGGCGGGGCACGACGAGCCGATCACCCAGGCGCGGTGCGCGGAAATCCTCGGCGAGGCGGACTTCCGGGCGGTTCGCGACGCCTCGATCGCCCTCTACCGCATGGGCGCCGAGCGCGCGGCCAAGGCGGGCATCCTGCTCGCGGACACGAAATTCGAGTTCGGCCGCGCGGCCGACGGCTCGCTCGTGCTCATCGACGAGGTGCTCACGCCCGACTCCTCGCGCTACTGGCCGGCCGCCACGTGGCAGCCGGGCCGCGGCCAGCCGTCCTACGACAAGCAGTTCGTGCGCGACTGGCTCGAGGCCCAGCCCTGGGACAAGCGACCGCCCGGGCCCCGCCTGCCCGACGAGGTGGTGACGCGCACCCAGGCGCTCTATGCCGAGTGCCTGACCAGGCTGACCGCCTGAGGCGGCTCAGTCGGTCAGGATATCAACCCGGCAGCGCTCGCAGCGGGGGTTGGAGCGGGTCAGCATGAGGTCGCCGCAGAGCGGACAGGTGTCGCCCGACAGGGGTGCCACGGGCGCCTTGGACTCGACAGCCCCGGGTTCCTCGGCCCGGCGCCGCTGACGCAGGGCCTGCCAAGCGACGACGCCGGCCACCATGAGAAAGGTGGCGGCGCCGACGAAGCCATCGGACATGCGTCCATGGCCCTGGGCAAGCGGGTCGCGCCCGGTGACCAGGGTGGCGATGAGAATCCAGATCGCCACGGCGGCCAGGAACCCGGCGAAGAGGAAAACCGTCCTTAGCCAGGAGCGGGAGGTCGCGAGCCGCGCCCCAGGGTAATTCCCGCAGGCGGAGCAGTTCCAGTCCGTCACGCGGGCGACGGGCAGGAGCGGGATGTGGAAAAGATGGAGGAAGACCAGGCTGCGCGTCCCGACGGCCAACCGGGGCGCCTTGCAGACGGTGCACCAGTCGTTGCGCACGGCGGCGCGGCGAGGGAAGAACTTGTAATGGCCGTGCAGGAGCAGCACGCGCGTTCAGAAGCCCTCGGCGAGGCGGTCGCGGACCTCGGCGGCGGCGAGGGTGGCGGGCAGGCCCTTGCGGGGGGAGACCAGGACGGGCCAGTCGAGGGAGTCCTCGGGGACGCGGCCGTGGGAGCCGCGGATGAGCTGCGGGTCGAGGGGCGTGAGGCGGAGGAGGCTGCGGAAGCCGAGCTTCTTGCGGAGGAGGAAGGCGGCGACCTTGAGCCAGGGGAGGCGAAGGGCGGGGTCGACGAGGAGCTCGCAGGGGTCGTAGCCGGGCTTGCGATGGATGTCGACGGTGCGGGCGAAGTCGGGCGCGCGGGCGTCGTCGAGCCAGTAGTTGTAGGCAAACCAGCTGCGCGCGTCGGCGACGAGGAGGAGGTCGCCGGAGCGGCGGTGCCAGAGGCCCTCGGCGCGCTGCTCGGACTCGCCGAGGACGCGCTCGACGCCGGGGAGGGCGGCGAGGGCGGTGCGGACCTCGGGCAGGAGGGCGGGGTCGCGGACGACGACGTGGGCGACCTGATGGTCGCAGACCGCGTAGGCCTTGGAGTGGAAGGTGTCGAGGGCCTCGTGGCCGCGCTCGTCCTTGGCGACGAGCCAGCCGCGCTCGCGAAGGAGGCGGTTCGGCAGGGCGGCGCGGTCGACGGCGGTGAGGGCGTACTCGGAGACCAGGGTGACCTCGGCGCCGGCTCGCTCCAGGTCGTCGGCCAGGCGGCCGGCGAGCTTGTCGATCTCAGCCCGGGCGAGGTCGGCCTGGGGCGAGGCGGGGCCGTGGCGCTGGAGGTCGTAGTCGAGATGGGGGAGGTAGACGAGGTGGAGGTCGGGTTTCTCGTGGTGCTCGATCCAGCGGGCGCAGTCGGCGATCCACTGGGAGGAGTCGAGACCGGCGTAGGGGCCCCAGAAGGCGGCGAAGGGAAAGTCCCAGAGGTCCTTCTTGATCCGGCCGGCGAGGTCGGGCGGCCAGCTGGCGATGTCGAGTAGCTTGGCGCCGTCGGCCCGGTAGATGGGCCGGGGAGTGACGGCGAGGTCGACGCCGGAGCCGAGGTTGTACCACCAGAAGGAGTTGGCGACGCGGAGGCCGGGGCGGCGGGCGCGGAGGGTTTCCCAGAGCTTCTCGCCGCCGACGAGGCGGTTGGATTGCTTCCAGAAATGGACCTCGGCGAGGTCGCGATCGGGCCAGCCGTTGCCCACGATGCCGTGGCCGGAGGGGTCGAGGCCCGTGAGATAGGTGGCCTGGGCGGTGCAGGTGACGGCGGGGAAGGCCGGCTTGACGCGGGCCAGCGAGCCGGCGGCGGCGCGGGCGGCGAGGCGCGGCATCCTGCCGCCGGCGAGGTCGCGGGCGGAGAGGCCGACGACGTTCAAGACCGCGCGGCGCATGGGGCGAGGTCGCGCGCGCGGAGCTCGTCGGCGGCGGCGCGCACGCGCTCGGCGGGCATGGCGTGGACCTCGGTGGAGGCGCCGATGGCGGTGGGCAGGACGAGGGTGAGGCGGCCGCCGAGGTGCTCGCGAAACTCCTCGAGTCCGGCGAGGAGGGGCTTGCCGCCGTCGAGATGGAGCTCCTCGGCGTAGGTGCGGAAGCCAAGGGCCGAGAGCAGGGCGAGGACGCGCGCGGCGTCGGCCGGAGCGAGGAGGGCGAGGTCGCGCGCGCAGAGGGTGTCGAGGGCGAGGCCGACGGCGACGGCCTCGCCGTGGGTGAGGCGGTGGTCGGTGAGGGACTCGAGCTTGTGGGCGGCCCAGTGCCCGAGGTCGAGGGGGCGGGCGGAGCCGAGCTCGAAGGGGTCGCCGCCTCCGGCGATGTGGCGGGCGTGCAGCTCGGCGGAGCGCCGGACGGCGCGGCCGAGCGCGGGCAGCTCGCCGGCGGCGAGGGCGGGGGCGTCGGCCTCGAGCGCGGCGAGGAAGGCGGGGTCCTTGAGGAGGGCGACCTTGACCGCCTCGACGAGGCCGTCGCGCCGGCCGCGGAGGTCGAGCGACGCGAGGAGGGCGAGGTCGTTGACGACCGCGGCGGGCACGGCGAAGGCGCCGGTGAAGTTCTTCTTCCCGAAGGTGTTGATGCCGTTCTTGACCCCGACCCCGGCGTCGCCCTGCCCCAGCGTGGTGCTGGGCATGCGGATGACGCGGACGCCGCGGTGGGCGGTGGCGGCGGCGAAGCCGACGGCGTCGAGGAAGGCGCCGCCGCCGATCGCGAGCACGTAGGAGTGGCGGCAGATGCGGTCGGCCTCGATCGCGGCGAGGACGGCCTTGACCACGGAGGTGTCGCGCTTGGCCGCCTCGCCCCCGGTGAGCACGAGCGGGGCGCGGGTCAGGCGAATGCCGCGGGCGGCGGCGTGGCCGGAGATGGCGGCGGCGAGCTCCGGGCGCGCGGCGGCGAGGCCGGAGTCGAGGACGGGAAGGACCTTGGCGTCGGCGACCAGCCCGGCAAGGGTCGGGTTGGCCGGGGCGAACGCGTCCTCGGTGAAGAGGATGCGGTGCCGGTAGGCGACCGAGAAGCTGAGGTCGATCTCGTCCATGCGACGCGTGCCCTAAGTGGAAGGCATCAGACGCCGGAGGGCGAGCGTGGTTCCGAGGAAAAGGAGGAGCATGAGCCCGCCCATCGAGAGGGGGTCGGAGGGCTCGAAGCGGTGGCGGACGGCGACCCAGGCGAGGTAATCGACCAGGCAGAGGCCCGCGATGCGCGCGCCGACCCGCTCGGAGACGTCCCGGAGGCGGCGGCGGGTCCAGCCGATGAACACGACCAGCCCGCAGGCCCAGATGAGGGGCAGCAGGGGCGGGGCGCCCTGGAAGGCGAGGGTGAGCGGCACGGGGAGCGCCGCCAGCGGCGGGGCGACGCGGGCCAGCCCGCCGGGCTCGCCGCCGGTCGCCTCGTGGCGGGCGAGCGCGGAAATGCCGACCGTGTAGAGGAGGAGCGCGACGGCGTGGGC
>Ga0222713_10005443_pt1 | contig 12381 bp, 6 predicted proteins | sample C33_649DmetaG_FD_165061 | JGI IMG/M metagenome (GOLD analysis project Ga0222713, IMG submission 165061) | Estuarine water microbial communities from San Francisco Bay, California, United States - C33_649D | ecosystem: Environmental > Aquatic > Marine > Unclassified | place: USA: California...
TGGAAAAAGTGAAGTGCTGATCGCAAGAGCACTTCATCTCCTGAGATCAGGAATCAAACCCGATCGACTTCTAGTCCTTACCTTTGGTCGCGATCACGCCGACCTGCTTCGCGATGAGATAGCGACGCGTGCAGAGACGGTAGCAAGAGAGCCGCTTGCGAGAACTTTCCCTGCCCTTGCGTTCTCCATAGTCCGCCTTTCCATGGAGAAGAGTCTTCGTGATCCCATCCTGCTCTCTGGCGCAGAGCAAGATGACTTTATTCGCGACTTCTTAGCAACCGACTTACTAGAAAATTTGAGTGGGTGGCCAGAGTCGATAAGACCAGCTCTAGGTACACGTGGCTTTGCAAAAGAACTTCGCGATCTGATTTCCCGCGCAAAAGAGTGGGGATTAGATCCTGAAGACTTAGCGAAGTTGGCTATCGAAACCAAGGATGAACTCTGGATACCTGCCTCACGGTTGTGGAAGAGATACGAAGAAGTGAATATCAATCGTGATAGCAATGTGGAGCATGCAAAGGATCGGATCGACCCAAGTGAGTTGATCAATCGTGCCGTTCGAGTGATGAACGCTTCAGATGAGTTCGCCAATAAAGTGAGAGATCAATTCGATGTGGTCCTCATCGACCAGTTTGAGGAGAGTGACCCTTCGCATCGGCGCTTGATAAAAGCTCTCTCACCTCGAGCATTCATGATCTTCTCCGATCAAGGAAGCACTGTCTCGCGTTTTAGAGGGGCCGATCCCGAGGGTTTAGAGGATTTCCTGGAGAAATTCGCCTCGAGTTATGGCCTTGAAAGAGAGATCTCAAATCATCGACTAGAGGAGAGAATACGACCACGAGCTCGGCGAATCTTTATCGAAAGCGATTCACTCTCAGCAGAGGCCGAAGCGATTGCGGAGCACCTTCGCTCGCTCCACCATCGTCGTGAAATTCCGTGGTCTGAGATGGCGGTGATTGTCCGCTCCCCAGGTGAACATCTCTCTGCCATTCGTAGGGCGCTCATTCATATTGGTATCCCAGTCAATCAAGAGAGTGGAACGCTCTCGCTGGCCGAGAACCCAGTCATTCGCCCGCTACTTCTCATCGCAGAGATCGCCATCGCACTCGCTCGAGATGGAAATATTAAGGCAACGCCCGAGAAGATCGAGCAGATGCAGGAGCTGCTCCTCTCTGAATTTGGTGGTCTTGATGCTCTCGAACTTCGCAAGATACGAAGTGAAATTAATCGAGTCCGAGAAGAAGGTGATCTCACTCCAACGAGAGAGATCCTGCTCAACGGCCTTGCTCAGGGGGAGGCATTTCTAGATTTCGATCAAACTGGTTTACTCACCCCGCTTAGGAGAACCATCGCTTCTGCTCGCTCAGTCGCTTCAAACTCATCGAGCACAATCACTGACTTGCTCTGGGCAATCTGGAGTTCGGCGAAGGATCGAGAAGGAAATCTGGTTAGTGAGAAGTGGCAAAACAGAGCAATCTTCTCCCACTCCACCTACGATTCCGGTTCGGCTGATCGAGACCTTGATGCTGTTGTCGAACTCTTCGAAATCGCTAAGCGTCATGCCGAGCGATTCCCATCAGCACACCCTGCACTTTTCATAGAAAGCGTGAGAAAGACTCGAGTCGTCGGAGATGTGATTGTTGCTCACGGAGATAGAGGTGACCAAGTCACTCTCACCACAGTCCACAGTGCAAAAGGTAAAGAGTGGAAGATTGTGGTTATCGCTGGGCTCCAAGAGGGCAAATGGCCAAATCTCACTCTTCGCGGATCGCTCCTTGGAAGTGAGCGTTTAGTGGATATTCAGCGACATGGTCTCTTAGCTAGAGCCGAACTCAACGCACTTTCGTCGAATGCGATTGCAGAAGATGAAGCAAGGATTTTCGAAGTCGCCAAGGACCGAGCTTCGGATCTGATCATTTTCACTGCAGTTTCAAGGGATGATGATGAGCCCTCTTCATTCTTTGCTAGAGAGCGAGATCTCGAGCCGAACGATCATGACGATCCGATCAAGCCTTTCCTGACAGCGACAGAGAAAATTGCGCTGATGCGGCGAGAAGTAATTGATCCGTTAGTTTCACAGTCTAGGAAAGCCGAGATTGCTTCGGCCCTGAAGACTCTTGCAGCTGGTGGTTTTGGGTCAGCAGATCCATCAAATTGGCTGGGTTCGCGCCCGCGAAGTAGTGAGGATCCGATTGTTAGCGAAGGAGATGATGTATTCATCTCGCCGAGTGAGATCGATCGATTCTTAGAGTGCGAACTTCGCTGGTTCCTTGAGAAAAGTGGTGCCAGAGAGGGCGATAGCCAAGCAGCGCTACTTGGATCCACCTTGCATGTATACGCAAAGATGATTGCTGATGGTGAAGTGAACCTTGATGAGGCTCGTTCGAGACTTGAGCGAGCCTGGCACTTGATCGACCTCAACTCTGGGTGGGTTCAAAAAGCTGGCCTGAATGATGCACTTCGAACTCTCACTCGATTCTTCGAGTGGCATAGAAATAATCCACGTTCCATCCTCGCGACTGAAGCCTCTTTCACATTGGAGATCGGGCGAATAAAGGTACGAGGAAGCGCCGATCGTATTGAAATTGATGATCAAGGAGCACATTTCATCGTCGATCTCAAAACAAGTCATGACGCCATGAAGGCCAAGGAGGCCGAATCAAATCAACAACTTGCCACTTATCAAGCAGCACTAGCTCTCGGTGCTTTCGAGGGAATTGAAGCGAGTGAAAACCTTGGTGGCGCTGAGTTGGTCTATCCGGCGACCGATGCGAAAAAGGTCACGACGAGGAGTCAGAGCACGAAAGATCCAGACGAGACTGTCGAGACTTTGGCCCGAGTGGGCGAGACGATGTCGGGGGCGAGATTCGTTGCGACCATCAATGCGAATTGTCGAGTCTGCGCAGTTCGTTCACTCTGCCCGATGCAAGGCGAAGGCAGGTCAGTAATCCAATGAAGAGATATAGCGCAAAGGAGATTTTCACAGCGCTGAGGAAAATCGATCCCAAGATCAATCTCCCAACGCCCGAACAGGTAGAGATTATTGAAGCACCACTCACCCCATCAGTTGTTGTTGCGGGAGCAGGTAGCGGAAAGACCGAAACGATCTCTGCGCGAGTTCTCTACCTTGTTACCAATGATGCGGTTGAGCCCAACGAAATACTCGGCCTGACATTCACTCGAAAAGCGGCGGGAGAGTTGCTGGTTCGTGTAAGAAACCGGCTTCGTCAGTTGGAGAAGTCAGGTTTGATTAAAGGGAAATCGCACCTGAGCGAACCAACGATCCTTACCTATCACTCATACGCCTCACGTATTGTCACGGAATATGGCCTGAGAGATGGCATTGAGCAGGATCTGATTCCACTCGGAGAAGCGGCGACATGGCAACTTGCTCATGAGGTGGTCTCGCATCACATTGAGATGCCGGAGTGGGTAGATAAGAGCGCCGATGCAGTCGCAGAGGATGTTATTGATCTTGCCCGACTTATCGCTGAGCATGGCACAAGTATTGAAGCTGTCCGTAACCTAACAGAGGAGATGATTGAGCACCTCCAATCAATAGATGGCGAGTCAACGGTCAAGAACCGAGAACTGATCGATACCGCGCGCCTTCGCCTCGCTGAATTACCAATCGTCGAGAGATTCAACGAGATCCGACGTGAACGCAATCTCTTCACCTTTGATGACCAGATGTCAATCGCTGCTTCAATCGCAAGTCGACATAGTGATGTCGTAGATCTAGAGCGGTCAAAATTCCACACAATCCTTCTCGATGAATATCAAGATACCTCGCAGAGTCAGCTTCGGTTGCTCTCAGCGCTCTTTGGTAATTCCCACTCAGTCATGGCAGTCGGAGATCCATTTCAATCGATATATGGCTGGCGCGGAGCGAGCGCAGAGACAATTGAGACTTTCTATCGATACTTTCCAGCAGCGAGTAAAGAGGAAGAGCGAAGATTCACTCTCAGTATCAGTTGGCGCAATGACCTGAAAGTCTTGGACCTCGCTAATGCAACGATTGATTTGATCAATGCAACGCAGGGCTCCAATCATCCAGTGAAACGTTTGAGCCAGCGAGATGGCGCAGGGGCGGGCGAAGTCTTAGCGGGTGCATATCTCACTCGAGAGGATGAAGCGGAGGCGATTGCTGAGTACTTTTCTACGCGACTTGATGAGAAGAGTTCGGCAGCTGTCTTGGTTCGTGCCAGATCTCAAGTAGAACGAATCGAGAGTGCGATTCGAAGTCGCGGCCTGCCAGTCGAGGTAGTCGGAGTGGGTGGACTTCTTTATGTTCCAGAGATCGTGGAGATTGTCTCCCTTCTCAAAGCGATCGCATTCACGGATCGAGGGGCCTCCCTTGCGCGACTCCTTGCCGGAGATCGTTATTGCATCGGGAGTAAAGATCTCGCCGCTCTGGGGCGTTATGCCCGAGCCATCACACTGGAGCGAAATAAAGGTGTCAAGAATCCACTCGTTCGAGAGATCACCTCACTTGATGCGGGTATTGCCGAAAACGATGGACAGTTCGAAGTGAACATCGTCGAGGCCCTTGATGAGATTGATGAAGCTCCTTCGGATTACTTCACGGCAGAGGGAATTTCCAGGCTTCGGATGGCCGCTCGAGATATCGCACGAGTTCGAGAACGGTCGGGATCGCTCATCGATATTGTCATGGAGGCGATGAGAACCCTAGGAGTTGAAGTCGAAGTAATGGTTCGAGATGGAATCCATGAAGGAAGAAGGCATCTCAATAGATTCCTGGATGAAGCAAGCAAGTTTCAAAGCCAAGGTGGAACTCTCACCACATTCCTTGATTGGATAGACCAAGCCAAGAAGAGCGAACGAGGTTTGAAGGAATCAGAGGTCAAGGTCACTAAGGGCGTAGTTCAAATCATTACTATCCATGGCGCCAAGGGATTGGAATGGGATTTTCTAGCGGTTCCGGGATTGCGAGAGAAGAATTTCCCATTAACGGGTAAGCAGTTAGAGAATTGGATCACCGATTCCGGAGATGTCCCGTTCGCCCTTCGGGGAGATTCAAAGCAACTGCCCGAGTTCCACTTCTTGAAGATTAATAATCATAAGCAACTGACTAAGGCTCGTGAAGAATTTGCAGATTCCTGCCGAGCCAGAAGCTTTCTTGAAGAATTAAGGCTTGGTTATGTGGCATACACCAGAGCAAAACTCTCACTTTTCGCATCATTCTCCTTCTTTCAAGATGGAATTGAACCAATGCCCCCAAGCGCCCTCTTTCAACTTCTCATCTCAAGAGCAAAATTCATCACAGAGACAAGCCTTGACTTGCCGACTATCGACAATCCCGCGCTCACTAATCCCACTCGAGTTAGTTGGCCGATTGATTCATGGGGTAATCGAAGAGAGCACTTTGACGAAGGTGTTCGCTTAGTAGAAAACGCCAGAGTTCTTACCGAAGGAGAGCTCTCTCAAATAGATCCTGATCTTGTGAAATTACTTGAGGCTGAAGATGCAAGACGGCAAAAGCGCCATGTGTATCTGCCTGACCGCATCTCAGTCTCAGCACTCGACCTCATCCTGCGCGATCGAGGTGAAGCCGCGAGAACATTTAGGCGTCCGATGCCAACTCACACAAATGTCTACGCCAGGCGAGGTACTGAGTTCCACTCTTGGTTGGAACGACATCTCAATGCGCCGCAGTTACCTGACGCGCCTGAGTACGGCCATGAGCAATCTATCGATGACTTCGCCCTGGAAGCCTTGAAGAGTGCTTGGTTGAATTCTGAGTGGGCAAAGCGAACTCCGTTTGATGTCGAATTACCTTTTGAGATCATCATCGAAGGAACTCTGCTTCGAGGGCGGATGGATGCTATCTACTTCGATGGCGAGCGCTATGAAATTGTCGATTGGAAGACTGGCGAGGTCAAAAGCGGAAGTGAATTAGCTGATGCTGCTGTGCAACTTGCTGCTTATCGAATCGCATTTTCTAGGATTCATCGCATTCCACCTGAATCGATAAGCGCCGTTTTCCACTATGTTGGCGCTAATCAGAGCGTGAGACCTGCTGACCTATTGAGTGAAGAAGAAATCATCCAATTACTGCCGAGATTGGGCGATGGTCACTAATTGAACCTTGTTTATGTTTGAACTCGTGCCCATCAATTCCGCTCGATGCAAGGATGTAATCGAATTGAACTTTGGGGTCCCAGGATGGATAACTGTTGGAATTGGTGAGTGACTTAAGCCCAGAGAGTCTGGCAGCAAGCCCCCAGGGAAGATTGAAATCGCCAAGAAGAATTACCCTTTTCCCAAGCGTTGAAAGCCATCCCGTAATCACGCGAAGTTGTCTCACATTGAATCCTGGAACGAATGAGAGATGCGTGACCGAGACGATGGTCCCATCCTCAAGTTCTGCAGCGATTGCTACTCGTGGCTCATCGCGAACATATCGCATCCGCACTCCACGCGGTGTTGGAACTGCTAGTGGGATGCCGAAAGGTGCTTTCTGCAACTTTTTGATATGCCACCTTTTAACTGGAACTTTAGATATCAAAGCGATTCCATAACTCGCACCATCACTTTCACCATCATGAGCGCTCCAGATATCTCCAGGAGTTCCTAGAACAGTTGGGTGATAGCGAAAATCTTTTGCCCCCATCCATTGAGCGATAAGTTCTGCTTGATGAATCCGGCCACTTCGAATCTGATCAAAGTCAACTTCCTGGATTCCGATGATGCCAGGTGAGAATTCTGCAATTAGGTCATCAATTCCCTTTTTTAGGGTCTGGGCATCAGCCCTGCCGTCGATGAGAGATCTTCCATTGAGCAAGTTCCAAGAGGTGATTCGAAGGAGATTGTTGCTCATAGCGCGAGATTAGTAGGCTTACCGATATGTTGCACTTGCCGCTTGCTCGAGCCCAACTTGATCGAAAGGCGGAATTGCGAAGCGATTCACTCGCTCTGCAAAAGTTAGAACTGAGCGCAATTTTCTACAAGTTCTATGATGGAAATTTCTTTGTGACGGATGGACGGCTAGCGAAGTTCGCCTTCGCAGATAAGCCCACTGGTGAGCATGAGACCTATTTCCTTGGCGTGGATAGTTCCGGTGCGGGACACTTCCTTTGGAATCAAGCGGATTCGCCCTCCGAAGATCTCCGACTTTCGTCACTGCGGGAGATAGCCGGTGGCCTCTCTGCAGAAGAGATTGGAATTGCAGTTCAAGGCCAAGGTTTGGCGCTGTGGCATAACTCGCATCCACGTTGTGCACGTTGCGGCAAGGAGACGAAAAGTTGTGATGGTGGCTATCTCCGGCGTTGCGATGAAGGTCATCCTCATCATCCACGAACTGACCCCGCAGTGATTGTCTTGGTTAAGGATCGCCACGATCGAATCTTGCTCGGACATCAGGCTAGTTGGGATGAAGGGCGATTCTCAACCTTCGCTGGATTTGTTGAGCCTGGTGAATCATTCGAAGCTGCAGTGATACGCGAAGTCCAAGAAGAGGCAGGCGTCCTGGTTAGTGAGTTGATCTATCTCGGGTCACAACCTTGGCCATTTCCTGCATCGGTGATGATTGCCTTTGAAGCTATCACGGATAATCCAGATCACGCAGTGGCAGATGGAACAGAGATCACTGATATTGGTTGGTGGAGCCGTGACTCGCTCAAGGCTGACATTGATCAAGGCAAACTTCGACTTCCACCATTTGTCAGTGTTGCCAGGGCGATGATCAATCGTTGGTATGGCCCGAATCATCGAGAGGACCTTCGAAGCAAGGATTCGTGGCGTTGATGAGTGAGTTGGCAGAGCGACTTCTTGCAGACCTTGATGATGAACAACGCCTAGTCGCTACCTCGGTCAGAGGACCAGTACTTGTTATCGCTGGTGCTGGAACTGGTAAGACCAGGGCGATCACCTATCGAATCGCTTACGGTGTCATCTCTGGCGCATTTGATCCGATGAAGACCCTTGCACTCACTTTCACGGCCAAGGCGGCAGGTGAGATGAGATCGCGACTTCGCATTCTCGGAATCCCCCAAGTCTCCGCACGCACTTTCCATTCGGCAGCTTTGCGACAGTTGATTTACTTCTGGCCGGATGTCTTTGGCGGAAGATTCCCACAATTACTCACAACAAAAAGTTCAATGCTCAAGGAGGCAGCAAGTCGAATCAGCTCTGCAGATAAATCAACAATCAAGAGCACACCCACCACCCTCCGTGAAATCGCAGGAGAGATCGAATGGTGCAAGGTCTCTGGATTTCATCCGGATCAGTATGTTGAGGAAGCAGAACGCTTTGAACGACGCGTCTCGATAAAAAGTAGCGAAATCGCCAAGGTCTATGAGTCCTATGAAAGCCTTAAACAGAGCGAACGAGTAGTTGATTTCGAGGATGTATTACTTCTTACGATCGGCATGCTCGAGGAAGAGTCTGGTGTGAGGAATCGGATTCGCGAGCAATACAGATTCTTCACAATCGATGAATATCAAGATGTCTCACCGTTGCAGCAGCGACTCCTTGATCTGTGGTTAGGAGCGCGAAAGGACATCTGCGTAGTCGGAGATCCTGCCCAAACTATTTACTCCTTCGCAGGTGCGACGCCATCATTCTTGCTCAACTTCACAAAGAAATATCCTGATGCTGCTCTGGTTCGACTGCAACGGGGCTATCGCTCAACGCAGGAAATCATCAATCTCTCCAATCAGATGGTGCGAAGCAGCGGATTTGGCATGGAACTTATCGCTGGAGAAATCTCACATGGCCTCGCGCCAAAAGTGATCGGGGCGTCGAATCCTGCTGGTGAGATTGCTGCAATCATTGATTCAATTAAAGAAGAGATCGCAGGGGGTCGATCTGAGCGCGAATGTGCGATCTTGGTGCGCACCAATAATCAGATCGATTCACTCGAGCGCGCTCTCGCTCTCTCTGGTCTTCGATATCAAGTGAAAGAGAAGGATAAATTCTTCGATCGCCCGGAAGTGCTTGATGCTATGCGGGTCATAAGAAGCGCTTCAGTGCTAAGCGAATCTGGCAATCTCTGGCCACAAGAACTCGCCCAGCTCCTTGCACCACTTGGGACGAATCCATATCTCCAGTCAATCTTGGATTTAGCCGATCAATCCCGCGCAGAGGGAACAGAGTCGCTTCGCGGATTCTTAAGGGAATTGGAGGAAAGAAAGGATGAGGAGAATCCACCACAACTTCCCGGGATCACACTCTCCACTATCCACGCTGCGAAGGGTTTGGAGTGGCCATCGGTTTACCTTGCGATGCTCACAAAGGATTCGATGCCGTGGCCATCAAGCCCAATCGATGAAGAGCGACGACTTTTCTATGTGGCAATCACTCGAGCGAAGGAGCGACTTGTCCTTTCTTACTCGGGCGTAGCCTCCCCGTTTCTCAGTGAGATCGGTCAGATTCAGGCGTGAATTCGATGAGAGTGAGGTTATTTGTTTGCGTCAATCGATACCCGCTTGGTAATCTTCGCGACATGTCCGCAATCCGCTTCAACCATTCATTTATTGGTCGTGCCGTTAAGGGCCACGCCTTTAGCGCCAAGACAAGCTCCTTTGCGATGGTTGATCGCTATCACACAACCACCGTTAAGGGGATCGCGGGATCCTGGAGGACTATCTAGAAGATCAGATAGAAGGCCAGGGGCCCAGAATCCAAATCGGATTCGGGCCCTTTTTCTTTTCCAGCAAAGGACTGGAGGAGGGAAGTTAAGACAAGAGCCGTGGCGACACGGGAGAGGAAAGGTGAGAACAATGGCAACAGTTCTCTTCAGCGACTTACTGGTACCGGGATGGGCCGAGAGCAAGATCGGCTTAAATGATGTGACAGGTACTTATGGCGATCGTTATGCCTTCTCACTCCCATGCCATAAGAGTGATCCCGAGATGTTCTTCTCAGAAGATAGAGAGATTATCGAGCGGGCAAAACGAGCCTGCGGATCTTGTCCGGTACGTGCGGCATGTTTGAAAGGTGCTCTCTCTCGTCAAGAACCTTGCGGAGTCTGGGGTGGCGAACTCTTTCAAGAGGGACGCGTCATCCAAGAGCGTCGTGGCGTTGGTCGCCCTAGATTAGTTCAAATGGCCTGAAGTCGAGATGTTCTAACTCTCGGCTCAAGGGGTCGCAAAGAACTGCCTAGTCCCATACCCAACGTCTGGTTGGGTATGGGACGATTCACATCTTGGTGCTGTGAGATGAGGGAAAGTTTGATCAGGGTCTCTGACAGATTGCGTGCTTGCTTCAGTTCGATTTGTTTGATGTTGGTGCTGGTTTTGGTCTCCTCAAGCTGCGGAATGGGCGACTCCCGAGATGTTTCTCGAGGAGGTGCTGTCCTTAACATAGAAACCCGGACAACGTGGAGTGAAGCGACCGCAACTCTTGAGAGTGGAATCGAAGGATTCGAATTTCCCTATTTCTCATCTTCCAGTCATCCCTTGATTGCTGAGGAGTTAAACAGCAACGTCAACTCCATAATTTCAGAGTACTTCAGACCCATTACTGATGGGGAATATGAGTTGGGTGACTATCCGGAATTTTCACTAAAAGCTTCAGAAATCTCCAGGGTTGGTGATTACATAACCTATTTTATCAACGGATACTCATTCGCTGGAGATGCGAATCATGGCATCCCAATAAACAAGTATTTCGTCTTTGACTTAAATGACTCGCAACGGGTAGAGCTAACTCGTTTCATCCCGAATCCAAGCGACCGCCAAATTTCTACTGCGCTCTTCCAACAGTTGCGCGTACAGACGCAATGGCAGGAATATCTTTTAGAGTGGCTTCCAGAAGATTTCGGTCAGGTGGCCAGAGAGATTGAGTGGTGGCCAGACTCAAAAGGACTGAATATCTTTTTTCCAGTTTATGTAGTGGCACCGTATTCCGAAGGATCCAAGGTTGGTTTGTTGAGTTGGGCTGAGGTTGCGAGCGCTTTGAAACGAGAAGGTCGTAAAGTCGAGGCGATGATTTCTGATCTAAGCAAGAGATCAGCGACGGATTTTTATCTTCACCTTTATGAAAGTGGCGATGGAATATATGTGATGGTCTCTCGTGTCAACGAATCTTCAGAGGGTGACAAAGTGGAGACAGTTGGCTTTTGGTGGGCATCGGAAGGAACCTACTTCTACCGCGGGACGATCAAGACTGAATTAATCGACTACTCGCTCAAGCTTGACTCCGGTAAGACGGACGGATTCACAATGGATATCGTTAGTCAGCGTCCACTGGAATTTGGTGGAGACAGCGAATATAGCTACAGAGCATTGGGACCAGTCCCTGATCCTCGATTCATAGACTCACTGCTCTCAGGGATTGACGCTCCAACCGCAACCGAGCTTTTCAAGGATGCCGATGCGGCTAACTGGATCAATGTCGATTATTCAGAATATTAGGAGTGGCTTAACGGCTTAAGGGTGTAACCCCTAGTGCCCTCAAGTGCCAACCAGCATCGATCCACTTCTTGCGATCTAAAGCATTACGCCCATCAATGATGTTGCGTTTTGCTACCACTGAGTCGAGAGACTTTGGGTCTATCTCTCGATACTCGCGCCATTCGGTCAGGTGCAAAATGAGTTCGCTATCTTGCAAGCATGCCGTGAGATCGGTGGTGAAGTTAAGTGATGGGAATCGTCGCTTTGCATTCTCAGTCGCCTTTGGGTCGTGAATGATGACATCTGCACCCGCTCCATGAAGTTGCACCGCAATATCAAGGGCGGGGGAGTCTCGAACATCATCACTTTCGGGTTTGAAAGCGGCGCCAAGGACCGAGATCTTTTTGCCTTTCAAATTTTCTCCAAGATCTGCACGAACGAGTTCGATCATTCGTGCCCGTGCTCGGAGATTGATTGAGTCGATTTCGCGGAGGAATTCAAGTGCTTGGCGTGCTCCAAGTTCGTCAGCGCGTGCCATGAAGGCTCGAATATCTTTAGGAAGGCAACCGCCACCAAATCCGATACCTGCTTGGAGGAAGCGACTTCCGATTCGAGGATCAAAGCCAATCGCTTTCGCTAAGACCGTGACATCGCCATCTGCAGCCTCACAGATCTCAGCCATTGCGTTGATGAATGAGATCTTTGTGGCAAGGAAGGAGTTCGCAGCTACTTTCACTAACTCGGCAGTTGGTAGGTCGGCACGAATCCAAGGGATTTCTTGGGCCAAGAGGTCGGCATATACCTCACGCAGAGTCTCCTCCGCTTGGTCTGAGGTAACACCAACGACGAGTCGATTCGGTCTTAGCGTGTCCTCAACTGCGAATCCCTCTCGCAAGAATTCGGGGTTCCAGGCAAGTTCGACATTTGGGTTAATTGATGCAAGCTCTAGGGCGAGGCGAGCTGCGGTGCCAACAGGCACAGTTGATTTTCCAACGATGAGTGATCCGTGCTTTGCAATCGGAGC
>Ga0222713_10005446_pt1 | contig 12376 bp, 9 predicted proteins | sample C33_649DmetaG_FD_165061 | JGI IMG/M metagenome (GOLD analysis project Ga0222713, IMG submission 165061) | Estuarine water microbial communities from San Francisco Bay, California, United States - C33_649D | ecosystem: Environmental > Aquatic > Marine > Unclassified | place: USA: California...
TATCCAGGCGTTATTAATCCTATTCATAAAAGATTAGTAAAAAAAAATTTAGTTATTGATACTAGATTTAGAGACAATTATTACACTAGTTCTTCTACAAATTTTACATTTACATTACCTACAAACTTCAATGATGTATTGCAACTAGAAATGGCGTCATTAAATTTACCATTATCATATTATCCAATTTCTAAACAATATGGTAATAATTTTTTTACAATAACTATTACAGAAACAGGTGGGTCAGCTCAAACTGCTACTATAAGCATACAAGATGGCCAATATGACCAATTTAGTGTTATTGCATCAATTAATTCTTCATTAATCACACTCGGAAATCCTTTTAATCTAATTACATTTAATTCTGATTTAAATAATAATGCTACAAATGGAAATTTGTTAGGAACGAATAAGACCTTAGTTGGACCTATTACAGCTGGAACAGTTGACTCATATCAACTAAATTTCCAAACAGATATATATGGAAATCCGGACCAATCTACACCATTGCCTCTTAAATTAGGGTGGATGTTAGGTTTTAGAAATGGATTATATGTTAATAATTTAAATTATATTTCTGAAGGAGTTATTGATGTAATTGGACCCAAGTATATCTATTTAATTTTAGATGACCATAATAACAATGTAGTAAAAAATTTTTATTCTGCATTAAATTCTTCTATTTTAAATAATAATATATTGGCACAATTGCCTGTTGCAAATGTATCTCCATATACTAGATACATCTCAAATTTTACTAATGTATCATCTCCACCAAGAGAATATTTTGGACCTGTTAATCTTAATAGTTTTACTATTCAATTGATGGATGAATACGGACGAATTATTAATTTAAATAATATGGATTACAGCATAACATTACTTCTTACAACTATTTATGACCTTTAATATGTAAACCCTACATTTATTCTATTATATACAATACATGATAGTGACAGTTTTGTTCTAAAAAGCATTAACCTTCAAAATAAGAATTTGAAATGTAAAAAGTGAAATTACTCAACTTGAGAAAATCTAAAAATCATTGCAAATATGATATTACACGTAATATTATTACATTAATTTTAAATTTAATAATATCTTTAATAAATATATGTCTAGACCATTTAAAAATTATTCAGGTAAAGCTGCCTTTGACAAATTTCAAGAACCTATGAATGCGGGTGATTATGTATTAAATAAAAAAGCGTCTACTGTTTATTGTCAACCAAATATATGTCATCCAAATAGAAATATTAATTCACAAAGCAATCTTCAAATGCTTAAAAAAGCGAATGTTTTAAAATATAATCCAATTATTCCTACATTTGATAAAACAAGTTTGTATATAAATTTATATACACAATTAAATTTAGAAAACATATGTACTATTACTGATTTATCAGGAAATTGTCAAATTCCTATTACAACAACTGTTCCATATATTAATCCTTCGCTTCCAACATATAATAATTATATAATTGACCCTTCCGGTACATTATTTGGAAATACAACATGTGGAATAAATAATTTTACCGATTTTATTATATACAATAAGTAAGATAATAATTTTAGAAAACTATTTTTTATGAAAATACAGGATACAATTGTTCGTAATCTTATAATAATTGTCTCTACTACCTACATAACGAAATATACAAAATAAGTCAATGCAAACGTAATTAAAGTAGTTGAACTAACCATAATAAGTATTGACGTTTTTTCATTTTTTAAACGCTCTGGTGTAGTATATTTTTCAATTCCTAAACTATTATCTGTATTTTTTTTACAATAATATTCATACTCTTCACAAATAGTTTCAATATGGTCACATTTATAATCTTTTTTAAATTTATTATATGGATATACATTTTTAATTTTATATTTTTTTTTTATTATTTCAGAATTATCATATATAAATTCATTGATTTCAATGTCAATATAAAAGCCCCAATCATCACATAATTCAAATTTATATATTGCATCAGCATTTGTTAAATACATATTTTTAAGATTATATTATATTTATAAATTAAATTCTAAAACTTAAATCAATTTTATATTTAATTACTTATTTACGTTTAACTCCCATATGAATAAGCATTTTTTTGGCTTTTTTTGATACATTTTTATTATGATATTGACGAGCTCTAATGTATGCGGAATAAACTCCTTTTGAACTTACTTTACATGTATTTTTTTTACAAATAGGAAACTTTTTATTAGGTCCTAAAAAGCATTTTTTTCCACATTGTTTTAACATCATTGTTTTTTGATGATATCCTGGTTTTTCATTCTTCCAACCTCTTGTGGTAGAACCACGTCCATTTTTATACGTTTTAGACATTATAATATAAGTTTATATTTTTATTAAATATCATTAAATATTATGAATAAAAAAACTATAAATACATTAGGCAGAATAAAAAAAGATACAAACCAAAAAAAATATTCTACTATTTCTAGACAAAATTCATTAGATAATAAATTTATGTCAAGAACATCATATGTAGATGCACAAGTTGAATCTTCTGAAATAAAAGATAATTTAATTTCACCTCAATCATATCAAGAAGAATTAGTTGAAGTCGAAGGACTAGGCTATATTGATGAAGATGAAATAACATCAACGAATAGTATTCCAAACAACGCAGCCAAGGATGCGTCAGGCAATATAATAACTGATCCATCTGGAAATATCTTAGATTTATCTGGAAATATTATTTCAAAAAAAAAGGAAGCTATAACTTATAAAAAATACACATATAAAGAGATTGAATCTGAAATTATGACTGATTATTTTAATGATAATGAGTATCATTCAAGTGCTCTTGATATTTTAGCTACTTATTTAAGAGGACAAAAACTGATTTATATGGAGTCAAAAACTTATTGTGAAACACGATTAAATTATTTAATGATGCCTTCTATTTTATTATCAACCGCAGCAACTGTTTTATCATCTCTTACAAAAGATTATGCATGGGGTATGTATTTATTGGCAGGAATAAATGGTATAATTGCTTTTCTTTTAACTGTTGTAAATTATTTAAAACTGGATGCAACATCAGAAGCTCATAAGATTTCATCTCATCAATATGATAAATTGCAAACCTCTATTGAATTTCTCTCTGGAACTACTTTATTGTTTCATTCTGGAACAAGGGAAGAAACAAAACTAATAATAAAGGCTAAATTAGATGAAACTGAAAAAAAAATTAATGAAATAAAGGAAACAAATCAATTTATAATACCAAAGGATATTAGAACTAGTTATCCTATTATTTATAATACAAATGTATTTTTAATTATAAAAAAAATAGAAGATATAAGAAAAAGAAAAATCAATTCATTAAAAGAAGTTAAAAATCAAAAAAATTATCTAATTGCTGTATTAAAATCAAAAAAAAGAAAGGAAAAAAAAACATCAATAAAAGCTTTGGAGAATGAAATAGAAAGGTTAATTAAAGAAAAAGATAGACACATTAATAATTTACTTATTTTAAAATCTGCTTTTTCAATAATTGATGATATGTTCATTAAAGAAATGGAAAATGCTGAAAAAATTAAGAAAATGACTATAAGAAAATGGGTTTTGTGTGGATTTGGAATTAATGATAAAATCACTGACCCACGTAAATTAAGTCAATTTATTGAAGATGTAATGGACCCTTATGGAAGACAGGATAAGATTCAAGAAGAATTCAAAATTCAAAATATTAAAGATGAACAAAAAAGGGAAAAAGAAAGAAAATTAGAAGAACAACAAAAAGAGGAAGATAGAAAAAAGTTATTAAAATATTTTAAAAATAATAGTTACGTTGTAGACCGTTTATATGAAAAGTTAGAAACTGGTCAACTATATAAAGCAATTAAAGAATGTGAAAAAACTGATAATACAGAAGAACCTAAAAATATAGAAGAATCAAAAAATGCAGAAATGTCACTCACTACAAAAAATATCCAAAAACTTTTTGGAAATGTTATAAGATTAAAAGGTGATAATGTAAGGCTTAAAATTGATGAAATAGTTGAAGAAAAAATTAGTAAAAGGTCAGAATCATCAAATGAATTAATGGATTTTGATGTTGTATGTGACGGTGAAGAATGCGATTTTTAATTGAATTATATTAATTATATTAATTATATTAATTATATTAATTATATTAAATTATAATAAATAATGTTTGTTATAAAACATTATTTATCTCTGCTAACGGAATTGAACCGTTGACCATTCGATAACAAAAGTTATCATTCAAACTACTACAGTCGAATGCTCTACCAACTGAGCTAAACAGAGTTAATGCTGTTAGGTAAAATATAAAAAAGATATTTCTTTCTTACACCTGTGTGTATCCTAACACAAATTATATAATGAAATTGTCTTTAAGTTGTTTTAAGTATTTTATTATATTTAATATTAAAAATAAAATTGAAATGCTTTTTATTTTTAATATTAAATATAATCAACCATCAAATTCATCGCTAAGATGTCTGAATATAATTTACAACAAATTCAAGAACCCATTGAAGATTTTTGTATGACAAATATTACACCGACAACAGAATCAGTTACTCCTGCAACTGAAATAACTTGGTCAATTAATAGAACGCCAGATTTTAGAATAATTGAAAGCGTTAATACTGTAAATGAAGAGAGAAATGAAAATATAAATAGTGAAGTTATTGATTATGCGCATAACTTTAGGTATTTTAACCAACCACTTCCAGAAGCCGTGACGTTTAATAATTCTAAAAAAAATATACAAATTAAACTTTCTGAATTAGAAATTTCTGAAGAAGATAAAAATTGCTGTATATGTATGGAAATTAGAGAGAAAGTAGAAATTTGTTCCTTGAATTGCAATCATAAATTTTGCGGATTTTGTCTAGAATCATGCTTTAAAAAATCCGAGTTAAATTGTTCACTTTGTAGAGGAAACGTTACAGTTATTACAACTCAAAAAACTGATTTTAAAAATAGATTTCAAAAATGTTGTATTTTATATAGTTTTTAGGCCTGTAAATTTGTAAATGTGAAAATATTTAACATATATATTTGAATTGAAAATAAAAACACATAAACAGAATATTTTCTAATAAATTTTTATTACAATAAATTTTTATTCTAATAAATTTTTATTTTTAAAATTATATAAAACATCTACATTTTTATAAGCACATTTAACTAAATCAAAAATAGTTATTTTATGTTTTCGATTGCTATCTAGTATATTTGTAAAATCATAACAAATATTTTCGTAAACAACTATTTCAATTAAAAATTGATATTTTTTATTATTTAAAATAAGGGTACTATTTTCTGGTGTAAATTCAAAATTTATATCTATATCAAATAACGCACATATTGACCATTCCCAATAATTATAAACCATTTGTTCATCATAATATTTTTCATAACATTTTATAGTTTTATATAGGTGATTGTTGAATTTTTTTGATACTATAAAATGAGGATTGTATTTAAATCTGTTTTTATTTTTTACATAATTATAAGATATACAAGTTGCAAAATCAACATCCTCTTCTATAAATTCATCCAATGAAAGTAATGGCATAACATCAGCATCTACATAAATTCCACCACACATATAGATTAAACAAACGCGAAAAAAATCTGCTTTAATAGGTCCATCTTTTATATAATTAAAAATATCACAATATTTTTTTCCAAAATTATCATTTAAAAATTGCAAACATCTATCATCATCATACAATTCAATTTTATAATTAGGATTTAATTTAATCCACTGGTTTTTTGTATTTTCCAATTTGCCTATATTTTTATATGTAATATGAATTACTTTATCATAATTCATATGTTTAATATTAGTTAAATTATTTATAAAAAAATTCATGTTATTAATGTCAATTAATCTATTTTGGGTTCTATTTCTAATAAATACACTGTTCTCCTCGCATTTATTATAACTTAATGGTGGTAAGTGAATCTTATCAATATTATTGTACACTTCAGGTAATAACTCACTTATTATTAATCCTAATTTAACATCATCGACGATATCATAGTCAATATACGGTAAATTTTCTAACAATTTTTTAACTACATCATATGAAAATATAATTCCTATTCCTTGAAAATATTTTAATCCAAAATATTTATTTCTATCATTTTGTTTATTTTCACTTATCTCATATGGTTGCAATTCCCAAAGCAATGTTTCAAGTTTGCAACCAGTATATAAATTGGTCGTTGTTAATGCTGATAAATAAATACATAGATTATTAAAATTAATAATAGTTGATATGTTGCTTCTTACTATGTAATCATAACTATTATTTAATGTATATATACAATATTCTAATGCCTTCATTGTTTTATATAAAATATTTGTATATGACTCTTTTCCTTTTACATAAATAATATCATCAATTAATAGTATATCTTCTGAAAGGTCTTCTTTTAATGTTACAAAATATGTATTAATATTAATATTACTATTAATATTACTATTATTACTATTATTTGGTATAACATTATTTATATAACTTTTTTGTAGTTCTAACATTTTATCATATATATTTGCATTGTTAAATATTATTAATACTAATATATTCATTTATAAATGATAATTATTTTTTTAATTTATAAAAAAAACGATTATCTAAAATTCATCGTTCTTAACCTATTTCTGCTTGCTTGCATATTTCTTGGATTTGATTGTTGAATGTATTCTCGGTTAGAAGTAAACAGTAATTTTGTTGATTTTATTTCATTTATTTTTTTTTTTTGTTCATAAGCTTTTATTTTATCCTCTAAAAGCATTTGTCTATATTCTTGTATAGTTTTTGGAACTCTAATTTGTGGTTCTTTTGGGGCCGTATCTTGATAATCTTTAAAATATTTGTTATAAATATAACTATGCTTTACTGAAGGGTCTAATGACTCATTTATTTTTTTTATATTTATTGGTTCTTGATATTTATGTTCATACATCACTTGATAGGGTTCTTCAATTTGAGATTGTTGAGACATAAATTGCAAAACGCCTGATTTATTTACTACTAAATTCATATTTGATAAAATATCATCAAATGATACTTTCTTCTTTTTTGTTTGTTGTTTATTTTCAGCATTTTGCTGCCAATATTTTTCAGGATTTACATTTGTTTCATTATTATAACCATTATAATCAAATGTTTCATACGGATTTTTTGTATTTATGTTATCTAATTCTGTAAAATTAAGTTCCATATTATATAATTTATATATTTTTAAAACTGTTTATTTTACATATTAAATAAAAAATAATATGCTTTTAATATAAATATGCTTAATAGTTATATTGAAAATAAGGGATTAACTCAAACGCTTATTCGTAATAATGGGAAAAACAGTTTTAATCAAGTCAATTGGAATGCTGACTATGATGGAAATATAGCAAACCTTTCTCTCACTTCTAATACTGATGGAAATAAAAAATATTTTGATATTAGTCTTGACAACGAAGATTTAGCTACTATTCTTAATGTTCCTAGTATTGATATGCCTCTTGACAAAAGACTTAAAAAAGATTTTATTTCACCTACATTTAGACATAAACCTATCGTTTATCAAATTGAGTTGCCAAAATTATCTACTACTGAATTACAACATACAAAACATTCCTATATAAATAAAGATTATATTGACAGCTATACATCTCGTGACACAGATAAACCTATTATTCTTGTATCTAAACCAACAAATTATCTCTCTAGTCCATTATCAAATGAAGAATTAATTGTACCAATCGCAATTGATGAAAAAACAGTTGATAATTATTCTTTTACTCCAAGAAAACGTCATAGACATAAAAAAACTCACAAAACATATAAAGTTTATAAAAAACCTAAATCTTATTCCAAATCCAAATCCAAATCTTACAGAATTAAGTCTAATGAATTTTCATTATTTTAACATTTTGGAAAAATATATAGTAATAATTCCCAATAAAATATGTATTTATATTTATTATATAAGTTATATTTTTATAAATATATTTTTATAAATATATTTTTATAAATATATTAGTTTTTATTATTAATTTAAAGTTCTATATATATATATGTCATTTAGAAAATATGGTGGTTTACAATACGCTTCCAAACATAATATGGTAGCAAGTAATTATAACACATCTAATAATTTATTAATTACACAAAAATTAGGACAACCCCAAAGTTATATTAATTTTGAAAGTGACATTAGTGGTAATATTATAATTTATGGTGACATTGATGTCAGTGGCAATCAGATTATAGGTGGAAATTTGGATGTCAGTGGGAATCAATATATAGGTGGGGATTTGGATGTAAGTGGCAATCAGATTATAGGTGGAAATTTGGATATCAGCGGCAATTTGGATGTCAGTGGAAATCAGATTATAGGTGGCAATTTGGATGTCAGTAGCAATTTGTATGTCAGTGGAAATCAGATTATAGGTGGCAATTTGGATGTCAGTGGCAATTTGGATGTCAGTGGCAATTTGGATGTCAGTGGCAATCAGATTATAGGTGGAAATTTGGATGTCAGCGGCAATTTGGATATCGGCGGAAATTTTGATATCATTGGCAATCAGATTATAGGTGGAAATTTGGATGTCAGCGGCAATTTGGATGTCAGTGGGAATCAATATATAGGTGGGAATTTGGATATCAGTGGGAATCAATATATAGGTGGGAATTTGGATATCAGTGGGAATCTTGTTGTTGATAATATATATTTAACGTTTGGAAACATTGATACTTCTAACAATGGAACACTACAAATCGGTTCCCAAACATCAACTATACATATTGGAAATGCAAACAGTAATACAATTATTGACGGTTCGTGTAATTTTACTGCAACTGGTTTTGTTACTGAGGCTGGTAATAATACTTTTACTGGTAATAATACTTTTACTGGTAATAATACTTTTACTGGTAATAATACTTTTGATGGGTCTGCAAATTTTATTACATTAGATGTGAGTGGTTCAATTCAATCTCCTAGTTCGAATATTGGCAATTATGGTCCAGATAAATATCTGCAATCTCCGTCTCTAATAACTTTGCAAAATAATTATTCTTTCACATCACAATCGTCCAAAATGATTATGCTAAATATGGGATATGGCGGAACTCCTAATCTTAATTTTCCAAGTTCTGCAAATATGTCATTATATTCTACTACTAATACTGTAGGTAATGTAGGTTCTGGACTAGATATTAATCTTTCATATTACTATTTAACATTTGACCCTTCGGGTACTATAGATAGTGCTACACCATATTACAGTCCTATTTTAACATTGCAATCTTCATCATTTGATTCAAGTTCTAATGTAGTAAATGGTTATGTTGGTATAAATAATCCAACCCCGGCATATGAACTAGACGTGAATGGAACTATCAGCTGTTCATATAATATTACTTCTGGAAATATTACTTCTGGAGGAGGAATTTATTCATACGGTTCGACATATTTAGCACAATTCAGCGGTGGTGTTGGAATTGGAACTTCAAGCATATCACCTGGATATTCTCTAGATGTCAGTGGAAATCAGTTTATATCTGGATATCTTGATGTAAGTGGGAATGTATATTTAGCATCAAACGGTGGTACTGTTGGAATTGGATACCCTCCTATCCTATTATCATATACTTTTGATGTGAATGGAAATTCGGGTCTTACTTATTCTGGTTTTTCAATTGGTTCATATACTAATTTACAAAATTCAGCAACGTATCCTTGTTGTTCAAATATTTTTTCAAGTTATACCGCAGGTAATGGAGATAGAATTCCAATGCTAACATTACAAAGCGAAGGAACATTTGGTTCAATATGGCCCCAAACTATGTGTATTAGTATGGGGCCTTTGAATAATTCTCAATCCGGAACTGCTGTTGATTTTCTTCTTTCTTATTCTTTAAATGATGGTAGTTACAATAATATTAGAGCACTAACGCTTCAATCAATATCATCTACAGATTGTTATGTTGGTATAAATAATCCAACCCCGGCCTATGAACTAGACGTGAGTGGAAATATGTATATAAGTGGAAATCTCTATGTTAATAATACAGGATATGGAACTATCAGCTGTATAGATATCAATTGTTCAAATATTAGTGCTGGAAACGGCATTACTTCTGGAGGCGGCATTAATTCAAATGGTCAGTCGTATTTAGCACAATTTAGTGGTGTTGTTGGAATTGGAAACAGTTCCAGTAGTATGTCAAGTGGTTTAGATGTCAGTGGAAATATTAATTTTACTGGTTCGCTCTTAGAAAATGGCCTTCCTTATTCAGGAACAACCCAATGGACTACAGATGCGTCAAATATATATTATTCTACTGGAACTGTTGGAATTGGATTTCCATATACAGATGGATCTTTTGCTTTATATGTGAATGGAAATATTGGAACGAGTGGAAATATTTCTATAGGTTCAACAATCACACAATTTAACAGTATATGGACACCAATATATAATAATAATACTAATAATTTTTTAACAATTGCAACATCAGGAACCGGACAAAATGTAATAGTAAATACTTCTGACATAGTTATGGTATCACTTAATTATGGTAATACATTTAGTATATATTCAAATGTCGGAGGATATACAAATATAGCAATTTCACCAAATGGAATTATTCAGGCTGCAGGAACTTTAACAAACGGAAATTGTTATATTTCAGAATCTACAGGACAATCTATTATTAATTATGAAGCTTATGTATCTAATACTGGTTTTTCTGATATTTCAGGTAACATTAATAATGTAATAGTAGCCGGAAATTCTCAATATGTGTATTACCAATTGTATTACCAATCCTATTACTATATATTTATCGTTGATCTTATTAGCAATAGTAATAATATTGCTAATGCTACGAATATAGCATACAGCAACCCTTCATATTTAGTAGCATCAATGGATGATACAACAGGTAATACGTTTTTGTTGTATAACTCCAATATAATTTACATAATAAACAATGGAACATCTTCTAACTTAATATTAAGTTTAAATAACGCAAATAATCAGGCTACTTATAATTTAACAATACCAAATTGTCCATCGGTTAGTGGAACAACTCCAATTGCGGCGAGTTATTCATTACAATATATTTCATTGATTGGACAGGATGCTTCAGGAACAACAGGTATTTATTATTTAGACACTAGTAGTAGTGTAGCATTTGAATTGGGAAGTGGAACATCTGGAACAACATTTTCATGTATAGCTGTTTCTTCAACCGGACAATATCAAGTAGCAGGCGAAGATGGTGGATACATTTATTATTCCACTAATTACGGTGTGAATTGGTATCAATCGTCATCATCACCATATGCAAATTGGACAGGTATTTGTATTAGCGAAGATGGAATAATTGTTTATGCATGTACAAGTAATGGTATTATATATCAACTTAATGGTAGTCAAAATATATTAAATGTAAATGGAAGTATTCAACAATCTACTGGTAATATAAGCCCAATTTCGAGTTATACCGGTTTAAGTAATCCTAGTTTCCCATCTTGTGCAACTTTCTCTTCAACGTATCCTGCAAATCAATCGCCAAATGCTGCAAGTGTTATGCCAATATTGATGTTAGAAAGCACAGGAACACTTAACAACTGTTTTAATCAATATATGTGTATTGGTATGGGACCCGTTGATGGTAGTGCAGTCGGTTCCACTGTTCAGTTTCTTAGCTCTTGTTATGATAGCGCATCTCAAAATTTTGTTTACACTAATCCGTTAACTTTTATAACTGAACCTAGTTCTAATATTATTACTAGTTTTGTTGGTATAAATCAACCAAACCCCCAATATGCACTAGATGTTGACGGAACTATAAATTGTTCTGGTTCGGTTTGTTTAGGTTCAGATTATCGTATTAAAGAAGATATTAAAGATATTACTCTAGACGAATTTAATATAGATAATCTAAGGCCTGTTTACTTTAAATTTAAAGAAGATAAAAAAGAAAGCATAGGTTTAATTGCACACGAACTTAAAGAACAAATTTCATTTTTAGTAGACGGCGAAAAAGATGGAGACCGTATTCAAACAGTAAATTATATTTGTCTAATTGGTATTTTAATCAAAGAGGTTCAAGAGCTTAAAAAAGAAGTAAAAGAGCTTAAAAAAGAAGTGAATATACTAAAAGGCGTTTACACCATTGAAGAATTAAAATGAACCAAATATTTATAAATTTATACCGATAATTTTTCTAAAGGGTGTGGTTTTAAATCTTCAAGGGTGTAAATAGTAAAAGTAAATAGTAAATAGTAAATAGTAAAAGTAAATAATAAAATTGATATAAATAATAACATAATAAATAAAAGAAT
>Ga0222713_10005452_pt1 | contig 12369 bp, 10 predicted proteins | sample C33_649DmetaG_FD_165061 | JGI IMG/M metagenome (GOLD analysis project Ga0222713, IMG submission 165061) | Estuarine water microbial communities from San Francisco Bay, California, United States - C33_649D | ecosystem: Environmental > Aquatic > Marine > Unclassified | place: USA: California...
TTTCGGAATTAGTAAAGCTATGGGAGCATCTACCAAAAACGCACTAATGAATGCTGCTATCGGAGCAGTCCTACCAGGAGCAGGTGGCACATCGGCACTATCAGGTGGCGCAGGAGGAGGATTAGGTGCATTACTAACAGGTAACATGGGGCAGGTAGGAGTAGGTAATTTACTTGCTCAAGGACTACCACAATATTTTGCATCTAGACAAGGAGGAAATCCTTTAATGTATGCTGCAGGACAAGGTATTGGAGGATACTTAGATTCAGGGAGTTTAATGGGTTCTCAACAAACTATGGTTCCTGCTGCTCAACAAGGAATAACAGATCCAGCACAATTAAAAGAAGCATTAGTAAAACAGGGAGTAGAAAAATCTTCTCCAGTTACATCTGCTATGGATTGGATGAAAAGTAATAAAGGATTAACTGCGGGTATCGCGGCTGCAGGATTACCTTTTGTTAGCGATATGTTTGGTGATGATAAAGATCAAAAATACTTACCTATACCTAATCAAGGATATGCTAAATTAACTAAAGCAGGATATGCAGGTACTCCTACAGGATTTCAAATTATAGATCCATCTACAGGATCTACTAGAACATTAGAGAACAAAGACACTTATCAAACAGTGGAAGAGATATTAGGCCCTGAACCTACTCAAACTTATAAAGCAGTAGAAATGAATCAGGGTGGAATAGTAAATGTTGCAAGATTTAATGAAGGAGGCCAAGTACTTCCTTCTAAATTTACACATGATGAAAACGATGCTAACAATTATGTAAGAGCAAATGGTTTTGTCATGGATGGTACAGGAAATGGCAAAGATCATGAAGATACTATGTTAGCTCAATTAGCAGATGGAGAGTTTGTTAGTAGAGCACATGCAGTCTTAGGTGCTGGTATATTAGCAGGAGCAAGTCCTTCTAATAAAAAAGAACAAAGAGAACTAGGTTCTAAATACTTTTATGAACAGCAAAAAAGATTTAAAAGAATATTTGATTTAATAAATGCAAACAAAAACAGAACTGATTCAGTTCACTAAAGAGGAAATAGACAAGGTATGGCCTTTAGCAAAAGAATTAGTTCACAAAGCGTGTGTAAGAGCGGGGAGTTTTGTTAATGAAGAACATATTAAAAAATATTGCAAAGAAGGCACTATGCAACTTTGGCTTGTGGTCACAGAAAGCAATGAAGTTTTGTGCGTCTGTGTTACCGAGATTAGGAAGTACCCTAATTATAGCATTTGTGATACTAGGATTGTTACTGGTAAGCGTTATAAAGATTGGTTTCACTACGTTGATAGAATTGCTGATTGGGCTAAAGGACAAGGTTGTAAGAAGATGGAAATCTTCGCACGACCTGGCTACGTTCCTTTGTTTAAGCAAAGAGGGTATTTGGCGACACATATCCAAGTAGAAAAAGAATTATGATAGATATTAAAAAATTAAATACCAAACAAAAAGTAGAACTTCTTAAAGCTTTATATAAAGATATAGCTGGTAAAGGTATTAAAGGAGATACACAATTAGCTCATATCAATACTTTTGAAGCAAGAATTTTACGAATGTATGGTGGTTCTGGAACAGTTAACCCAGAAACAGGTCTTCTTCAATATTTTGGAGGAGGAGGAAGTGGTGGCGGAGGATCGCAACCTGATACTACTACTCAATATGTTAGAGAAGCACCAGGTATAGAAGAAAGAAAATTAGGTCTAATGGATATTGCAAGTTCACTTGCAAAAACTCCTTTAAATCTTCCTGCTCTTCAAGTACAGGGACTAGCTGGTCTTGAACAACAAGGAATTACACAATCAGGTGTTACTGGAGTAGGTGCTCCAGCTATTGGACAAGGTATTGGATCTATTCAAGGTGCTCAACAAGCAGTAGCATTAGATCCTACTTCTACACAATTTCAAAACTATTTTAATCCTTATCAACAATACATTACTGACGAAATTAATAGACAAGCTCAAATGCAACAAAATCAAATTGGTGCACAAGCTATACAAGCAGGCGCTTTTGGAGGTGGAAGAGAAGGAGTACAGAGAGCTGAATTAGGTGGAAGAACTTTACAGGCTATTGGACAAGCGCAAGGAACAGCTTTCCAAAATGCATTAAATGCATTTCAACAAAATCAAGCATTGCGAGCTCAAACAGGATTACAAGCAGGTGCTCAACTAGGTCAACTTGGTCAAACGCAACAAGCAATGGCTCAAGGAGATATTAATCAATTAATGGCGGCTGGTGGATTACAAAGACAATTAGGTCAACAAGCATTAGACGCTTCTAGACAAACTCAATTACAACAAATGTATGAACCTTATCAAAGAGCAGAATTTGTTAAAAATATTTATGCGGCTGGTCCTACTAGTCAATCTGCAGTTACTTCTACCACTTCTCCTGGAACTAATCCTCTTGCGCAAGCAGCGGGAGCAGGACTTGGAGCATATGCTACCTACTCTGCATTAACATCTAGACCTGCAGTTCAAACTGGACTTAACGCTACAGCTGGAGTGAGGTAACATTATGGATAAAACCTTAATGAGACCTTTGTTTAGACAAAAAGCAGAGGAAATATTACAACCTAAAAAAATAGATGGAACTCAAGTTCCTAAATATGCTATAGGAGGTTTAATTCCTTTAGCACAAGCAGGAATGAGATTAGCTGCTCCCACTTTTAAATTTTTAGGTAAAGTAGGTAGACAAGCTACAAAAAAAGCACCAGGAATAACTGGAGCAGCTGAACTTGGTATATCGGCACCTTTTGTAGCTGAAGGAGCTGGTGATGTTTATGAAGGAATAACTTCAGGAGACTACGGTCAGGTTGCAACTGGATTAGGAGAATTTGGATTAGGTTTATTGGGAGGTGGAAGAGGATTAAGAACTGCAGCAATTAGTAAAAAAGTTCCTGCAAATTTAAAACAACCAATGAAAGATGTTGGAAAAGGTATAGAAAGTTTTTTACCAAAAGGCACTGGTTACGCAAGTTTAGGTTTAATGGGAACTGGAGCTGTATTTGAAGACGATGAAGAGGCGCCTAAAACAAAACAACAACAAGCTGCAGAATATCAAAAAGATATTCAAGATCGTTTAATTTATACTAAACCTGAATATGCTGATAGCGTTGGATTAGAAAGTGATTTAACTCAAGATGTATTAATAAAACCTAAAGTAGCTATTGGATTAAAGGATCCTAAAAATGAAGCTGAAAAAAGATATGATGTTAATTTAAAAAAACTAGCTAAATTAAATGAGGTAGTTCAAAAATTTAATGTAGAAAAACTTTCTGATTTAACGGATGCTCAATTAAAACAATTAGCAATTGAATCTAATATTTCAGAAAGAGAAGTGAGAGCAGCGGCTGGAAAAAATCCAACTAAAACTATTGCTGCTCCTGCTCCAACATCTGGATCTAATTCTGCAATAAATTCAAATAATGCAAATGCTAAAAATATTCAAGATGGTCAATACACTGAAGGTAATTTAGAAGCTTTAAAAAAAGAAAGACAAACAGAATTGCAAAATGCTAAATCAGCTGTGGAGGATCCTTTAAGTTCTGGATTTAAACAATTTAGAGATAAATTAAATAAAATGACTGGTTCTGATAATGATAATTTAAACAATTTAATTATGATGAAAGCAGCGTCTACTTATTTATCGGGTAAGACTAAAGAAAGAGGAACAAGAGGATTTTTAGATATTACAGGGCAAGCTATGGGAGATGCAGCTAATATGATGTTTCAATTAGCACTATCACAAAAAAATCAAGACATGGAACTTGCAAAAGCTTATTTAAGTATGCAAGCAAAAAAATCAGGACAGGACACTTTTAAAAAAGGCAAAGATGTACTTGTAGAATTACCTGATCCAAACGCTTTAGGGGGAGTTATTAACAAATCTTTTAAAGAAGGAGAAGATGGTAAATTGTACGAAAGAGTTACAGCACCTGATGGATCTCAAACATTTGCAGAAGCTGATATAAAAAAATTTCCAGGAGCTAGAATTAGAGATGTAGACAATAAAACAATCGCAACAACTTCGTTAGATCTTTTTGAAAACAAACGAGGTCAAGATATGGTTAACTTCGTTATTGAAAATGCAGAAAAATATGCAGGGGCAAATGCTAAAATAGATTTATTTGTAGAAGATATTTTTGGTACATTCGAAGCTTTATCAGCTAAAGCGGGAGGATTAGGTAACGTATCTTCAAATGTAGATGGTATTATTAAAACAAGACTAGCTACAGATAGAACAGGAGGACCACGAGATATGTTTGGAATAAGTTCAGAAAAAGGAGCTTATTTTGACGTCTTTAAAAAAGAAGCGGATAGAATTTCTGAGAGATATGATAGTGATATTAATAGTGTTTTAGAAGAAAGAACAATTAATGGAATTAAAACTACAAAAGGTGCGGAAGATGTTTATAATCAATTAAAAAAAGAAAAAATGATAGGAGCTAGTTTTAGACCTAATGAAGAAGATTTAAGAAAATATACTAAATTAGCTTTAATTGAACAACGTATGAAGTATTTAGTTGCAAATTCAAACAAAAAACAAGATAGATTAACACAAAAAGATATCGACAATGCTGAAAGTTTAACTAAAATTATTAAATTTTTTGGTTCACCACGAACAATTAAAAACAACTATATGCAATTAAGACAAGAATTTATGAATAAAGCTGAAAGAGATTTAAGTCAGTATAAAATTGCAGGAGGACCTGATAGTTATATTGCAAATAACTTTTTTGATGTTCCAGGTATTCAAGAGCTATATACAAAAGGATATAAAGAACAAGCTAAAAAAGAGTTTCTTAGCAAGAAAGAAAATGTAAACAAAATTCTTGGAACAATCGGAGACAAAGCAATTATAGGAAAACAATAATGGCATCTCTTAAAGAAATACAATCAGCAATTGACGAAAGAAGACTTGATACTCGTCAATTAAATAAATCTCAACTTGAAGCATTAGATCAATCATTTAAATCTGGTGATTTAAAAGGATACGAAAGTATTGGAGAATATAAAGAACTTATTGACTTAGGTGCAATGAGTTTGGCTCAAGAAAAAGAAAAAAGACTTTCTGGATTAGAAGGAGCAACAGGAATTGATAGACAAGACATAATTATGTACGGAGCTGCAGGAGCGGCTGCGGTTCCTTATATGAAAAATCAACAAGTACTCGTAGATTCTTTTTTAAAAGCAGGAATGAAAGACGTTTATGGTTTAGATACTCGTTTTGCTAAAATGTCTGAAATTTATACTGACAGACTTCGACCATTAAAAGATGCTCTTAAAAAACTTCCTATTATTAGAAGAGGTTTTTTTGGATTACCAGCTAGAATGTTGGGCAGTGTTGCTGGAGTAGTAGATGATCACTATCGATTTTTTAAAAGTCTTCGTGCGGGAGCAGTTGTTAATCCTTTAGTTGCTGCTGATTTAGGTTCTACTTTATTAGGAGCGGCTGGAGCAGCTGGAGGATCTGCAGTTTATGATATTGCAAGTTTAGGTACAGATTTTACTGCAGCTATGAATCAAGACATGGCAAATTTAACAGATAATGATATTCGTAAATTACCTTTTGGACAAAGAATGTTATATAATGCTTTATCAGAAGCATCTAATGATTTTTTGTGGGGCGGAGGCGCTTTAACTTTAGGTCCAGTAATAAGAGCAGCAGGTAGAGGTGTAAAAAATTCTTTAGGATTAAATTCAGCACAATCTAAAGCTATTGCAGCATCGGCAGAAAGATTAGGTATAAGACCTAACATAGCAATGTTAATACCAGGAGATAATGCTTTTCAAAACTTTTTTAAAAAATTTTTTACTACAGTGGGTGTGTATCCACTTGTATCGGGTCCTTTGTCTAAATTTAATAAAGATTTTCAAAAAAATTTAACTCAAGAACAATTTTTAAAATTATCAGAAAATTTAAATTTAACTCCAGCAGTTAATAACAGTATAATGAACTATGCGGGAGCAAATGAAATTAAATATCAATGGATTAAATTACTAGCGGCTCAAGAAAATGAATATGCAGCATTTAGAGATGTATATAAAGCAATTGGAAATCCAGCATTTATTCCTTTAAATGAAACAAAATCAGCAACTAAACAATTATTAGAAGAATTAAAAGTTAGATATCCTCAAGATAAAGATATATGGTCTGGTCTTGAACAAGGTGCAAAAGATCTTACAGACGCCGATGATTCTATGGTAGCTTACATTAAATATTTAAATAGTTTAGGTGAAGGGGGAACTAGATATGTTGATGGGAACGCAGTAGACATCCCTAAATTTTTACGAATAAGTGATTGGGATGGATTAAGTACCATGCAAACAGCAGCTTACTCTGGATCTAAATATAGAAATGTTAATAGTCAATTAATTACTATACGACAGGGTATGGAAAGAGATTTAAATAGTCTTAACTTAGCTCAAAATAGAGACACACTAAGACAAAATATATTTAAAGATGAATACAATGATATTTTAAACTCTCAGGGAGCGCAGGCAGCAGAAGAGTTTATTGATCAAAGAATTAAATATGCAGATTTAGCTTTTAATCAATTAAAAGAAGCAAACGCTTTTTATGCATTATCTTTAAGGCCATTTGAAAAATCATCGGTAGCTAGAAAATTAAGGGCGGTTGATTCTAAATTATTTGCAGATAAAGGAATAGATATGACTGGAGTAGCCTCTATTGCTCCTGATGAAATTTTTGACAAAGTAATTAAAAGAACATTAGCAGGCAACAGTTCAATGGCAATTCGAGAGTTAAAACAATTGTTAGGTGTAACTGATTCTAGTTATAAATATGTAGATCCTAAAACAGGAAAACCAACTACAGTTGCTATTAAATCTTCTCCAGAAGCGGAAGCTGTATGGAATGCATATCGAAAAGCATGGTTCTGGGATGCATGGAATAACGCAACCGAATTTAAAATACGAGATTTAGGTGGTTTGACAGAACAAAAAATTGCTGCAGAAGCTGCTGCAAAAGGATTTACAAGGCCGAGATGGCAAATGTTGCAAAAAGACGTTGAGATGAGAGTTCGAAACAAAGCAAGAGTAAATGAAACCATGGATATTACAGAAGTAGACGGAAGAATATTTACTCAAGGTAACGGTATAGCTAATTTAAATGAAGGATTAATTAAAAATCATAATTTTGGAGAAGTATTTATAGATGATTTTGTACAAAATCTTGGATTAGAAAATTCACAAGGACGAGAAAAAATTATTGAAATGTTTGGTGGTGGCAAAACAGGAGAAAAAGCTTTGCAAAGAATTCAAGATATTGTTGCGGTAAAAAGATCTTTGGATTCTGTTGGTTTTACAGATCCATCTAAATTTTTACAAAGATCTATCACATTAAAAGGAGCAGGAGCAGTTGGATCCGCTGGAGCAGGAGCGGTTGCTGCTTCCATTGGTATTGGAAAAACTCTTAAATTTCTTATTGGAGCAAGAATATTTGGAGGATTTTTAACTGATCCTAAACTAGGAGAAAGTTTTATGGAAATGAATAAAATGTATCGATTTATGTCTGACGATAAAAATGTAAGAGCAATTACTCCTGCTTTTATGAAAAGAGCTAGAATAAATTATGCTAGATTTATTAATAATATATTTGAATCTGAAGGAGACAGTTTTAGAGTAGATCCAGATAAAATTAATTTTGAAGAAATACAACAAAAGTTAAATAAATTAGATCCTAATATTCCATTAACTAATAAATATGATTTTAGTACTATGCCTAAATTTACAAGAAATAGAATTTATCCTGAATATGAGGTTGCTAAATCACTTCCATTGAATAAAGCTACTCAAGGAGATGAATTTTTACAAGGAGCTAATTTAATTGGATTAAGTGAACAACGATTTGAAGAAATTGCTAATGGTAATCCATTTAAACAATCGCAACCACAAGTACAAGCACAACCTACAATGACTCAACAGGTATTACAGGCTCCTGGACAACAGCCAATGACCACTGGACAAACGCCACAGGCCACTGAACAACGAGCAGCTACTTATCAAACTTTGTTTCCTCAAGATACTTTAGGAGCGGCTATAGCAGCTCAAGGACAACAGTATAACGAAGGCGGCTTAGTGCAGGACGCTTACGCTTATGCAGATGAGGTATTAAATGCGTAGTAGAAAAAAAAGTGAAGCTATGAATAGAATAGAGTCTCACGAAAAACTATGCCGTATCATGCAAAAACAAACTTTTGAACAAATAAGAGAAATGAAAGAAAGAATATGTAGACTAGAAAAAGTCTTAGTTGGTGGCTTATTTGCTATATTTTTAGCTTTACTTTCTAATCATTTTGGTTCATAAGGCATGAATGAAGTTCATTGAAAAAGATTCTCATATTATATTAGACGATTATAAATTAGTTACCAAACATCCTTACAAACGATATTCAAGAGCGGAAGATCCAGAAACAGGCAAACGTATGTATTCTGTAGATGGCTCTAAACTACCTAGTGTAACAACAATTTTGGGAGCGACAAAAGATCAAACATCTTTAGATGCATGGAAGAGACGTGTCGGAGAAGAACAAGCAAACAAAATAAAAAACGAAGCAGCTACCATTGGTACTGAAATGCATCTAGTGATAGAAAAATACATCTTAGGAGAAGGATATTTAAATCTATCTGAAATAGGAAACAAAGCTAGAAAGATGGCTCATACTATATTAAAAAATTTAGATGGAATAACTGAGGTATGGGGCAATGAAATTAGTTTAGCTTACCAAGGTAAATATGCAGGAGCTACAGATTTAGTAGCAGTATGGAAAGATAAACCAATGATCTTTGATTGGAAACAAACTAATAAACCTAAACGAAGAGAATGGGTAGAAGATTATTATTTACAGTTAGCTGCATACACTTTAGCGCATGGAAATATGTATGAAGAATTACAAGGTGGAAGAATATGTATGTGCTCTAGGAATTATGAATATCAAGAATTTATTTTAGAAGGACAAGAATTAAAAGATTATCAAGATAAGTGGTGGGAGAGATACGATCTGTACCTCTCCACCATGAAAGAAAACTATTCGTCTTCTTCTTCATCTTCCCAAGACTCTTCTTCTTGATCTTCTATTTCAGCTGCTTTGTCTCTAAGCGCTTCAAGATCTTCCTCAATTCTATCTATGATGTCGGATAGTGTATCTTCTTTTTTCTTTTTAGGCATGCTCCCTCCTTGGTTAGACCGTAATGGTAACTCAGAGAGGAAGCACTTTATATAGACTACTTATTTTTATTTGTTAATGAATTCAAGCTCTTCTAATGTATACGGCCACATTATTCAGCCTCCTTCATAAAACCTAAAATGATTATAGCTATGAACAATACGACCAACAAATGTATGGTCATTATTTTACTTCAATATCTTTAATCTTGATTTCTTCTGGTTCATTAACACCTAATTTAACTGTTAATACACCATCTTCCATTTTCGCTTCGTCCACGATTACATCGTTTCGTAATTGAAATTGTTTTAAGAATTTTCTAGCCGCTAATCCTTTTTGTATATATTCTTTTTCTGTATCATCTACTTGACCAGACACAGTTAATACACCATCTTGGAAAGAAACTTTCACATTCTTTTTATTGAAACCAGCAAGACCTAGTTCAATTCCGTACTCACCTTTTCCATATTTCACTACATTGTAAAAAGGAAATGATTGTATTTTTGATAAATTCATAAACATTTCGTCAAATGAATTATCAAATAGTTTTACTGAATTGCTCCAAAGATCTTTTTGGATTTTATTAATTAAATCTAAACCTGTCATATATTACTCCTTTGTTAAGTTAAGCAAGTTAATATGGCCAACCCTATTGTTGCACCAATATGCATTATATAGGGGGTACTCAGGTATTATCAAGGGGTCGATTCGTGCGTCTACGGGGCTATAATTAAGACTTATTTAAGCCATTCTTTGAATTCATCGCCTAAAGTGGCAGAAGCAAGCTGATTCTTATTACTTAAAGAATGAAGTATTTTTTCATCTATAGTGTTTTTGCATATGATGTCAGTATATAACACTTCATGTTTTAAACCCGATCTATGGGCTCTATCTTCAGATTGTTTACGAGTTTCAAAGTTAAAACTATTAGAAAAATAAATAACATTTTTTGCTTCAGTTAGAGTAAGACCAAATCCTCCTGTAGAAGGATTGCCGACAAAGAATCTACAAGTAGGATCTTCTTGAAATCGTTTCATGGCTATTGTTCTTTTAATAGAATCTACTGCACCATAGTTAGCGACTACAGATTGTTTGCCATACTTTTCTTCTAAAAATTTAATAATATTTTCTATGTTATAAATGTAAGTAGCCCAAATAATAATTTTACCGTCCGCTTCTTCGATGATATCGGATAGTGCATGAAGTTTAGGATTTTTAAATTCTTTTAATTCTCCATCATTAGTTTTAACAAAACCATTACATACTTGATGTAGTTTAATTATTTCAGTTAATTTATTATTAAAGGAAACAGTATCATCTTCCACAATAGCTAAAGCTTGTTGTTTTAATTGTTTATAAATTTTTTCTTGATCTTCATTCATGTCTACATGTCTTCTTGTATATAATTTAGGAGGAAGATCTAAACATTGGTCCTTAGTTACACGGAAAGAAAATTGTTTTAATTTTTCTTCTAATTCATCAATATGAATATAGTATTTAGGAATTTCAGTATATCTGCCACCGCCTAAATCTAATTTATGTGTAACACAATATCTATTTCTAAAAGTGTAATAACTAGAATAACCAAGTAATTTTTCATTTAAAAATTGACATTGAGTATATAAATCTAAAGGACTTTTTGTCACAGGGGATCCAGTAAGAATACGTCTGTAATTAGAAAAGGATGCAAGCTTTAATACATTTTTAGTTCTAATAGCTTTGTGATTTTTTATGGTAGTTGATTCGTCAATTATAGTTAATGCTTTATGTTTAGTTAAAAATTTGACAGCAGCATCTGCTCCCCTTTTAGTAGAAAGAGCCTCTACATTCATACAAAAAATAGTTAATTCTTTATTATTAGAATTGTATGCTTTTGCTAAATCTTTTGGTTTATCTAGATTCCAAGCATATATTTTATAATCAATATCAGGAGACATATGTTTTTTAATTTCATCATATGCCCAAACAGTATATACAGATTTAGGAGCAATAATTAATACTGCGGTTAAATCTTTATGTTTTCTGAGAAGTCCGATGTTATCAATGGCTACTTTGGTTTTACCTGTACCCATTTCCATGAAGAAAGCATAGTTCTCTTTATTCCAAGATTGTTCTAAACATTTTCTTTGGTGTTCGTATGGTTCGGTTTTAAAGTTAAACAAGTTCAACATAATTTTTATAGTTGACATATAAGCATTAATGTTTATATAGTCAAGCATATAAGGAGGTCATATTTATGAACCTAGAACAACTAACAACGATTAACATTGACACTAACCAAACCAAAGAGATCTCTGATCTTTGTAATCAATTACTCTCTCAAAATAGAAAGGTTGAACAAGCTGAAAAGCTATTAGCTGACGCTAAGGCTGAACAGACTCGTTTATCCGAAGAAGTAATTCCTGCAAAAATGTCAGAAGCAGGTATCTCTATGATTAAACTTGAGGATGGGTCATCCGTTGAAATTTCACCTTACTACTATGCCAAAATCCCTGAAGACAAAAAAGCAGATGCTTTTAAATGGCTTCGTGATAATGATTTTGGTGATCTGATAAAAAATAATTTATCAGTATCATTTGGTAAGGGGGAAGATTCTGATGCAGTTAAATTAAAAGCTGAATTAGAATTAAAAGGTCTTGTCGTAGACCAAAAAGAGGACGTTCATTGGCAAACACTTCGAGGATTTGTTCGCGAACAAACTGAGAAGAATAAAAATATACCATCTGATTTATTTGGATTGTATATTGCTAACCGAACTAAAATAACACTTAACAATTAAGGAGTAACACATGGCACAAACACAAGCCAAGCAGACCACTGCAGTAGTAGAGAAAAAAACTATTGCGGTACCATCGCTAGACATTTCTTCTTTTGAAGAACATGCTGGTGCAGGTGCGGAAAACATTACATCAAAAGATGTATCTCTTCCGTTCCTAAAAATTCTCACTAACAACTCGCCACAGGTAACTCAAGGCGATTCTAAGTTCATTGAGAATGCTAGACCAGGACAAGTTATTAATACTGTTCTGAATAAACTATATAACGGTAGGGAAGGATTTAAAGTCGTTCCATGCTTTTATAAATTTGAATATGTAGAATGGGCAGACAGAGGTAAAGCTGATTCGCTTGCACCTGTTAATTCCTATCCTGCAGATTCAGACATCATGACTA
>Ga0222713_10005455_pt1 | contig 12367 bp, 10 predicted proteins | sample C33_649DmetaG_FD_165061 | JGI IMG/M metagenome (GOLD analysis project Ga0222713, IMG submission 165061) | Estuarine water microbial communities from San Francisco Bay, California, United States - C33_649D | ecosystem: Environmental > Aquatic > Marine > Unclassified | place: USA: California...
TGTGGCCCGGTGTGTGCACCAGTGTGATTTCGATGTCACCGACTTTCACTATGTCGCCAGGCTCGTGTGAGGTGAGATGGGTTCGCTCAACGCCGGTCACCTTGGTAACCCATTCGACTTCGGCTTGCTGCACATGAATCGGCACACTGCATCGCTCAAGTAGAGATGCGATGCCGTCAATGCGCATACCCATCATCGAGCCTCCAACGTGGTCGGGGTGATAATGCGTGGCGAGCACACCAGTAAGGCGTAGACCGTCGGCTTCGACTGCATCGATGAGACCGTTCACGTCGTACGCAGGATCGATGAGCACACAATCACCCGTCTGACGATCACCGATCGCATACACAAAATTCACCATTTGACGAGCCATGTCGTCGTTCTGGGCAAAGTCACGGCCCGACAACAACTGGCGAAAATAGAAGCGGTCGTCAGGCACGACACCGAAACTATCTCGTGTGCTGTCGAGTTGTTGGCACGTGTCGGCACTTATCTGCAGCTATCAGCACTGTCTTGGCTCTACTCTTAAGCCGTGGCTGCTGGCTCGTCTACCGCATTGCGCTATGCCATCGTTGGCACCGGCATGATGGGAGTCGAGCACATTCAGGCATTGCAGACATTGCCTGACACCCACATCGTGGCGCTGTGCGACCCCCATGCTCCGAGTCTTGCTGCCGCTCGCCACGCCCTTGGTGCCGATTGTGATGCGGCTCGGGTGTACACCGATGTGGAGACCATGGTGGCGGCTGGTGAGTTTGATGTGGTGGTGCTTGCTAGCCCGAACCACACCCATCGCGCGCTGGCCGAACCGATTTTGCGCAGTGGAGCGCACTTGTTGATTGAAAAGCCGCTATGTACTACCGCCCAAGATTGCAAAGAATTGCTCGCACTTGAGCACCAAACGCAGCAACCTGGGCGCGTGGTGTGGGTCGGTCTGGAATATCGATTCATGGCGCCAACGATGCAACTGCTTGCTCATGCGCGCAGCGGCGTGCTGGGCAATCTTCGCATGCTGGCGATTCGTGAGCATCGATTTCCATTTTTAGTAAAGGTGCACGACTGGAACCGATTCAATGTCAATACTGGCGGCACACTCGTGGAGAAGTGTTGTCACTTTTTTGACTTGATGCGCTTGGTATTGCAGGCCGAACCAACTTCGGTGTTTGCTTCGGGGGCTCAAGACGTTAACCACCTCGACGAGACGTACGGCGGGCGCACACCCGACATTTTGGATAACGCGTTTGTTGTGGTCGATTTCGATAATGGCGCGCGAGCATCGTTGGACTTGTGCATGTTCGCCGAAGCCACAAAAAATGAGCAAGAGATTTCGTTGGTCGGCGATCTCGGTAAGGCCGAAGCACTCGTGACGCAAGGCATCGTGCGGCTTGGGTTGCGGGCTGATGGTTGGTTTCAAACCAACGAGCAATCAGTCAACCAAGCTGAGTCGCCCTCGGCCCTAGAGCACCAAGGAGCACATCACGGCTCTTCGTGGCGTGAGCATGTGGCGATGCAGCAAGCGATTCGTAATAACACTCCAGCCGAGGTAACACTGCATGACGGGCTCATATCGGTAGCCATGGGTGAAGCCGCACACCGCAGCATCGCCGCCCACCGACCCATCGCAATGTCGGAGATTCTGCCTTAAAGCAACGCCTCAAAAATCTTCGTACGCAACTTCGGAACCTTGTGGTGGCTTGTTTCGTAGTTATCAATTGACTCTGACAGCGCAATCAACGAGTTGACCCCTAAAAATCGCAAGGGTTCCAGTTCCCAACGGGGCGAGCGGTGGTTGACGAAGGGTAGATGGGTCAACGAAGTTTCACGTTCGAGAATCAAATCAACCAATGCGCGAGCAAATAAATTGGTAGCGGCTACACCGTCACCCACATACCCACCGAGTCGCGCGTATTTTTGTGCGCGAACGAGCATGACGGTGGGTGTCCAGTCGCGGGGCACTGCCAACGGCCCGCCCCAGCGGTGCGTAATGCGCGCCTGGGCGGCAGCGGGGAAGTGCTGGGCGATGGCTGACACGATTCGGCGGTGTGTCTGGTCGTCAAGATCGAAGCGTTCACGCACCCGCGACGCGAAGTGATATGGCGCCCCGCGCCCACCAAAAGCGATGCGGCCATCGGGTGTGAGCTGAGCGTAAATCACCATTTGTCCGCCGTCGTTAAATGTGGCCCGGTTGTGCCAGCCAATTGCCTGAAGCGTTGCTTGATTGAGCGGCTCGGTGGCCACCATTAGTGAATACAGCGGCACGATGCGCCGTTTTGTCTGGGCGATCGAATGCGAATAACCCTCGGTGGCTTGCACCACCTGTTTGGCAATCACACGTCCATGACTGTGGGTGACGACACCGTTGTCGATTGCTTGCACAGCAGTGTTTTGCCAAATGGTGACACCACGTTGATCGAGCACCCGCGCCAAGCCATTGACTAGTTGAAAAGGGTTGAGTGTCGCGCAATGCCGGCTGTAAATCGCCCCGTGGGTTTCGGCGACTGATATGTGCTCGCTTACTCGGCTGCTTGGTAGCCATTCCGCGTCACCGGCACCGAGCCCACTGGCATGTTGTTGCCTTAACACACTTTGCAGACGCTCTGCTTGCAGCGCTGTGCTGGCCGACTGCACCGTGCCGCCTTGATGCCATCCGCACTCAATACCTTCACGACGAAGCACTTGTTCAACTTCGGGCAAAGTGGCGAAACCTTCTTGATACGCAAGTAGTGCCGCGTCGCGGCCGTAGACAGAAGCAAGCTCACTGACGGTAAGAGGAAAGAATCCACTGCACCAACCGCCGTTGCGGCCGCTTGCACCAAAGCCGACATGTCGCGCCTCGAGAATCGCGATTCGCAGAGACGGTTCAGCCGCACTGAGATAGTAAGCAGTCCACAAACCGCTTAAGCCCGCACCAACAATGGCGACGTCAACCTCGGCGTGTGCAGGTGCAGTTCCAAACGCGGTTTGCTGAGTTGCACTGTCATGCCACACGGGATACGTGGAGGCGACCTCAAAGCTGGTCATGTTGAACTTTCAGGGCTTCAGCACACTCATGAGTGGTGACCACAGGTCATAAATATCTCGCTCGGGGTCGGCCACTACGGCAACTTGCTCATCGATTCGCAGCGTGGTGCGTTTGCCGTCGGTTGGCTGCCAAGCGACTCGCCCGTTCGTAGCGAACTCCACCAGCGCGCCTGCCAAAGCATCAGCGATAGTTCGGTGAGCCGCTCCGCATTCCGTGCCTGAGCCAATGAAGAACTCCACATTGGGGGCACTCAAGTTGTCAAACACGAACGGAATGTCTAAGCCATGACAAGCACCGAGAATGCCGTCGAATACCGGCGTTGGCCAAGTGAAAAAATATGACCACGTTGGGCTGCCACTGCGATCGCGAGCTTCAATCACTTTCCATGCTGGTGCGCGAAACGACTCGTCGCTCTGTAGAGCAGCGATCATTTGTGCTGGGGTCGACGCGGGGCGCAGTTGGGTGTAGGTGTCCCAGGCGCGGTCGGCTGCTGTGCCAAAGCGAGTGGCAAATGACTCGCGCGCAGTTTCGGTAGTCAACGTTGCAGCAGCGGGATTCAGTGCAACCCAAAGACGACTCTCATCACGCAAAGTGCCGATCACCAATTCGCGTTGATCTGCTGCAATGTGGTCATGGAAATTGTTCGGCACAACATCACCGCCGATTGTGGGGCTAAACATGGTGACCACATCTTTCGGGTCACGCAGAAGTCGGCTTTGGGCAGCAACGATCTCTTGCGAAGACTTTTGAGCAAGATCATCCAGCGAAGCCGCGCCCAAATCATCCAGGAGCAGTTGCACTGATTGGTCGGCTCGGTCAGTGGTGCGTAGTTGACCGATCGACGGGCTCATGGCCCAGCCACGCACAAATAACGATTTTGCCGCCGGCGCGGCAAACAGCGCGAGCACGCTGCAGCCTCCGGCTGACTCACCGAAAAGAGAAACGTTTGTAGGGTCGCCACCGAAATCTGCAACGTGGTGTTGCACATAGGTCAATGCAGTGATCTGATCCTGTAGTCCGAGATCGGATCGCCCGGCAAAACCAAAGGCTCCGAGTCGATAATTGATAGCGACAACCACACAACCTCGAGCCGCGAGATTGCTGCCGTCATACCACGAAGCGTGAGCAGTGCCATTAGTGAACGCACCACCATGAATCCACACCAAAACTGGCAACCCTTGCGCACCATGCGGGGCGAAAATATTGAGCGTTAGGCAATCTTCATTCATGGTCAGATCGCTGGTACCCATGGCTTGCTCGAGCATTCCTGGCACCTGAGGACACTGCGCAACCGCGTCAAGTGTGCGAACCGTGGTCTCAAGACGTGCTGGTTTGAATCGCTCCGCTACGGCGTACACCAAGTTGCGAGTAACGGATACAGCCTGGGGGGAAGGGCTTTCGGACATGAAGCCGAGCGTACCCACTACGGTAAATCCGTGTTGCGTCGTGGCCTGAGTCGTGCGGTGAACAACCTGGTCGGCAATGTGGTGGCTGCTCGGTGGGAAGACTGGCAGTTCACTGCGTCAATCACCAACAGCACGGCTCGTGGCAAGAAATTCAAACAGTTTGGCGATGGTTCGCTGATTGCGTTTCCATGGGTCACGATTTATAACGAGCACTACATCGAGATAGGCGCCGACACAATGCTTGGTCCGTACTGTGCGTTATCTGCTGGCATGATGCCCGGCCAAGAATGCGTTACCTCGCCCGTAGTACGTATCGGTGACCGATGTTTGATCGGTCGAGGTAGTGGCATTGTGGGTCATTTGGCAATTGAGATTGGTAACGACGTGTGGACTGGCCACCATGTGTACATCACCGATCAGAATCATGGCTATCAAGACGTGACACGACCGATCTCGCAGCAGACACAACCCGAGGAGCCTGTGCGAATCGGTGATGGTTCATGGTTGGGAACCGGAACCGTCGTACTTCCAGGCGCGCAACTTGGTCGCCACGTGGCCGTGGGCGCCAACTCGGTGGTTACTGGCAAGTTGCCCGATTACTGCGTTGCTGTCGGGGCACCAGCTCGGGTGATTCGGCAGTACTCAGCCGACTCAGGCTGGACGCCGGCCCAGGAGTTTGCGAGTCAACCCAACACCTAGAGCGCACTACACCGACAAGTCGATCGGCGGCGAACAACTCGGCATGCGGTTGTCGCCGGCAAAGGTTGCTATGCGCTCGGCCAGGGGCAAGCCCTCGTAAGTGCTTTCGGAAAAAGGCGCGTTACTTTGGGCGCGCAGTTGCGCGCTGTAGGCACGGCGGTCGCTGATGTAGATGTTGTAGTCGGCGATCCAGAGCGGTATGAGCGCGCGGCCCTTTTCGTCGGACGGCATATCAGCCTGAAGGTCTGCCAGCATCTCTACCAAAGTGTCGGTGGCGCGATCTACCAAGTTGGCGCGCTCGGATAGCCCACCTGTACCTGGGTCGGTAATCAGGCGATAGTCGGCGAGCTCGATGCGCTGTAGCTCGGCTTGTTTACAGCGAACCTCGGCACGCTGCGTCCATTCGATGTCGCCGATTTTGTTCACCGCTTCTTTGGAGGCAAAGCCGAGCGCATAGACCCACATAACCGCGATAGCCGCACAGATGAGTGACAGAATGGAACGTGTCGCAATCCGCATTTGCCGAAACGCTACCTGTGATTTCACCACCGAATCGCTTCATGCAAGCCAAGAACCTGATTCTTGCGCTGGTTAGTTTTCACACTGGCTATTTCGTTATTGCGGTGAGCGGCGCAGCGGTGTTTGCCATTGCCACAGTTGCATCGTCATATGGCGTGAAGTTGATGATCGATGACGTGATCTTGCCGGCCTTTGAGCCCGGTGCAGGTGGGTCGGTGGGTTTCGGCACATGGCTTTCTACTTCGCTGATTGTTGTAGCGATAGGCGTTGTGCGTGCAGCAGGCGTGGTGGTGCGTCGGTCGTTTGCAGGCATATTGGAGTGGACTACGGCCAGAACTATCGCCGACAAAGTGTTGCGCCACATGATGACCCAACCGCCAGCATGGCATCGGGCTCGTATGACTGGCGACGTGGCAGCCCGTGCCGGCACCGACACCGATGCTGCGATTGCGCTGTTGGCACCGTTGCCATTTTCGACATCAATTCTTGTTTTACTCGTTGCCGCTGGTGCCTGGCTCATCAACACCGATCTGTGGCTCGGGCTATTTGCTTTCTTGGTGTTGCCTGCGATGTTGGCTACAAATGTGCTGTACCAACGCAAAGTAGATCGCTTTTATCGAGTTGCCCAAGACGAACTTGGTGAACTCTCGCAGGCAGCCCACGAGAGTTTTGATGGAGTGCTCGTGGTAAAAGCCTTCGGCGCAGAGGACCGCGAAACCGAGCGTCTCGCTGTAATCTCGCGTCGCCTACAGGTGGCTCGCACCAAAGCGGTGAGTCTGCGCTCGACTTTTGAATCACTCATTGATGCCACACCGTCATTGGTAAACATCGCACTTATTGCTTTTGGTGCTATGCGCATTCGCAGTGGCTCAATGACCATTGGTGATCTGTCGGCGTTTGTGTATCTCTTCACTCTCGTGGCGTTTCCGCTGCGCATCGTGAGCTATTTGTTCAGTGAGCTGCCGCACTCCATAAGCGGTTGGGATCGCGTTCAGCAAATTTTGCGTGAGTCGCTGTTGGCAAACCCGCGGGATGCGATTGGCGAAATGGCCGAAACGGGCGACATGGTGCAGTTGGTGAACGTGAGCGTGTCGCACGCAGCAGGCACAGATGCTTTACGAGGCGTAAATCTGACGGTGCGCAAGGGACGAACAGTGGCCGTAGTCGGGGCAACGGGTGCGGGCAAAACCACGTTGTTGCATCTCATCGCCGGGCTGATTTCGCCACACGTGGGTCAGGTGCGGCTGGGCACCAAGAATGTTGGCTTGGTGTTTCAAGAAGCGTTTCTGTTCGCTGAATCACTGCGCTACAACTTGGCGCTGGGTTCGCCAGTGGGCGAGCGTGAGTTGCGCGAGGCCCTACAAATTGCCGGAGCCAGCGATTTCGTTGATGAATTGGGCCTGGGTATGGACACCGAGCTTGGCGAACGTGGGGTGAGCCTGAGCGGTGGGCAACGCCAGCGTCTGGCCTTGGCAAGAGCGTTGGCGATGGGCAGTGAGCTTCTGTTATTGGATGACACAACGTCAGCACTTGACCCTGCTACCGAAGCCACGGTGCTCAAGAACTTGCAGGCGCTCGGTGGAATGATCACCACCTTGATTGTCGCGTCACGGCCGTCGACGATTGCGTTGGCTGATGAGGTGGTTTTCATGGTGAATGGAGCAGTTGTTGCGATGGGCAGCCACGCAGACTTAGTGAAGTCAAATTCGCAATATCATCAGCTCATCAGTGCCTTCGAGCATGATCGCGGTGCACCAGGCGAAACATCACTCCCATGACAATGATCGATGACATCACACAAGGCGTGCAGCGCCGCGGAGCAGTCGACACCATACGACAGGGCATCGTTGAAGCACCTGCCCTCGGCAAAGGGCTATTACTCACGTTCTTTCTGGCGTTGGTGGGTGCCACTGGGCGCGTCGCAGTTCCGGTCGTTATGCAGCAATCCATCGACAAAGGGTTTGTTGGCGGAGTAGTACGTCTCGAGTTGATCGTGCAGCTATGTATTGGTGCTGCTGTTGTTGTAATGGTCGCGGCTTTCAGCCAGCGCACCGCTGTGCATCGCCTCGGCACATCAGCCGAGCGAGGCCTTTATGGGCTACGCGTCAGGCTGTTTGAACACATCCACCGATTGAGCTTGGCGGACCACAACGAAGAACGTCGCGGGGCACTCGTTGGGCGAGTAACGAGTGATATCGAAACTCTCACCCAGTTTTTCTCCTGGGGTGGGCTGTCATGGATGCTGAATCTGTCGTTGATGTTTGTGGTTGCTTGCGCGATGTTGGCTTACGACTGGGTGCTGGCATTGGTCGCTTTTGCCGTCGTGGCACCGCTTATCATCGTGTTGCGTTTGGTGCAACGTCGGTTGGTGCGGGCATATGACCGAGTTCGCTCAGGTAACGGCTCGATGCTTTCGGCAATGAGTGAAACTGTGGCGGGTGTTGAAACATTGCAGGCCTACAACGCAGTCGAGCCAGCGCTCGAGCGAGTCGAACACGCCACCAAGCAGCGCTCGAAAGTGTCGATTAAGGCCGGAATCATCGGGGCCTTTCTGTTTCCCTCGGGTGAAGTGTTCAGTGTGCTTACCGTTGTGGCTGTTGTAGGCATCGGTGTGTGGCGGGGCGAAGCCGCTGGTCTCACCGCTGGCTCGCTGGTGGGTTTCATGTTCCTGACCTATCGATTCTTGGAACCGATCGCCGAGTTCACCGAAGTGATCGACCAAACCCAAACTGCCGTGGCAGGTTTGCGGCGCGTGCTGGGAATTCTCGACACGCCGATCGGGCCACCACCAGCAACCAATCCTGTGGCGTTGCCCGCAGGCCGACTGGGCGTGTCACTGCATGAGGTCACGTTTGCCTATGCACCTCGCGAAGAAGAAGTTGCGCCGACCAACGTGCTACTGCAACTGAGTCTTGCCATTGCACCTGGCCAGCATGTGGCGTTAGTGGGGGAATCGGGCTCAGGCAAAACGACGATTGCCCGGCTCATTGCTCGGCTTGCTGACCCCACTGCTGGTCGTGTGACCATTGGGGCAGTCAATGTGCGGCACGTGGCCAACGATGATTTGCGCAATCGTTTAACCGTGGTGCCACAAGAGCCTTTCTTGTTTTCTGACACCATCAGCTACAACCTGCGCTTTGCCCAGCCAGCAGCCACCGATGCCCAACTTCGAGCTGCGGTCACGCGGCTCGAGCTAGATGACTGGGTTGCCAATCTGCCGCTGGGGTTAGAAACTCTTGTCGGCCAGCGGGGTCAATCTCTGTCGGCAGGCGAGCGGCAAATGGTGGCCTTATTACGAGCGTCTCTGGTGAACCCCGACATTTTGATCTTGGACGAAGCTACGTCGTCGGTAGATGCCCTCACCGAAGTGCGGTTGGCACGGGCTTTGCGCAAACTTGCCCAGGGTCGCACCACAATTTCCATAGCCCATCGATTATCCACTGCCGCGCGTGCTGATCGCGTTGTGGTGCTTGCTCACGGCCAAGTCGTGGATGATGGCTCGCACGACGAGCTCATGCAACAACGTGGCGAGTATCACCGTATGTACGAATCGTGGCTGATCGCGACCGGAACAACAGGTGCAGCACCTAATACGACATCTGGTATTCCGTGAGCCGTTTCGTTCATCGATTCACCGCTGTAGCGGCTGCTGCGTTGCTTGTTGTGTCACTGGCTGGGTGTGGAGACGAGTCCCCAGCTGCGGCATGTTCGCAAGGCACATTATTTGCTGCGGCGCGACAGCGGGTGGAGAGGGCATTCAGCGAATTAGATACCACCACATCGCTTGAGCTACAAGAGTCGGCTGTTGCGATATCTGATTTAGTCGCAGTGATGCGGGAAGTGTCACCGCGTTCACTGCGCGAACCGCTCGGAGTGCTGCTGGCTGCGTACGGGCAGCTCGTAGTGAGCCTGGATGCTGTTGACTATGACCCGCCAGCAGCTGCGACGAGCTCCCGCGTGGCCAATGCACGCGTGGCATTTACCGACGAGTCAATAGCAACAGCGCTCACTGCTGTCGAAGAGTTTTTAGTAAGTCAATGCGAGTTGGCCCGCAGCGCGAGCAATCCAGGCTTTGCCGTGACCGGCACAACATTGCCACTTCCCGAGATTTTGGAAGAGCCCAGCCGTGACGTCGTTGAAGATGGCTCGGATACCGCACTCGAGTTGCAAACACTTGGCTTTGCAATTGGCGAAACCTATGACATCGCGTTGGAGACGTCGCAAGCGCGATGCATCGGGCAACAGATGTTCGAGCTGTTCGGTTCTTCAGGCAATCTTGATGATGTTGATGTCGATGATGAAGAATATTTGGGCATTGTTCGGCAAACTTTTGTTGATTGTGGAGTCACATCGCTCGTTACTACAACCTCATCGCAGTAGTCTGCGGGCATGTTCATCACTCTGATTCGCCACGCTGAGCCCGAGTGGGTGCGCGATGGCTTCAGCCAAGACAATCCTCCGCTCACGACGCGTGGCCATCGCCAGGCTCGCCGCTTAGCTGATCGGCTTGAGGCTGAGCACTTTGACCATGTGTATGTGTCGCCACTGTTGCGTACGCGTCAAACCGCGGCCCCGATATTGAACGCCCAACGACGTGGTGAAGTGATTGAACCTTGGCTCGAAGAAATCCGCAGCCCGATCTGGCAAGGAAACCCAGCAGAAAAAGCGGAGGCTGCCTATCGCGAAGAGAAGCGTCGGCCAGCCGCCGAACGTTGGGGCGGCTTAGAAGGTGGCGAAGCCGTCAGCGATTTCACCAAACGCATCCACAAGGGAGCCAATGATTTTTTCGCTCAACGTGGCATCTACCGCACCGATCACGAGCTGCCTGTTTGGCACATTGAAGAACCAGGCGATCGCGTGGCCTTCGTGGCCCACGCTGGCACCAACAGTGTGTTGATTTGTCATTTGCTTGGTCTGGCGCCGACCCCCTGGGAGTGGGAACGCTTTGTGATTGGCCACGCCACGATCAGTCGCCTTGAGGCGTTGCAGCTGGGAGATGGGTTCACCTTCAGCCTGACTCGGCTGGCAGATAACTCGCATTTGGAGAGTTCGGACTACACCTACTAACCCGCCACCGCGGAGCGACGTGGTTCTCACATCGCGCCACCCCGCGGTGGGTACTCAGGTGTTCGTCGCGACGAGACACCGAGATCTTGTTCGCTTATGGTTGTGGGCGGGCATCCGTGATGTGGCAGGCATTCACAGCTGCGACGATGGGCGTTGGGTCAATTGCTGCACCACCACGCGGGTGTACTTCGAAGTGCAAGTGAGGTGTGCCGGTGTTGCCGGTTGCGCCATTGGTGCCCAGAATCTGACCAGCCTTTACCGTTGCGCCAACTGCGATGTTCGGTGCAATGGTGTCAAGGTGGGCATAGAAGAAGTAGGTGCCGTCCGCCTGGGTGAGTCGAATACCGTTGCCCGACAGGCTGGCGTTGTTGTACACGCGAGTGATGGTGCCGTCAACAACTGCATAGATCAGGTTGCCAATCGGGGCAATGATGTCGACACCTTCGTGCAGGCGGGTGCCGCGCGACTGTTGCCAGGTGTTGGTGAATGAGCAGCGACCCTGCACCGGGAACACCTGAATGGTGGGGATACCGAGCGACTCGAGCGAAGGAATCAAACCCAGGGCTTGAGCAGTGGGGAAGTCAAGCATTTGCGAAGTATGCAAACCGCGGCTGGCTTGAAAATTGCCCAGCGCAATAGCTGTTGCAACACCAAAGACGCCGTCTGCGCCACCTTTGACTTCAATGCCATTATTGAGGAGCGTCTGCTGCACTAAGCGAACAGCGTCACCGCTTTGGCCGCGTGAAGGCAACCCGTTGACACTCAGTTGTGTTGCACCGCTTGCAACTACAGGGGCGGCTGCGGCAGGAGCAGCAACTGCTACTGGCTGCGCTGCAACTGGTCGAGTCACTGGTGCCGCAACCGGAGCTGGGGCGGTATCGACGAGCCCAAGAGCGAATGCCGTGGCATGTGTAAGCGTTTTAGTGACGGGCAACTTATTGCGGCTCTGGTAGGTAGCAATTGCCATCGTGGTGGCAACACCGAAATGTGCATCGGCACCACCTTTGACTGTTATGCCATTGTTGATCAGCGCTTGCTGAACTGACCACACGGCATCACCAGTGTCACCAGGCTTCGGCAAAGTCTCTGGTGTCAAGCGAGCAACAGTGATCAGACCCAAGAAGCGAGCAGTGCGCTCGTCAACAACGCCAGTATCGCGAAGACCGACTGCTTTTTGCAGGTTGCGCAAGGTGGCCCGTGTGCGTGCCGAAAATTCACCGTCGACCCCACCTTTCAGCGTGAACCCGCGCACGACCATTGCTTGCTGCAGGCGCACAACATCGCTGTTGCTTTCGCCAAACTGGGGGTAGCGGTTCTGGGTGACGCTGCCGGTGGCAGAGGCTGAAGCCTTTGACGTCGTGGAGTTCGAAGCGCCCTGAGCAGCGCTGCCGACGCCTTGGGCGGCCAGGCTGATAAGAACTGTGGTGGCGAGTGCGGTGAGAACCATGAGTATTGCTCCTTTTGTGAGATCCGCATAAGGGATCGGCTCACAGGGCAACAACTTGAGGATTTTCTCACGCAAACAGGTAGTGCGACCACTGAGAGTGGTTTACGCCCGCAGATGGTGGGTTTGCGGTCACATTGGGTGGTGCCCCTTACGCCGTGTGGCGAGGGCCTAGGTGGCAGGGTCTAGGTGGCAGGGTCTATGGGATTG
>Ga0222713_10005459_pt1 | contig 12362 bp, 12 predicted proteins | sample C33_649DmetaG_FD_165061 | JGI IMG/M metagenome (GOLD analysis project Ga0222713, IMG submission 165061) | Estuarine water microbial communities from San Francisco Bay, California, United States - C33_649D | ecosystem: Environmental > Aquatic > Marine > Unclassified | place: USA: California...
CTCCTCTATCCACCCCCCTCCCCTCCCTCCATTCTTCTCCTTATTTATTAGAAATAGGGGGTGGTAGAGTGTGGTAGGGTGTGGCAAGTTCTAGCCTCCTAGGGAAATGGCACTTTCCACGGATGAGGCTGCCAACACCCTACCCTAAAAATAGGGTGTGGTAGGTGTGGCAGTCTCATCCATACCCCCTTACGGTTCTGTCCGCCACACCCCTCAAAAATAGGGTGTTGGCAAACTCAACAGTGCAAAGCCTTTGGTGGGGGCACTTCCAGGTTTGCCACACTCTGCCACACTCTACCACCCCCTGTTTTAAAAACTCCTTATAAACTACTCTCCTCTATCCACCCCCCTCCCCTCCCTCCATTCTTCTCCTTATTTATTAGAAATAGGGGGTGGTAGAGTGTGGTAGGGTGTGGCAAGTTCTAGCCTCCTAGGGAAATGGCACTTTCCACGGATGAGGCTGCCAACACCCTACCCTAAAAATAGGGTGTGGTAGGTGTGGCAGCCTCATCAATAATGGTTATTAAAAAAGCCCCCGGCTGGGGGCCCTTCACGTTATCCTGCAATCTCTTTATAATACATCATCGCAAGTTCTTTATCAACGCGCTGTGTCAGGTAGTTCATCAGCGCATTATAATCTTTCGGCTGGTACAGCTTTTTGTTTTTGACCAAGTGGTTGGCCCCTTTAATTGGGTCACTGTACCCTGACGCTTTGATGATTTGCCCGCCAAACGGTGTCAGAAAATACTCAATCAGCTTTCCTTGCAGCTCCTTTGGCAAGTCTTGCGCTTTGACTATCTTAGGCTTTTTGTAACCGCACACTGGACACGTCTGACTTGGGTACTTCAGTAAACCCCCGCAATTGCCACATAGGCATATCACGCTTTGGCTAATTTTATCCTGCATAAGCGCTTTCTCATAGTCCTCCTTCCAGCCCATATTGTTTGCTACTGACCCATGCCGTAACAGGTTTCCTACGAAGTCCAACACCCTGGCTTCTGGTTTACCGGCCCTTAGCGCCCGCCCTACCCACTGGTAATATCGAGCCTTGGAATTGGTCGGGCAAAGTAATATGACCATGTTTACATCTGGGACATCTACCCCCTCTCCCAGCACAAACACATTCACCAGCTGTTCAATTTCGCCATCTTTAAACATCCTCATCCTTGCCCGCCGATCTACCGCTGCCATTCCTGAATGAATAACCTCACTCCTCACACCGGCTTCATTGAAGGTGTCCCGTATTTTGTAGCAATGCTCCACCGTGGTGCCAAACACTATTGACCGCGTACTTTCAAACTGGTATCTGCGGTAATTTTCTACCATCCCACCGTAAATCTTTTTCCTGTCCAACCTCTCAAATTGGGCTTCAATGTCCAGGAATTCTTTGTCTGTCCATTGGGTCACTCCTAAATCTACTGTGTACTCTTTCAACGTTGGGCATAAATACCCTCTCTCCATATACCACCCCATTGGGTGCGGCTCAATTAATCGCTTGAATCCTGCCAGCGGTTTCCCATCCAACCTCATCGGTGTCGCGGTAAACCCTATATGAATGGCCCTATCATTTCCTTCTATAAGTTTTTCCCAACTGGCTGACGCCGTATGGTGGCACTCATCGTGTATCCAAACATCGTGCGTATCTTTTGCAGCACTTTTCCAAACTTTCACGTCAGCCGGTATCCCCCATTGCGTCATCAGGTAGTACATTTGTTCTTTAAGCTCTACCGTAGGCACCACAATCAGCACCCTCCTGTCGGCATATTTCATCGCCAGTGCTGCAATCACTCGGCTTTTACCCGTCCCTGTTGGCATCACAACCATATCACCAGGCTGCACGCTGTTGTAAACCTCTAACTGGTAGTCTCTCATTGGAAACATAACTTGTGCTAGCATAATAACAGAACTTAGTTTTAGGTCGCCTAAATGTCTCGCTTCTACAATTTACCGTCGGGGTACAGCCAGATTGGCCCTCTTCCCTCTGTCACAACTATCCTCAAAGACACTATCAACCGCAAAATCTACCGCCCCATTTACCCCGGTTCCGTTTCGGCTTCCTTCATTGAACAGCGGGCTAAAATTGGCACGGCTGTTCACAAAATGGTTGAGTTAACTCTGTTAGGCTATCCTCTGCCCCCAGACCTGATTTCATTTGCCGCCGGTGAAGCCTACCGCCTTTTTCAGCAAGTTTGCCCAATCGTTAAGGGGCTTCGTCTTTACCGGAATGACCGGGGGGTTCTAGGAATTGAACGGTTCGTCTACTCTATAGAACTGATGGTTGGCGGTCAAGTTGATTTGATTATCCAAGCGGCTGACGGTTCGTTGGAAGTTTGGGATTTAAAAACCAGCAGCGCCAAAAAGTCCAAAGACCAGCTACATGGCTATTTTCTTCAAACCGCTGCTTACGCTCAATGTGTCCGTGAATGTTCCAAATTGCCCGTCAGTCGCTGCGTTCTCTTGATGGTTTACTCCAAACCTTCCCCTTATTCCGAACAGCTTGATATCTCAGGCTCGGCTTTAGATTCAGCTATTCTGGAGTTTTCCCAGTTACGCATTCAGTGGGAGCGAGAAAGGAATAGAGCTTTCGGTTGAATCTCACATCCCGCCTCGCTGTCACTTTGCCGGCTAGCCGCTCATTCAATATGGTTTGCACCCACCGAGGCGATGCATCAATATGCTGGCAAATTTGCGCAACACTCATCTCACCCCCATTGGACAGCACTTCCAATACTAATTCCTCTGAACACTTTGACCGCTTGACACCTTTACGTTTTAGCCGCCGGTACACCGTACAGGTTTTCTTGTAGTCCCACCCCAATCGGGCTGCTGCCTCTTGTAAGAAGCACTGCCCTTTTTTTAATGTTGATGTTGTCTGGTTTATCAGGTTTTGCAGCTTTCCCTCATCCGCCCGCCGTTTCGCATAACTAACCACCCGCGTGTAGCTTATTGACCATCCCATCTCACGGCTCGCGTCTCTTAACGATTTCGCCGGCAGTCTGTCCATATCGCTTTGGGCCAAACTAAACAAACCCAGGAAATGTTTGGATATGGCCGGCGATTTCGTGCTTAGGATATTCACAGCACTTATAACCTGGACAGGACTCATCGCAACCCCAGATGGTTTTTTCCTTTTTGGCTGTTTAGGTTTCGGTGCCGCTGGAGGGGCAGTTGGGGCAGGGGCGGGCTCAACTTCTATTGGCCCTTCTTTAAGCCACCCCCCACGAACACCCTCACGATAGCATCGGTGGCAACGCAGTCCATCCACTAACCAGACACTTCTGTTATGTGGGCAGTCTATACAGATTCCTTTCATTCCAGTACCCAACTCTATTAATTTAAGTATATCTTAGCCGGAATCATTTGTCAAGCTTCTGTAGTCTTATTGTGTAACCTGACTAACAAACATGATTAAACTTATTAAAATGGCATTGGCCACAATCCCTTCCGGCTATACCTGCAACACCCGCAAGTATAAAGACCAATTTCGTGTCAACATCTATGAGAACGGCACTACCCGCCATATCCTTGTCTCTTTCTGGCCAGACAGTCCTGGCAAATGGGCTGTCTGCTTTACCGACCGCTACCGCCTGCCTGTTGTTCAAGGTCTGATTCCTGCTGATGTCAAGTATATAGAAGCCTTCCTGGACAAAGCACTGAAAAACATGAATTAGGCTACCTAAAAGTAAACCCCCCATCTCTGGGGGGATTTTTATTTATGTCTGCCTGTAATCTGCACCTTTCTGTTGGGCCATACAGCACTCATACCCTAAGTAGGCTGCGTGAGATGGTTCTATGTATGGTGCGTCATTCATTATCGACTTTATCACCGCGAGCGCCGTGCCACTATACACTTTGACTACTGCGCCGTTCGCTGGTGTTGTCCATTTCACCGTCACTTGCCCGTTCTCATTTGAGACTAGGTAATTACCTGTTGGGTCATCAAAGGTTTTGGGCGGTTTAAGTTTGGCCCGCATACTGTCGCACGTTGGGAAGCAATTGTCGTAGATGTGGGCTGACATACTGTGCGTTATCATTTCGCCGGCTACTAGGTGCCAACCATTTCGGCGGTTCAGCTCATCCGTCACATGGAATTGCAGCGCCCTTAGCCCCATTGCGTTGGCCGGCCATGCCGAAAACATGTCGTTTGAACGAAATGATGCCGTCAGTGTCAGCTTTTCCCCATTCACCCTGACCCAAATATGGTTCAAGCATGGCGAGCCACCGCGAATATGGTCATTGACATCCCAGAGTGTCATCACTGCGCTGGCTGTGTCGATTTCTGCTGAGATTTTTTCTATTACCTGCTCTATTTGGTCAAACCCAAACCATGACCGCAATCGCTGCCCGTATGTATATTTGACACCCTCACGCACCGGCGCGTCATCTAAAATCTGTCCCAAATATCCCTTGATATACTCTCGGTCTATCGGCAGGTAATTTGGTTCGGGGAAATGGAACCCTCGTGGCTCATCCTTGACAACCACCATCAAGTCAATTAATTCCTGCCACTGCCCGCCATACCCATTAGGTCGTAGCTGTCCAGTTGTGCGAATACGGTTGAGTATATTCACCCAGCATGACGCTACCGTTTCACCCCGTATAACGTGCCCGTACAAATGTCCCGGATACATTGGGCACTCTGGCACGGCAGCGGCTGGGTAGATTTCAGGCTCAACGTCCTGAACCTCTATGGGGGCTAAGATGTTTAGACACGCAGACAATTCCTCTAATGATTGAACGTAATGAACCAGCATCGTGGCCCGCACCCAGTCTAGAGCGCTCGCCGGTATCTCCAAATCAATATATCCCGCCACATCAGAGCAAATGACCCAACATGGCAGCCCGGTATCGGTTTCCCCTTTATAGTAACCATTCAGGAAAAAATCCCTCAGGCACCTTACTGACCCTGCGTTCCTGTCTTCCTTTGTGGCATCCAGCAGTACCAGCGTCTTGAATCCTTTGTTGGCTAGCACATTACGAATCAGCGGCGATATCCCGTTAGCGGCTGAGTACAATTGCCCAATAGCCGCGTAATATTTGGGGGCTAGCCTTTTTTGAACACTTTTGGCCAAAGTCCATCCCGTTATTATTATGGATGAGCCTTCTCCGTAGAGCATTTGATTGGCCAGTTTTATTGGCCGGTATTTTAACATTTAGGATTACCCAAGCAACATTCTTATTATACACAATAAAGTCATCAAGTGACAACCTACCCAAGAAAATTAGGGTGTTGGCAAACTCATCCGTGGAAAGCCTGTGGTGGCGGCACTTCCAGGTTTGCCACACTCTGCCACACTCTACCACCCCCTGTTTTAAAAACTCCTTATAAACTACTCTCTTTTATCCACCCCCCTCCCCTCCCACCATTCTTCTCCTTATTTATTAGAAATAGGGGGTGGTAGAGTGTGGTAGGGTGTGGCAAGTTCTAGCCTCCTAGGGAACTGTGACTTTCCACGGATGAGCCTGCCAACACCCTACCCTAAAAATAGGGTGTGGTAGGTGTGGCAGACTCTACATTAAGGCTAAGGAACCTTTATTAGACTATAATGTCTAGTAGTGTGTAACAAGTTTGGTTTACTAATATGGCCATTATCCAAGTCTCCAACGGTGAGTTTGAAACTCGGTCTTACCGCTGCCCGTCTTTCACAGGTACTGTCTACTTGTGGAACGGTTGGCTGTTCTTCTCTAAGTCCAATACCGCCACCCTGCTAAATATGCGTCCTGCGACACTTGAGGAATACCTGGATACTGATGACGTTTACAACTTTAATGGCACTCTTTGCGTCTCTCCAGATACTGTCTGGAAGATATTTACCAAGCGCCCACAAACAATCCCGACTTGGTTGCTTGCCGCTCTTTGGCACGGTTCTGTTGTAAAAGCTCTTGCATCCTTTATAATCTAGTTAAGCTTACAAGTATTCAACCGCCCAGCACCCCACTGCTGGGTTTTTTATTGTCAGAAATTTAAGTGTCGGGCCCATTTAGTCCTAAAGCATTACCATTCGCCCCCCAGTGCCCCTCAAAATTTGGCTTATCCGTAATCGCACTGGTACAAAACGCAACCCAATTGAGGGTAATTCACCCCATTTGGGACTCCCCTGTCTACTCAACTGGCACAGTCTTTTACGGCAAATCGAGGAAAAATTAAATGTGGCTTGACACCAAAAAAAAAGCGGGCTTAAACCCGCTTAGTTTTGAACCTTTTAATTTAGACTATTCGCAAAGAGCTTTGAACGCTTTAAGCGCTTTAGCACGCGCTTTTTCCACGCTTTCTTTTTCTTGGGGGGTTTCAGTGCTGATATTGTCCAGTGCCGCTGCCACCGCTGTGATAATCTCAGCCAGCGTGCTTGGGTCACAAACCGCCAGCGCCTGAATCGCGGCTGTCAGTGGACTGACTACTTTGGGCGCTACAGCTCGCTTGTGTTCTTGACCAAACCCTTTGAAAGCATCACCGATGGCGTACATGGTTGATGACAAATCTTCAGCGCCTGAGCCCACTTCCATTTGTTCAGTCGCTTCCGCCGCTTCACTCTTCAAAATCTCCTCAACCTTACTGTTCTCCGTCTTTTCAGCCGCAGCTTGTTCCGCCCACGCTTTGTACGCATCGAAGGCTACATCGCTAGTGATTCGGAAATCTGGCAGCCGTACTGTCTCTTTAGCGTACACCGCCACCCCAAACTTACTGATGTACCGCTTCATCGCCTCAATGGTCATGTCACCAATTTCACTCACTCGGTATTTGTACCCGGTCACGGCCAAATACCAGTAACGCAGGTACAGAGATGTGAACTCGGTGTTTAGCATTCCCTGTTCTTCAGCAGGCAGCACACCGGTGGCTATCCCTAAGACAAGATTGGTGGACACATAGGAAAGTTTGGCAACTGACCATCCCGTTGGGTTTTTGGCACTCTTCAAGAACGTTTCTTTAATTTGGGCGATGGCGTCCATCGTGCCCATCCCTTTCTCTGTCAAGTGCTGGAAATATTTGGTGGCTTGCACGGTATCCTCAACAAGTACAGGCACTTTGGAATTGAACCCTAGAGTTGGGGCGGCAAACAGCAGCGGCTCAAGTTCTATGTTGCCTTTGTAGTGGGTGTAGTGGATTGTGGCACTGAACGAGTCACCCAACATTTCCTTGAGTTGCTTGGCTATAGCTATCCGCGTGTTGCCGTCTATCACCCAGTAGGCTGACTCCCCTCCCTCCTCTAGCGGCTGTTTCCATGTTGTCACTATGGGCGCATTCTCAAGGGTTGAAAAATGTACTTTGGTTCCTTCTATGGTCAGCAGGCTGTTCAGGTACGCATCAAACTCGCGCCGGTATGCCGCCGAACATTGGAAGTCCCCCAGTTGAAAGCCCATCAGGTCGCCTGATGCGAAAATCCGCGAGCCATTGACTTCTATCGGCACAATCTTGATGCTGTCTAGTGACCGGATATTGCGCGGGTTCAGTTGGAACTCATCGAGCTTGGTTTCGTTGACGGTGTAAATGTTAGCCATGTCAGTTGTTTCAGTGTTTATAGTTTCCATAACGCCTCGGGGTTAACTAGGTTTATTATAGCCTGCAACCTGTCAGCTGTTAATAATGACTACGGCTTAGAACTAGAGGTTCCGGGAATTTTAGGCAGCCTAAAATAAAAACCCCTACCGGTGGGTAGGGGTCTTATTTTAGTTCACGCCTAGGTATTTAACCACGATGGTGTCCGGCAAGTTCAGCCATGTGTCAATGTAAGCATTCAAGGCAACACGCAATGGCTCATTTTTAATTGTCTGCGCATACTGGAACCATGTCAAGCCTTTTGGAAGCTTTAGGGTGGCTTCGTGCCATACCAACATCACATCAGGCAGTTTCTTGATTTCTGAGAACCCATCCATCTTGGGACACGGCATGTTCAAATACACTACAACCTTTACGCGGTTGTTAATCCAGTGATAGTTGCCCCCGATAAAGCCTTCCTTATGGCTCAATTCCTTGAGAATATCAGCTGCATCCTCGAAGTCGTAGGTCGCGGTTGTGTAACGGGTGTAGGTAGCCATCTTAGTGAACCTCTTAGTTTTCGTAACCTTCTACATTATAGATTACTACCACCCCCAATAGGTTCCCGGAAATTTTGGCTACCTAAAATAAAACCCCTGCCGGTGGGTAGGGGTTATGCGCTTAAGCGTGTACTAGTTTAGCGACTTTTTTAGCGACCTCTGCTTTATACTTGCAGCTGTATTGGGTTTTGGAGTTCATCAGGTAGTGCAGTATCCCAAGGGGGGTTATGTGCCATGACCGTGAGCCAAACCGCTCTGTATCTCCAATTCTCTGGGATATTTGGGCTATTTCACTCCGAGGCACTACGTTGATGGTTGTCGTTACCGTCTGATTCGGGGGCTTCCCTTGATGCACCACATAATTGACAAGCTTGGTGAAAGAGTACCAGTCCCGCCCATCGTGTCTTACCGGCATCCCCAAAGAGTCTACAGGAAATGGTAGTTTACCGGCCATAGTGTATTCGATTATTTCCTGCCGCATCTTTGAGTCCACCCTCAGTGCTAGGTAAATCAGCCCTTCCAGCGTGGTGTAAATGCATGTCAATTCCGCCTTGCCGCTATTAAATGTCCTGTTGCATATGTGCCCGTGCAAGTACCGCTGGATATTGTTCGCCCAAAAAGTCACATTGGTTTTTGTGATGTTTAGCTCATCTAGTATGTCCGTCAGGCGATACCAGTCACCGTACTCATCACGACACTTGTCAATCTTTCTAAAATTCACTGGGATTCTCATGGCAATAGGGCCCCTTGAAGGGCCCCTTTAAGGTTTACATGAAATCTTCTACACTGACTTGCACCACGCTGACATCCACCGTTTTGCTTGTCGAAGGCGCTAGTGCTTTAGGTACAGCCACCGCTCCGAACAATTCTTGTTGGTCTTCAGCAACGTAATGGCACATAGGGTTGATGCGGGCCACCGGTATGAAATCGGAATTGGTGGTATTTGGCCATAGTATTGTCAGTTGCCCCGGTTGTGATTCCATCCCGTCAAGCACATAGGTCATTGAGTTGCTTGCGTTGATTGCTATCCATTTAACCTCGGACAATTTAGCCGACAGACGCTGCCCTTTATTATTTTTGCCCCAAATCTCCACCCGAACGTCACCAAAAGTCTCAACCGTTTCGGTCAAATCCACTCGGAGAGCGTAGGCTGGATGAGGCACATTGGTAATCAACTTCCATTCTGAGAACGTTATCGGCCAACCTTGGAGACTTTCAATCGTACTCTGGACTTTATCCCACCGCCCCCGGAACAGGCGATTTAAGTCCATCATCGCGCCGCCTTCACCGCCTGCTGACTTGACTGAGAGTTCTTTTTGTGCCGTGTCCCAGAACGTCTTAAAATCGCGGGTGAAGTACGCTTTGGACAGGTTTGAAGATTTGCGACTTTCCTTGTTTGGGTGGAAGGGTATCTCCACAAAACTCAGGCGATCGGCAGTCACAGGCAAAAGCAACACTAGGCGGTCTACTTGTAATTCACGGTTATTGTCATCCTTAAATTTCTTTGGATTGGTTTTGATACTGACACCGCGTTTGGCCAATGCGCCCCCCACATACATTGGGGCTTTTATTACGATATTGGGTTCATCATCCTCGTTGGATTGATGGGAAACTTCAAGGATTATTGGCTTGTCTCCGATGTATATGGCCATCTCTCCCTTTGGAGTGAACTGCACAACCGGTGCGTACACCTGTGAGTCAGTCCAAACCTGGTTTCGTGTGTGCAGCGTCAGGAAAGTCTCATTACTGGCCAAACCTAACGTGTCATACAGCCCTTTGATAAGTTTATAGGTGTCTCCATCAAGATGGCCGGAATTCCGGTAGGCTGTCATCGTGTCAAGTGACCATTCTTGTCGCAACTCGCCTGTCGGTTTAGTGGTTTGCCATTGGCTGACTTCGGTAGCAAAACGGTGGCACACGGGCAGGTTGTCAAAGGTCAGGTTGGTTACGGGTTTTAACATGTTAGTCGATTGGTTGGTTTGTTTACTTGAATCTATTATAGCGTAAAAAGTTGCATGTTTCAGGAAAGTCATAAAGATTTTTTCCGCCACCCCCACCAAAATTAGGGTGTTGGCAAACTCATCCGTGGAAAGCCAATGGGGCAGACACTTCCAGGTTTGCCACACTCTGCCACACTCTACCACCCCCTGTTTTAAAAACTCCCTATAAACTACTCTCCTCTATCCACCCCCCTCCCCTCCCTCCATTCTTCTCCTTATTTATTAGAAATAGGGGGTGGTAGAGTGTGGTAGGGTGTGGCAAGTTCTAGCCTCCTAGGGAACTCTGACTTTCCACGGATGAGCCTGCCAACACCCTACCCTAAAAATAGGGTGTGGTAGGTGTGGCAGCCTCATCCTTAGTTAGGCTACCTAAAATAAAAACCCCCACCGGTGTGGGGGTCGTATTTTAGGTCAAGGCTTTTATCAGGAACAGGTGGTCAAGGGCTTCTTGCATATTGTTTGGCCAGTCACGCTCGTATAGCTTGGTTGTCCCCTCACCGGTGTGACGCACCACAATGTACTTGAATTGGCCGTTACCCATTGGCACAAACGTGATTTGCAGGTTGTCCCGCCGCAAAATCAACACACTGTTGCGCTTGATTAGACGGAACCCACTTCCCAGAATCATCTGTTTTAAGAACTGCATCAGGCTCAATTTCCAGGGATGCCGCTGCACTGTCTCTGTCGGGCTTGGCACATTCCCCCATTCCTTCATCATCTCCACCAATACCGGCTCTTCCAGCCATTGCGCCAACATTGACGCCAGTTGTGGGTGAATCCATGTGTTCCCTTTGGACTCCTCTACCAGCCCCTTGCCGTCAGACATTGCCGGTAGGCCGGTGGACAGCTCAAGGTTTTCCAGGAATTGTACGTTCTCCTCACTCATCAGGAACATTGAGAACGGTATGTGGCCACAACCCGCCGCTGCCATTAAGTCCTGGACACAGATGTAACCGTCATGGTTGCGAGAGCGAATTTGGAAACCGAAGTATTCGTTGTTGGTGAACATTTTGTTTGTCTCTAGCTTACACCCTATTATCCACCATCATCTTTCCCTGTTCAGGAAGTTTCTAAATTCCCTAATCACCATTATGGATGAGTTCGCCACACCGGCCAAAAATAGGGTGTTGGCAGACTGAACAGTGGAAAGCCTTTGGTGGTAGCACTTCCAGGTTTGCCACACTCTACCACACTCTACCACCCCCTGTTTAGAAAACTCCTTATAAACTACTCTCCTCTATCCACCCCCATCCCCTCCCTCCATTCTTCTCCTTATTTATTAGAAATAGGGGGTGGTAGAGTGTGGTAGGGTGTGGCAAGTTCTAGCCTCCTAGGGAACTCTGACTTTCCACGGATGAGTCTGCCAACACCCTACCCTAAAAATAGGGTGTGGTAGGTGTGGCAGACTCATCCATAATGGTCAATAAAAAAGCCCCCTGGTGCGGGGGCCATCATGCTAGGCCAAATCTTGTATAGCGTCTATGGGGTCACGCCCCCGGTCAATCTTCATCACTAGCATTTCCTCTGCTGCCTCCACACGGTTGAGCATCTTCTTGGGCAGGTAGTCCCGCAGCAGTTTACCCTTGGGGACTTCAAACTCTACCTTGAGAGCTTCAGCCCGTTTGTTGAACAGCATCAGGTACATCTTGTCCGTCAGCTCTGCGTAGTACGGGCCGGCGGGATTCACCCCATAATGGCCGCGATACCAGTCCTGCGCGGCATCGGTAAGGGTGCGGCGGGTAAACTTGGATTTGGCCCGCAAAGCTAACCAGGCGCTACGCTCATCCTTCTCGAACTTGATGCCGAACGCATCGTTGAACATCTGGGTCAGGGACAGCCCTACCAGCAGGTCGGATAACTCTTGGGCCACGGTATTGCCCTTACGGTCGTAGTAACGCAGGACTTTCTCGAACTCAAGTAGGGTTATGCAAGTTAGACGTATAGGTAAATTTTCGTGTTTCTCGTTGCTAAGTGTGATTTGACGAGTCGATGAGCCCTCTCCCAGTATAGCTTTCAGGTCACGAGAGGTGTTGTCTTGACGAGTCGAAAAAATTGAGCTAACTGTTCGTGACGCAACATATAAATTTCCATCCTCACCTAGAATGCCGTCAATGGTCAGATGGCCAATATTGACTTGGGTCAGAGTGCCTTTCATAAAATCCTTGTAAGCCTACCTCTCCATTATAGCACATGAAGTGAGTGCCAATAAAAAAGCCCCCAGTTACGGGGGCCAGAGGTTAGAAGTTAATTTGATTCGGGTTACGGGCCGGCAATGGTGTCAATACAGCGGCTGGCATCACAGCGGCTGGCTTCGGGGAAGTGGCTTGG
>Ga0222713_10005461_pt1 | contig 12361 bp, 9 predicted proteins | sample C33_649DmetaG_FD_165061 | JGI IMG/M metagenome (GOLD analysis project Ga0222713, IMG submission 165061) | Estuarine water microbial communities from San Francisco Bay, California, United States - C33_649D | ecosystem: Environmental > Aquatic > Marine > Unclassified | place: USA: California...
TCATCAGATGTTAAAGAATCGCCACTATAATAAATGGTTTGTAAACTAGTACAACCATAAAACGCATATTCTCCAATACTTGTAACAGTGTCAGGAATGGTTATGTAGGTTAAACTAGAACAATAAAAAAACGCCTCACTTCCTATACTTGTAACACCGTCAGGAATGGTTATGAAAATTAAATTTTGACATTGATAAAACGTCTTACTTTCTATACTTGTAACACCTTCAGGAATGGTTATGGAGGTTATATTAGTACAAAAAGCAAACGCCTCAATTCCAATACTTGTAACACCGACAGGAATGGTTATCGAGGTTATATTTTCACAAATATAAAACGCACGAGATCCTATACTTGTAACATTATAACTGAGACCGTCATATTGTACAGTTTGAGGTATAGGAATATCACCTGATATAGCTGTTGAAATTACACTTGACAATTCTACTGTGTTAGTAGAAGTAGCAGTATAATTAAATGAGATATCACTAAACGTAGCCATATATATATAAATAAATAAAAAAATATAAGATATAAATAAATCTACCCCCTCCAATAAAGGAGAGAAAGAGATCAAAAAATTGAAATGCTTTTCAGGTAGTAAGGCAGGACAACCCAAGGAAAAGTAAAAAAGATGAGTTTAAACATGAACGTAACGATGAACGCGAGAGTGTTGAAAGGTCTGGAAGAGATGTTTCAAGAAAATACGGTGCGAACAATAAAAATGATGGCTTCAAAGTATGGGTTTAGTGAAGAAGAAGCGCTGAGCGATATGAATGTGGCAGAACAGGTAAAGATAATGAAAGGTAAGGTGAAAGAGGTGAAAGAGGTGAAAGAGGTGAAAGAAAAGAAGGTGAAAGAGGGTAAAGAAAAAAAAGAAGGGCCGAAAATGGTGCTGCCGTTTTGCGGGCGTATTGTGGCGGAGTGGTGTGAAGGTGTGAAAATGAACCATGGTCTGTATAGTCAGTGTGTGAGTGAAAAGAGTAGTGAAAAGTATTGTAAAAGATGTAAAAAACAAGCGGATACGAATGAATCAGGCACGCCGACCCTGGGGGATATAAATGAGCGTATGTTAAAAAGTAGCGTGGAATATCGAGCCGATAAAGGTAAGAAATGCGTGGTGTACGCGGTGGTGATGAAAAAGTTAAAAATCACAAAAGAAGATGCGGTGGCGGAAGCATTAAAATTCGGATTAGAAATCCCAGAAGAAGAATTTGAAATGCCGAAATCACAACGCGGGCGGCCGAAAAAGTTGTCTGAATCCGAAAGTGTGAAGTCGGTGTCTAATGAGGGCGAAAAGAAACGGCGAGGACGCCCCAAAAAAAATAAGACGGTGGCCGATAATGATAAAGATGAAACCGATGATTTAATCGCGAGTCTAGTGGCGGAAGCGAATGCTCTGAAATCGGGTAGTTCAAGCGCAAGTGAAACAGACGGTGAAGAGGAAGAGGAATCAGAAAATTCAGTGTTATTAAAAGAAATCGTGGCAAAAATAAATGCGGACGAGACTTATAATAAGATGAATTGTATGGTTGTGCCGAAAAAAGACCGAAAAAAGCATCTGAATGCGATGGGCGACCACATTAAAACGCTTCTGACGGAAGAAGAATTGGCACTGTATACGGGTGCTCCAGAAGAAGAAGAGGAAGAAGAGGAAGAAGAAGTGGAAGAAGTGGAAGAAGAAGTGGAAGATGAAGCGACCCGAAAAGCCCGCGAAGCTGCAGAAAAGAAAGCCCAAGTGGAAGCCGAAAAGAAAGCCCAAGCGAAGCAGAAGAAAGAACAGGCTGACTTGGAAAAGAAACAGCAAGCAAAGGAGAAGAAAGAACAGGCGGACTTGGAAAAGAAAGCTAAAGCTCAACTAGAAGCCGAAAAGAAAGCGAAGGCGGAAGCTGAAGCTGAAAAGAAGCTCCAACTAGAAGCCGAAAAGAAAGCGAAGGCGGAAGCTGAAGCTGAAAAGAAGCTCCAACTAGAAGCCGAAAAGAAAGCTAAGGCGGAAGCTGATAAGAAAGCCAAGAAAGAACAAGCAGACTTGGAAAAGAAGCAGAAGAAAGAACAAGCGGACTTGGAAAAGAAAGCCAAAGCGGAAGCCGATAAGAAAGCCAAGGTGGAAGCAGCGGCAGTAAAGAAGGCTTCAGAAAAGAAGCCGGCCGAAGTGACGCCGGTAGAAAAGGAAACAACTGCTGAACTTCAAGCTGAAACCGTGGATGAACCAAGCGTAGCCGAGCCAAGCGTAGCCGAGCCAAGCGTAGCCGAGCCAAGCGTAGCCGAGCCAAGCGTAGCCGAGCCAAGCGTAGCCGAGCCAAGCACAACTGAAACCGTAAATGCGAAAGTATTTGAGTTTCAGGGTAAAAAGTATTTGAAAACGGAAGACGGAATCTTATACGACCAAGAAACAGAAGATTGTGTTGGAGTCTGGAATGAAGAGACGAAGAGCATTGATGATTTTGCGGACGATGAAGAATAAATAGGAGAGAAATAAATAAAAATAAAAATTGAATTTGAATAAACGAAAAAAAATAAAAAGAATATTCTTTTTTATTTGAATTTCTCTCTTCTTGTATTTATTATGTTGTTATAAAGAATATAAAAACATAACTGGTTTCTTGTTTCCCTACTCATTTCTCGTTTGGATTAAAAATCCAGATTCTATAATATATGAGAGAAAATATAAAATAAATAATATATATTAATAAATTAGATACTTAAAGAAAAGTATAAAAAAAAGTTTCAAAAGAGTTTTGCAAAAATGAAAAAAGGACATTTATAAATGTCCAAAATGGACTTTTGCAAAACTCTTTTGAGTGAAAAAAGGCAAAAAATGAATTTAGAGCATAATGGTCTTATTTTCAAAATTTAGTGAATTTGTTTGTTACCATAATATTTTTTTATGAAAATAAAATAAAAAATAAAAAGTATTTAGGGGATTTTTATATTGTATATATATAGAAAGATGAATCCCGAAATATCCCAAAAAATCCCATCCAAATTTACATGTGAAAAGTGTGACTACAATACGAGTAATAAAAAAGATTACAATAAACATTTACTGACACAGAAACATGTAAATACAATAAATACAGCAAAATACAATGATAAAATCCACTTTATAAAAGAAAAAGAATATATATGTGAATGTGGTAACAAATATAAACATAATGCGTCATTATTTAATCATAAAAAGAAATGTAAAAATAATAAAGCAGAAAATAGTATATTAGATTCTTCAATGAATGAAATAAAAGCATTAACTAATTTAGTATTAGAATTAGTAAAAAATAATACAGAATTACAAAAACAAAATCAAGATTTTCAAAAACAAATGATAGATGTAGTATGTAAAAATAATAATAATACTGTTATAAATACAAATTCACATAATAACACCACCAATAACAAAATATTTAATTTACAACTCTTTTTAAACGAGGAATGTAAGGATGCGATGAACATGTCGGAGTTCATTAACTCTATAGAACTGAAGATATCCGACATGGAAAATATTGGTAAAAATGGATACATAGAAGGGTTGTCTAATATTATAATAAATAAATTACATGCTACTGATATGCATAAAAGACCGGTTCATTGTAGTGATGCAAAGCGGGAAACCTTGTATGTGAAGGAGGAAAATAAATGGGAAAAAGATACTCAGGAGACTAAACAGATGTTAAGCGCAGTTCGGGGCGTGAATAAGAAGAATTACCAGTTTTTAAGCACCTGGAAGGAGACACATCCGAAATGTATGGATAGTAAATCAAATCAAAGTGATGAGTATATGAAAATAATGAGTAAAGTAATGGACGGCGATGAAGAAAATATAAATAAAGTGATTAAAAAAGTGGCAAAGGAAGTAGTCATAGAAAAAGAGAAATAATATATATTAATGTTTTAGATACTTAAAGAAAAAGTGTAAAAAAAAAGTTCAAAAGAGTTTTGCAAAAATGAAAAAAGGACATTTATAAATGTCCAAAATGGACTTTTGCAAAACTCTTTTGAGTGAAAAAAAGGCAAAAAATGAAATTAGAGCATAATGGTCTTATTTTCAAAATATAGTGAATTTGTTTGTTACCATAATATTTTTTTAAATAAAATAAAATAAAAAATAAAAAGGATTTAGCAACTTTTTATGTTGTATATATATACAACAATGGATGCTAAAAGTTGCGAAAAGTTGCTATGTAAATTTGTGTGCGAGGGATGTGATTATGCTACGAGTAAAAAAAGTAGTTATGATAAACATTTACTGACACAGAAACATGTAAATACAATAAATACAACAAAATACAATGAAGAAAGCAACTTTATAAAAGAAAAAGAATATATATGCGAATGTGGTAACAAATATAAACATAATGCGTCATTGTTTAATCATAAAAAGAAATGTAAGAAGGCCGCTGATGTAAAAAATAAAGATGAGGGTATAAGTGAAGCAAGTATAAGCGGAGCAGGTATAAGTGATGCGAGCAGTAATATAATACAATTATTAATCAAAGAAAGTTCAGAATTTAAAAATATAATATTGGAAATGGTAAAAAGTAATATGGACATACAAAAACAAATGTTAGATGTATGTAAAAGCAGTAATAATATTACAAATACGAATTCTCATAATAACACAACAACAAATAACAAAATATTTAATTTACAAGTATTTTTAAATGAGGAATGTAAGGATGCGATGAACATGTCGGACTTTATTAACTCCATAGAAGTGAAGACATCGGACTTAGAAAATATAGGAAAAAATGGTTATATAGAAGGGATGTCTAATATTATAATCAAGCATTTAAATGATACAGATGTGAATAAAAGACCAGTTCATTGTAGTGACGCGAAGCGGGAAACGTTGTATGTGAAGGAGGAAAATAAATGGGAAAAGGATACACAAGAGACTAAACAAATGTATAAGGCTGTGCGGGGTGTTGATAAGAAGAATTACACGATGTTAGCGAACTGGAAAGAGACACATCCGAAATGTATGGATAGTAAATCAAATCAAAGTGATGAGTATATGAAAGTGGTAAGTAAAGTGATGGACGGTGAAGAAGAAAATATAAATAAGGTAATTAAAAAGATAGCAAAAGAGGTAGTAATAGAAAAATAAATTATTATATTATATTTTAATTTCTCTCTTCCTTCATAAATGAAAACAAATTAATACTCATTTCTCGTTTCCTTACTCATTTCTCGTTTAGAGGTATTAGTGTAGATTCTATTGTATTCTCTTGAGAGAAAATAAAATAGAATTAATAATTATATTCTATATAAAAGTAAGATTCCATAGTTGTATTTTATAAAATTGAAATGCTTTTTGACTATAAGAAGAAGACAACAACAAACAAACAAACAAACCTGTAAACAAATTAATTGATTTGAGCGAAGCAAACGAACGAAGAAAACAAGCAACCATGGCGTGCGCAGCAAAAGCATATGGAGATTGTACCTCCTGGGGAAAGAAAGAGGTAGATGTGTTATTTCTCTACCGCGATAAATATGGTAATAATAAACCCGACGAAATTGTAAAGGTTTGTATGTGTGAAGGACACCGCAGTGTGTTGGAGAAATACCAAGGAGAGGGGATGCTGGAGATGCGCGGTGAAGAAGTGGATTGGGCCTTGCATGATGATTTGTTCATACCGTTTTCGTCCAAAAATAACACCTACACGTATGTTAAAATTCACATGAAACGCCAGAGTGATTCAGAGGATCCGGAATGCAAATTCTGTTTGGTGAATGGCCGGGATATTGAAAAGTTCCGGCAATTTAAGTCTGCGAGTGACCCCGAAATAGAATACATCGCAGAAGAAGGCATTTTCCTGATATATTTTAACACGATGAAGGGTGTAGAGGAGGTGATTGAAATGAAACCAGTCAGAGGCGAACGCGAAATAGATGCGTTAAAGAATTTATCAACCTACTACAATCCTGTCTCGCAAATGATATTAACAACGACGACAGAGCCGGGTTTGGGGTTGTTCACCTATGAGCGCCGCGTAGAAGAAAACCCCACCATGAAAACGGAATACACTATTGAATCGGCTTTACCGTGTGTTAAATACCATTTCGCGCAAAAGTTGGAAGACAACTTCCGGGCGAATTTTAAGGAGTGTTTAGTTTTTATGGGGAATATAGATGATACATTGGTTGACATAGAAAATTTGCGCGAAACTAGCCCGCATTCGGAAGAGGAATTGTTGGCTCTTGTGCGATGTTTGACGGATGCGTTGTGTGTGAATGACCGCGCGTGTATAGCCGAAATGAAAGAATTCGGCAAAATAACCGAGGATGTGTTGTGGGTGACGTATGTGATGGCCAACCATGAACTGTATTGGTCAACTATTCCGGGGAGAAATTTGCGGAAAAATATCGCGCTGATTAAACTGTTTATTGAGACGAATATACATGATAGACTTCTCTTAGTGGCAATTTCGGGTGAACGCGAACGCTGCCTAGACGTCCATCAACGCACACACCATGATATCTTACACGAGAATGTGTATGTGGTTCGGTTTCTGGTGCCGACATATTTTCAGCCTCGCACGGTGTTTGTGTTAAAAAAAGGTCTGGATGATACTTATAATTCGGCCTACAAGTATTATACCGAATTTTCAAACGAATTGTTTAATTGTAACCCTGCGTTTTATGAAGAACCATTTGAGAAAAATAAGTATATTCTCTTGCATCTGTTGAAATGCATCATGGAAGAAATTACGATATACTTGAAAAAAACAGGTAATGAAGAAGGGTGGATAGACAAAACCCACCGACTGGATTATGAGAGGTTGTTGATAAAAATGGAGGAAGAAAATGAGAATTGGGGCTATGATAAGTATTTGGAGAAAGAAGAGTTAGAATGGAAAAATGAGCTAGAGAAGGAAGGAGCAGTAATGTATTGTTTTGAATAAAAATAAAAAAATAAAAAAATAAAAAAATAAAAAATAAAAAATAAAAAAGGTAAGTTTTTTTTTCATAGTAGAGTGAAAATGATTTAAACATTCATAAAATTGAAATACTTTTTCGTTATAAGAATAAGACAACCCCAAACCAAACCAAAACAACCCAAACGAAAAAATCGTGAAAGATGTCTTTTATGGAGAACAACTGCGTTGCTTCAGAACATCTCCCGGAAAAATGCCAAGGTAAGTTTAGCGCAGAAGGGCGTGAAATTGTTTTCAAATACCCAGAATATGGGCAATATTCAGAATCAACCGAAAGTGTTCCTATGTGTAATTTTCACTATAACTGGCTAAAAACATTGTGGCCGATGCAAATGAGTGGTGAAACATTGTGTGATGCGGTAGAAAATGATTTGTTGGCGAGGTTTAAACGCCGGCAAATTTTTCGGGTCTGGCGTCATTATTTTAAGCAATACCCGAAAGGTGATGGAACATTGTATCTTTTAGAAGGGCACGAAGACGATGATATCCCTTTGAAAGGAGACAAACACATCTGGCAATTGGAAGGTGTATTTCTTTACGATGATTATAGAAACTCCGCTATATTTGAAATAGTCCCGGTAACTAACCCGGGTGTGATGAAATGGTTGTCAGAAAACAAATTGATATACCTGTATCCAGCGAAAACAATATATGAGTGGATTTCGGAAGAAACTGGTGAGATCGTGCCTGAAGAAGAACTAGACCAGGTGGATGGTAGATGTTCTTATGAGAAGGTAGAAAACACACAAGAATACACAAACATTTCCAGAGATTTTGAGATGTTTGGTTGTGAAGAAGATATAAAAGACCATTTCAGGCGAAATCATGAAAAGATTGAAGCCGCTAAATTGCGGAAATGTCTTTATTTTATGTGTGATGAACTTAGAGATCCTGAAATATTTGATTGGAATAGCGTTTATGGTGATTGTCGCGTTGAAATGGGTGATGTTTATTTGCTGAAAGAAGCATTGGTTAATGGAAATCAAAAAACGATTTCCCGCTACAGACACGCATATCCCGATAAAATAATAAACTTTCATGCTATTATATGGACGGTTTATGTGGCGACAAATCATGAATTATACTGGAATACCAGTTTCGGAAGTACGCCTGACTTTTATGAAGAAGAAAAAAGGTATAACCGTTTCTGGAAAAATGTGGTGGAACTGTTTGTGGAAGAAGGGCTGGCGAAACCATTATTATGTTTGGCCATTTCAGGCGAACGAAATCGTGATGTAGGAACGCAATCAGAACGTAACATAATGCATCCGAATTCTACAGTAGTTAAAATGCTTATCCCGGAATACATTCATATGCATGACGAAATTACTGACGGGTTGACGGCATGGCAATACTGGAATTGTTATGATAATCGGTTGTTTAAAAATGGCGACCACACGAATGATTATCATGATGATGAAGTGTTTCGTAAAAGTGACTTAATCGGAGAATTTTTAAGACCAGGACCAGAACAAGAGGAGCTCAACGAAGAAAGTGATAAAATTGATGGCATGGAAACGGAGGAAATCCAGGAAGAAAAGAAGGCAACAAATCAAGAACAAGTTTTTCAAGACATTATGAACATTTATGGGGTGGGACGAAAAGGCGCCGAAGAGAAATTAGATGAGCTAGTAAAGAATGTGATAGTAAAACATGATTAAAATAAAGGCATAGTCCGAACAGGTAAGTATTTTTTCATTTTTTATTATTTTCTTTTATAAATAGTTTAATTAATTTGATTTTCTCTCTTTCATATAAAATCTATCTGAAATTCTTTACTCATTTATAAAATCCTTACTCATTTATGATTTAAATTATTGATATGGTATATGGTATATTTATAAATATACATTGAGAGAAAATCAAATTAATTAATTAAACTATTTAATGATAGTAGAAAATTAGTTAAATAGTATATCCATAAAATTGAAATACTATTTAATGACCAATTTAAAGACATTATAAAGAAGGGAAGAAAAATGGATACCTGTACAGGTTGTAAATTAATTAAGTGCGTTCCGAAGAGCAAAGAACATTATGAAAAATTACATTTTGATGAACAAACGAAATCGTGGTGGTGTTATAATTGTTGTGGATATGCTGAGGTATCTTATTGTGAAACTGGCGGAAAACCGGTGATAAAAATAATAACTGATGATGTTGTAAAAAAATAATAATAAAAATAACATTTGATGTTTACGCCATTAAATAATTTAAAAAATTGAAATACTTTTTCGCTTGTACGCATTCTACATATCCTATCATTCTACATAACCTACGAATCAAGTAACGAATCAAGTAACAAAACAAACCGATTAAATAATTTAAAAAAATGTCCACATTTCCATCGTTGAGTGAGGTATCTCATCTGAAAAACAAAAAATCACACAAAAAAGAGGAACACATGCACCACTATGTTTGTCCACAACCACAACCACAAGCACAAGGACCACAACAGACAACGCCCTTTGTTTGGGCAGGACTTGTTGGTGGAGAAAAAATAAATTCAAGCGAGAAACAAAAGGCGGAACAGGAGAAAAAAAAAGTGGAACAGGAGAAACGATTGGCTGAAGAGGAACAACGATTGGCTGAAGAAAAAGATCGGTCATTGCGAGCGGAACTTTCTGCGCGAAACCAGTTAGCTAAATATGAAGAAGAAAAAAAAAGGCGATTGGAAGAACAACGAGAAAGAGAGAAGAAATTAAAAGAAAAATACTCACCACAGAATGGTTACATGGATGCGTTTATTCAACAGTTTCCAGAAGAAGGAAATGTATGGCGCGATATTCCATTGAAGGTTAACGAGAAAGCTGTGAAATTTGTTCAGTTATGGTTATCAAATTGGAAGGACCATATGAAGGCGAAAACTGTTGGTGAAATAGTTAATTTCTTCTACGCCGCATTTGTTCCATGGGCTCTTCAAAATTATGATAGACATACATCTGATTTTGAACATTGGGAAAGGACTACCTACCCTAGTCAAGCAGCAGCCAATCAGGAAATGCGCTACTCTCGTATGCGTATCTGGGCACAGTATGCCGAAATTGAATATAATTCAAAAACACCATACGAGCGCGATCAATGGGATATTAGACCTCCATGGGCAAATCCGTTTTGGTTGGAGATTACGCATGCTACCTGGGAAAATTGTCTGCAAGCTATGAACTCGCCGTCTGCAACATTTGAAGGAGGATTGTTTACGATTTCAGGTTATTATACACAGAGTTCCTCAACTCTTACCTGGAATCATAACCACAATACCTCAGAAGGGGCGTATATTTCAACGCGTTTCCACAAAAAGGCTAAGACGCCTGCCCAACAAAAACGGGAACAAGATAAATATGAACAGCGAATAAAGAATGGATATGATGATGATTGGTAAAATATAACAAAAAATATAACAAAAAATATAATAGTAATAAATAAAAAGAATAAGGTAAGATTCTTTTTTATTTGATTATCTCTCTTTCACATAAAATCTATCTGGAAAAATAAAACTCATTTCTCGTTTCCTTACTCATTTCTCGTTTAGAAGATTATTAGATTATATTGTTCAATTGTATAATTGTAAGGTTATAATATAATATGATTTTTGAAAATCACTAATAAATGGCTGTTATTTCAAAAAATTGAAATACTTTTATGCTTGTATACAGACTACATCTCCAACCAAGCAACCAATAAAACATTATGAGTTCTCAAACTGATTCTACAAGGCGCGACCAAGATATTACAACATCAGGTCAATCTAATATTAAACGTAATTCATCGCGCGCTCATTCCCCGTCGCCATCGTCATCGTCGTCGCCATCACATTCCAATTTGGCATCGGACTCAATGGAACAGCGTAATCCAATGTCCACCGCATCTGTGCCAAAATCTCAATTTCGGCCATTTCAGTCTTTTCAACAAACCCAGGGCCAACAAACCCAGGGTTCGCGATTTACAATTCCATCAAAAGAGGAATACCGTTTTCGGCCTTGTTCTCATCCAATTGAAGAAATCTGTCTAGCCACCAATTATATGGCAAACATTCCTGACGATTTCAAGCAGGGCATGTTAAAGTTCATTTGCAAAGAAGGCATGAATGGTCCGGGCGTATATGCTGAATATTCGGCGCCACCCAACCCTGAAACGGTGGATTTCATTAATGGGAAAGGCGGTTATTTCCTTAAAAAGACAACACAAGAAGCTAATATTTATTTGATTTGGTATAACCGTAACCGCAATGTCTACATGTTTTGGGGCGCCCTTGAAAAAGAAGTGCGTGATGCGATGAACCGTATTCGTGGCCGAATTGTGAAATATGTTTCTGTCGGCAATTCCGTAGAAAAGTCACACGAACGAAGGCCTCTCTTGAACCGGAACGACATCGCAGGGTCTCCTCCTCCTCCTTCTTCACCCCATCTACACGAGTCAAGAGGAGGCGGTAACCAGACGAAAACTAAGTTACACCGAATAATTGATGAGAGACGAGGGATGAGGAATTAAATTCCTGAAAAACAAGGTATAGTATTTTACGAATAAAATGAGCGAAATCTCATTAAACTATAATAAAAATAAAAAAGAATTATTATAATAAAATAATAATCACAAAAAAATAAAAAACTAAAATAAAAATAATAACCACAAAAAAATATAAAACTAAAACCCAAAAATATAAAGAAAAAAATTAGAATAGTAAAAATAAAAATAAAAAAGAATTATTATAATAAAATAATAATCACAAAAAAATATAAAACTAAAATAAAAATAATAACCACAAAAAAATAAAAAAAATAAAAACCAAAAATATAAAGAAAAAAATTAGAATAGTAAAAAAAGAAAAATTAGAAGTTTTCTTTTTTTATACCGAACAAAATAAGTCTTTAAAAATTGAAATACTTTTCATATACTAATGTATTCATATATCCAAACAAACGAACAAACGAACAAACGAACAAAATGCCTCAGTTCTCTGCTATGGTGGAAGGCATAGTAACTCAGTTTGACAATTCTAAAGAAATGGATGAATTCTTTGCAGAAAAAAAAAGAAATGGTTATGTATATGAATACAGAAATGATTGCGTTGTATATCTTTTTAAAACTGAGGCAGAAATCGCACCATGTATCGCACGTCTAGAACGCCGAAAACCCCAAATAGAAAGAATTAGAAAAAGCGCTGAAAGGAAAAAACAAATGATGGAAAATGTGAAGGAATTTAATTATATTAAATAAAATAGATAGTTAGAATGAAAAGAATTAGGTAAGGTTCTTTTTTATTTTATTTTCTCTCTTTCACCTAAAATCTATCTAGAAAAACAATACTCATTTCTCGTTTCCTTACTCATTTCTCATTTAGAAGATTATTAGATTATATTGTATATTTCTAAGGTTATAATAAAAGCATTAATATTAATTATTCTCTATCATATGATTTGAC
>Ga0222713_10005462_pt1 | contig 12359 bp, 13 predicted proteins | sample C33_649DmetaG_FD_165061 | JGI IMG/M metagenome (GOLD analysis project Ga0222713, IMG submission 165061) | Estuarine water microbial communities from San Francisco Bay, California, United States - C33_649D | ecosystem: Environmental > Aquatic > Marine > Unclassified | place: USA: California...
CGGAACGGTTGTACCATTCGGTAGCTGATAGGACAGCTGGTGAACGGTGTACGAGTCTGTACCCGCAACCATTGAAGTTGCAGACGTAAGTACAGCGAGCGCAAAGAGATAGATCAGACGATGCATCATGAGGATAGCTACCTGGATTTCACGAAAACGGGTACAACAAGTCTCTATTTACGGAGAAATACGCAGAACGGCTGCCGAGTTGCCATTGGAGACTACGATCATGCCCCTTACGTGAGAGAGGCGACGGTAGTGTAGCTGGACCCACTCAGCTGGTTCGATGTGAGGTCCTTCCTCGGCCAGGATGATTCTGCCGTGCAGATCGGCGGCAACCCACCGACAGGACATCATCGTCCTGACGTCCCTGGACTGTTCGACAAATGACGGCTGAATTTGTTTCAGGATTCCCCGACCAGGCAGAGGCGCAAGTCGTCCGGCACTGGTGAAGTAGGGACGAACGCGCAGAACGGTGGTCGTGCTCGGAATCGTAACAGTGGTGCGTATCCAGCGCGTGGTAGACGGCGGAACAACATCGATCACCGAGAACACGCTGTCGACGTGTGGGGATGCCTCCACGATGTAGGCCGTTGGGGTCGTGTCGGAGTGTTGCGCCGATGATTCCCACTCGATCTGTTGTACACCCTGAGATTGTGGGAGGAGTTGTGCTTCGCCCGCCAGCACCGGACCCTGTAGGCTAAGCGTGGGGTCGCCCAACAGTAGCGTGTGAATATTGCGCAAACCAAGGGGAAACGCTACCTGCGAGGAGTCCGAGAACACCTCAGCGGAGGCCCCGACATACTCGCCGTTGTTGTTGGCCGTCAAGCGCTGGCACTCACCAATCGTGGCACCCGCTGCCAGCGGATGGAGGAACCAATGCGGTCGGCCCGACCACCCGCACGTAAGCGTCCAGCCCTCGGCAGCCAGTGCTGCACGCATCAGATTGTTGGTACTAGCCACATCACCGAAGTAGCTGCCGAACAGCAATGTGAACACGCTATGCACGGGCGACGTGCTCAGCTCTGCTGTTGTGACCACCCCGGAACAGTGTTCGTAACCACCACCGCCGCAGCCATAGGCCAGGAGTGTGGCTGTCGAGTCCAGGGAGGGGCGTGGACGGGCAGGATCGCCGATCCAGTCTCCGTCGATGATGTTGGATGGCCCCACGATAACGGAAAACGATCTCCACGCCGAAGCTGCAAAGGCCTCGGTGATCTGGGCAGCCGACGTCCGACGCGTGAACAGGCCGAAGTTGTCGTCGATGAGCGCGCGATGTGGAGCAACGAACGTGCGCGTCCGGTACTCGTGGTTCTTGGTGAAGTATCGTCGAAGCAGTGGTAGGGGGCTTCCCATTGTCGGGAGGTCTGTCATGTTGATGCGGCCAACGCACAGCTCCAGGTCGGATGGCAGTACTGACTGGTCGAACTTGCCATCGCCGGGAACATTGCGATTCTCCTCGCGCTGCACAACGGCCGAGTCCGTGAGCGTCACCACGTCATCGGTCCACTGGTACTCAGCGTCGACACCGGGACTGGTTTCGATGTCCGCATAGTAGGCGTCCGATGCCCACGCTCCGCCATGTTCTGGGTGGAAGTCCGGATTTGGTATGGCACCGGCTACGTTGTAGCCACCACTACTGGCATACGGAAGGTCTCCAACGAGCGTCACATGTACCTGACTGCGATCGCATGCATCTGGAAGTGCATGCAGTGTTTCAAGGATGCGTTGCTTCAGATCTCTCGGTTGGATTGTCGCAGGCACCTCAATACGTCGCACGAACCAGCCTTCACAGAGCAAGTCGTACCGGTACTGTGCAAGTTCAGGTTCCAAATCCCTAGCGGTGACATGATCGACGACCACGATAGCCGTGCGCTGCGGAAAGCCCCTTGCCGATCTGCGCCGATCCACCGCGATGTAGGTAGTGGTAAGTAAGCGCAGGGTATCAATATGGACCACCTGACGCAGCTCATGTACAGCGTGAGTTGTGGCGTCCAGATCAAGGCTCCACTGCATCGATGAGCCATTTAGGGTATCCAGCGTGTCGCTGACGGTTAAACCATTGTCGAGCGGTTGCGTTGAACGCACTGTCTGTAAGGGGCTTCCGGAAGCCGTCCAAGCCACGGTGACAGCAGAATCGAGGTCAGCTGGAACGACAAGGGCAGGCCGGATACAGGCATCTCGGCTGATTTGTGCGCCAACGTGAACACTCATCAAGGCCACGCAGGCAGCGATGGACAGCGAGGATCGAACATTTTTATTCATACCCTGTAACATACTCAGCCTGTACGGATCATTGCTCCAGAACAGAAAAAGAGCGAACTTTACTCACATTCTCACTAAGGTATACACATGAAGAAGTCGATTGTTGGCCTGATGGCCGTCGCACTGGCAGGGCTCTTCGCCATGACCGGTTGCGATTCGATGCCGGTTGATCCGGCTGGGCTGATGTTTTCCGACGTGACCGAGACCAGCTCGTTCGAGGTGCTCGAGAGCAGCTATATCCTCACCGACGCTACGCTGGACGAGGACGCACAGATGCTGCGTGATGGTCGCAAGCGCGGACCGGGTAACGATCGCGAAGATCGTGGACCGGGTCGCGAGGATCGCAAGTCCGATAGCGCTCACCCACATCCATTTGGCCGTCTGATGGCTGCTCTGAATCTGTCGGCAGATCAAGCTGTGGCCGTTCGCTCGCTGATGGAAGCTCATCGCACCTGCGTGCGTGCAGCGATGGAAGTACACCGTGCAGCGATGGACGAACTACTGGCTGATGCCAAGGCGCAGCGTGAATCGATCAAGGCGCAGTTGGAAGCCGGCGAGATTACTCGTGAAGAAGCCCGCGCAGCACTGCGTGAGCTAAATGCATCCGTACGCGAGGCTATCAAGACCAGTGGCTTGCGGGAGCAGGCTCGTGAAATGATGAAGGCGTGCGACGACGAGTTCTACGCTGGTCTCAGCGAGATCCTCACCGACGAACAGAAGGTGATTCTCGAGCGTTGGTTGGCCCGTGGCGCCGGTCGCGGACCAGGACGCGGACCAGGACGCGGCTGATTCACCGATAGGACAATCTCCACATCGCCCTACCTCTCGACTGAGAGGTAGGGCGATTCCTTTTCCCGTAGATTGCGCGGTATGGTAGATGCACTCGTCAATCTTGTTGGCCGCATTGGTAGGCTTACGCTGGGAGCGTTATCTGAAGTAGGTCAGGTAGTGCTGCTTCTGATCCAGGCTGGGCGCTACTTGCCCAAGGTGGTGGCCAACCGAGCACTCGTGCTGGAACAAATGAAGATTGTCGGTTCCGACTCACTTCCGCTGGTGCTACTGGTGGGATCCTTCACCGGAGCCATTGCCGCACTGCAGGCGACGAACCTGTTTGCGAAGTTCAACTTGATCTCGATCGCTCGCCCCTTCATCGGCGGCTCAATTGCTACTGTGGTGTTCACCGAGTTGACACCCGTGCTCACAGCGCTGGTGATTGCCGGCAGGGTAGGCGGTGCTATTGCAGCCCAGATCGGTACCATGCAGGTATCCGAACAAGTGGATGCCCTGGAGATGATGGCCATCGACAAGAACCGCTATCTGGCCATGCCCCGTGCTGTTGCAGCCCTGACGATGATGCCGGTACTGGCGGTGTTCTCCAACATTGTTGCGCTTGCTGGAGCATACCTGTTAACATCGATCAAGTTTGATTTCAGTGCCATCACGTTCTTCTCCTCCATTCAGGCCTTCTTCCAACCTTTGGAAGTGTGGACCGGCATTCTGAAATCGTTCGTGTTTGGTGGATTCACGGCCCTGATAGGGGTGCATGTTGGATTCCACACCACCGGCGGCGCCGAGGGCGTGGGCGCCTCCACGGTCCGTGCCTTTACGATCTCTGCAGCTGGCATCCTCGTGATCGATGCCCTCTTCGGTCTCGTGCTGTAATCTGCCATAGTGTCTGCATCTGCGCCAAGATGACACTCCCATTGTCATCTTTTCACTTGTTGGCTCATGCTACTGCCCATAATTTTGCGTCGTTAGCACTCGCACCATGAGAGTGCTACGGTCATCTATCATTGTCACTCACAACCCATCTATTACTCGGAGGAGAGTTATGAACCTGAAGCCATTGCACGATCGTGTGATCGTAAAGCCGGCAACACCAGAAGAAACCACCAAGGGCGGAATCATCATTCCCGACACGGCGAAGGAAAAGCCGATGCAGGGTAGCATCATCGCCGTTGGCGCCGGTAAGGTCGCAGAAAATGGTACGCTAGCTCCTATGACACTCAAGGTTGGCGACACCGTCCTGTACGGCAAGTACTCTGGCACGGAAGTATCAATTGATGGCGACGAGTACCTCATCATGCGCGAAGGCGATGTGTTTGCTGTTATCGGGTAAACCACACCACAACCAACAAGATTCATCACGTATTCAAGGTAGGTATCAATCATGGCAAGTAAGAAAGTATCATTCGACGTAGAAGCTCGTGCCGCGCTGAAGCGCGGTGTGGATCAACTGGCCGACGCCGTGCGCGTGACGCTCGGACCTAAAGGTCGTAACGTGGTGATCGACAAGAAGTTCGGTGCTCCACTGGTGACCAAGGACGGCGTAACCGTTGCTAAGGAGATCGAACTGGAAGATTCGATGGAGAACCTCGGTGCTTCGATGGTTCGCGAAGTAGCTTCCAAAACCAACGACATTGCCGGCGACGGCACCACCACCGCTACGGTGTTGGCTCAGGCCATTGTCCGTGAGGGCTTGAAGAACGTGACCGCTGGTGCCAACCCCATGGACCTGAAGCGCGGTATCGATCTGGCCGTGAAGTCGATTCACGAAGGCTTGAAGGAGCTGAGCGTACCGGTAAAAGGAAAGAAGGAAATTGGTCAGGTAGGCACCATCTCTGCCAACAACGACCCAACCATCGGTGGGTTGATTGCCGACGCCATGGATCGCGTGGGCAAGGACGGTGTGATTACCGTGGAAGAAGCCAAGGGTACGGAAACGTCCGTGGACGTTGTTGAAGGTATGCAGTTCGATCGCGGCTATCTGTCGCCGTACTTCGTTACGGATACCGACACGATGGAATGCGTTCTGGACAATCCATACATCCTGATCCACGACAAAAAGGTGGGTGCCATCAAGGACCTGCTGCCAGTACTCGAGAAGACGGCACAACAAGGTCGTTCGCTGCTGATTATCGCCGAGGACATCGAGGGTGAAGCCTTGGCTACCTTGGTGGTAAACCGTCTGCGTGGCACGCTGAAGGTAGCAGCTGTGAAGGCTCCTGGCTTTGGTGACCGCCGCAAGGCAATGCTGGAGGACATCGCTGTTCTTACCGGCGGCATGGTTGTCTCCGAAGAAAAAGGATTCCGTCTGGACGCGGCAACTCTGGAAATGCTCGGCACGGCCAAGCGCGTTGCGATCGACAAGGATAACACCACCATCGTAGAAGGTGCCGGCAACTCGGACGACATCAAGAAGCGCGTTGCGGAAATCCGCGCCCAGATTGAGAAGACTACCAGCGACTACGACCGTGAGAAGCTGCAGGAGCGCCTTGCGAAGCTGGCCGGCGGTGTTGCTGTTCTGAAGATCGGTGCGGCAACGGAAGTGGAAATGAAGGAGAAGAAGGCTCGCGTAGAAGATGCACTGCACGCAACACGCGCCGCCGTTGAAGAGGGCATCGTCCCAGGTGGCGGTGTAGCCTACCTCCGTACCGTAAGCAAGCTGGACGCCATCGCTGTTGAGAACGATGACCAGCGGACCGGTATCAACATCGTACGTCGTGCTGTGGAAGAGCCAATCCGCCAGATTCTGCACAATGCAGGATTGGAAGGTTCCGTGATCATCAACAAGATCAAGGAAGGCACCGGCGCCTTCGGTTTCAATGCCTACAGCGAGACCTACGAGGACTTGTTTGAGGCAGGCGTGATCGACCCAACGAAGGTCTCTCGCGTAGCCCTCGAGAATGCAGCGTCGGTTGCATCGCTGCTGATCACCACCGAAGCCACGATCGTAGAGAATCCAGAGAAGAACCCAGCCCCAGCCATGCCTCATGGTGGCGGCATGGACATGTACTAAGCCGCGCGTGCGCAGCTGGTTGTAACGATTTGTGACAACATGTGACAGTAAATGGAGCCTGCATCGACGTATTTTGTGATGCAGGCTCTGTTATTTTCGGACGTAGCACCGTTTAGCACATCTCCACACATGCGATACAAGGACATCCACTGCCACCGACGCCCAGCGTCGGACGATGTAGAAAGCATCGTGAACAATCTTGTTGACGCCGCCACCGAGGACTTGCTCGACGACCTACCGTGTTCGGTAGGTGTGCATCCTCGTTCGATCGATGGAGAGATCGACGATACCATCCTGTTCATGCGCGACCTTGCGCATGCGGAGTCGGTTCTAGCCATTGGAGAGTGTGGATTGGATCGGTCGATTCCCGTGCCCTGGGCCGACCAGATGCGTGTGTTTGAGGACCAGATCTCGATCAGCGAACTGCTGTGCAAGCCCCTTATCATCCACTGTGTACGAGCTCATGCCGATGTGGTGGCTCTGCATCGTGACCTCCATCCCGTTCAGCCGTGGATTGTGCACGGCTTTAACAAGGGCGGTGATGTGCTGGAGCGTTTGGTAGAGGCGGGTATCTACGTATCCTTTGGCGCTGCCATCATGCAGGCCGATTCACCGGCAGCCCAGGCCATCGCCACCGTTGCCGACGACATGTTCCTCCTGGAGACCGACGACCAAACCGATGTAGACATCGCAGCGATCTATGCTCGTGCAGCCGAGCTGCGAGGTGTATCGGTGGAAACGTTATGCGAAACCCTGCAGAAGACTTTCGACAGCGTGTTCAGGCCATGACCGATGCGGGATGGACGTCCCGCACACGGTTACTCCTTGGGGATGAAGCCTGCGACGCACTGTCGGCTCGTCACGTGCTGGTTGTTGGCATGGGCGGTGTAGGATCGTTCGCAGCCGAGTTTCTTGCTCGTGCCGGCATCGGCCGCCTAACGATTGTTGACGGCGACGTCGTCGACCCCACCAACCGTAACCGTCAGTTACCAGCACTGATCACCACGGAAGGCCGCTATAAGGTAGACGTGATGCGTGAGCGTCTGCAAGCCATCAATCCCGACCTGCACGTTGTAGCATTGAAGCAGTTTGTCACGCCCAACCAGGTTGAACGACTGCTGATGGCGTCCTACGACTACATCGTTGATGCGATTGACTCGCTCACCCCAAAGGTGATCCTACTGCAGCAAGCGCACCAGCAGGGCTTCCGCATCGTGAGTGCTATGGGCGCTGGGGGCAAGGTGGATCCTACGAAGATTCGTATTGCCGACCTGAGCGAAACGCAGAAGTGCGGTCTGGCAAGGTTTGTGCGCAAGCGTCTGGCGCGGCACAACATTCGCACTGGTATCACGGCGGTGTATTCGCTCGAAGAAACCAACGAGGATGCCCTGATGTTTACCGACGGTTCCCACTTCAAGAAGAGCGCCTTCGGCACCGTGTCGTGGATGCCTGCCGCCTACGGTGGTGCGTGTGCCAGTGTGGTCGTGCGTGACCTCTCGCAATCGGTGGACATGTCATGAGAGTGCACGTGCTGGGAAGGGGGCTGGCCGGTGCGTGGATGGCTCACTGGTGTGCGGAGCGTGGCGTAGAGGTCACCATCGTAGATCCGTTTCCGCAGCTCAATGCGTCGCGTGTAGCTGCCGGGTTGATCAACCCCACAACGGGTACGCGTCCAAAATCGACGTGGCGCAGCGAGGTCCTTCTACCGTTTGCCCATGAGGCCTATCGTCAGGCAGAGTTGAAGTATCAGGCAACGTTTTGGACGCCGCGCACCATTCGGCGACTATTCCTCACGCAGAAGGATGCCGATCTCTGGGCAGCAGCCGTAGAGCGCGGTCCGGGTGTGGAGTGGCAACCGCTGGCCCCTGGCCACTACGACGGTGTACACTATCCCTTTGGCGGTGTGGCGTACCAAGGAGCGACCGTGGACACGAATGCCTTCATCGATGCCGTGAGCGCGCACAATGACACGACGACGGCCTCGCCGATGGATGTTGATCTTACGGTGTGGGCTACTGGCTGGCAGGCGTCACACCATGACCTGTGGTCGTGGTTGCCGTTTCAGCCAGTGAAAGGGGAGATTCTCGATGTGGTTCATGAGGGAGAACCGTTGTCGGCAGTGGTGATCCGCGGAATATGGATCATTCCAGGCCCACTGGACCAGAGACAACAGGTATTGCGCATCGGTTCGACGCATGACTGGGACGACCTGACGAACACACCTACGGCCACGGCGCGCGAGACACTCCTTGCTAAGGCTGAGGAGATTCTTCACCGGCCACTGACGGTCGTAGGACAGCAGGCGGCGGTGCGACCGGCTGCACAATCCAAGCGTCCATTCGTGGGCATCCACCCGGAGCATCGCCAGCATGCCATTCTCAACGGTTTGGGTGCCAAGGGATCGCTCTGGGCGCCGTGGGCAGCAACGCAGCTGCTGGATCATGTGATGTACGGTGCGCCGATTGATGCCGAAGTAGATATCCAACGGTGGTGGCAAGCATGACGTACCGGAATGCCGTGACCTACGTGCACGCTCTCCTGCAACACATCGTTCAACCGGGCGATGTGGTGGTAGATGCTACGGTAGGTAACGGCTACGACACCAGCGTGCTTGCTGAACTGGTGGGACCAACCGGTACGGTGTATGGATTCGACATTCAGGCCGAGGCAATAGCATCGACCCGTGCACGACTGTCAGACCTGTCCAACCGTGTTGAGATGTTCCATGCTGGGCATGAAGAGCTCATCACGTATCTACCGTCTTCCGTGCACGGATCGATCCGGGCCGTAACGTTTAACCTGGGATACCTGCCAGGAGGGGATAAGTCCTGCACAACCACAACGGCAACAACCTGTGCAGCCGTGACCCAGGCCATGCAGATTCTGGCTCCGGGAGGCACGATCACGGTAGTGTGCTATCCTCATCCGGAGGGGCAGGCGGAGTACCGTGCACTGTTGGAGATGCTGCGTACCGTGCCACAGGACAACTTCGTTTGCTCGGATGTGAGTTTTGTGAACCATCCGACGGCTTCCGCTCGTGTGCTCTGTATCACGCGTCACGCCAGTGCAGGGAACCATCTACCGTAATCAGCAGTTTCCGTAGGCACTATTCGGTGACCACTATTGGAGTAGCCCCATGATTCGCATTCTTGTTGCCATCATTCTCGCAGGAGTCTTTAGCATGTCGCAGGCAGAAGCACAGCAGTCCTTCCATGAATTCACCATGACCGACATCGATGGGAAGCCGGTGAAGCTTTCCCAGTTCAAGGGGAAGGTGGTGATGGTGGTCAACGTTGCGTCGTTCTGTGGCTACACTAAGCAGTATAAGCCCCTTCAAGAACTCTACGCCAAGTACAAGGACAAGGGTTTCGTCATTGTTGGCGTTCCTGCCAACGACTTCGGCGCGCAGGAGCCGGGTACGAACGAAGAGATCAAGGAGTTCTGTAGCACCAAGTATGATGTGTCGTTCCCAATGATGGCCAAGGTGTCGGTGAAGGGATCGGACAAGCATCCTCTTTATCAATGGCTTACAGCCAGCGGTGGCGAAGTGGGCTGGAACTTCGAGAAGTTTCTCATCGGTAAGGATGGCAAGATCGTAGCGCGCTACAAGAGTGGTGAAGATCCAATGGGGTCTACGATCCAGAACGCCGTGACCGGCGCACTGGGTATCTGATTCCGGAATCCAGCTCGGGGTGCCAGCTCAATCACGTTTTTGCCCGCACCGCCCCTACCTTTGCAGCGCATGACTTCCATCAATACGCTGCTGGGGTTACCCCTTCCACTTGTCCTGGCCTCGCAATCTCCGCGCCGTCAGAGCCTATTGACGCATCTGGGCTTTACCTTCTCGGTTGTTCGCCCTGATGTTGACGAAGACTGTATCCCACTCGATCAGCCCCCTTCCATCTACGTGCAGCAACTCGCTCGCATGAAGGCGGAACGGGGCTTGATCATTGCTGGCGAGCCGTCGATCGTGATCGGTAGCGACACTACCGTTGTTCTGGACGGTGCGATTCTGAATAAGCCGTCCAGTCCCGAGCACGCAGCCGACATGCTGCGTAGCCTGAGTGGCCGAACGCATACCGTGCATACGGGAGTGGCGATTGCTGTGCCCGATGCCTACGGCATGTCCACCATGGTGGTGAGTCGCCAAACGGACGTTACGTTCCGACAGCTCGACGACATCGAGATCCAGGCCTACGTGGCAACGGGATCGCCCATGGATAAGGCCGGTGCCTATGGCATCCAAGATGATTTGGGTGCGGTGTTTGTGTCGCACATCGCGGGATGCTACTACACGATCGTTGGCCTGCCACTGGAATTGCTGTACACGTCGCTACGGACGGTGGCGCAACAGATGCACTCCCTACCGCCGGTGCAGCGATGAGGACTAACCGTGCCTACACGCTCACCTTGCTCGCGCCCTGGCTGATCACGTTTGTAGTGTTCTGGCTGTATCCACTGGCCTATGCCTTGGTGTTGAGTTTCTCCGAGTACCGCACACTCAGCAACGAGCTCACCTTCATCGGGCTGGAGAACTACTCGGCGCTCCTGTCCGATCCCGGATTCTGGCGGGCACTGTGGAACACCGTGATCTTTACCGTTGGTACGGTGCCCGTGACCACAGCTTGCGCTCTAACGCTGGCAGTAGCCATGCAACGCCGAGGGCCGCGCATCGGAGCACTCCTGCGAGCCTCGTACTTCTTGCCGTCGGTCACGTCGCTGGTGGTCATAGCACTGATCTTCACCAACCTGTATGCCCGTGATGGCTATGTGAACGCCATCGCTGCCATGATGGGGATCCCTCATCCGGAGAATGGTTGGCTGCTGACAGAGGCAACCGCACTACCGGCCATCATGGCCATGGATGTATGGATGAGCACCGGCTACTACATGGTGCTCTTCCTTGCCGGTATGGAGGCGATCAGCAAGGACATGTACGAAGCAGCCGAACTGGCTGGTGCCTCACGTTGGCAGCAATTCTGGAAGATTACGCTGCCCATGGTTCGCCCAACGCTGCTGTTTGTGGTGGTGATCAACTCGATCAAGTCCTTCCAAGTGTTTGTCGAGATCTATGTGATGACGAAGGGTGGTCCGTTGGGTGCTACGTCCACGCTGGTGTACGAAGTGTACCACCGAGCCTTCGAGCAGAGTAATCAGATGGGCTATGCCTCGGCTCTAGCCTACGTGATCTTTGTTATTCTGATTGTAGTGTCATTCCTCCAAATGCGGTTCTTGAAGGTGCGCTCATGATGCTCATGTATGTTCTGGCTGGCGTCCTTGGCTACCTGCTGGGCACGATTCCTGCGGCCTATCTTCTTCGCAAATTCACCAGTGGTAGCAACATCACGGACGAGGGTTCCGGCAATGTTGGTGCACGGAATCTCTACGACGTGAGTGGATCCTTGGTACTGGCCATTGCAGCGGCGGCGATTGATGCTGGCAAAGGGATTGCCGCCGTCTACGTCGGTCGCTGGCTTGGCGATGATACGCTGATGGTGACGGCTTCGGCTGCTGTTGGTGCGGTGCTGGGTCACACGTACAATCTCTTCTTGGGAGGCAAGGGTGGTAGGGGGCTGGCCACGGCTGCCGGCATCAGTGCCGTGCTGAATCCGATGCTGCTGGTCACGTGGGCGCTGATGTACCTCGTGGGCTACTACATCATCCGTCGCGACATCCACATCGGGTCGATGACGGCCATCATTGCTACGATGGTTCTTGCCATGAGCTTTCCGGAACAGGCACTACAACTGTTCACGATGGTTCCGATTGACGATTCGGCGAATCTTCGGGCCATTGCTGTTGCCTTGTGTATTCCTCTCTTCCTGCGACATGTGGGGCCGGTACGGGATGTCGTTCGGCAGATGGTGGCCGAGGACGACGACTAGGTTTTAGCTGCCAAGCAGGGTGTGCACCTGCTGTAGAGCCTGTAGACACTGGCTCTGGGGTACTACTGCATACACCGCCCAGGGAGAGGTGCCCATTACGGTGGCGAGCACATCGATTTCCTGGAGGGCATCACCAAGGATGTGCAACGTAGCATTGTGAACCGCCGCTGGTCCAACGATGCACAGTACGGCAACCGTCGGTGCTGTGCCAACCAACAGACGCTGTTCTGCCGTGGTTGGTTGGAACACCTTCACGCTGTGATCCACCGTGTGCAGTTCGAGCAGGCACGGCAAGGGTAGACCATCCGTTGGTGCGTCTTGCATCACCACGCAATTCTGCACTGCCGACACCGCATGCAACGGACCATGTAACGGACCATGTAACGGACCATGATGTTCGGCATCGTTCG
>Ga0222713_10005465_pt1 | contig 12350 bp, 8 predicted proteins | sample C33_649DmetaG_FD_165061 | JGI IMG/M metagenome (GOLD analysis project Ga0222713, IMG submission 165061) | Estuarine water microbial communities from San Francisco Bay, California, United States - C33_649D | ecosystem: Environmental > Aquatic > Marine > Unclassified | place: USA: California...
CCTGCCCGCCACTGCCGCCATTGAAATCGTCAGTGCCGGCACCATCCGCAAAATTTCCATGGGCATTTTCGACCGGACTTTCGCCATCACCTGGGCCCTGGAGCTGGCAGCGCTGATCGTCGGTCTGTTCGGCGTCAGCGTGGCCTTCAGCATACAAGCGCTGGCCCGCCGGCGGGAGTTCGGCGTATTGCGTCATCTCGGCATGACGCGCAACCAGATTTCTGCGATGCTGGCCGGTGAAGGTGCGCTGACTGCTGGCGTGGGTGCACTGAGCGGGCTTGCGGTCGGCACGGTCATCGGCATCGTACTGATCCATGTCATCAACCGCCAGTCCTTTCACTGGAGCATGGAACTGCACATGCCATGGCTGCAACTGCTGGCGCTGTTCATCATTACCGCGGCCTGCGCATCAGTCACTGCAGTGCTCAGCGCGCGCAGTGTGATGCGCTCCGATACGGTCGCCGCCGTGCGCGAGGACTGGTGATGCACCGCCTCTCAAGACGCCGTCTACTGCTGGCGGTCATGGCCGGTTGTTGCGGAGCCGGCAATCTTTCTGCAACGGCAGCCACGCAAAACCGGGGTGCCAGAGCCGACCCCAAACGTGTGCTGCAGTTTCCGCGGGATCATGGCAGTCATCCCGGATTCCGTATCGAGTGGTGGTACATCACTGGCTGGCTGCAGGCACAGGCCGCTCGCGAACTTGGCTTCCAGATCACGTTTTTCCGTGCCCGGCCACAGTTGTTGCCCGGCAATCCCAGTGCGTTTAATCCAGAACAGATCATCATTGCCCACGCCGCTGTCGCCGATCCGGCGCAGGGCAAGCTGACCCACAGCCAGAAAGCGGTGCGCGCCGTTTTCGGGTTGGCCGGTGCGGCCGAAAATGATACCAAGATATGGCTCGACGACTGGCAACTGTCACGGCACGGCAGCGCTTATGAATCGCGCATCGAAGCTCAGGAACTGACGCTCAATCTCAGGATGAGCGCAACAAAACCCTTGCTGCTGCAAGGCGCTAATGGTTACAGCCGCAAAGGTCCGGGTGCTGATGCAGCCAGCCATTACTACAGCGTACCGCACCTGCAGGTCAGCGGCGAACTCCGCACAAGCGGTGCATCACGCACTGTCAGCGGCAATGCCTGGCTGGATCATGAATGGTCGTCAGCCTATCTGCCCGAAACCGCCGCAGGCTGGGACTGGATCGGCATCAATCTGGATGATGGCGGCGCGCTGATGGCATTTCAAATGCGCCAGGGCAATACGCAGCAGCCGCTATGGGCGGCAGCCAAATTACGCGAGGCCTCCGGCAAAAACCGCGTTTATGCCGCCGACGCGATACTTTTCACTGCACTGCGCCTGTGGCAGTCACCGCGCACCGGGACGAGATACCCCGTCTCCTTCCGCGTCACCATCGGCCCTCTGGAAATCGAACTGGAACCGCTGATGGATGACCAGGAGAACGACACACGACAGACGACCGGCGCTGTTTACTGGGAAGGTGCCGTGCGTGCCTTGAGCAAAGGAAAACGTATTGGTAGCGGCTATCTGGAACTGACCGGATACGACCGCCCACTTAAACTTTGATCAGACTGGCAATTCGTAGCGGACTTCGCAGAACAATTCCGGGCAGGCATCGGCGTTGGCTGGCTCATATTGAACGCACCCCCCCCTGTTACGGGAAAGTTCACGGCTGATGGTGGATGGGTGGCGATTGATCAATTCGGCGATCTCGTTCTGTTTGTGGCCTGTTTCGCTGAGAATGTAAATTTGGTATCGTTCGTTCCGGGTCAGATGGGTGTAGTTCATTGGCAACTTCGACTTGGAGGTTGATGGGGCAAAATGCTCACGCATTCTGACCCACCCACCCATTAATCAAAATTGCACTTCAAACTTGAATCCGCCTAACTTTATAAGGGAACGCAAAATGAAGAAGATTTTATTGATAAGTATTTTATTAACACTGTTGCCCTCTATCTCAGGCTGTATGACAGCGACTTATGGAAAAAACTTTGAACAAGCTCAATCTCAAGATCAATATACATTGACAATTTACACCAACGCTTTTGCCTCCCAAAAAGAAGCCACTGAACGAGTCAATGAAGAAAGCAAAAGATTTATGACTGAAAAAGGCTATAAATCCTACAACATCGTCTCTACTAAGTCTGAGAGCTTTCCAGTATCCAAAGTAACTTTTATTGTTCAATTTACTAGGTAGGCATCTCATTTTCTTCATACCCGCCCTCGCATCCAAGTATTTTTAAATCAAAGGGGGGCTTTCCCACTAGAGACTATTATGGGAGTGTTTGAACAACGCTGGTTTGCGGTCCAGCAGCAGGACAGGAAAACCGGCTAATGGGGAGGCTTATGAAGTATGAGAAACAGGAGCAACCTCACAGTGCGCGGAAGGTTTCCCTCCAACAACCTTGCTTCCTCGTGAGAATGTTGCACATCCCATAGATGACGTAGGACCGAAATGACGTATTCATCACCGACTTTCGTCTGTTCTTCGCAGATACCGTTAACTGCAATCTGTACCGTCAGATCATGGCTGAGGGGTTGCTAATGCAATGAAAAGCCCCGCCGAAGCGGGGCTTGGGTGCGACCGGTTACCCGGCGCGGCGCCGCCAGAGCGGCGTCCTTGGGTGAATGGCATCACACCATTCAGGAGCTGCGCCAGTTGCAGTTTGCACCTGCAACCCGACAGGCGATATCCGGACGATCGCCCGGACTCTCGCACGCTGGAGAATCGGTACCGGCACTCCAGTGCTGCGCAGCCCTGAAGACATTTTTACGCCCGACTCCACGGCTTGGCAAATATTATTTTGCCAAGCCGTGGCATGCTTTATGCCGTCGGCCAAAAACAAGCGGTTAACGCAAAGTGTTGCGAAACTGCTCAAGCGGCCACAGCTGCAGCCTGCAACTTTTCGAAGGTCATCACACCTTTTTTGGCATCAACGCGGATGACATCCTTCGGACCAAAGCGCCCTTCCAGAATCTGCTTCGCCAGCGGATTTTCCAGTTGTGACTGGATCGCCCGTTTCAGTGGCCGTGCACCATAGATCGGATCGAAACCGGCTGCGGCGATTTCACCCAGCGCCGCATCACTAACTTCCAGCTTTATTTCCATCTGAGCCAGACGTTTTTCCAGATAGGCCAACTGGATGCGTGCAATCGACTTGATGTTTTTCTCGTCAAGTGCATGGAACACCACAATCTCATCAATACGGTTGATGAATTCCGGACGGAACTGCGTCTTCACCTCTCCCAGCACTGCCAGCTTGATGACCTGATAGTCATCCCCTTGCATTGCCTGAATCATCTGGGAGCCGAGGTTGGACGTCATTACAATCACGGTGTTCTTGAAATCCACGGTGCGACCCTGTCCGTCAGTCATGCGACCGTCGTCGAGCACCTGCAGCAGTACATTGAATACATCCGGATGCGCCTTCTCGACCTCATCAAGCAGAATCACAGAGTACGGCTTGCGACGCACGGCCTCCGTCAGATAACCGCCCTCTTCGTAGCCAACGTAGCCGGGCGGCGCGCCGATCAGGCGTGCGACCGAGTGTTTTTCCATGAATTCCGACATGTCGATGCGGATCAGGTGATCCTCGGAATCGAACATGAACTCGGCCAAGGCCTTGCACAGCTCCGTCTTGCCGACACCCGTCGGCCCGAGGAACAGGAAAGAGCCGTAAGGCCGCTTCGGGTCGCCCAGACCTGCTCGTGAACGGCGGATCGCATCGGATACCAGGCGCACGGCTTCGTTCTGGCCAACTACGCGCCCATGCAGGCGCTCTTCCATTTTCAGTAGCTTTTCGCGTTCGCCCTGCATCATTTTTGAAACCGGGATGCCTGTCGCCCGCGATACAACTTCGGCAATCTCTTCGGTGCCGACATGAGTGCGCAGCAGACGGTGTTTGGCCGGGGCTGCAGTACCGGCGGTTTCCGCCTGTTTCAACTGGGCTTCTAGCTGCGGCAGCTTGCCGTATTGCAGTTCGGCGACTTTGTCGAGCTTGCCGGCGCGTTGCAATTTGACGATCTCGACGCGGATGCGGTCGATTTCTTCCTTGATATGCGCACTGCCCTGCACCTGCGCCTTCTCAGCCTTCCAGATTTCTTCAAGGTCGGCATATTCACGCGACAGCGATTTGATTTCGTCTTCCAGCAGCGCCAGACGCTTCTTGGAAGCTTCGTCCTTTTCCTTCTTGATCGCTTCACGCTCGATCTTAAGTTGGATCAGACGACGGTCGAGTTTGTCCATCGATTCCGGTTTGGAGTCGATTTCCATCTTGATGCGAGAAGCCGCTTCGTCGATCAGGTCGATCGCCTTGTCCGGCAGGAAACGATCGGTGATGTAGCGGTGCGACAGTTCTGCAGCTGCCACAATCGCCGGATCGGTGATCTCCACGCCGTGATGCAATTCGTATTTTTCCTGGAGTCCGCGCAGAATGGCGATCGTCGACTCCACTGACGGCTCGTCGACAAGCACCTTCTGGAAACGGCGCTCCAGCGCGGCATCCTTTTCGATGTATTTGCGGTATTCGTCCAGCGTCGTCGCGCCGACGCAGTGCAATTCTCCACGCGCCAGAGCCGGCTTCAGCATATTGCCGGCATCCATTGCTCCTTCGGCTTTGCCCGCACCGACCATGGTGTGCAACTCGTCGATGAAGACGATAGTCTGGCCGGCATCCTGGGAGATTTCCTTGAGCACTGATTTCAGGCGCTCTTCAAACTCACCCCGGTATTTGGCACCGGCGAGCAGTGCCGCCATGTCCAGAGACAGCACCCGCTTGTTCTTCAGCGTCTCCGGCACTTCGCCGTTGATGATGCGCTGGGCGAGGCCTTCGACAATGGCGGTCTTGCCGACGCCGGGTTCGCCGATCAGCACCGGGTTGTTCTTGGTACGGCGCTGCAGGATCTGGATCACGCGGCGGATTTCATCATCGCGGCCAATCACCGGATCGAGCTTGCCCGAGCGCGCTCGCTCGGTCAGATCCATGGTGTATTTTTTGAGCGCTTCTCGGCTGCCCTCGGTTTCTGCGCTACCGACCGACTCACCGCCGCGCAGGCCTTCAACCGCTTTTTCAATATGTACACGGTCACCACCGAACTGTTTCAGCAGACGCCCGGTCTCACCCTTGTCCTGGGTCAGCGCCAGCAGGAACAGTTCCGAGGCGACATACTGGTCGCCACGCTTCTGCGCTTCCTTATCGGTCAGATTGAGCAGATTGCCCAGATCGCGCGAGATCGTCACTTCGCCGCCGGTGCCCTCGACCTTGGGAAGACGTTCCAGTGAGCTCTTCAGTGCGCCACGAAGCCCGACAACATTGACGCCAGCACGCTGCAGTAGCGACGCTGTGCCGCCATCGTCCTGATTGATCAGCGCCAGCAACAGGTGCTGGGGTTCAATATAGGCATGGTCGCCCCCAACCGCCGCGCTTTGTGCGTCAGCGAAGGCCTGCTGGAACTTGGTGGTGAATTTGTCGAAGCGCATGACAGCCCCGTGCTAAAAGTTGCGATACACATGAGATGGGGCATCCATAGGCGGATTTCAATGCTACACGCAGGGTTAATGCAAAAAACAAATAATTAACAAATAAAAACAAATACTTATATTTAATTCCGCCAGTTACAACGCAACCGAACCGGGCGCCTGACGGTCAACAGGCCCGCTGTGCCGGTACCCAACCTCCGGATAGGGATAGAGCATGTTCAAGGCAATGCTCTGGTTCGCAGTCTGCACGATGCGCACGTGCTCGCGCTTGAGTTCGCGGGCATGCCGGCAGCCGCAGGCATGGGCAATCATGTCGATTTCCTTGTTCATGCTGTTGCAGTAGTTGGCGACGCGCAGGTATTTTTCTTCGACAACCAGGCCGCGCTGCAGCCTCTTGTTGTGCGTGGTGACGCCGGTCGGACAGGTATTCTGGTGGCAGCGCAGCGCCTGGATGCAACCCAGCGCGAACATGAAACCGCGCGCGGAATTGATGAAGTCTGCACCCATGCACAGAGCCCACGCCGCCTTCGCCGAAGTCACCAGCTTGCCCGCTGCAACCACCCTCACCCGGCTGCGCAGATCCGCCTGAATCAGCGCATCGACCACCCGCGGCAGTGCTTCGGCAATCGGCAGCGACATGTGATCCATCAGTGTCTGCGGCGCAGCACCACTGCCGCCCTCGCCGCCGTCGATAGCGATGAAATCGGGAGCGAATTCCAGTCCGCGGCGCAAAATGCCGTCGCAAAGGTCATTCATGAAAGCCCAGCCGCCGATAGCTGTTTTCACACCCACCGGCCGGCCGGTCAGGTTGCGGATGTAGGCAATCTTGTCGAGCAAATCCTCAACGTTTGCAATGTCGTGATGGCGGTTCGGACTGATCGAATCCATACCCGCTGGTATGCCGCGGATGCGTGCAATTTCTTCGGTGACTTTTTCGCCCGGCAGCACGCCACCCTTGCCGGGCTTGGCGCCCTGCGACAGCTTGATCTCGAAGGCTTTGACATGCTTCGCCAGTTCCTTGGCTTTTTTGGCCGAAAAACTGCCGTCGATTTCGCGGATACCGTATTTGGCAGTACCGATCTGCATGATCAAATCGCAGCAGCCGGTCAGGTGGTAAGGTGAAAGACCACCTTCGCCGGTATCCATCCAGCATCCGGCCTTGGCTGCACCGCGTGACATCGCCTCGACGGCTGGTTGCGAAATCGCACCAAAGCTCATGCCGCTAATATTGACGATGGATTTGGCTTCGAAGGGCTTCTCGCAAAAGCCGTCGCCGATCAGTATTGGAGGTGTCGGCAGCCTGTCCTCTTCCAGCACTGGATAGGGATGGTTGACGAAAATAATCGAGCCCGGGACGCCAAGATCGTTGGTCGAGCCGAAGCCGATAATGCCGCCTTCATTTTTCGCGCTTTTGTAGACCCAGCCGCGGGTTGCGCGGTTGAACGGCATTTCCTCGCGATCATTGGCAAAGAAATACTGCCGGAAATATTCGCCGAGGTCCTCGAAAAAGAAGCGCAGCCGGCCGATTACCGGATAATTGCGCAGGACCGTATGTTTTTTCTGGGTGACGTCGTAAATGATCAAGAAGATCAGGCCGCCGATCAGCAGAAAACCGAGTACTGTTCCCAAGCCGTAAGACACTACGCTGACCAAGTCGTTCATACGCACTCCCCCGGACAGTCGGTTAAAATCGCTTTTGAACTATAGCAGCTTGTCGTGTTGGGTATTGGTGGTGCTGTGCCGCCAAAAATCCGCCCTTCACCGGACTGCAACCCGAACAGCAAAGCGCGGCCCGGCCGCCATTAACAGCCCCAGCATGGACCTCCAGACCGAAATTGAACGCAATATCAGTGCCGCCCTCGCCGAAGACGTCGGCAGCGGTGACCTGACCGCACAACTGACGCCCGACCACCAGACTCAAGCGCATGTTGTCTGCCGTCAGACTGCAGTGCTTTGCGGCACGCAGTGGTTTGACGCTTGCGTCCGTCGCCTTGATCCAGCTGCAATCGTTACTTGGCATTTGAAAGACGGCGACCGGATTTCACCGGGCACACGTCTTTGCAAGCTTTCCGGTTCATCGCGTGCTCTGCTAACTGCAGAGCGCAGCGCATTGAATTTCCTGCAACTGCTGTCCGCAGTTGCCACCGTGACAAGAAGCTATGTTGACGCCGTTGCAGGCACTCGCGCGGCGATTCTCGACACCCGCAAGACGCTGCCCGGCCTGCGCGTGGCGCAGAAACATGCCGTGACCGTAGGCGGCGGCATGAACCACCGCATGGGTCTATGGGATGCCATCCTGATCAAGGAAAACCATATCGCTGCAGCCGGCGGAATAAAACCTGCGCTGAATGCTGCGGCAAAGCTGGCCGCTCGTGCACAGTGGATACAGATCGAAGTGGAAACGCTGGAACAGCTGCGCGTGGCAGTCGGCGCCGGCGTGAAGATGGTGCTGCTCGACAACATGACACTGGATCAGATGCGAGAAGCCGTGCATTGGACTGCAGGACGCGCACAACTGGAGGCATCGGGCAGTATCAAGCTGGAGAACGTGCGTGCTATTGCGGAAACCGGTGTGGACAGGATATCCATCGGGGCGCTGACCAAGGATATCCGAGCGGTTGATCTGTCGATGCGGTTTGAAGCCGCATCCTGAACTTCAGGTAGTTACTTTAAGTATTTGTTTTTTAAATACTTTTAAGAATTGGCGCGGCCGGCGATATAGGCTTTTACGGCCTCCACGTCGGGATCCATAACCGCAACACGCTGCGGGCGGCTTTCCAACTTTTCATAACCGGCCGGCACTTCCGGATTACGCCCGAGGGCTTCGAGGATGGTTTCCGCGAACTTGGCGGGCAGGGCCGTTTCCATGCAGATCAGCGGCACGCCGGGTTCGCGGTGCTGCAAACCGACATTGATGCCGTCAGCCGTATGCGGATCGATAGTCACGCCATATTGGCTACTGATCTTGCGGATGGCGGAGAGGCGTTGAGTGTGCGAACTGCGTCCGGAGACAAAACCATACTGCGCAATTGTGCGCCAGCACGGCGACTCGCCGAGGTTGAAGCCGCCGGCGTCTTCCACTTCACGCCACAGGCGGGCCACCATCGCCGGATCGCGGCCGACCAGATCGAACACAAAACGTTCGAAGTTCGAAGCCTTGGAAATATCCATCGACGGGCTTGAGGTCTGCATCGTCTCGCGGCTCGAGCGCACCCGATAACGGCCGCTGCGGAAAAACTCGTCGAGCACATCATTCTCGTTCGACGCAAGGATCAGGCGGCGGATCGGCAATCCCATCATGCGCGCGATATGGCCAGCGAAGATGTTGCCGAAATTGCCAGACGGCACCGCGAAAGACACCTGCTCGTCATTGCCGCGGGTCGCTGCAAAGTATCCCTTGAAATAATAGACCACTTGGGCAATCACCCTCGCCCAGTTGATCGAATTGACTGCGCCGATGCGATGTGCGCTCTTGAACGCCGCATCGCCGCTGACTGCCTTAACGATGTCCTGGCAGTCATCAAACACGCCGCGAATGGCGATGTTGAAAATGTTGGTGTCCTGGAGCGAATACATCTGCGCCCGCTGGAAGGGGCTCATCTTGCCGTGCGGCGACAGCATGAACACACGGATGCCTTTGCGGCCGCGCATCGCGTATTCCGCTGCCGAGCCGGTATCACCGGAGGTCGCACCGAGAATATTCAGCGTGCGCCCTTCCCGCTGCAGCACATATTCAAACATTTCCCCCAGCAACTGCATGGCGACGTCTTTGAAGGCCAGCGTCGGGCCGTTGGACAACTGCAACAGGTGCAGGCCGGATTCGAGCGTCTTCAGCGGTGTTATATCAGGCGAACCGAAAACTTCGCTGCGGTAGGCCCTATGGACCAGCCCGCGCAAGTCATTCTCGGGAATATCGTCAACAAACCGGCTGATCACGGCAAAGGCCAGATCCGCATATGACAGCTTTCGCATCACCGCCAGTTCATCCGCAGTCAGTCGCGGATAGGTCTGCGGGACCACCAAACCGCCGTCGGGAGCGAGACCGCCTAGGAGCACGTCACAGAAACGCGCCACCGGCATACGGCCGCGAGTGCTGACGTAACGCGCCGGCGAGGCCGTTGCCAGTCGTGAAGCAGGAACGCTCATTGCAGTGCTTCCATGCGGATACGGGTGATTTTTCCTGATACCACCGGCAGTGCCTCAATGCGCTGTATCGCGACATCGATTTTCTTTTCCTGAGTCAGATGGGTCAGCATGATGATGTCGACCTGCTGTTCGCCCGCACGGGGTTCCTTCTGCACCAGGGCCTCGATCGAAATCGACTGGTCGGCAAGGATGCGGGTGATTTCCGCCAGCACGCCGGCCTTGTCAGCGACACGCAACCGCAGGTAATACGAAGTCTCTACTTCACCCATCGGCAGGATCGGCACAGCCGACAGCTGATCATGCTGGAATGCCAGATGCGGCACACGGTTTTCCGGGTCAGCGGTCAGCATGCGCGCCACGTCCACCAGATCGGCAACAACTGCCGAAGCCGTCGGCTCGGAACCGGCGCCGGCACCGTAATACATGGTCTGACCCACTGCATCACCCTTGACCAGTATGGCATTCATCACGCCTTCGACATTGGCAATGAGTTGGTGCGAGGGGATCAGCGTTGGATGCACGCGCAGTTCGAATCCCGCCGACTTGCGCTTGGCAATACCCAGCAGCTTGATGCGGTAACCGAGTTCCTCGGCATAACGGATGTCTTCCTGCGCCAGCTTCGAGATACCCTCAACATGGGCTTTTTCAAATTGCACAGGAATACCGAAGCCGATGGCGGCCATGATCGACAGCTTATGCGCTGCGTCTACACCCTCGATGTCAAAAGTCGGGTCCGCCTCGGCGTAACCCATGCGCTGCGCCTCCTTCAGCACATCGGCAAAGGCGGCGCCCTTGGAGCGCATTTCGGAGAGGATGAAGTTGCTGGTGCCATTGATGATACCGGCAATCCATTCAATGCGATTGGCTGTCAGACCTTCACGCAGTGATTTGATGATCGGAATGCCGCCGCCGACAGCCGCCTCGAAAGCCACAATCACGCCCTTGGCCCGCGCCGCCGAAAAAATCTCGTTTCCATGAAGTGCTAGTAAAGCCTTGTTCGCTGTCACGACGTGCTTGCCGTTGGCGATGGCCTTGAGGATCAGTTCCTTGGCGATACCATAGCCGCCGATCAGCTCAACAACGATGTCGATATCCGGGCCGCTCACCACTTCATTGGCATCGCCCGTCACGCGCGCCGCGTCACCTACGATGGATTTTGCGCGAGCGGTATCCTTGTCGGCAACAACTGTCATGCGGATCGAGCAGCCGGCGCGGCGCGAAATCTCCTCGCTGTTGCGCTGAAGCACCTTGAAAGTGCCGCTACCGACAGTACCGATGCCGAGCAGGCCTACATTTATCGGTTTCATTGTTTTGCACTTCTTTCCGGGTTCTTGCGGCCGCTCACAGCAGCCCGTCCTTGCGGAACATTTCCTTGATGGTGCGGATTGCCTGTCGCGTCCGCGCTTCGTTCTCAATCAGCGCAAAACGCACATGGCCGTCGCCGTAATGACCGAAACCGGTACCCGGTGCGACCGCAACCTTGCCATCAAGCAGCAGCTTTTTCGAAAACTCCAGCGACCCCATTGCCTTGTACGGCTCCGGAATCGGCGCCCAGATATACATTGTGGCCTGCGGTTTATCGACCTTCCAGCCCATGGCGTTCATGCCGGACCACAGCACATCGCGGCGGCCCTGATAGATCTGACGCACGTTCTCAACGCAATCCTGAGGTCCTTCGAGGGCGATGATCGAGGCCACCTGAATCGGCGTAAAGGTGCCGTAATCGTGATAACTCTTCATCCGCGCCAGCGCAGTAACGAGGTCCCGGTTACCGACCATGAAACCGACGCGCCAGCCTGCCATGTTGTAACTCTTCGACATCGTGAAGAATTCAACCGCGACGTCGCGCGCACCCGGCACCTGCAGGATCGACGGCGCCTTGTAACCGTCGAACACGATATCGGCGTAAGCCAGATCGTGCACGACATAAATGTCATGCTCCTTGGCGATCGCAATCAGACGCTCGAAAAATGCCAGATCCACGCACTGCGTCGTCGGATTGCTCGGAAAATTAACGATCAGCATCTTGGGCTTGGGATAGGTATCGCGGATCGACTGTTCCAATTCCGCGAAAAAATCCACGCCGGCGTGCATCGGTACATGGCGGATGTCGGCGCCCGCAATGACCGGACCGTAAATATGGATCGGATAACTCGGGTTCGGAACCAGCACGATGTCGCCGCGGTCCAAAGTCGCAAGCGCCAGGTGCGCAATGCCCTCCTTTGAACCGATGGTGACGATGGCCTCGGATTCCGGATCGAGTTCGACGTCGTAACGGGTTTTGTACCAGTTGCAGATCGCTTTGCGCAGCCGTGTAATGCCCTTGGACACCGAGTAGCCGTGGGTATCAGTGCGCTGTACCGATTCGATCAGCTTGTCGACGATATGTCGCGGCGTCGGCTGGTCCGGGTTGCCCATGCTGAAGTCGATGATGTCCTCACCGCGCCGGCGGGCGGCCAGCTTCAGCTCCCCGGTCACGTTAAAAACGTAAGGGGGTAGGCGTTTGATGCGCGAAAACTCTTCCATGAGCCGATCTCGGTGCGATGCAGTGGGTGGCGAAAAATCGTTTTAAAACACCGTCAGACGGCCCAGGCAGTCTTCCGGGCACGAAATCAGGGCATAAAACGTATAATTGTAGCGAAGCGGGCCACTCCCGGCAAAGATTAGGCCATGAAACTGCATCTGGCGAACCCCAGGAACGGCTACACGC
>Ga0222713_10005466_pt1 | contig 12346 bp, 10 predicted proteins | sample C33_649DmetaG_FD_165061 | JGI IMG/M metagenome (GOLD analysis project Ga0222713, IMG submission 165061) | Estuarine water microbial communities from San Francisco Bay, California, United States - C33_649D | ecosystem: Environmental > Aquatic > Marine > Unclassified | place: USA: California...
GCATCTTCTCCTTCATCAGGCTCCAGGTGTGGTCCCAGGACATATCACCGAGGATCTCGTCGGCCTTGGCCAACAGCGCATCGCGGTCCTCGGCATCGGCCAGGGCGGCTTCTGTCGCGGCGACGAACGCCTCGGCACTGTCGGCGATGCGCACGATGCCGGTGTCACCGTAGGTGCGCACCACATCGGTGATCGGCGTGGAGACCACCGGGCAGCCGCCGGCGAGGTATTCGGGGGTCTTGGTCGGGCTGATGAAACGGGTCGACTCGTTCAGCGCGAACGGCATGATGGCCACGTCCCAGCCCGACAGGTATTGCGGCAGCTCGTCGTAGGTCTTGCCGCCGAGGTAGTGGATGTTGTCGCGGCGCGGCAGCTCGGCTGGGTCGATCTTGACCACCGGGCCGATCAGCACGAGCTGCCAGTCCGGCTTCATCCGCGCGACCTTCTCGATCAGCTCGAGGTCCAGGCGCTCATCGATCACCCCGTAGAACCCGAGGCGCGGATGGGGAATCTCCGCCTGGTCGTCCGGGTCATGCTGCGGCCGGCGCGCGGCGGCGAAGTGCTCGACATCCACGCTGCTGGGGAACGGATGCGCATTGTCGTGGCGCTGGCGCTTGGCCTTGTAGAGGCTGTAGCCGCCGGTAAAGACCAGATTGGCGCGACACATCAACTCCACTTCGCGCTCGATTAGCTGCGGTGGCGCACCGCGAAAGGCCGAGAGCTCGTCCATGCAGTCGTAGACGATCAGGTTCGGTGCCAGATGATCGGAGAACGCCAGGCTCATCGGCGTGTAGTACCAGAGCATCAGCTCGCTGACGCCGAGCTTCTCCAGGTAGCCATCGAGCAACTGGCGCTGCACGCGGGTTGCATCCTCCCCCTCGCAGCCAGCTGGCAGGCGTGGGATCAGCACCTGCACGCCGTTCTCTTCGGGTCGCACTTCCAGCCAGGGTTCGGCGTCTTCTGTGGGAATGGGTTCTTCGTGGAAGAGCACGTTGAAGTCCCGGGCGAAGCGCGACATCAGGTGCTGCGGGCGCTGGTAGACGAAGCTCCAGCGCAGATGCGAGAGGCACAGCAGCGTCGGGATCTGGTCGTCGAAGACCACTTCGGCCGGCGCCTGCTGCGCGTTGCGGGATTTACCGATGTCGTACTGGAACGGGCCGGCCCAACTCATGTAGCACCTCATTTCGGTAGCCGTGCCCGAGCGTTCCTGCCCACTCACCATGCCACGTCGATGCCAGCGCTGCCCTGCGTAAGGCGTGTCGTCTCGCGGTGGCCGCGGGTCGTTCAACGTCCTGCAACCCTCGCCACCTGCCGGTAGTGGACGACATTCAGCGGTACGGGTTCCCGCCAATCATCAATTGGTGCAGGCCGTCGACCGGCCGGCGGTTGGATGGAACTCGTTCGAACCTTGCCCCGTCCCTATCAGCAGGACGCCTGATCAATCCGGCATCGGAACCCTGCGCGCAGCTCGTCATCGCCGTCCCGTTCCGTTTCGCCGATCCCAGATTGCGGAGACTCATGCAGCGCCATTCACTGGCCAGCCGCAGTGTCCCGAGCGTGTCGAAAAGACAGCGAATGCGGAGGTAGACAGATGATTCTGGTAACAGGAGGGGCCGGCTACATCGGCTCACACGCGGTGCTCGAACTGCTGCAGAACGGGCATGAAGTGCTGGTGCTGGACAATCTGTGCAACAGCTCGCAGGCCGCTCTGGACCGCGTCGAGCAGCTCGCCGGGCGACCACTGCAGTTCGTCAGAGGCGACGTGCGCAATCGCTCGCTGCTCAAGGCGCTGTTCGCCGCTTACCCAATCAGCGCGGTGATGCACTTCGCTGGCCTCAAGGCGGTTGGCGAAAGCGTGCGCGAGCCGCTGCGCTACTACGAAACCAACGTCGGCGGCAGCATCGCGCTGTGCCAGGCGATGGCCGAAGCCGGCGTGTTCAAGCTGGTGTTCAGCTCCTCGGCGACGGTCTACGGTGAATCGCCGGTGATGCCGATCACCGAGGACCGCCCCACCGGAGTGCCGACCAACCCCTACGGCCAGTCCAAGCTGATGGCCGAGAACGTACTCAAGGGCCTGGCCGATTCCGACCCGCGCTGGTCGATCGGCCTGCTGCGCTACTTCAACCCCATCGGCGCCCACGAGTCCGGGCTGATCGGCGAAGACCCCAACGGCGTACCGAACAACCTGCTGCCCTACATGCTGCAGGTCGCGGTCGGTCGTCGAAAGCAACTGAACGTCTATGGCAACGACTACCCGACCCCGGACGGCACCGGCGTGCGTGACTACATTCACGTGGTCGATCTGGCCAAGGGGCACCTGAAAGCGCTGGAGCGACTGCAGCTGATTCATGGTGTTTCCACGTGGAACCTCGGCACCGGCAAGGGCCACTCGGTACACGAGATGATCACCGCCTTCGAGGAAGTCACCGGGCGCCCCCTGCCCCACGTGATCAAGCCACGCCGCAGCGGCGACATCGCCCAGTGCTGGTCGGACCCGACCAAGGCCGAACAGGAACTCGGCTGGCGCGCCGAGAAAGACCTGACCACCATGCTCGCCGATGCCTGGCGCTGGCAGAGCCGCAATCCGCGCGGCTACGCCGAGGAAAAAGTCGCCGCCGCAGAGGTCGCTTCGCAGACCGCCCTGGCCAGCTGAGCCCCGGTCGTGCGGCGAATCGCGCCGCACGACCTAGTCGCCCGGACGGCGAAGTCCGCCCTATTGCCGGTCGATCTGATGACCAGCGCCAGACAAGGACATCGCCGGCTCATCCCCGCTCCACTGCAAGCGGTTGTCGATGCCAGCCACAGTGACCTGCGCCGGGCCGTCGAACACCAGTTCCAGCTCGTGATCAGCGCCTAATACCTCAACGATTGCCGTCTGACCTCGGCCAAGGATGGTGGAGCGGATCTGGTTCTTGTTGGTGTCCACGGTCAGACGGTCGACGGACTCCGCCGTTACGCTGTTTCCGATGCCGGACACTTCCAGCGCAGACGCCTTCTCCAGGCTGATCTCATGGTCTGTCCCGTAGACCTGCACCACGCCACAGTCCCCGGTGAGGCTGATCTTGTTGGCATTACCGGAGATGTTCACGTCCTTGCCAAGGCAGGGCACATCCCGTGACAGCTCGATGCCATCCAGTTCGATCGGTTGAGCATGGGCAGCCGCCGTCAACAGCAGGCCGGCCGCGAGCATCGCAGCAGAAGCGCAAGCATTCATTCGCTAAGTCCTTTCGAGGCAGAAGAAGGCATCGGAGAAAACCGCTGCGATCATTGATCGCTCCGCTGCCGTGCGGCGTAGGACTCGATGGCGACGACCGAGTTCAAGCCGCCGTGGGCGACCCGCGAACGACGGCGGTTGCCCCTTGCCGGCGCCTGCTCAGCCAGCCTTCAGCGTGCTGAACGCACTCACGAAACGACCGCGCTGCGCCTTCCCATGAAAGAAAGGCCGTTGTGGGGTCGACCTTGATCGCGAAAGCACGCGCCGGAGCACTGCTCGTGCCGCTGCCGCTTTTACCCGCGACGGGCTGGCCCGCCTGGCGCGAAACCAGCTCGTACAACCTGAGGTTCAACTTCAATCTCACGGCGTGCCACAGGCCAGCTCGCGGCGGATCTTCGAGGCATCCAGCCGGCGGTTGAGCTGCACCACACCGGTAAGCTGCGGGTCGCGCACGGCCAGGCGTAGCAGCGCCTCACGGATCTGCGCCGCCGTTGCGCAGGGGTTGAGCGAGGCGTACAGCGCTGCCGCACCGCTGACGTGCGGTGCAGCCATGGAGGTGCCGCTCATGTAGGCATAACCGGCCGCGCCCTTGGCGGTGGGCACGGTGGAGACGATGTTCACGCCCGGTGCAGCGATGTGCACGCTGTTCACGCCGAAGTTCGAGAAGCCGGCGCGGCGACCGGTCTGGTCGATAGCGGCTACGGCAATCACGTTCGGCAGTTGATAGCTCGCCGGGTAGCTCGGCGTCGTGTCGATGTTCAGGCTGCTGTTTCCCGCGGCTGCGACGAACAGGATGTTTGCATTGCCGGCAGCACGAATCGCGTCGTACAGCGCCTGCGAGTAGCCACCGCCGCCCCAGGAGTTGTTGGTGGCGACCAGATTGATCTTCTTTGCCAGCTTCAGCTGCGTCAGATAGTTGATCGCCTTCACCGCACCGGCGGTGGTGCCGCCATTGGCGCCGAGAAATTTCGCGGTGATGAGCTTCGCGCTCGGGCAGACGCCGAATACGCCAGCGCCATTGTTGGCCACCGCAGCGACAGTACCCGCGACATGGGAGCCATGATCGTCGGTCGCGCCGTCGTAGACGCTGGCGTTGTTGGCATTGAAATCCCAGCCGTGAATGTCGTCGACGAAGCCGTTGCGGTCGTTGTCCTTGCGATTCGCGCGGCTGCCCTCGCCCGGATTGACCCAGATATTGGCGCGCAGATCGCCATGGGTGGTCATCACGCCCTCATCGACAATGCCGATGTGGATCTGGCTGGAGCACGCAGCGCCAGCGTTCCAGGCCGCCAACGCGCCGCTGCCGTAAGGCGATGCGGGCGAGCTGGCGGCACCTTGCATGCCCCAGAGAATACCGAGCCCCGGATCGTTGGGGTTTGCCAGCTGGGTGCGATAGACCCAGTTGGGCTCGACGAACTCCACCGCCGGATCGGCGGCAAGCCGCGCCAGCAGTGCGGCATCGAGCTTCTTGCCCTTGCCCAGCTGCGCCTGCACCAGGTCGCCCTTGGCGTCCTTGCGTGCAGCCTTGGCCAGCAATTTCTGCATGGCCTTGGCGCCCTGCCTGCTCAACGCCGCATTTTTCGCCGCTTCCGATGCACCTGGCTTGAATTGCACCAGCAGCTGGCTTGCCACGAAGGGCCGACCGGCCTTCAGTGAGGCCTCGACCGCCGGGTTGGGCTTGGCAACGGCCTGCTCAGCACCGGTAGCAAGTAAAACGAACACGATCAGCGCGACACGCTTCTTGTTGACCATCACTGCTGTCCTCGAACGACTGCAGACAGTCCCCGCGCCAACACGCCGGACCGCTCAGGGGTGATGTGAATGTATCGACAAGAATGCTGTCGATTTAGTGGCGCCAGACAAACGGCGCGTCCGCTCGTCGCTTGCCTGCTCCGGGGACGGTGGCGTCGGGGCGTGGAATGGAGCGACCAGCGCAATCCCCGGTGCCCTTGCCATGGGCGATGTCAGCGGGTCATCCCTTCTGCTTCATCCTTGCCGCGGGAGCGATCCAGATCGTGAATCAGGCCACGCCGATGCTTTCCGCCTGGCTCTTTATCCCGGCTTCTCCGCACTGCGCAGCTCGTCCCGCAGCCACGCCGCCAGGCGTTCGGCACGCCGATCCAGCCGCCGTGCCGGCACCCAGAGCGCCAGCCGGGCGCTGGTTTCGACGAAACCCCAGGGCGCGAGCAGCCGCCCCGATTTCAGATCGTCGGCGACCAGCTGCTGCGGCGCGATAGCCACACCCAGCCCCGCCAGTGCCGCCTCCAGAAGGAAGTACAGGTGCTCGAAGCTCTGCCCGAGGCGCAGCTGCGTGGGGTCCAGCTGCTGCCGGCGAGCCCAGCTCGGCCAGGCCTGCGGGCGCGAGGCGGTATGCAGCAGCGCTTCGTTGAGCAGTGCCGCGGGCGGTGCGCTGCGCAGTTCGGCACAGCGCGGATGGTAGGGGCTGAGCACCGGGCCGATGCGCTCGACCGCCAGCTCGAACACCTGCATGTCCGCTGGCCACGGCGGCTCGGCGTACCACAGCGTGGCATCCAGCCCCGGTTTGCGTGGATCCAGCTCGCCCTCGCTGGCGGACAGCTGCAGACGCAGCTCGGGCAGGTCGCGATTGAGCCGGTCCAGCCGCGGGATGAACCAGCGCGCCAACAGGCTGCCGGGACAACCGAGGACGAACGGCGCCTCGGCCGTCTGCCGCTGCAGCTCGGCACAGGTGCTGCGCAGACGCTCGAAAGCCTCGCTGGCAGCATCACGCAGGCGCACCCCGGCATCCGTGAGTTTTACGCCCCGACCGTCCTTGACGAAGAGGCCGATGCCCAGCTGCTCCTCGAGCTGCTTGACCTGCCGGCTGACGGCCCCGTGGGTGACATGCAGCTCGCGCGCCGCTTCGCTGACACTACCCAGGCGGGCGGCCGATTCGAAGGCACGCAGGGCATTGAGAGGGGGAAGATCCTGAGCCATAAGCGTGAGTTTTCCTGACAGGTCGCGGCGATCTTATCGCTTTTAACCCGGCGCCCATAGCCGTACCCTGAGGCCATCGCATCATCCGTCGCCTATGGCAGCGGTCTTGACCGCGAATGCGCCGAAACGCGTTCATGACAAGTACCCGAGCACAGGCCCGGCAACCGTTACAGGAGCCTCACATGACGTCATACCGCAGCGGTCCCGACGACCGCGGCCTGTTCGGCCGCTTCGGCGGCCAGTTCGTCGCCGAAACCCTGATGCCGCTGATTAACCAGCTGGCCGCCGAGTACGAGAAGGCCAAGAGCGATCCGGCCTTCCTCGAGGAGCTGGCCTATTTCCAGCGTGACTACATTGGCCGCGCCAGCCCGCTGTACTTCGCCGAGCGCCTGACCGAGCAGTTCGGCGGCGCGAAGATCTACCTCAAGCGCGAAGACCTGAACCACACCGGCGCGCACAAGATCAACAACTGCATCGGCCAGATCCTGCTGGCCAAGCGCATGGGCAAACAGCGCATCATCGCCGAGACCGGCGCCGGCATGCACGGCGTGGCCACCGCCACCGTGGCCGCGCGCTTCGGCATGCAGTGCGTGGTCTACATGGGCACCACCGACATCGAGCGCCAGCAGGCCAACGTCTTCCGCATGAAGCTCCTGGGCGCCGAGGTGATCCCGGTCACCGCCGGCACCGGCACGCTGAAGGACGCGATGAACGAAGCCCTGCGCGACTGGGTGACCAACGTTCACAACACCTTCTACCTGATCGGCACCGCCGCCGGCCCGCACCCCTACCCGGCCATGGTGCGCGACTTCCAGTCGGTGATCGGCAACGAAGTACGCGAGCAGATCATGCAGAAGGAAGGCCGCCTGCCCGACTCGCTGGTTGCCTGCATCGGTGGCGGCTCCAACGCCATCGGCCTGTTCCACCCGTTCCTCGATGACGAAGCGGTACAGATCGTCGGCGTCGAAGCGGCCGGCCACGGCATCGACACCGGCAAACACGCCGCGAGCATGGCCGGTGGCGCACCGGGTGTGCTGCACGGCAACCGCACCTTTCTGCTGCAGGACGCCGACGGTCAGATCACCGATGCGCATTCCATCTCCGCCGGCCTCGACTACCCCGGCGTCGGCCCGGAGCACGCCTGGTTGCACGAGATCAAGCGCGTCGAATACGTGCCATGCACCGACGACGAAGCATTGAAAGCTTTCCACCTGTGCTGCCGCCTGGAAGGCATCATCCCCGCGCTGGAATCCGCCCACGCCCTGGCCGAAGCCTTCAAGCGCGCGGCGAAGCTGCCCAAGGATCACCTGATGGTGGTCAACCTCTCCGGCCGCGGCGACAAGGACATGCAAACCGTCATGCACCACTACGACGAACAGGAAGAACATATATGAGCTCGGTGAACTCCCGTCTGCAGACGCGCTTCGCACAGCTGAAGCAGGAAAACCGCGCCGCGCTGGTGACCTTCGTGACCGCCGGTGACCCGGACTACGACACCTCGCTCGCCATCCTCAAGGGCCTGCCCGAGGCCGGCGCCGACGTCATCGAGCTGGGCATGCCGTTCACCGACCCGATGGCTGACGGCCCGGCGATCCAGCTGGCCAACATCCGCGCTCTGGCGGCGAAGCAGAACCTGCCGAAGACGCTGCAGATGGTCCGTGAGTTCCGCGAATCCAACAACAGCACCCCGCTGGTATTGATGGGCTACTACAACCCGATCTTCGCCTACGGCGTCGAGCGCTTCGTCAGCGATGCGAAAGAAGCCGGTGTCGACGGCCTAATCGTCGTCGACCTGCCGCCGGAGCATAACGACGAACTCTGCGACCCGGCCCAGAGCGCCGGCATCGACTTCATCCGCCTGACCACCCCGACCACCGACGACCAGCGCCTGCCGGTCGTGCTCAACGGCAGCTCGGGCTTCGTCTACTACGTCTCGGTGGCCGGCGTGACCGGTGCAGGTTCCGCCACCCTGGAACACGTCGAGGAAGCGGTAGCGCGCCTCAAGCGCCACACTGACCTGCCGGTGTGCGTCGGCTTCGGCATCCGCACGCCGGAACAAGCCGCCGCCATCGCACGGCTTACCGAAGGCGTGGTGGTGGGCTCGGCACTGATCGACCAGATCGCCGGGGCCAAGAGCCCGGAAGACGCGGTGGAAGGTGTGCTCGGCCTGTGCCGCCAGCTCAGCGCCGGAGCACGCGGCGCCCGCGGTTGAGGCTTTAGTGCCGTAACCGAAAAGCCGCTGCTCCCGTGAGAGGGCAGCGGCTTTTTCGTTCGTGTACCGGGCGTTCGTTGCCTCAGGAATGGCCTATCCGGTGGGCTTCAAGCCACCACGGCGCGCCGCATCTATCACCACTGCTTTTCTGCAAGACCATTCACTCATTGCCTACAGGCGTCAGACATGGACATCAACGACCTCCCCTTCGGTACTACCGACTGGGCGACTATTGAACCCACCCTGCATCCAGGCGAAACCGGCAGCGCTTACTGGCGCACCCGCCAGTTTGGCCCCATCCGCGTGCGCACGGTCGAGTACACCCCGGGTTATCTGGCCGACCACTGGTGCAGCAAGGGCCATATCCTGCTGTGCCTGGAAGGCAAACTGCACACCGAGCTTCCTGATGGGCGCCGCTTCATCCTTACGCCGGGCATGAGCTACCAGGTCGCCGACGGCGCCGAGCCGCATCGCTCATCTACCGAAGTGGGGGCAAAGCTTTTCGTGGTGGATTGATTGCGTCGCCTCTGCAACCTGAGGCGCACGACGCGGGATCAGTGCCTGCGATGCAGATGCGCGGTGGACGATCGCACCGCCATCGACAGCAGAGGCGCCCCATCGCTCGGCTCAACCTTTCTTTTTCTTCTTTTTCAGCGCCTTCAACCGCTGCGCCGCGCGCTCCACGACGGCCTTCTTGTCCGGGCGCTTCATGCGTTTCCATTTGCGGATCTCGTCCTTGGTGCGGCCGCAGCTGGTACAGAGTTCGTCAGTGAGCTTGCAGACGGAAATGCACGGATTCTCGACGTCCTTACCCATGGTCAGTGCCGTGTCGTGGCGTTGCGGGCCAGGCGACGTTGCCAGTCACCGCCATCGTCGCGCTTGCAGGCTTCCTCGCTGTCGAAGCGCACCGGTGCAATCAAGGCACCCATGTCCACACCCGCCTCAGCGAGTGCCGCTCGGGTAAGCGCCTGCATGCGTGCGCCCTGTCCTTGGCCAATCGCCAGAGCCCTCTGCACCTCCGTGACGAATACCCAGGTGACCTGCAGGCTCTCGGGAAAGCGCGCGTAATCGACCTCATGGGTGAGCCAGCTGAATCCGACGATCTCCGCCTTGCCCGCCTCGCAGGCCTGGGTCAGGCAGCTGGAAAGTTGCCGTTCCATACGGGTCTGGTCGCGTTTGCTGAGGGACATCGTGAAGTCCTGTTACGGTTTGGCCCCGAGCCGAAGGGACAGTAAGCAGGAGTCTAACGCGACCCCTGCACGCCGGACCGTCAGCACCGCTTGTTGTCAGTACCACTGATCGATTACTGACTAGGGTTGCCACGCTCGCGGCAATCTCACACAAAGAGGCTCTAGCGTGTGCTGTAGGCATTCGCGAAGGAAGACCCTGGCCGCTACAGCTTGCGGTAGCGGCGGCACTGCTGAACGACGTATTTGCGCACATGCTGCACCTTCGCCCAACCCGCCTCATCCATGCCAACCGTCTGCAGTTCAGCTTGCAACTCGGCGCTATTGGCAGCTGGCCCGAGCAGATCCAGCATTTGCCGCAGCTCCCGCAGTACGAACGGCGGCGCGAGGCCCATGTGGCGCGCCAGCTCTTCCCAATCGGCTCTGCGCAGCTGCTGCGGATGGAAGTTACCGCCGACCGCGAAACCAAGACTGGGGCTGTATGGCAGCACCATCGTACATACCAGGTCATAGGCCGGCGCCAATGACCAGCGCCCCTTGGCGTCTTGTAACAGCGAAATGTTCTTGGCATGGCCATCGCTGTTGCCGGCCAGCACGTTGAATATCTGCCAGCGCAGCAGCTGGCGCACCTGCAGCGCAGGCATGGCCGTCACCGCGCGCAACAGGGCTGCGCAGGCAGCCAGCGTCGGGCCGCCCTCTTCCTGGTACTTGAGCCGCCGCGGATAGCCAAGCGCCTGGCACATGTCCTCCTGGTGCACACGCTCGATCCGGTTATCCACTCGCTCACGATCGTAACGAGTCACAGCAAGATAGTGAGCCTTCCCTGCCTGACCTGCGTGCGAGTCGGGAACCACAAGCCCAGCGATCCGAGCCAGGCGGTTCATATAGAGCTCGTTGAAAACCAACGCCGGCTTTAGCGAGAACTTGATCAGATGCGAAGAAGCGGCGGCACCGCTCGGGAGGTAGAGCTGGCCGCCTTCGAGGATTACGGGAATCTTGTCCTGGGCGCCGGCAAGCGAAAGCCGTGTCGCCTTGCCCGGCTGGAACAAGGCGTAGCGCTCCTTACCCTGCGCCCAGCGCGCCAGCTGATTGGGGTCGACCGGCTCCTGGCCAGATTCGATCAACGCATCGGCCCGCTCCGGGTCAACAATGCGCAACGCACCGGCACAATCACCACCGATGGCGGCCAACAGCGAAAAGTCGTCATCGGCGATCCCAAGCCGGTTCACCAGCAACTGCCGCGAAGCTTCCTCGGGAAGCAGATTGGCAAACCAGTTGTGTGCCGTGCCGAGCGTTGGTGCAAACATACCGGTTGCAAGCGGCAAGCTATTGGAGATTGCAAACCGCGCTGCTTCGCTATAACGAAAACCCATGCTGCGGCCATCGTCACCCAGCCAAAGCTCACCGATACGGCAATCACCCCGGTAGACGCCGAGCAGTCCGCTCACAGGTCGCTCCCGTCACGTCTAGCCGCCAACAGCTCGATGCCAAGCGTATGACACACGTTCAGCACCCGCCCGAACGAACAGCTCTCACGGCCATTTTCCAGCTCGCTCAGAAAGCGCACGCTCACGCCGCATAGGCCGGCAGCGTCCACCAGACGCAGCCCCTGACCCTTGCGAGTGCGCTGGATCAGCTTGCCCAGCTCGGCCATCGAAACAAATGCGGTAGGCTCAGCCATTTTCCCGTTCCGTACAATTCGTCCTTCGTAAACAGCTCATTTCCAATTTTTTCCCAATAGGGAAAATACTCTCCGCCGTTGGCCGGTGCACTGGATTTTTTACCGATCGGGAAAAAAGATCTTCTAGCTCATCTCAACAAACCACCTCGCAGAACAAACCATCGCCCATCGATGACCAATATCGACCCGCTTGATTTCGACAGCGCCGGCCGAGGGCGTAGCATGCCCTGCACATCCCCAGAGCCACCGAGGAGATTGTTCATGCCTGATACCCCTTACGTCCCGCCGAAGATCTGGACCCACGACGCGCCCTCGGGCGGCAAGTTCGCCAGCATCAATGCCCCAACTGCCGGTGCGCGGGAGGAGAAGGTGCTGCCGGTGGGCAAGCATCCGTTGCAGCTCTACTCATTGGCCACGCCCAATGGCGTGAAGGTCTCGATCATGCTCGAAGAGCTGCTCGCCGCCGGCCACAGCGGCGCCGAGTACGACGCCTGGCTGATCAACATCGGTGACGGCGACCAGTTCGGCAGCGGCTTCGTCGAGATCAATCCGAACTCGAAGATTCCGGCGTTGGCCGATCACAGCGTCGACGGCAAGCCGCTGCGGGTGTTCGAATCCGGCTCGATCCTGGTCTACCTGGCAGAGAAGTTCGGCGCCTTCCTGCCCACGGAAATCCGTGCGCGTACCGAGACGCTGAACTGGCTGTTCTGGCAGATGGGTTCGGCGCCCTTCCTCGGTGGCGGCTTCGGGCACTTCTACGCCTACGCGCCGGAGAAGTACGAGTACCCGATCAACCGCTACGCGATGGAGGTAAAGCGCCAGCTCGACGTGCTCGACCGCCAGCTGGCGGAGAACCGCTACGTGGCCGGTGACGACTACAGCATCGCCGACATGGCGATCTGGCCCTGGTACGGCGCGCTGGTGAACGGTCTTCTGTACGGCGGCGGAGAGTTCCTCGATGTGCAGTCCTACACGAACGTGATCCGCTGGTCTGCGGAGATCGGCGCGCGTCCTGCGGTGAAGCGCGGACGCATCGTGAACGTCAAATGGGGCAAGCCCGAGGAGCAGTTGGTCGAGCGTCACGACGCAAGCGACTT